>Ga0079303_10000029_pt1 | contig 32620 bp, 22 predicted proteins | sample Methanogen_OWC_FD_77073 | JGI IMG/M metagenome (GOLD analysis project Ga0079303, IMG submission 77073) | Enriched soil microbial communities from Old Woman Creek wetland in Ohio, USA - Methanogen_OWC | ecosystem: Environmental > Terrestrial > Soil > Wetlands | place: USA: Ohio | collected...
GAAAGGCCTGGGAATCGCGGAGCTGGGCATTTGGAACCGTCGGAGACGAAGACATCCCTGTCGGAGCAAAGGCTCCCGTATCGGCGATTTCGCCGCCAGGAACCGGCGCGGGCGGCGCAGAAGGAGCCATTCCCGCTTTCACGCGAAGTCCGGCAAGTACGGAACCTCCACCCGGCGTCTGCGGAGATGCCGGCGGAGCCGAAACCGATTCATGGCTGGAGGAGGATGTGTCACTGGGGCTGGTTGTCGCGGCCGTGACTGGTGTTTCCGCAGGGGCTGAATTGATCGGAGCGACAGGGGAAGTTGCTGGAGGCGGCTGGAAAGCCGGCGGTGAAAAGTGTGATGCAGCGGGGCCGCTCGAAACGGGGCTCGGCTGATCGGGCGTGTCGGCCGGACTGCCGTCCGGGCGCTTCTGAAGAAGGCCTTTGAGCGAAAAGTTTCCGGTTGTGCCGGCGCGCTGACAGAAAGGACATTTTCCGCTCAGGGGCAGATCACGACTGCATTCAGGGCATTTTGCCACGGACATTCCTCCTCGAGACCTTATCGCGGCAGTGACGGGTGGAGCATCGCGATGGTCCGGTGCTTAGCATAAATCATGTGGGAAATCCTGACAAGAAACGTCAATGAGGTAAATGCTCGGCTTGGTTTCAGCCGATAGTAAAGCGTTGGTATTTTTGCCTGGAAACCGGATGCTTTCCTGAAAATGGCTTCCTGAGCCGGTTCCTTGACAATCGCCGAGGCGGTGCGTATCATGCCCATACTCTGCTTAGTCTATCCTTGAAGGAGTGCTATGAGCCCGCGTCGCACGACTGTTACCAAACTCCTGATCAGCTCTATCTGTGGCCTGTTTCTGATGACCGGCTTTGTTTTCGGGTTCGAGAGCAACCTTGCTGTCGGCTTTAAGACCGAGGGGAACAAACTGATCCCCGAGTCCACGATCCTTATGAATCTTGGAATGAAGGTCGGAGACCGCCTCGAACAGGATGCCATTCAGGCTGAAATAGCCAGACTTGGTGAGATGGGTTACTTCTCCTACGTCGGAGCCGAGATCCGGAACGATGTCAAGGGAAAGCTCCTTGTTTTCAAGGTCGAAGAGAACGCGATCATTGGAAACATCGAAGTCAAGGGCTGTACCAAGGTTTCGAAAGAGAAAATCGAGAAGGCCATGGAGAGCAAGATGGGCTCGGTTTTCAATTCGAAGCTTCTCACGCAGGATATCCAGAATGTGAACGAACTGCTTGCCCGTGAGGGGTATCTGTTTTCGAAGGTAAGCGATGCGTATGTGAAGGACAAGGGCTCGAAGATCTTCGTCGAGATCACGGAGAGTATTCTTTCCGAGATCCGGATCGAAGGTCTCAAGAGAACGAAAGAAAAGGTTGTTCGTCGCGAACTGACCATGAAGGCCGGTGAGATTTATGACAACAACAAGATCGTGCGTGACCTTCAGCGTATCTACAATCTTGGCTTTTTCGAGGAAGTCAAACGTGATCACCTCCCCGGGAAAACCCCTGAGGAAGTTGTGCTTGTCATCCAGGTTGCCGAACAGAAAACCGGCCGGGCAGGCGTCGGTGGCGGTTACAGCTCTCTGAACGGCCTTGTCGGCTTCGCCAACCTTTCCCAGAACAACTTCAAGGGTGAAGGAAAACGCATCTACGGGAAGACCGAGTTCGGTGGTGTTCAGACCTTTGAGATCGGATATTTCGATCCATGGCTGAACGACAAGCCGCGGAGCTTCGGAGTCGATTTATATAATACAAAATATACCCGTAACCTGTATAACGGTGGCGATACCCTTACGGAATACGATGAAGAACGTAAAGGCGGGAATATTACGCTTGGTCGCAGAATTCGCCGCGATATCGACCTGTCCTTCCGCTTCCGCGACGAGGATGTCAATCTGAGTCCGACCGATGCGAACACGGCCGCCCCGATCGGTGTTGTGAATGGCCGGCTGCAGAGCCTGGGTGTGATCCTCGACAAGGATACCCGTGACAACCGCTTCCGGCCGTCAGGTGGCATGCATGATTCCGCCTGGGTCGAAACGACCGGTGGTTTGCTGCGTGGCTCCAACCAGTATACGAAGTATGTCCTGTCGATGCGCCGGTATGTTCCTGTTTCACGTAACAGGAAGACTGTTTTCGCCTTCCAGGGTGTTGGTGGCCGTACTTCAATTGGAGAAGGCTTTGTGCCTGTGTATGACATGTTCTCGGTCGGCGGCAGTGATACGGTCCGCGGGTATCGCGAACGTGAATTTCTCGGCACCAAAATGCTTTATGGCAACTTCGAAATTCGCCAGAACATCGCGAAAAATTTTGACCTGGTCGGGTTCTACGATGTTGGCAGCGCCTGGGGCCTCGATTACAATCAGCTTTCCAAAGACTTCGATGCCAAAAACGGATATGGATTCGGCCTGCGTCTTCAGACTCCTCTCGGCCCGGTTGCGATTGACCACGGCAAGGCATCGGACCGCAGCGACGGTCGCACCTACTTCAACTTTGGCAGTTCATTCTGACACTTCAGAGTCGAAACTCAAAATACGAAGGAGAATCTGATTCCCATGAAGAAAGCACTGTTGCACCTGGGTCTGGCGGCTGGTCTGTTGGCCCTGCCTTCGGCTTGTGCGGCTTTTAGCTTCGGCTATGTAGATGCCGGCAAGTTGTTTGCGAAGTATTCTGAAACGCAGAAAACCAAAAGTTATCTCGAAACCGAGAAGACCAAGCTCCAGAAAGATCTGGATACCCGGAAAAAGCAGGTTTCCGACCTCGATGCGAAGTATGTCGAGATCGCCAAAAAAATGCAGGAACTCCGCGACGCGAAAAAAGAAAATGATGCCCGTGCTCTTGAACCGCAGTTGCGCGCTCAACGTGAAGCTCTCGCCAACGCGAACTCTGAACTTCAGAAGTTTTTCGAAGAGTCGCAGAAACGTCTCTACGAGCTGGAAGAAGAAAAAATGGGTGGTCTTTCCAAGACTCTTGATGACAAGGTCGATGCGGTCATTTCGCGCATCGCCAAGGCAAAGAGCCTCGAAGCCGTATTTGAAAAGCGCTTCTGCTACTTCGGCGGTGAGGATATCACCGAAGAAGTCATTTCAGCGCTCAACGGTGGTGCCGCCGCACCGGCAGCAGCAGCTCCCGCTGCCGCGCCTGCGCAGAAGAAGGGTAAGTGATCTGAATAACATGGCGCCCGCGCCGATCAAAGGCGCGGGCGTTTTCTCGCGATCAGAGACGTTGAAAGCATGAGCCATTCGCCTCCTGACAACCGGAATAAATCCTCCCGCAGTGGAGCCGTCACGCTCGCCGAGCTTGCGGAACTCCTTGGGGGGCGTCTTGAGGGCCAGGTTCCTGGGCCGGTGATTTCCGGAATTGCTGCGCTGGCTGATGCAGGGCCTGCGGATATCACGTTCCTTTCAGATGCAAAAAAATTTGCACGGCACTTGGAACAGCTGAAAGAAACGCGTGCGGTCGCGGTTATTGCGCCTGAAAAAGTAGGCGAGCTCCCGCTTCCATCAATACGATTTTCAAACCCCTATCAGGGCTTTCTCAGAGCCCTCACCTTTTTTCACCCGGAAATACGCCCCCGCGCCGGGATTCACCCAACGGCATTTGTCGATGAGATGGCTGTCGTCGATGCGACGGCAATAATCGGTCCGATGGCCGTCGTTGAGGAAAATGCCCGTATTGAAGCCGGTGCCTGGATTGGCGCCCACGCGTATGTCGGTCGCGACGCATGTGTTGGGACTGGTGCGAGACTGCATCCGGGGGCAAAGCTTCTCGATCGGTGTCAGGTGGGCCCGCGCTGCATTATTCATGCCGGCGCAGTCATTGGAAGTGATGGTTTCGGCTTTTTGACGACCGCTGACGGGCACATGAAAATTCCCCAGGTTGGAATTGTCGATGTGGGTGCCGATGTGGAAATAGGAGCCAATGTTACGATCGACCGTGCCACCATGGGCAGCACCCGCGTCGGTGATGGCACGAAGATCGACAACCTGGTTCATCTTGCTCACAATGTCGTTGTGGGAAAGCAGTGCATTATTGTGGCGCAGGTCGGAGTTTCCGGAAGCACGATCCTTGAAGACCGCGTGACTCTGGCCGGCCAGGTCGGAACGGTCGGTCATGTGACGATCGGTCGTGGCAGCACGATTGCCGCCCGGGGTGTCGTAACCCAGGATGTGCCTGCTGAAAGCATGATGTCCGGTTTCCCGCTGAAACCGCATACCGAGGAAAAACGAGTCATGGCCGCATTGCGCAAACTTCCTGAAATGCTGAAAACCCTCCGGGTGATTCAAAGCAGGCTCGGTGTCGAATCTGTGAAGGATTCAGAATGAGACGTCACGCAGTTTTTTATCTTCTGACACTTCTTGTGGTTTTCCTCACGGCTTCGAATGCTGCTGAAGCCGGTGCGTCCAGACTGAGATACTTCGGATCGTCAAACATCGCGATGCCGACCGGATACATGCTTGGGGCGACCACCTACATAAGCGACGGCGGGCACAACACGGTCATGTATACTCAGCCTTTCATGGGGTGCTTCATGGAGGCTTCGCTCCTCCGCCACATGAACGACAGCGAGGAAGGAAAAAATATCTTCAACTTCAAGTTGAACATCTTCGAAGAGGATACATGGATTCCGAACATTGTCTGGGGCGTGGGCGATGCCGGGATGTCCCTCGGATCGCGCCTGTTTTATTTCGCCGGTTCAAAAACATTTGATGCCTTTGCCGCGACCGTGCATGGCGGCTTTTTCAAAGATCCGGTGAGCACGGAAAAAAAGTCGTTCTTCGGAGCCGAAAAAACGATTCTGCCCCTCGTTATTCTTGCTGCCGAAAGGGTGGATGGAGTGAACTCCGTCGGCATTAAAATGCGGCCGTATCCGGGTGTGAGCATTGAATATGCCCGCCGGGGTGATGGGACGGACGAAGAGGCGACGTTGTATAAACTTCAATATATAAAAGCCTTTTGAATTTATTCTCATGAAAGATATACCAGAACAGAAAACACTCCAGAAGCCGGTCACCCTCACAGGAATTGGCCTGCATACCGGAAAACCGGCCAGCCTGACATTCAAACCGGCTGGCCCGGATGCCGGGGTTCTTTTCCGGCGGATCGATCTTCCCGGTCGGCCCGAGATTCATGCACGAGCCGAGAATGTCAAAGGCGTGGTGCGTGGTACAACGATTGGTTGCAGCGGGGATGCCGTTGTTCACACCGTGGAGCATGTCATGTCGGCCCTCTACGGAATGGGAATCGACAACGTCGAAGTTGAAATCGACGGAGCAGAGCCCCCCGCAATGGATGGCAGCGCGCTACTTTTTGCGGAAGCGATTCGTGGAGCTGGGATCATCAAGCAGGGGGTTCCAGCCAGAATCTGCGATGTGCGCGAAATCTGCGAGCTTTCCGAAGGGGACAAAAGCATTGTTTATCTCCCTTCCAGCTGTTTTGAAATCACCTTTCATCTTTCGTATAAAGACACGATCATTCCTCCGCAATCAGTTCATCTGGTTGTCGATGAAGCGACCTTTTTAGAACGCATCAGCCGTGCCCGTACATACGGATTCGAATACGAGTTTGACATGCTGAAGGAAAAACGGCTTGCACTGGGCGGGAGCCTTGAAAATGCTGTCGTTGTGAAGCGTGACGGGGCGATCATGAACCCCGAAGGCCTGCGGGATGCCCAGGAGTTCGCTCTTCACAAAATTTTAGATTTGGTTGGCGATCTGGCCTTGACGGGACGCCGGATGAAAGGGCATATCATAGCGCATCGTACCGGCCATGCTTGGAATGTGAAACTGGCGCGCCGCCTGTGCGAGCTGTATCATCTGCAGGAGGAAAGGAATTGTGGTCCAATGATGAACATCGAGGAAATTAAGCAGATTCTGCCGCATCGATACCCATTTCTGCTTGTCGACCGAATGATGTCGATTGAACCGGGTGTTTCGGCTGTCGGATACAAAAATGTCACGGCCAATGAAGAGTTTTTCAATGGACATTTTCCTCAGCGGCCGGTCATGCCGGGCGTTCTTATCGTCGAGGCGATGGCCCAGGTGGCTGGCGTTTTGTTCCTCTCCCAGCCTGAGCATAAAGGCAAGCTTCCGTTTTTCTGCGGTATCGATAGAGTGCGGTTTCGGAAGCCGGTCGTTCCAGGCGACAGACTGGAAATGCATGTCAAAGTTTTGAAGGTCCGCGGCGCCACCGGAAAAGTTCGGGTTGAAGCCAAGGTTGACGGCGAAACCGTCTCGGATGGCGAACTCATGTTCACGATCGTCTGATCAAAACACCAGCGGGAGAAGGGGAACGCATCATGAGCATACATCCCACCGCCATCATTGCACCTGGAGCCAGGATTCATCCGACGGTCGAGGTGGGGCCTTATACCGTCATCGGGCCCAATGTCGAGATCGGCGAAAGAACGGTTGTCGGCCCCAATTGCCATATCGAAGGCTATACGACGATCGGAACCGATAATCTGATCTCTCCGTTCGTTTCCATCGGCTGCCCGCCCCAAGATCGAAAGTTCGGCGGGGAAGTGTCGTTCGTCAAGATCGGTAATGCAAACCATTTCCGTGAATTTGTGACAGTCCACATGGCGGAAGGTGCCGGCAACGAAACCGTGATCGGAGATAAGAATCTGTTCATGGCATACGTTCATGTTGCCCACAACTGCAGGGTTGGGAGCAATGTCACCCTCGCAAACTGCGTTACTCTCGCTGGCCATGTTCATGTCGGCGATAAGGCGACCCTGGGTGGTTTCACCGGCATTCACCAATTCTGCAAAGTCGGCGGATTTGTCATGATCGGCGGTATGAGCAAGATCGTCAAAGATGTTCCGCCATTCATCAAGATTGACGGCAACCCGGCCCGTGTTATCGGCCTCAATTCCGTTGGCCTCAGGCGCAACGGGATTCCGAAAGAGTCCCTCGATGCCATCAGAAACGTGTTCAAAATGTTCTTCCGCTCAAGCCTGAATGTCACCCAGGCCAAGGAAAAGCTTGCCACGATGGCTGAAGCGCAAGATCCCTACATCCGGCAGTTTATCGAATTTCTTGGTACCAGCAAACGGGGTGTTTACAAGCGCACTCGCGATGCAGGAGCCGACCGCGAAACTTCCGAGTAATCCACTCCACTCAGATCAGATCTTTCCCGGGGCGCAGCCAGATATGGCGCGCCCCGGTTCTCTTCACCGAGACCTTGTTCTCATTGAAAGATGCACTCGATTGCGCCCTGTATCTACTTCATCCCGTTCCCTATTTGCCACGTGGTTTGAGAGGGGAGAAAATGATATTGTTGCATCCTGAAGTGGCTGAAGGAGAGATATTCCCGCCTGATAAAGGAGTCTGGAGTGATCCGGTTGTTCCGGGAATGGCTGGAAACAGTTGTTGAAACTTTTCTGCCCTTTTCGTGTCATGTGTGTCGAAACAGGACCTCTTTCGGAGAGGTTGTCTGCAATGAGTGCAGGCGATTACTCAGAACAGGAATCTGGTCACCCGTCAAAGTGGAAGACGTTTCCTGCAGATGTCCGGTTCTGGCGATGGGAGAGTATGAATCACCCCTGTCCGATGCAATCAAAGCAGTTAAATACAGACCATCAACACGACTGCTCGATCAGCTTGCGAACGATATTTCACGCGTTGCCGCCGCGTTTCCGGTCGCTGAGCGACCTGAAATTCTGATTCCTGTTCCGCTGCATCCGGAAAGGGAGGCAAGACGAGGTTTCAACCAGGCCAGGCGGTTTGCCGAGATTCTGGGAGGAGCCTGGAACGCCAGAATATCTCCCGCGGTCGTTCGGATTCGCAATACCAAGCCTCAGGCGGAGTGTAACGAAGAACAGCGAGCAACGAACCCGGCTGGGGCATTTGCGCTGGCGGAGTATTTGATCCCCGAAGCTTTCGCCGGGAAGCGCCTCGCGATTGTCGATGATGTTGCTACGACGGGCGCGACGCTCGATGCCTGCGTTGCGGTGGTGGAACACCTGCGCCCTGCCTCGCTGCAGGCCATTGTCTGGGCTCACTCCTACAGGCGGATGGGTTGACTTTACAGGCCATTCCGCCTAAAATGATAAAGTATCGTACAAACTTGCTAATGAAACCGGCATTTGCGGCCGATATCCGGTAATGGAGGCTTCCCCCGCGCAATCAGATTAAACACCAGGGGGAGACGTCTCGGGGAGTTCAGGAGGGAACCATGAAGGTCTCCAGGAATGACATTCAGAAGATCTATCAGGAGCAGATCAAAAAGGCGAAGACCGAGCAGTCGGGCGATGCCTTCAGCAAGATCATGAAGGAAACGACCGGCGGGGCCGGTGCTCCTGCGCGAACATTCCATCCGCCTAGCGGACTGAATGTCAGTCAGCCGGTCTTTGCCGGCAAACCGGTAGCACAGGCCGATCCGGTTGAAACGCTCAAATTCGCGGCCGAAGTTGTCGCCGGCCAGCCCGAAATCCGGGAAGAGAAGGTTGCCCGCATCAAGGCGCTTTTCGACAAGGGGCAGTATAATATTTCCCCCGAAAAGGTTGCTGAGAAGATGCTGGCCAGCGGTGTTCTCACCCAGTCCTGGGAAGGCTGACGAACGACTTGAGCGATCAGGGGCAGAACCTCAGGCAGATTCTGAGCGAGGAGCTGGAGATATACCGCCAGCTCCTTGGTTTGTCGGAGCGCAAGAAAAAGCTGCTGCTTGAGAAATTCTCGACGGATCTTCTTCAGATCGTAAGCGAGGAGGAGAAGTATTCAACGCGTCTTGCTGAACTCGGCTCTTCCAGGGCTGACTGTCTTACGGCCCTTTCGGGGCGGACGAGCCTGACGCTTGAAGAGGCGCTCGATTTCATCAATGATGCGAATCTGAAATCAGATCTCTGGATGCTGGGTACCCAGCTGAAAGAGACGCTCGAACAGATCCGCACCATCAATGAAGAGAACCGCCGCCTTCTTGAACAGGCGCTCGAATTGACGCAGTATTCCCTGAAACTTCTCACGGCACCGCCCAAAGAGGCCACCTACAGACCTCCGGGGCTTTCCGGAAAACCAGGCCCGCAGGGGCCGTCGGTGCTTATCGACCGCAAGGTATGAATGTGGTGAATCTGTAATCTGCTTTTAAGGAAAACAAGAGGGGCGTTTCGGAAGAAGAAACCGAAGCGCTCCTCTTGTTTTTAGCTGTTTTCAGGCTTTTTCGAAGATTTTGCTTAACTCATGAACATTACAAGCCGATAAGGATTATAGGGGAAAAAAGGATGTTTCCCCCCCAGTGGCCGTCACGGATACAAAAAAGAAAAGACGGCGTGGAAAGCCATAAGGAGGCGCCATGGGGGCCACATTTTTCGGTATTGAGTTAGGCAAGCGTGGCATTATGACCCAGCGCTCGGCGATGGATGTGACCTCGCATAACATCGCCAACGCGAATACCGAAGGCTACGCACGCCAGCGGGCAGTTATCTCCGCCACCAATCCGTGGGCGGTTCCGGGGTATTTCTCTCCGACAACCGCTCAGCAGGTTGGAACCGGCGTCGATGTGACGAAGATCGAAAGCCTGCGTGACGCATTCGTGGATGAAAAAATAATCCGCGAAACGTCGGTTCTCGAAGAACGCACAACCTCTGACGACCTGATGAAGGAAGTCGAAGCGATCATAAACGAGCCCAATGACGCGACACTGCGCGATCAGCTGGACAAGTTCTGGTCGGCGTGGCAGGACCTGTCTATCAGTCCGTCGCGTGAAGAACTCCGCAGAAACCTGACAGAACAGACGACAACCCTCATCGAATCATTCAAAGACATCGATATGCATCTGAGCCAGCTTCAGGGAACGCCGGATCACACCTTTCAGGGAAGCATCGAGAACCAGCTCGAGGATGCCGTGAAGCAGGTAAACAATCTGGCAAACCAGATTGCCGGGCTGAACGTCGAAATCGAGCAGGTTGAAACGGCGAATGCCAGTGCGAATGACCTGCGGGACAAGCGCCTGCAGCTTGTACAGGACCTTTCGAAGCTGGTCGCTGTCGATACAACCTGGGATTCCAAAGGCCATCTGACACTTCGGTCTGGTGAACACATGCTTGTTGAACACTCGATTGTGCGTGAGTTCAGCATCGTTTCGAAGGACAAGGATCTCCCTGTAACGGTGAGCGGTTCTTCGGATTATCCCCAGATGTCAGACAATCCCGAGGTTGCGGAAGCGGTTTTCAACCACACCGGTGAGTCGCGCAACATCACTCTTACGGTTGAGCAAACCGCTCAGAAAAACCAGGTTTACTCTTTTCTTTCCTACAATCCTCTGACGGGGCCTCTTTCGAACTTCGGCGTATCGAGCGGAACCTTTTCGGTGAACGGCCGAACCTTCTATCTCGATGCCGAAAAAACCTCGATGAAGCAGCTCGCAACCATGATCGATGAGGCAAATATCGAGGTCGATGCCGGTCTGAATGAGGCCGGTCAACTTGTCATGACCTCGACCCTGACCGGCACGGAACATGAGATGTCGTTTGCTGATGGAACGAGCAACCTGATGACGGTGCTGAACCTTCAGCAGAATCAGGCGGCCCGCGATGCGATCTTCAATTACGGTGGCAGGCAGTATGTAACTTCAGAAAATGTCGTCCGGGATGTGGTGCCCGGTGCAACAATCATTCTGAATGGCCATGGGGTTGCCAATCTCGATCTTCGGCCAACCATCAAAGGCGGAAAGATCGCCGGCCTCCTCCGGATGCGTGACGACAATATCCAGTCGTTGCGCGACAAGTTCAATGAAATGGCATACCGGCTTGTCACGGAAGTGAATGATGTCCATAGAAAGGGCTTCGGCCTCGATGGCGAAACGGGAAGAAATTTTTTCACGGCTATTTCCACGGACGATCCGAATCTTCCCTACAAGGGTGTCATCGATCAGCTTGCCATGGAAGATTATATAAAAAGCGATATGAATACAATTGCGGCTTCTCAGGGAACACTTGAGAACGAGACCGACAAGCTGCCGACCTTCAATGGCGAAGGTGATGGCGGCAACGCTATTCTCATAGCCCAGATCAAGCAGAAAGACTTTTTCAGCAACGGCAAGGCCAACTTCAATGACTTCTACAACTCGATCGTGACGCAGGCTGCCACCGAAAGTCAGCGGTTTGAGACCCAGAAACAGGGGACGCAGGATCTGATGACCCAGCTCAAGTCGAAGAGAGACGAAATCTCTGGGGTCTCTCTCGACGAGGAACTGACGAACCTCATCAAGTTCCAGCATGCTTATAACGCTGCATCGAAGGTCATCACAACCGTCGATGAAATGCTCGATAAAATAATCAACGGAATGCTTCGATAAGTTCAGATGAGTATCCCCTGAAACAGATAAACGGGGGAACATGTTAAGGAGGCGATCCCATGCGGATCTCGAATCAGTTGGTTGCGAGCAATTTCCTGCAGGTGCTCAATCGCAATCAGACCGAGTTGAGCCGGCTTCAGCTGCAGGTCAGCTCTGGCAAACAATACTCCCTCGCGTCTCAAAGTCCGGTCAATAACGCCCTGGCCATGTACCACAAAACCGAGATTGCGGAGGGTGGTCAGTACACGAAGAATATTTCCCGCACCGAAGAGTGGCTTGATAACACCGATTCTTCCCTGACGACCCTGGAGACCGCTCTTCAGCGCGCACGCGAGCTGGCCGTTCAGGGCGCCAACGACACGCTGGTGCAGGCCGATCGCGATGCTATCGCTCAAGAAATAGATGAACTCCTTCAGCATGTGATTGATATCGCGAACACCGATGTTGGTGGCGAATACATCTTCGGGGGAAACGATGTCGAGACGAAGCCGGTTCAGCTTCTGGATGGCCAGAAGGTCGGCGCGATGCGCGACATCGTGACCTATTCGACCGGGGAAACCCGCAAGAATTTAAATATATCAAACGCTATCGATATTCTCTATGGGGGCGACTCCAAGCGGCTGATGGGAGAGATCGAGAAGGGCGTGCTGGTCGCTCGTAACGTGTCGGCGACGGAGGTTTTCTTCCGGAGCAGTTCGATCAGCTCTCAACCGAGCTTCGGTGACAGGCTGGCGCCGTTGAACGACATGATGCCGGTGACCATGCTTAACAACGGTCGTGGCGTGCAGGCTGGCGTCATGATCATCACGGACTCCAACGGAATCGACCGGAAGATCGATCTGACCCATGTGACCCGCCTCGATGACGTTCTATACGCGATCAACTCGACCGGCTCGTTCAAGGCCGGAATCGAAGAAGTCCCTTCAGACACGGCAACGGCCCTGGGTATCTATAAAAGCGCCGGACCTGCCAATACCCTGTACGGCCTTTCCGACCCGGCAATGATGGATGCTGATACGCCGCTTTCGGATCTGAACAACGGCCTCGGCGTGCCGGAAGGATTTTTGAATATCAACACGCGTGATGGCAGAAATCTGCGCGTCGATATTTCCGGCGCTTCGACGGTCGGGGATGTCGTGAATGCCATCAACGCGGTCGATGGCGGCTATTCCCTGAAAGCTTCCTATGATTTCATAGGAAAGCGCCTGCAGATTACCGACACGACGCTCGGCACGGGCGATTTCACCATCGAATCGAAGAAAACACAGCTGTATCTCCAGGATCTGCCGGCTCATTCCGCCGCTGATCTGGGAATTCTCCGCAACGTTGGCGCCGGGAATCAGATTGTCCAGAGCTTTGACCCGGCGATTGAAAACGAAGCGACGAAACTCAGTGCCCTCAACGGCGGAAAAGGCTTCGAAACCGGTTATATCGACATTACCGGACATAATGGAACTACGACGCGCGTCGATCTGACTCAGGCCGGAACCGTTCAGGACGTCATCGATGCGATCAATACCCAGACGGGCGGAGCCCAGACAGCCCTTCTCGATCCTGTGTCGAAACGCCTTGTCATAACCGATACCACTGCCGGCGCAGCCGATTTGAAGATTGAAGAAGTAAATGGAAACCAGGCTGTGAAAGTCCGCGACATGACGACCGTTGCTCGAAGTCTTGGCCTTCTGCAGCGTTCGAGCAACGGGACGGTTGTCGGTTCGGTTCTTTCGCCGCCCGCCCTTACAGCAGCATCCAGTCTTTCATCCCTGATTCCACCTCCGGAGATTGGTTTCATCTCCATCCGGGGCGCTGACGGGAATCCTGTTTCGATCGACCTCACACAGGCAACGACCATTCAGAGCGTGCTTGATCGCATCAATGAAACCGGAAAATTCGAAGCCATATGGGATGCGGCGCACAATCGGTTTGTCGTTGGAGATATTTCCGGAGCGGTCGGGGACAACGGCCTCACTATCGAGGAGTATACCAACCCGGCTCGCGATCTCGGCTTCCTGACGGGCTCGACAAACTATACGACGGATACGCTCACCGGTGCGCCGATCACGTCCAAATCCCTGCCGACCCTGATGGGCTCGATCGATCTGAATCCGGCTGTTGACGAAACGACGGAACTTGCCTCGCTGAATGCGGGTCGCACCATGAACAAGGGCGCGAGTCTCGGGTTTATCCGTATCACGGACAAGGCCGGCAACTTCAAGGCGATCGACATGCGCGGGGCGAAGACGATCAAGGATGTCCTCGATCGAATCAATGACCGCACAAATGGCCTTGGGGTCGAGGCCCGCATCAACTCGTCCCGGAACGGCATCGAGATCGTCGACAAGAATGGCGGCCCCGGCCAACTTGAAGTCATCGATATCGATTCGACGACCGCCGCCGATCTTGGAATTCGCGGAAGAACGGTTGACATGCGCCTTGTCGGCACCGACATCGATCCGGCAGCGGGCATGAATACACGTATCGATTCTCTGCGGGTGAACGAAGGCGGTATTCCATTGGGTGAAATATATATCCAGAGCGGCGAGTTCTCTGGAAAAATAGATCTGACAGGCGTTAAGACGGTCGGTGAACTGATGGACAAACTCTCGTTCACCGATGGTCGGTTCAACATGGCTGCCTGGATAGATACGGATGGAAAACACCTGAACCTGACAAATACCAAGGGCCAGTCGTTCATCAAGGTGCGCGATCTGGATAAAAACGCAACGGCGTCGGCGCTCGGCCTTGGCGGCTCTCGGAGCATTTTCGAGACGCTTCAGGATCTTCGCGACAATCTGTATAGAAACGATGCGAAAGCCATTTCTGAAGAAAATATCAAGGTTATACAGGAAGATATAGAACGGGTTCTCCAGGTGCATGCGGAAGTCGGAAGCCGAGTGAACCGGGTGACTTCTTCGAAAGAAAAACTCGAAAGCATCACTTTTAATCTAAACAAAATGCTCTCGGAGGTCGAAGATGTAGATATGACGGAAGCCATCACCCGGATGACCACACTCGAGACTGCCTTCCGTGCCGCTCTTCAGAGTGGGGCGAAAATTCTGGAAACCACTCTGATGGATTTTCTGAGTTAAGTAAGGAGAGCTGATCAGGCACGTATGAAGATCACGACGGCGCGTTTTGGTGAAATCGATATTGTTCCCGATGAAATCATCGAGTTTTCCGAGGGCCTGCTCGGATTTGATGAGTCACGCAGATTTATCATCCTGAATCCCCAGGATGGAAGCCCGTTCAGATGGCTTCAGTGCGTCGAGAACGGTGACTTGGCTTTCGTAATCATCGAACCGCTGAACTTCATGTTCGCGTACGATCTTGATATCTCTGACAGCGATGCGGCGTTCCTTGGCCTCGAAAAAGCTGAAGATGCTGTTCTCTACTCGATTGTCACGATTCCTGAAAACCCTTCAGACATGACGGCAAATCTGCAGGGGCCCCTGGTCATCAACGTGAAGACACGCAAGGGCCGCCAGGTTATTTCAACGAACAGCCACCACTCGGTGAAAGCGCGCATTCTCGATGAGATGAAAAAGCGTGCGGACGAGATACGCAAAGTGACCGAGTCCCTTGATTCCTCCGATAAAAAGGAGGGCGAGGGCTGATGCTGGTACTGACTCGCAAGATCAATGAGAAGATTATCATAGGCGATGATGTCGAAATTATACTTGTAGATATAGGCAAAGACCAGGTCAAGATCGGCATCAATGCTCCGAAAAATGTGAAAGTTCATCGCTGGGAAGTCTATGAGGAGATTCAGCGCGAGAATCGCGAGGCGGCCAAGATAAAGTCGCTCGATTCGCTCAAGAGTCTTCCCCTTGACATTATGAAAAATTTCGGAAAGAAATAATAAAATACTCATTTATCTACGAAAAACGTAGATAAGTGACGATAGTAGGCAATACGAAGTAAAAAACGTCGAATACCGGGCTAACGGAATGTAAGGTCCGAATCCGATGGAACTAATAAGAGACGGGGCAAAAGGCCATGAAGGCCAAATATAAAGGATTAGCCCCTGACTGTACGGAGGCAAACATATGGCTCTTAGAATCAACACCAACGTCACAGCTCTGACCGCACACCGGAACTTGGTAGGCAATGACGACAAGCTCTCGGCATCGATCGAGCGGCTTTCGTCCGGCCTGCGCATCAATCGCGCTGCCGATGACGCTGCAGGGTTGACTATCTCTGAGAAGCTGCGCACCCAGGTGCGTGGCATCAGTCGGGCCATCATGAATGTCCAGGACGGCATCAGCCTTATCCAGACGGCTGAAGGCGCGCTCAACGAAACTCAGTCCATGTTGCAGCGCATGCGCGAACTTGCCCTCCAGTCAGGGAATGATACCCTCACTTCCACCGATCGCCTGGAAATCCAGAAGGAAGTCCAGCAGCTGAAGGAAGACATCAACCGCATTTCCTACGGCACGGAGTTCAACACCCGCAAACTGCTCGATGGAACCGGGACTGCCGCTATGTCAACCAGCGATCCCACGAACCTTGAAGGCGTTGTTACGGGCGAAGTTCTCACCTTCTCGGACTTTTCCGTCGTCGTCTATCCGCAGGCCGTGAATGTGCCTGGTGTTGGCCAGGTAGTCAAACGCGGAACCGCCCAGGAACAGCGATCGAATATCTTCGTCAGGACTGACGGCGTGGTAGCTTCAGGATCCACGACCCTTCAGTCGATCACCAACTTCGTCGACAGGAACGGCTATTTCATTCTTGATCAGCCACAGACCCTTTACGTCCAGGGCGATAACCACCAGGGAACTCTGGTTGTCAGCAAAGACATCACCCTCGACCAGTTGGCCGAGAGGATGCAGGCTGCGATGACGACGGATCAGCTCGGAAACGGCCTGCATTTCGAGGCTTCCACCGTGAATTTCAGCGATAACGGCGAAACGAATGGCCAGATTCTGGCGACCTCCGGAAAAATGGGCACCATCGGCCGCATCAGCTTCACGGGCGAGGAAAATCTGGTAAAGGCCCTTGGGTTCGAACAGGTTATCGAGCCTGAAGACCCGGTCTACTCGATTGCCGTCACTAATATTGGCGAACCTGCCGGCCTCCGCACGACGATGACCACGCAGATTGCCGGACACCGTGCTGCCGGCCTGATTCAGGGCATCGACCTCATGTTCGAACCCCCGACTCAGGCGTTTGTGAGCACCCAGTCGGCCACGCTTGGCATTTCAATTCCAACGGCCTTCACCTTTACCATCAATGATTCAAACGTCATGAGCGCTGCGGCCAACATCGTTCAGATAACGGTCGGAGCCGGGGTGTTCAGTATGGGACAGCTGGCATCCATTATCGACAACCAGCTGGCAACGGCTTCGAGTTCTGTTCGTGTCCGCCTCAATGATGCGGCTGGCCTGGAATTCTACACGTTGAACACCGGTTCTGCGGCATACATCGATATCGGAGCTGTTTCCGATGCAAATAATGTTCTGCGTATCACCAATGGCAGATTTTCAGGGACCGGTGGAAATGCAGGCGCCGTCAGTGGTATCAACCCTGTTGCGACATTCGACTTCAGCACTGCGGGCAACGATATGCATTTCAGCATCGTCGATGCCCATTCTGCGACAACCGCAACAACCATCAATCTGTCCAGCAACTATACGGCTGGCGGTCTCAATTCGATCGTCGAAGCGATCAATATGCAGCTCAGCGCAAGCCCGCTTCATATCCAGGCTGTAAACAGCAACGGCGTTCTTCAGCTTCGCTCGCTCGAAACCGGTGTCGAATCAAACTTCAGCATCACCGATGTGGGCCCGGCGGCGATCAGCACAAACCTCTACATCAACCCAGGGCGCACTACCACTGGCTTCGACGGCATCGAAGCGACTCAGACCTACGCGCATGACGAGTCATCGACGTTCTACGGCTACGCGGTCATCGACGCTTCAGCGAACGGAACCGGCGGTGTGAATGCCGATACATTGTCTTTCTATGTAGCAGACATGAATGGGAATGGAATGACCATTACCGTTCCCTCTGGAATTGCAACTGCCGGAGCCTCGTTCCGGAGCATTGCCAGCATTGCGAACATGATCAACTCGTCAGCCAGCACCCTCGGTGTCAAGGTGAATGCGGAAATCAACACGGCGACACAGACTATGCGACTGTTCTCGACCATTCCCGGCAAAGATGGCCGGGTGACCATGACCGAACTTGGCAGTCCCACTTCCGTAAACACTCTTAAATCGATATTCGATATAACCCCTCAGACCTATTCCAACGGAGTAGGGAACTACTCCTTCAAATTGCATGTGAAGGATGCAGCGATCCAGTTCCAGATCGGGCCAAACCAGGGACATGTTGCGAAATCCAATATCATCCGAACCGACGCCAAGGCCCTTGGCATCATGGATCTCGACCTTACGACCGTGAAGTCCTCAACGGAGGCCATTGGTATCATCGATAAAGCCCTGCAGCGTATCTCCTCAGAACGCGCGAAACTCGGGGCGATCGAAAATCGCATGACCTACACCAGCAACAGCCTGCGCATTGGCCTTGAAAACATGTCCGCCTCTGATTCGCGAATCCGCGATGTCGATATGGCCAGTGAAGTTATCCAGCTCACGAGATTCCAGGTGCTCCAGCAGTCCAGCAACGCCATGCTCGCGCAGGCCAATACGACCTCGCAGCGTGTCTTGGATCTTCTCAGGTAAGAAGGAGAGACGAAATGGAAAAGCACGCCGTAAAAAGCATCGCCAATACCGCCAGAAATCGCTCGATACGCAAACTTTTCAGATAAAAACGGAATCTGAAGTTAAACATAGGTGAAAGTTAAAGTAAAATCTCAATAATAAGTTAAACTTTAAGTAAAAATCGCTCTAAAGTCCGGCCATCCAACAGGATGGTCGGATTTTTGCCGTACACTCGCCTCTGATTTTTCACAACTTAAGACGATAATCGATGTAGGGAAAATAATAGCCATCGGCAGAAGGTGGCTTGGCCCGAAGACAAAAAATAAAAAAAGGAGGGAAGAAACGCTGATCGCCAGATCAGCAGAGATCAAAGCAACGTGATCGAGTAACGCACGCGGGCACTGCCCGACCCGGAACAAGGATGTTCCGGCTAAGAAAGCTCAAGGAGGAATTCTTATGTCATTATCCATTAACCAGAATGTTCTCTCTCTCAAAACACACTCCACTCTTTCTTCAACTTCATCCCGACTCGAAAAGTCCATTGAGAAGCTGAGTTCGGGCCTGAGAATCAACCGGGCGGCCGACGACGCAGCCGGTCTGGCGATCAGCGAAAAGATGCGCCGCCAGATCAAGGGGCTTTCCAGAGCAATTTTGAACGCTCAGGACGGCGTCTCGATGGTTCAATCGGCGGAAGGCTCGCTCAATGAATCTCACAGCATCCTTCAGCGCATGCGCGAATTGGCGATTCAGGCCAGCAACGACACGCTGACCAGCGGCGACCGGCTGGAGATCCAGAAGGAAGTCAACCAGCTTCGCGACGACATTAACCGCATTTCCTCGAATACCGAATTCAACACCAAGAAGCTGCTCGATGGAAGCCAGTCAGCCCTCGTTTCGGGAAGTACGCAGAGCGCCACCGGTATTGTTACCGGTACCCCTGCGGGAGGAGACTACCAGATCAGTATCGCTCTGCTGACCGGTGGTATTTCCGAAATGCAGCGTTCTCAGACCTTCACCATCGCAGGAACAGGTAACCTCGCCCAGGGCAACACTCAGCTGCAGAGTATTGCTCAGTTCTATGATGCCAACGGTGTTTTCGCGATAGGCATTTCCCAGAAGCTCGTTGTGAACGGGAATTCCGACACTTCTGAAATGGTTGTGAATGGCCAGATGACCGTCGACCAGCTCACCTCTGCCATTCAGAATGCAGTCACAAGCAGCACAGGACTCGGGGTCCAGGGTTCGAAGGCCAATTTCGTCGGAACGGCCCAGACGGGTGTCGCGGAACTGGGCGGCTATTTCCAGATTACTTCCGGTGCTGCCGGTGACAATGGCCGGCTCTCATTCTCCGGTGATCAGTCGCTGATGAATGCCCTCGGTCTGAACGTCACCCGCGAAGCGAAAAACAACCTTGTAGAAGTCGCGTCGCGCGACGCTTATGGCAATACGGCGACTGTGAATACGGCCGACAATGCAGCAAGCGGCCTTCTGAGCGGCATCGACCTTCAGTTCAGCTCCCAGGCGGCTCAGGTTGCAGGTCTGGGAGGACTTGAGATGGGCCTTACCTGGTCGACGGCCCAGACGTTTGGCATCGTCGCCGGCGGCGGTGCGGCAAACGGCGGTGCTTCCGCAGACATCTCCCTGGCTACCGGCGACTGGTCGCTTGAACAGATCACGCGTGCGGTAGCCACAGGTGCATCTGCCATAAGCGGCCTGACTACTGCCGTTGTTGACGGACAGCTTCGCATCTCCTTCGCATCTACCAACTCCGCTTCCAGCACTATCGACATCTCCTTGGCAACCGGAGCTCAGACTATCGGTCTCCAGAATGGCAGTTTCGGCGGATTCACTCAAGGCTCCAAGGATACGAGTGCTGGAGTTCTTGGCATCAGCATGTATGTGGATCAGACGGCGTCTGCTCAGGTATTCACGATCGGCGATGACAATACGACCTACGCGTTTACCGCATACACGACGACTTCCCTGGCGGCCACTGCAGATATGAAAAAATTCTCGACCCTGCAGACCTCGGTCAATATTACCCTCGCGTCTCAGAGCGTAGATGTTCGCATGGACCAGTCTAGCAACTCACTGGCATTCACCTCGCTTCACGTCGGACAACGGAATACGACAGCCGGTTCGACTGCCAGCATGGTTTCTCTGACCGTAAACACAACAGGCGCGCAGTCCAAGTTCGGCTTTGCCTCTTCAGCGACCTCGAAGGGAACCGGCGATGCAAACTTCCGACTCCACGTTGTGTCGAATCAGCCCGGCTTCCAGATTGGCGCTGATCAGGGCCAATCGATGGGCATCTCGATTGGAAACATGTCGGCGAAAGCTCTCGGCGTGAACAACCTCGACATGACCTCGATTGATGGTGCTCAGCGCTCTCTCGCCAAGATCAATAAGGCAATCGACACGGTATCATCCGAGCGCTCCAAGCTCGGCGCATTCCAGAACCGCCTGGAATATGCGATCAACAACCTCCGTACGACCCAGAGCAACATAACCTCGGCTGAATCCCGCATCCGCGATGCCGACATGGCGTTAGAAATGATCGAGTTCACCCGCGATCAGATCGTTACCCAGTCAGGCACTGCGATGCTCGCTCAGGCCAATCTTGTTCCTCAGGGTGTCCTCCAGTTGCTCAAATAATTATAGATACTTCTCTATAAGTTGTCGTCCTCGCAAGGCCCCCGGTTCGGGGGCCTTTTTTCTGTGTGCGCCCGGCAGGGCGCACTTCCTCATTTAACATCCTTTGCCATACCTGATCGGTGAGCAGGACGATGGAAGCCGTTGATAATCGGATATATCGTCGTGAAAAACGGTGATATCAGCCTGAATGCCGTCATTTTTGCGTCCTGCGTGGGCTATTTGGCGTGTTGGCCGGTAGATGGAAATGACGATGACAAGAGAGACGAAGGCCTGAATTATGCCTTCTTGAATCTGAACCCAAGGAGGTTCTCCGAAGAAGAAGCCGCTCATATAAGTCGCAATCTGCGACATTGATGTGAATGTTGCGCAAGGACGCGCGGCTCATTCTGATTCAAGGAGGAATCAATATGTCATCTCTTCGCATCAACCAGAATATTACCTCGATCAAGGCTCACAGTTCGCTGGTCAGCACGTCAGACCGGCTGGAAAAGTCCATCGAGAAACTCAGTTCGGGTCTGCGCATCAACCGCGCGGCTGATGATGCCGCCGGTCTCGCCATCAGCGAGAAGCTGCGCCGTCAGATCCGGGGTTTGTCGCGGGCCGTGCTCAATGCTCAGGACGGGATTTCGATGATCCAGTCGGCAGAGGGTGCGCTCAATGAATCGCACAGCATCCTGCAGCGCATGCGGGAGCTGGCGCTCCAGTCGGGCAACGATACTCTTACCAGCAATGACCGTCTCGAAATTCAGAAAGAGGTGAACCAGCTCCGTGACGATCTGAACCGGATCGCCCGGAACACGGAATTCAATACAAAAAAACTGCTCGATGGCAGTCAGACCGCCCTCATCAGTGCCAGTTCGATGGCCGTGAAAGGGCTCGTTACCGGCACGGGAAACGGCAGCGGAGACTACGATGTCAGCATTGCGCTGATCACCGGAGGCATCTCCCAGATGCAGCGCTCCCAGATTTTCACTGTCGTCGGTGACGACTCGGCTCTTGCCGGCGGGACGACTCAGCTTCAGAGTGTCGCTCAGTTTTACGACGCAAACAATGTGTTCGCGCTTGGGGTGCCGCAGATGATCACGATCAGCGGGAACTCCCGGAAAGCCGAAGTTGTCGTCGACGGACAGATGACACTCGACAAGCTGGCGGCCGAGATCCAGGAAGCATTGGTTGGTGATTCCGGATTGCAGATGGCCGGCTCGAAAGTCGGCATCATCAACACGGCGCAAACCGGCATGACGGATCTGGGTGGATATCTGCAGGTCATCTCGGGCAGCATCGGCGAAGAAGGCGACATCTCGTTCGCGGCTGATCAGGGACTTCTGAACGCGGTTGGAATGAGCGTTGTCCGTGATTCGAAGAACAACCTGACGGAACTCACCTGCCGGGACTCTTTCGGCAACCTCAGCCAGGTGCGCACGGATAGCACTCGCGCATCCGGGCTTTTGGAAGGTATCGATCTCGAGTTCTCCTCGCAGGCTGCGCAGATTTCCGGTCTTGGTGGTCTGGAAACCGGTCTGACGGTCTCTCCGAACGCAAGCTTCACCGTCTCGGCTGGCGGTGCCGAATTTACGGTCAGCATCTTCCAGGGAAACTGGACGATGGAAGGTCTTGCGCGATCGATTGAGAAACAGCTGACGAACACTGCGGCCGGATACGGTCAGATGTCTGGTATCAAGACGATTGTTGCTGATGGTGAACTTCGAATTCTGTTCGAACCGCCGAACTCGACCACTCCTTCGACGATCATCATCGCCGACGCTTCCGCTTCGGGATCCCTCGGATTCAGCAATGGAATCTACAGTGGCTTTGTTCAGGGCTCGAAAGATGTGACCAAGTCCGCATTCGGATTCAGCCGATATGCGACGGTTGCTCCTTATACCGTGTCATTCAGCATCTCTGATGGAATCGGAGTTGCCACCGCGATATTTGAAACAGTTCAACTCGAAACCGCTTCGGACATGCAGAAGTTCGATGAATGGCAGGTCATCGTCAACGATGCGCTCAAGGCGGCTACTGTCATGGTGCGTCTCGATCAGGCGAACGGGGGGCTGGCATTCACTTCTCTCCTGGTTGGAAAGGAAACGACGACTGCCGGAACGACCCTCAGCAAAGTGTCTGTGACGATGAACAGCACTGATTTTCAGAACAGATTCGGTCTTGCGGCTTCTTCTTCCGTGGGGTCTGGAGACAAGAATTTTCGGCTGCATGTTGTGGATAAAACTCCGCAGTTTCAGATCGGTGCCGATCAGGGGCAAAACATGAAGATCTCGATTGGCGACATGACCGCTGATGCTCTCGGGGTCGACAATCTTGACATGACAACCATTGGCGGTGCTGAAAAAGCACTTGTTCGGATAAACAAAGCCATCGATACCGTTTCCTCGGAACGGGCTAAGCTTGGCGCATTTCAGAATCGTCTGGAGTATGCGATCAATAACCTGAGAAATACCCATGGAAATCTGACGTCTGCCGAATCGAGACTCCGCGATGTTGATATGGCCCAGGAAATGATCGAGTTTACGAGAGATCAGATCATCTCTCAGTCTGGAACTGCCATGCTGGCCCAGGCGAATCTGGCTCCTCAGGGGATACTTCAACTGCTGAAGTAAGTGAAAATAATCGAAAACAAGATAGATTAGCATGAAAATAAAAGGAAAGTCACAGTAATCAGTTGCCAATAGCGGAAAGCTCCCAAACGAAGACGAAGTAATCAGACAGGTTAAGACGATAAACCTAGTAGAGATACGGAAAGCTGTGTCAAGTTGAAATGAAAGGGGGATGGGAACAGGGGAGGCGGGAATAATCATCGGGCTGCGGTAAAATTCAGTTGAAACACTGGGGCAAGGATGCTCCAGGTAACGATTCAAGGAGGAATCGATATGTCACTTAGCATTAATCAGAATGTTCTTTCACTCAAAACACACGGAACGTTGGCTCAGACCTCAAGTCGCCTCGAGAAATCGATCGAGAAACTGAGTTCGGGGTTGCGGATCAACAGGGCTGCTGATGATGCCGCAGGCTTGGCTATCAGCGAGAAACTTCGCCGGCAGGTCAAGGGACTTGCCAGGGCTGTTCTCAATGCCCAGGATGGTGTTTCGATGATCCAGTCCGCTGAAGGATCGCTGAGCGAAACTCACAGCATTCTTCAGCGTATGCGCGAACTGGCCATCCAGTCGAGCAATGACACGCTTACCAGCAATGATCGCCAGGAAATCCAGAAGGAAGTCACCCAGCTTCGTGATGATATCAACCGTATCTCGCGCAATACCGAATTCAATACAAAGAAACTGCTCGACGGCAGTCAGACCGCACTGATCAGCGCGAGTTCACAGTCGGTAGCCGGCATGGTTACCGGCACGGGAAACGGCAGCGGAGACTACGACGTAAGTATTACCCTTATTCAGGCCGGTACCAGTCAGATGCAGCGTTCTCAGATCATGACGCTCAATGATGGCACGGGCACGCTGGCTCAGGGTTCGACGCAGCTTCAGAGTATTGCGCAGTTTTACGATGCGAATGGAACCTTCACCCTTGGTACATCGCAGTCTCTGACCCTCAGCGGGAACTCAAAGAATGCGACGGTTGTTCTTGATGGCCAGATGACTCTCGACAAGCTTTCAGCGGCCATTCAGAATGCCCTTGTCAGCAGTACTGGCCTGGATATAACCAACTCGAAGGTAAGCCTCGTTAATACAGCCCAGACCAATGTTGCTGAAATGGGTGGGTATTTCCAGATGACGTCCGGAGCGATTGGCGACATTGGCCAGGTCTCGTTCTCGGCAGACCAGGCAGTCCTGAACTCGCTTGGCATCAGTACTGTCCGTGATTCGAAGAACAACCTGGTTGAAGTCACCTCGCGGGATGCGTTTGGGAATCTGTCTCAGGTTCGCACAGCGGATACGAATGCCTCCGGTCTGTTGTCCGGGATCGATGTGCAGTTTGCTTCCCAGTCTGCACAGATAGCAGGTCTTGGTGGCCTGGAAACCGGATTGACGATCTCGGCGGCTGGTGGAGAGACCTTTATCATATCGGCCGGCGGGGCTTCTATCCAGGTTACCATTGCCAGCGGTGACTGGACCCTGGAGGGAATTACCAGGGCGATCAATCTCCAGATTTCAGCAGATGCTGTTGGCGGTATGAGCGGTGCCAAGTCGATGGTGGTGGATGGGCAGATTCGGTTCATGTTCGAACCGACTGCTGTCGGACTTTCGTCGACGATCAACATTACAGGGGCCTCGGCCACAACGCTGGGGATCAACAATGGCACCTTCAGTGGTTTCGTGCAGGGGGCCAAGGATGAAACCAAGGCATCCTACGGGTTCAGCAGATATTCGACTGCTGCTATTACGAGCGTTCAGTTCAGCGTCTCTGACGGTGTTAACGCCGCTACGGTTTCGTTCAATACTGTAACGGCCATGACGGCGGCGGATATGATGAACTTCGCTTCCTGGCAGGCTTCTCAGAACGCATCGCTGAAGACCCAGAGCGCTCAGATACGTGTTGATGCGGTAAATGGTGGTCTTGCATTTACGGCGATTCGCGTAGGTAATGAAAACACGACGGCAGGTACGACCTTGAGTCGTGTGACTTTGAATATTACCGATCCGGCCGGCGGTTTCATCAACAAGTTCGGGATGGTAGGCAGCGCGGCGGCTGTCGGCGATGGTGAGCGCAACTTCAGGCTCCACGTCGTTGACAATACTCCGCAGTTCCAGATCGGCGCCGACCAGGGGCAGAATATGAAGCTGTCGATTGCCGACATGTCTTCAAAAGCTCTTGGGGTGGACAACCTCGACATGACCACGATCGAGGGTGCCCAGAAGAGTCTAGCAAAGATCTCCAAAGCGATCGACAAGGTGTCCAGTGAGCGTTCGAAACTGGGCGCTTTCCAGAACAGACTGGAATACGCCATCAACAATCTGAGAAACACTCAGAGCAATATGACCTCGGCTGAGTCGCGAATCAGAGATGCGGACATGGCGATGGAGATGATCGAGTTCACTCGGAATCAGATCGTTTCCCAGTCCGGCACGGCAATGCTTGCCCAGGCCAACCTTGTTCCTCAGGGCGTTCTCCAGCTTCTGAAATAAGGATTCCCATAAGTTCGTGGTCTGGTAATATAAGATAACCCGGCCGGGCGGGGGGGCTCTCACCCCCTTCCCGGCCACGCCCCTGAACAGGGGTTTTGACTATGCGGAAACGGGTTTAACCGTTTCCCGGAAGGAGGGAATACCTATGGAAATCGGAAATGTGAAACCTGCCAATATTAAGCTCCCTGATGGAAAACCCGACCTTGAGGATACTTTACCGACTTCGGCTTCTGATACTCCGATGAAGCAGGAAGCTGTGAAAGCCGAGGCCGAGAAGCAGGATCCCCAGAAACAGAAGGAAAAACTGGACGATGCTGTCGATAAACTGAACAAGACCTCGATGATCTTCGACCGCTCGCTGAGATTTCAGGTTCATGAGGCTACCAGGGAAACCATGGTTTCGGTCGTTGATATGAGCAATGATAAAGTTATCCGGGAGATTCCTTCAAAAGAGGTTCTCGACCTGGTGTCAAAAATGCAGGATTATCTTGGATTGATATTCGACAAAAAGGCCTGACCAGGGAAAAAAAGAGAGGGTCTGGTGTTACAGAGGCGACCCCAAGGAGGCAGGAAATATGGCCAGTAGCATTTCGAGAAACTGGGTCGGTGGTTTGGCCAGCGGCATGGACACTCAGGCATTGATCGACAAGATCATGACGGCTGAGCGTGTGCCTCTTGACCGGCTTGAGCAGAAAAGAAACACTCTTTCCTATCAGAAATCGATGTTGCAGGATATCAATCTCAAGCTGTTCGAACTGCAGAATAAAACCACCGACCTTATTTTTTCCCGCACGTTTAGCTCGAAAAGTGTGACTGCCTCCGATGATAAACTGCTGAGCGCGGTTGCAAGCACATCGGCAAAGGTTGGAAGCTATACTCTGAAAGTCAAACAGCTGGCTACACCGACCTCAATTTCATCGATCGCCAGACTTGGCGGGGCGATCGAGCTGGGGGAAAATCTCAAGAGCTCCAAATCACTCGGGGGAGTGAACACGAAGTTGAGCAACATTGGCATTACCCCGGGTTCGCTCAATTTGACGCTCGGCGGAATCACAACCGCAGTGACTATTGGAGCGGATGCGACGGCTCAGGATCTTATCACCGGCATCAATAATGCGATTGCCGGCAATGCCGATTTGCGTGGAAAAGGCATCGCAAGTTTCGACCAGAAGACGAACAAGGTGAAAATATCCCTTCTGGACAGCAACAAAACTCTGACGGTCGCCGATTCCGCTGGCGACGTCGTTACGAAAATGTTCTCCGGGACTGGCAACTTCACGCTGACGCGTGATCAGCCCGTGCGAGACTCGAATCTGATCAGCATCAGATCCGGTCTCCAGGCGACATTGGAGGATCTCGGAATTGATCCGTTATCGACCATGACCCTGCAGCGTCAGGGGTATGCCGCGGAAAATCTTGATCTTGCAGCGGCAGGACTCACCAGCGGTTCCACGGTATCCGATCTGATTGGTGCCTTGAATCATCAGATAGATGCGGCTCCTTCCCTGGTCAAGGGAAATACCGTCACAGGAAATCCCGCCGATCGCCTTGTTGAGTTCCGGTATGATCAGGGCAGCGGGAAGCTGCTTCTGACGAATACGAACAGTGCCGATACGACCAAGTTTACGCTTGATACCGTTGCCGGCGACATGCCGTATACCCTGTTCGGCAATTCCACGGCTATCTCCTCGACGGATGCCGGTGGCAAACTCGTGAATGAAAGCTTTTCCTCCGTCATCAGTTCAGGGACCTTTACCCTTGACGGGGTGAATATCACGATTGATAACCAGTCTGATAATCTCCAGAGTGTCCTCAGCAGAATCACGTCGATGACCGGTGTGAATGCCTCCTATGATTCTGAGGATGATGTCATCAGGCTTACCCGCAAGGACGGCAGCAGCCTGCCGATCGGTCTTGGGACCGCCAGTGACACCAGTAACTTTTTGTCCGTAACCGGCCTCATATCTGGTTCTCAACAGACCGCAGCCGTTCTGAAGAGCGGCAGCGCTCTCGGGTTTTCCGCAACCGATGCCCTGACGAAGGATCTGGAGACTCTTGGCCTTGCGGCACCTGCTTCCAGCGGGCAGATGAAAATTTCCGTCAACGGGACGGAGAGCACGATCAACTGGAACTCCACCGACACACTTTCAAATATCATGGAACGCATCGGGGCCACTTCTGGCATTGAGGATGTCTGGTATGACGAGTCGAGCCACATGTTCCAGATCAAGTCGCAGGCAAAGGGATCTTCGGCTTCCATCAAGCTAGAGGATCTCAGTGGCGGACTGGCCGGGGCTCTGGGGATCGCATCCGGCACGACGGCGGTCGGCCTCGACAGCGGAAATACCCTCGAAAGCAGTAGGCCTCTCTCATCGATTCAACCGGCGGCCACTCTCGATAAGGTCGGCCTGTCGACGGCCGTGACTGGTGGTTCGTTTACCATCAATGGTGTCACGTTCACGATCGGCAATGTGGGTTCGATGACGCTCGACTCGCTGATGACGACCATCAACAATAATGTCAAGGCAGGAGTCAAGGCTGAGTTTGACGCCGGCTCGGGAAAGTTCATTCTTTCGTCAAAACAGACGGGAAATACGGCAATCGCGCTGGGCTCGGCGACCGATACAAGCAACTTTCTTTCGGCGATGGGGCTGACCACCGCGTCGCAGGATGTTGGGAGGAACGCTATTTTCAGCGTCAGCGGCATGTATGGCGGCGCTGATATCGTGCGGCAGTCGAATGACGTATCTGATGTCATAAGCGGTCTCACCGTTTCCCTCAAGGGGACCACCACCGGATCGGGCGAAACCATTACCGTGGCTGCGAATATCGAAAACGCCCGCAAGGCGATCGACGCGTTCATCGAGAGCTACAATACTGTCGCGGACGTTGTTTACAAGAAACTCACGGAAAAACATGACACTTCGCTTGAGGCGCTGACGGACACGGAAAAGAAAGCGCTTTCCGCAGAGGATCTTGCGATGTATGAAGAAAATTTCAAACTGGGGCTGCTTGCCGGCGATTCAACATTGACCACCGTCAGAAGCCGCATGCGCGTCGCGATGGCGGGGATTGTAAGCGGTGTGGACAAGGTGTTTGACAGCCTTACTGATATTGGCATTTCAACCGGCCAGGTTGGCTCGGGCTACACATCGACCCAGGTCGGCAAATTGTCCATTGTCGATGAAGACAAGCTGACCGCGGCATTGACCGAAAATCCTGACAAAGTTGCGGAGCTTTTCGCGAAAGACTCGACCACGGAAGCAGGAATGGGCATTGCCAGGCGCTTTAAAAATATCCTCAATGAGTTCACAAAAAGTGACGGTATCCTGACAAAACGGGCCGGGCGCTCGGGTCTTTCCACATCGAACAGCTCCATGGATACGCAGATTACGCAGATCAACACGCAGATCAGCAGCCAGGAAGACCGGCTCAAAAACCGGGAAGAGGCCTTGATGAAACAATTCTCCGCCCTTGAATCCGCCATGTCGAAGTATCAGACTCAATCCCAGGCGTTTTCGAGTCAGCTGGCTCAACTGACCGGGAGCAGCAGCTCGTAGTTCTGTTCTGATACAATGAAAAGGTTGATTATCCACATCAGGGCGGATATATTTCTTCGACAATAATTTTCGCCGGTCAGGGCGGCCAGGGGTGGCTTCATTGAATATTCTGCTGAATGGACAAAAACTTACAATCGATGGGATTACACCGGAAGTAACCCTTGCCGAGCTGGTCGAAGCATTGACCGGAGAGATCAAAGACAGCGGCGCCGCCATCATGGAAATCGTTGCTGATGAGACACGGCTGAGCGTTGAGCAGACGGATGAACTTGAAGCGCACAAGCTTGTCGAATATCAGAAGATAGATGTTCTGACGGCGACGGCGCGCGATCTTCTGAAAATGGCGCTTGAAGAAAGTGGTGACGTGTTTGAATTCATCGATGATCGTGCCAGAGATGTTGCCGCCGACCTGCGTCTCGGGAAAGTCAAAGAGGCCATGGAAAACCATCTTGAGACTCTCGATGGGCTTGAATGGCTTTCCTCTGTTTTGAAAACTCTGGCTGTGGAGTTTGCTGCCGAGATGAGTGAAACGTCGATCGAGTCACGGCGCAGGCAGATCTTTGATCATCTGGCGACGCAGATGGCGGTGCTTCAGAAAGCGCATGAAAACAACGACTGGGTTGGTCTGGCGGATGTTCTTGAATACGAACTCCCGGAGATCACCACGCAGGCTCGCATTCTTTTTAAAGATCTTCGCGAGCTCATTCCAGAATCAGATGAGTCTGAAGCCAGCTAGCGGGTGTTGAATCCCCAAAATCGGAGTGGGGGAAAAGACTGATGGAATCGCCTTTTCTGAAGGCTAATCTGAAAACATTGCTGCGCCACCCGCATCTTTATGCGATGGTCGAGCGGCAGCATGCGATTTCATCAGATGTTTCGTTTCAGCTTGAACCTTCGCGAAGCGGGCAGCCGGCGTTGACCCTCACCATCAACGGGAAGAGTATCACATATCATAGCAAATATGATCCGGTCGCCGAAGCCCGGCGTCAGGTTGAGTCGGCTCTCCAGCCCGGGCATACGAATGTCCTGATGCTGGGAAATGGACTGGGATATGCTCTGGATATCGTTCTGGACCGACTCGCCCGGCCCGGAATCGAACGCCAGGTGTATGTCGTCGAGCCGGACCCGCAGGTCTTTATCAGGGCGCTTGCCGGGCGTGATCTCCAGATGCCTCTGAATGATGCGCGTGTCGAATGGTGTGTCGGGATGTCTCCCGATGAAGTCGGTGACAGATGGGCGATGGGACTGGACTGGAACTCGCTTGATGCACTTGCCATTATCGAGCATCCGCCTTCGATGGCCCGCTTTCATGAGTATTTCGAGCGCATCAAAGAGAAGATCCGGTATCTGTCGAACCGGTCGAAGGGCAACCTCGTGACGCTGATGCATACCGGGAACGAGTTCCACTCGAATGCGTTTGCAAATCTTGCTTCTGCAATGACACTGCCGGGTGTCGGGCGAATGTTTGGAAAGTTCGAGGGGATTCCTGCTGTTATCGTAGCTGCCGGGCCTTCCCTCGAGAAAAATGTTCACCTGTTGTCAGAAATCCGTGACCGATTCCTGATCATCAGTGTCGATACCTCTTTCCGGCAGCTTGTCGCACGTGGGATACGACCTCATATTGTTCTTGCCGCAGACCCGAGCTATCTGAATTCGCTCGATTTCGTGGGTGTCGAAAATGAGACCGGGGTCGTTCTTGCCGTCGAGCCGATGACACATCCCGATATTCTTGAAAGTTTTCGCGGACCGAAAATGGTCATGACCTTTGGTGGTGGCCTGTACAAGATGGTTGAGCCGTTTCGGGAGACGACGGGGACCGTCGTCTGCTGGGGATCGATCGCGACAACCGCGTTCGACCTGGCCAGAAGATGCGGTTGCGATCCCATCATTTTCATCGGACTCGATCTGTCTTTCCAGGATGGAAGGCTGTATGCCCGTGGTTCGTATTCCGACGATATTTTTTACGACAAGGTACACCCTTATACCTCGTTAGAGCATGAGACGGTCGATTACATTCAGACGCGTGGTGTTCACAAGATCGCGATGCCTGGCGGGAACGTTCTTTTCACTGATCAGAACATGCACATGTACCGAGCCTGGTTCGAGGATCAGTTCCGACAGACAAAGCAGAAGGTTATTAATGCCACCGAGGGCGGCGTTGTTACGAAGTATGTTGAATGTATGCCGTTCAGGGATGTCATCGCGGCCTACTCGGATCGCGGCGGTTCAATCGGCGAATTCATGAAAGAAGTCGTGTCAGAACCGGTGAAGGCCGACGTTCAGGGCATGCTTGGACGCTTTGAGGAGCTGATAAAAGAGTTGCGACGTCAGCAGGACAGTCTGCGCCGGGCGACGGCCATCTGCAGAAAGCTGGGCAGTCCGACAGCAGCCGGTCTTCTCCCGGATCAGCTGAAAGGTCCGGGGCGAGTACAATATCATGAACTGCTTGAGATCCACGATCATCTTCTTGATTCGGCGGAGATGTATCCCTGGTATGCCACCCACCAGGCAAAATTTATCAATCGGCATGCAAATGAACTGAAACACCTCAGGTCTGACAGCAAAGCCAGCGTCTCGGCCTGGATTCAGGAAATTGGATTGTTTCTCGAGTCGGTACAGAAATTTCATGAGTATCAGATGCCATTAATGGATTCAGCTGTAGAAAAACTCCGCGAGGTATTGGCTGGCGATTCCGCCGTCCACGCCCGTTTTGTGCCACTGACAACAGGTGAATGCCGATGATGACGAATAACCAACAGGACTCTTACCGCAAAACGCAGATCGACACGGCTTCTCCGGAGGCTCTGATTCTCATGTTGTATGATGGTGCCCTGCGTTTCATCACGCAGGCGGAAGAGGCGTTCACGGCGAAAAATACCGAACAGATAAGCAATGCACTGCTTCGAGTTCAGGCGATCATAGCTGAGCTGCTGACTTCGTTAAATAAGGAAAAAGGTGGCGAAATTGCGATCAATCTCGAACGACTGTATCTGTTTTTCCTTGAAAAACTAACCGAGAGCAATATCAAGAAAGATCCGGAGCCCATGAGGCAGATCAAACCCCTGATAGAGGATTTGCGCAATACATGGGCGGAAGCGATGAAACTGCATGCCAAAAATGCGGCAACGCCGCAACAGCCGCCCAGACCGCGGCTGAACGTTGCTGTTTGAGGCGGTAATGAAGGGAGGTGGGGCGTATGTCCGGTGTAAACGGTATCGGTGGTGGTTCTCCGGTCGCAGATCTGATGAAGATTCTTGAGCAGAACCAGGAACAGACCCTTGATCTGGCCAAAAAGCTGGTCAAGGTTGCCAATTTTTCGAAAGTATCTTCAGCAGAAGCCGAAGGAAAAG
>Ga0079303_10000030_pt1 | contig 31264 bp, 23 predicted proteins | sample Methanogen_OWC_FD_77073 | JGI IMG/M metagenome (GOLD analysis project Ga0079303, IMG submission 77073) | Enriched soil microbial communities from Old Woman Creek wetland in Ohio, USA - Methanogen_OWC | ecosystem: Environmental > Terrestrial > Soil > Wetlands | place: USA: Ohio | collected...
ATCACCGTTTTCAATGATACCGTGGCCAGCTGGGTTGCCCGGCCGCTGGATGCGACTCTGGTGGCGGAAATCCGCGCCATGCTTGCTCCTTATCTGCGGATTGACCTGAACCAGCGAGGGTTTGCTCCCGCCGCCACCCGCATGGCGGAAGGTGAGACCGACGCCACCAACTACGATGCCATCTGGGTTCGCGACAATGTCTGGGTATATCATGCCCTGGTGCGTGATCCCGGGCGGCAGGCGGACGCACGCCGCCTTTTGCTGGCCCTGTGGAATTATTATGCCACCCCGGCCCAGATCGACCGTTTCCGGAAGATCATCACCGATCCGACACTTGCCCTCGACCAGATGGCCATGCCTCACATCCGCTTTAACGGCCGGTCTTTTCGCCTGGATGACGTGATGGTCGATGGACGGCCCGAGACTTGGAATCATCGACAGATCGACGCGCATGGTCTGTTCTTTGCCGCGCTGGGCGAAGCGGCGGCCAGCGGCTTACTCACCCCGGACGACCTGACTGCCGGACGGTTCGAAGTTCTGGCTCTGTATCCCTGTTTCCTCGACCGGATTTCCTTCGATACATACGAAGACGCAGGTGCCTGGGAAGAACTGCCCCGGCGTAACACCAGCAGCATTGCTCTGGCTACCCGTTCACTGCAGGTGCTGCGGGAACTGCTGGCTGCGAAGACCGGCCCGGCGCGCGCCTTCGGGGATGTTTTCCGCGCCCGTCTGGGGAAAAAAGCGGGAGAAATGCTCGCCGTATGGGCCCCATCCCGGATTGACGGGCTCATTGATCGGGGGCTGCGGCGGGTGAAACACCAGCTTGCTCTTGGCGGAGAATCGCCTGATTATGACTCTCACGACATTCGTTTCCGACAGGCCGATGCGGCACTTCTGGTATTGATCCAGCCTTCACCCCTGGAAGGATTGACGGAATCAGAGAGGCGGACCGTGTTGCAGATTGTTCAGACCCTTGAACGGCCGGCCGGCATCCTGCGTTACAATCTTGACAGCTACCAGGCTGGCAACTTCTGGATCCGGCCACCAGCCTCCGCCGAACCCAATCAGCCATCTCTGACCGGTGACACCTCATCGGATGCGGCGTTCAGGCGGCGACTATCGCAGCTCCTTCCCGATACCGAGGCTCAGTGGTTCTTCGACAGTCTCTGCGTCCTGGCCCGGTTGTATCTGGCTGAACATGCTACTGACCCGCGCCTCCGGCAACAGGATCTTCACCGCGCCGCCATTCATCTGAAACGAGCTCTGGGCCAGATAACAGGCACAGCCCTTGCCGCCGACGGTCAGCCGGTGCGGCCCTGGCAGACTCCGGAGAGCATCAATACCGTTGTTCTTGCTGGTCGACGAATGATTGTACCCTCGCCTATTACGCCGTTGAACTGGGCTAAAGCCGCCTTGGATCTGGCTCTGCGCGCATATGAGCGCGTTGCCTTTTCCAAAAATAATTGATTTAAATATAATTTCTGGTCATGAAGATGTTTTTGTGGTATGATGTGATCACTTCGATAGATTCATCCGTGTAAGTCGCTCTGTAGTGGTTTTCCGATTGCGGTCCATTGTGGAACCTTGCTGTGGGTGTCGGTTCGGAGTAGTTATTCAGGAGGTTCCCAAATGGAACATGGTACAGTAAAGTGGTTCAACGAAGCTAAGGGTTACGGTTTCATCGCTCGCGAGAATGGTGAAAAAGATGCGTTCGTGCATCACCGGTCAATCACCGGAACCGGCTTCAAGACGCTGGCCGAAGGACAGGCCGTGCAGTTTGAGATCGAGAGTGGCCCCAAGGGTCCTCAGGCGATCAATGTTTCCAAGATGTAATATCGTTTAGATATTCAAAAGGCCCCCATCCGGGGGCCTTTTTTTATGCCTGCGAAAGATCTTCCCGCGGGAAAACGGTCGGTATCGTGACCAGGGCCGGCGGATTATCCTGATCGTGCGAGCCGAATGAAACTGCTTGAATTCATCCTCTGACTTCTTGCCGGAAGAGAAAAGATTGTCTATACAGACCAAACCCCACGCGTCTTCCCTATTGTAATCACCCGGGATATCGAGGAGAGCGATGCAAAAGATTTTCTGTGTGTGCCTGATGGTGTTTCTTGCTGCTGCTTTGTCTGCCGAGAACACGGTTGCGGAAATTTCAATGGACCAGATCGCTGAACGTTACGTTAAACTGGTTCTGAAAATCGGCCAGTATTCTCCGGACATGGTCGATTCGTATTCCGGGCCGGTCGAATGGAAGAACGAAGTCGAGCGCGGGAAAAAGAGCGCATTTCCTTACGAAGAATTGCAAACCGAAGCGGCTGAGCTTTTAAGGCTTCTCAAGACCCGAAAGACCGCTGGTGGTTCGGGCATTGAGCTTCAGCGATGGAAATACCTCAAATGTCAGATTGCCGCGATGTCGGCCAATATCGAACTTCTCCATGGGAAGAAAATGAGTTTTAATGAAGAGTCGAAAGCCGTTTATATGTGTCAGGCTCCCATTCATGCTGAAGAATATTTCAAGAAACTCCTGAAAAAACTCGACGCGCTATTGCCCGGGAAAGGCGATCTCCAGAAACGCCTGTTCAAATATCGTGAACAGTTTATCATCCCAAAAGAAAAGGTGCCGGCCGTCTTCGATGCGGCAATCGCCGAATGCCGGAGACGGTCTCTGACATTCGTCACAATGCCCGCCGGCGAAAGCTTCAAGACCGAGTTTGTCACGGGAAAACCCTGGAGCGCCTACAACTGGTACAAAGGAAATGCGTTCAGCCTCATTCAGGTGAATATGGATATGCCTCAATATATAAATGTGCCTCTGCAGTTGGCCGCCCATGAGGGGTATCCGGGGCATCACGTCTATAATGCCCTTCTCGAAGACCTGTTGCTGAAGGGGAAAAAGTGGACCGAGTTTTCCGTCTATGCCCTCTTTTCCCCGCAATCTTTGATTGCCGAAGGAACAGCCGAGGCAGCGACCAGGCTTATTTTCTCTCCTGAAGAGAAGCTGGCATTCATGGAAAAAGTCCTGTTTCCCCTGGCTGGCTTAAACCCGGCAAAGGCAAGGGAGTATGATGAGGTCATCACATTGACCGAGAAACTCGATTATGCCATGACCGAGGTTGCCCGCCTGTTTCTCGACGGAAAACTTTCGGAGTCAGAGACCGTGAAGTGGCTGATGAAATACAGCCTTGTTCCACACGACCGTGCCGTGAAGAAGGTGCAGTTCATCAGACAGTATCGCAGCTACGTCATCAACTACACGCTTGGTGAGGATCTCGTGCAGAAGTATCTCGAATCGGGTGCCACGGAAAAAGCGGTCCCGGCACGCAGGAAAGCTCTCTTCCTTCAGCTTCTGACCCGTCCCGTCGTTCCCGCGGATCTCACTCCTTGACTGCCCGCAAACAGACGGTGCTGCCTCTGTGATCAGCCTTTGGTGAAAATGGTGGAAGAATCGGGCGTGGGGGCTTGCAGATCACCCTTGGCTGAATAGCCGATCGACCCGCTGGAGGTTTTGAGTATCTGGCTCTGTTGAGCGGCCTCCTGGCGGTAGGCGGCTATTTTGTCCATGACCCCGCCCGGGGTCGATTTCTCCGGATCTACGCCGTTCTTCACAAAATTTTCGAGCCCTGAAAACACCAGCGAATGAGTCTCGTTAACACCTGCCTCGACATCCTCTGGAAGGTGGCCGAGGATCTCCCGGGCCTGACCGAAGCCCGTTTCAATAGCTTTGCCTATAAAATCGGCGAATTTCCGGCGGGCAGCTTCATTGTTTCCTTCTGCTTGCCCCGTTGCGCTGACCCCGAAAAAGCTGGTTGCGACGTCCAGGATGCGCTCGGCGGTTTTTTTCGGGGAAAAATAATCCTGAAGTTTTGTGAGGGCATCGTCTGAAGTTTGATTCTGAGCCTTGGTTTGATCTGTCTGATTCCGGTTTCCGGAAGCGATATCCTGGCCGGAAACCTTCTGCAGAAATTCATAACTGCCCTTGAATGAAAACGTTTCCTGCGAAGTGATCGTGCCCTGGGACGAATTGATCGATCGGATCACCTGATAGTTCAGCTCAAACTGGGATTTTGCCCACTGAATCTTCTGCCGGGAGTCATCGGAGAGCTCTAGTTGATCGATGTTTAACCCGCCAAAAAGCTCAGAGAGGCTGCTACCGTCTTTTTCGGACGTTTTGCCGGTGTTTAAAGATGAAAGGAGCGTGGCCGTGTTCTGAAGCAGCGAGCTTTGGATCTTCTCACTCATAAAATTTCCTCCTAAAAATACTCTCAGATAAGTATACGCCATTCATTCAAAAAGATGGAGCTTTGGCAATTTATCAGGCCTGCCTCCGGTGGATGATGCGAATGGTCTCTTCCAGCCCCTGCAGGAAGCGGGAGCGATCCCTAGGTGCAAAAGGGAGGGGGCCGCCGGTGATTTCGCCTGTGCTGCGAAGATGTGTGAGAAGATCGCGGACAGCCACCGCCGAACCGATATTGTCGGGAGTGAACGGCTTGCCGGTGAATCCGAGAACGAAAGCCCCCTTCTTCACGCAGCGTGCAGCCAGGGGGATGTCCCCCGTGATCACGATATCATTTTCGGCTACATGTTCGAAAATCCAGTCGTCCGCGACGTCCATTCCCTGACCGACAACTTCCAGGGTTATCGAAGTATCATCCGGAAGCCGCATCCGGGAACCAGCCACCAGAGTGACCCTCAGATGGTGACGCCGCGCGACTCGGTAGACTTCCTGTTTAACCGGGCAGGCATCGGCATCGACAAAGATCTGGAACATCTTCCATATTTCCCCTGTCACCTTGGATTAAATTGGGTATGCGAAAAAACAAAACCATGACTTTTTCAGCTTTCTCAGCTCGCAAAGGATAAAACTTTCTCCGGTTTTTTCCGGTAGTGAGAGAAAGGATGCCCATATTTTGCAGAGGAGCATTGCACCCTTCTGGAGGAATGATATGCGATTTTCGAAGAGCGTGGGAATAGTCTTCATGCTGTTTACAATCCTGAGCTCGGCAGCCTGGGCGGAAACGCCTTCACGGGGGCCGTTCACAACGAATGATTACATCACGGTGCTCCAGGAGAAGGACTCGACCAATCCGGCTGAAACGATATCCGGTGCATTGCCGGACTTTGTGGGTGCGTCTTCCGCTGACGGCGTGGCATATCCCTGCGAGGGGAACGTCAACTGTCACTGGCGGCTGAACGTTCGGGTGGGGCCGTGGGGAAAGATCATCGATGGCTATGTTCCCGGTACCAGGGTGCAGATTGTTGCCCGGGAGGGTGATTGGTACCGCATCAAATACGGATCCACATATGCCTACGTTCACACCTCCCTGGTAGATGCCCCAGGTGAACCCGCTAGCGACGGGCCGAACGCGTCACCCTACAAAACTTCGTTAGAGAAATCGGCATCCTCGAAAACGCTTTCAACGAACTCAAAGACGGCACCGACGACCTCCGGGCCTTCGAATGCCGCTTCCAAGACACAGAGGACTGGCGGGATAAACGGCCCTCAGATCCCTGAGTGCCTGCTGAGGGGCCTTACAGCAGCGAAAAAGTCTGTCTGGTTCAGAACTTCCGACAAATGCCTCCAGTTCGCCGGAACGGTTGCCGCCGAGGCCGGAGCAAAGCCTACGAAAGCGCAGGCCATCTATCCGCATCTGGCCTACGCGGCTGACAAGTCGCTGCGTGGTTCAAGAATCAGCACCCTTGACAATGCCGCCCTCGAGGAAAAACTCAAGCCGGGAATGCTGATTCACGTGAAGGTGGCTTATGACAAGGATCCTGCGTATAACCCCGAGACAAATGCCCATCACTGGTTTGTTTACATGGGTTTGAAAAATGGGACGCCGATGTTCGCTGACTGCCTCCGCGACGGCCGTCTGCAGACCATCGACGAGGTCGATGGAAATATGAAGGCCGGAAGAGCCCTTTTACCTCAATACAAGCCTTACAGCAACATCCGCCGCGTTTCCGCCGTCTACGATCCTTTCGCCAACCAGCGCTGACGCCGGTTCACATCATTTTCCGGAAATATTCGGTGTGGCGAAATCCAGCTTCAGCAGATATTCCATCACGGCCTTGAGATACTCAGGCGGCGGCTCTGGCAATGCCGAGCAGTGCTTTCCCAGCGTCGAGCAACTCCTCCTCAATAGGCGTGCAACTGCTGAAATTCTCTGAATGATCAGCGGGACGTTTGAGCATTTCACCAAAATATATTTGCAGGATACAAGTATTGCGTTGGAAAATGCCTGTAATGAAAGAATGTTTCGGGTTGCCGTCGAAAAAAAGGTTGCCTGCATAAATCTCTGATTCTATGATGCTTTATTGACACTGCGGCAGTTCAGAGTGCTGCATTCTGGTTCGGGCGGGATATGCCCGGCTGAAAAGGTGTCTGAAATCAATAAGGAGAAACCATGAAAAACCATCTGGCGTATTTTTTCCTGCCCTTGCTGGCCATGAATATACTGGCGGGGTCAGAACTGCAGGCGACAGAGCGTGCCGACGTTCCCGAGAAGCTCAAGTGGAACACGGCCGACCTGTATCCCACCGATGACGCATGGGCTGCGCAAGCAAAGAATATTACCGCTCGCATTCCGAAGCTGACCGATTTTCAGGGCAACATGGGAAAGGACGCTGCGGCATTCTATACCGCCCTGGATACAATCATGACCCTGGACAAGGATCTTGTTCGCCTGATGACGTATGCCAGCATGAGAAGCGACGAGGATACCCGCGCGGGAAAACCCCGCGAAATGGAACAGACATCGACCGATCTTGGAGTGAAATTTTCCTCCGCCATATCGTTCATGCGTCCAGAAATACTCGCTCTGGGACAAGAAAAAGTCATGGGTTTCGTAAAGACGGAGCAAAAGCTCCTGCCGTATAAGCCCTGGCTAGAAGATATTTTGCGCTATACTTCTCACACGCTGACGCAGGCTGAGGAAAAAGTCGCGGCGCAGGCGAATATGATGGCTGACGGTCCCGGCAATGCTTACAGTATCTTCACCAACGCCGATATGCCGTATCCCGAGGTAACCCTTTCCGATGGCAAGAAGGTGCGGCTCGATGCTTCCGCCTATACCAATTATCGTGCCATGGCCAATCGCGACGACAGACAAAAAGTCTTCAAGACATTCTGGACGGAATACAGGAAATTCGAGCGCACTCTCGGCACCACGCTCAATGGCCATATCAAGACGCATCTGTTCAACAAGGAAGTGCACAAGTTCAACAGCTGTCTTGAAGCGGCTCTGTTCGATGCGAACATACCACCGGCCGTATACAGTCAGCTGATTGCCGACGTTCATGCAAATCTGCCAACCCTGCATCGGTATCTGAATCTGCGTAAGCGCATGATGGGCGTCGATCGGCTCGGATACGAAGATCTCTACGCACCGATCGTAAAAGAAGTGGAGTTGAAATATACTCCAGAAGAAGCCCAGAAACTGGTTCTGGAAGCTGTTGCGCCGCTGGGTGAGGAGTATGTCGCTGCCGTGAAAACCGGCTTCGACAACCGCTGGGTGGATTTTACCCCCACGACTGGCAAGAAATCCGGCGCTTACAGCACGGGGGCTTACGGAGTACATCCGTATCAGCTCCAGAACTTCACCGGGCTTTACGAGGAAGTTTCCACACTGGCGCATGAATTTGGGCATTCCATCCACACGTTCCTGTCCGATAAAAACCAGCCATACCCGACGCATGACTACAAAACATTCATTGCCGAAGTGGCGTCTACGCTGAATGAAAATCTTCTTCTCCACCTCATGCTCAAAAACACCAAGGATAAGGCGACCAGGCTGTTCTTGCTGGGCAGTTATCTCGATGGCCTGCGCACGACACTTTTCCGGCAGACGCTGTTTGCGGAATTTGAAATGCGCATCCACGACCTGGCTGAAAAGGGTGAACCTCTTACCGGTGAAAAACTGACCGAGCTTTATTTGGGCATGCTGAAGGAGTATTACGGCGATGCGGCGGGCGTGTGTAAGATTGACGACCTGTACGGAATCGAATGGGCGTATATTCCCCATTTCTACTACAATTTCTATGTGTACCAATATGCTACAAGCATCACCGCTTCTTCGCTGATCTCCTCCAACATGCGGATGGAAGCCACAGCTTCGGGTACACGGGATGCTTATCTGAAGATGCTTTCTTCCGGCTCCTCGAAGTATCCCCTCGACCTCCTGAAAGAGGCCGGTGTCGACATGACGACATCCACCCCGTTCAATGCGGCAATCAAGGAAATGAACACCGTCATGGACGAGATGGAAAAACTCCTGGCTGAAAAACCGGGCGAATAATCTATCTTCACTCTCTCTCGGAGACGCCGCCTTGATCAAAGGCGGCGTCTCTTGTTCTGTTGCCTGGACCACCTGCGGACCTTTCTTGTCTGTCACTCACAGCCATGGTATTGTTCACTGGCCGGTCTGGAGGCCAAGCCATGGCTGGTCATCAGGAAGGATCCCAATGAATACACAACCAGAAAACCGCACTCCCGGGGGATCAAACAAGAGAAAGACGGCCCCGGATAAAGCCGAAACAGCTTTGCTGGAGCCATTTTCCGGTCTTCCTCCAGAGTGCATCTTTGTTCCCGCCAATAAGGAAGAGTTCGCGTCGGCCTTGACGGAAATCCGGGCGGCGGGCATCGTGGGCTTTGACACTGAGGCGAAGCCAGTCTTTACCAAGGGAGTTGTCAGTGCCGGTCCTGATGTTGTCCAGTTTGCCACCGAAAAGAAGGCATTCATCTTCCAGCTCCACCGAATGGAGTGTCGGCCATTTCTGGCCGATATCCTGCTGTCGGAGGATATTCTCAAGATTGGATTCGATCTTCGGTCAGATCGTGGGCAGCTGCACAAAAAACTCGGGATTGAAATGAGAGCAGTTCTCGATCTTGTTACCGTCTTCCGGAAGCGGGGCTACCGCAACACCACCGGGGTTCGGGCGGCTGTTGGGATCACCCTGCAGCGAGGCTTCAATAAACCGAAGCATGTGACGACATCCGACTGGTCCCGCCCCTTGCTTACCCCGAAACAGTTGGAATATGCCGCCAACGATGCATACGCCGCCCTCCTCGTCTGGACAGCCCTTGGCTGCCCTGCCCCCGATTGTCGAAAACCTCGATGAAGTGGTGCTTCTGGCGCCTTGAACGAGACATCCTGAACGTTCGTGAGCCGGCGAATGATTGTCAGAATGATCCTGTATCTGGCCGTGTGCCTTGCAACGCGTGGAGAAAAAATCCCGTTCCAGCCCAGAATTGAGCTTGTTCCGAGCGGTAGAATGAATATTTGTATAAATATTCATTCTGAAAATGCAAAGGGTTCATAAAAAGAGGCAGAAAAAGTCGTTTCCTCATTTATTTTATAGCGCTGACAATAGGAGTAGCCATGCGAAAAACCGGGCGAGGCTCTCTGAGAGCCTCGCCCGGTTTTTCGCTGTCAGATTCAGTGGGCGGTCAGCGTCCCGTCTCCGTAGAGGCCTTTCAGACAATCTTCTTCGAGGCCGTAATACTCGGCATTGATGCCGTTGTTGTCGGAAGCGGTATCGCCCGAGCCGCAGATGGGGTAGAGGCTGCGAATCGTGTTGTCAAAGGTGTACAGCTGCCAGGCATAGACATGTCCGTTGATGTTGGCATTGAACTGGATGGCGGAGGGTGCCTGGCCGCCATTGCGGCGGGCCGTCTCGATGGCGATGTGCCCGAGAGCCAGGATGACCTGTGCGGAGTTTCCGATGGTGAAGCCACCCTTGCTCTTCTTCAGGATCGGGAGTGGGCCGTTGCCGTCCGGGTCCCAGGTGAACCGACCGGTATAAATACCAGCGTCGCCCGCATGGTCGATGCCGCCCTGAATCTTTGCCCGGCCGGCTAGCTCATCGGAGTAGAACTTGTACCACCAGTGATAGCCGCTGACCGAGGTGCTCTTCATTTCGCCGCAGATGACATGCTCGAAGCCGGCGCCCGGCCCAAACCAGTTCATCTTCAGGGCTTCCAGGGAGGTATTGGTTGTCTTCAGGGCATGCTTAATAACCGGATCATTCTCAATCGAGGCCAGATACGCGTTGATTTCTTTCGAGTGTTTTTTTAGTTCGGGAGTTCCTACTTTGGGGTCGAAGCAGCCTGCCAGATTGATCGCCGCCTGGTAGCTGGGGGGGAACTGGCCGGTGAAAGGAACAAACAGATGGTTTTTCCCGTCAAAGGTGATGCCGGAGGTGGCATCGCGATCGAGTTTGGCCAGCCCGGCGCAGGCTTTTGAAATCTCCGCGGCGAGGCCGGAACCACCCTGATTTCCGCTGCGCTGACTGCGGGCACGGGCAAGAGCGGGATCAAGCTCGGTTCGGTTTCCGCTCAGGCCGGATTCTTTGATTCCGTGCGGGAGCGAGGACAACTCCGACGCTTTATCAGCCCAGGCCGGCGAAAAGCCGAGGAAAAGAACTGTCATCACAAGAGTTGTCATTCGGCAAGCCATTGTATTCACGCGAATTCTCCATTCTCAGATACCTGCGGGAATCGGCAAAAACTGACAAGAGAAAAATAAACAAGCAAAAATTTTGCCAATTCCTGCTGGATACAGAGAACAATTCACAGAGCAGACTTACCGGTTTCCCTTCCTGGATTCACCGGGAAAATCGCCCGATTTTTGGCACAAAAACGAGAAAAATCGGCAGTATACCGGTAAAACTATTGCGGATGAGCAGTTCACAAATAGCTTCAGACAGGTTATGCTTAGAGCCGAAGGCTATTCCGCTCCTCCCTGGTTTTTATTCTGCGCTTAAGCCATCGGAGTTGTTGATTAGCCGGAATGAACAGGAACCCACATCTATCCGGAGGGAGCACGCATGGCTAAGAGTCTTGAACAGAAGAAGGAAACCAAGAAGAAACCGACCAAAACCCTTGAGGAAAAAAGGGCGGAAAAGAAGGCCAAGAAAGAAAGCAAAAAGGCCTGAACTGAGTCCGTTTATCCCTGAAAACAGCTCATCCCAAAAGCAAAATCCCCGAATATCGGTTGTCGATATTCGGGGATTGGCAGTCAAAAGGCCTCAAAACTTGTTGCAGACGGGCCATCGTGCCGTTTCCATTGTCATGCCAGCGACCCAGCGTGCTGAATATGCACGTGGCTGGGCAATAAACACCCCCCGCACGATTTCCCGCTAACTTTACGCGTCGGCCCGGGCTTTCTTCCACAGTGCCGGTGTTGTCATGATAGCCCTGAAAAAGAGCTCGCGATGGGGTTGTGCCTTACTGGCCAACCTGAGATCAAAGTTGAAACCGAACGTCGGTGCCCGGACGGGAACGTCAACGACGAGTGGCAGAAGGAGTTTGCAGAAGCCGCGATCAGGGGCTCCGATCTTCACGCTGACTGTTGCCATTCCCGACATGGAAGGGGCTACCCAGACGGCGGAGTCGCCATCTCCCGGGTCGGCCGCAAAACGCCCTCTGCCTGGATCCCATTCGAAGGTGATGCCGGGAAAACTCCGATCGATGTTGGTCAGGGACAATGATAGATCGACCAGGTCACCCGTCGTGATCATATTGTCAGCGGAAACGGGCTGCCCGTTTTTCTTAACCAGCACGGTCCCGCCGATGGGCTTGTATTGCGCATCACTGCCACCGACTTGTATTTCAACGGTGGTCGGCCCTTCGGTGGAAAAAAACTGGACGGTGACTTTCGGTTGAGCATTCTGCATCACGCCGGTTTGAAAAATGACAGAGTCTGGTTAGAAACAAAGCCCATGACACCGGAACAGGAAACACGATTGCTGGTTGTGTGAAAAGAACATGGTTTCGCACCGGTTGAGGGAACTTTCTTCAAGATTTCAGGGCGTGCTATACTTTCTTTTTCAAGGAAAAGAACATCATGTCAGAAATCAACAACGACCTGGATGCGCTGCGTGCTGAAAACAGCGAGCTGAAACAGCGGATTTCCTTTCTCGAAAAACTGATTGCTCAAAAAGCGATCGAAGGGCAGCAAATTCCTGAGGAAAACCGGAATAATGCCGGCTTTTATTCCGATCTGGTCGAATACAGTGGCGCTCTCATCTTTGTCAAAGACCTCGAGGGACGCTATAAACTGGTCAACAAAAAATGGCAGGATGTAACCGATCTGAATCTCCGGGATGTCGTTGGGAAAACAGATTTTGAGCTCTTTCCCGATGAATCCGCACGGCAATTCCACCTCAATGACGTTGCCGTGATGGAAACGGGATCCGTCATCGAAACGGAAGAAACCCTTGAGACCCCGAATGGCAGACGGTATTTCATCTCCGACAAATTTCCCCTGAGAGATGCTGCCGGCGCCATTTGGGGAATCGGCGGAATGATCACCGAAATCACCGAACGGAAGCGAGCTGAAGAAGCGCTCCTTCGTGAAAAATCTTTCATCGAAGCTATTTTCAACAGCGTTCCCGGGATGCTCTACCTGTATTCCGCTGATGGAAAACTTGTGCGATGGAATGCGAAACATGAGGAAATGAGCGGATATTCCTCGGATGAATTGGCGAACATGTGTTTGCTCGACTGGTACAAGGGAGACGAAAAAAGCCAGGCCGCCGTGGCCGACGGCTTGAAAAAGGCCTGTGACAAAGGGTTCGGCGAGGCAGAAGTGAATCTGCAGAGAAAAGACGGAACCGTCGTCCCGATGTATTGCACTGCCACTCCCTTGGCCATCGATGGCAAAGAATATTTTACCGGCATTGGCATCGATATCACCGAACGTCGGCAGGCCCAGAGAGAGCGGGAACGGCTCCAGGAGCAGCTGGCGCAAGCACGAAAAATGGAATCCGTCGGACGTCTGGCGGGTGGTGTCGCTCATGATTTCAATAACATGCTGTGCGTTATCATCGGTCGGGCAGAAATGGCTCTTTCGCGCATCAGTCCGAAGGACGAGATTTATGAAGACCTCGGGGAAATCAAAGCTGCTGCCCAGCGGTCCGCTGATCTGACTCGGCAATTGCTGGCTTTTGCCCGCAAGGAGACCGTTGCTCCCCAGATCCTGTCCTTGAATGATATTGTTGCTGAAATGTTCAGGATGCTGAAGCGATTAATCGGTGAGAACATCGAGTTGTCCTGGAGCCCGGGGCACGAATTGTGGCCGGTGAAAATGGATCCGGCGCAGATCGATCAACTCTTGGCCAATTTGTGCGTCAATGCCCGGGATGCCATTCTTAACGTCGGCCATGTTTCCATCAAAACGAAAAACATGGTTCTGGACGAGTCATGGTGTCTCGCGAATGAAGGGGCGCTTCCCGGCGAATACGTCCAGCTCTCCGTGAGTGATGACGGGAAGGGCATGGACAAAAAAGTCCTGGAACATCTGTTCGAACCGTTTTTCACAACGAAGGAACTGGGCCATGGGACGGGGTTGGGATTGGCGACGGTCTACGGAGTGGTAAGACAGAACGCAGGTTTCATCAACGTTTACAGCGAGCCTGGCCAGGGAACGATCTTCATGATTTACTTGCCCCGGTATGTCGGAAATGTGCCCCCGGAGCAGAAGAAAAGCACTGTCCTGGACATGACGAAACAATGTTCCGAAACTATTCTCCTCGTTGAGGACGAGCCGGTCATCCTAGATCTGGGAAAGAAGATGCTGAGCGCATTCGGCTATCAGGTGCTGGTTGCCGGAACCCCGCATGATGCTTTGCGAACGGCCGAAGAATTCCCCGGGGAGATTCATCTGCTGATGACGGATGTCATTATGCCTGAAATGAACGGTCGGGAACTGGCAACGCGCTTGATGGCGAGATTTCCCAACCTCAAATGCCTGTTCACGTCTGGGTATACCGCCAACATCATTGCGCATCACGGCGTGCTCGATGAAGGAGTGCATTTTCTCCAGAAGCCCTTTTCCCAGAAAACCCTCGCGACAAAAGTTCGCGAAGCGCTCGACTAAAAGCCACAAGCGAGCCAGTTCTCTCGGGCTGACGCCCAAAAATCTGTGGGTAGCCCGATCAATTCTGCGTGATCTGCATCATCGCCCTTGTGCGCGGGTTTGTTTGCTTTACAAGACACAGATTGTTCCTTTGCAATTGCCACTACAATCATGACATAATGGAATGATCACCCATAAGGAAATGCCCGACAATGTGCGGGCTGATTCGCAGTGGTGTTCGGTTATTGTCCCGAACTCAATGCGGATTGAAGAAACAAGGGAAAGGAAACGAGGACGTGAAAAGATTTCTTACTGTTCTGGCGATGGTTGTGTTTTTTGGGGGAGTTGCATTCGCAGCTGAAATCAGTCTTCCCGGCGCGAATGGTGGCGGAATTCAGATCGTTTCAGAGAAGGCGCAAGAACAGGGCGATGTGACGCTTCGCATGACCTGTTCCATCAATAAACTGAATTCCTATGATGTCGATACGCCACGAGGTAAATTCTCCGTTCTTCACGCTCCGCAGCTTTACTTCGGCGGTTCCTATGGTGCTCCGCAACTGCCGGTAATCACCAAGCTGGTACAAATTCCATTTGGCGCTGAATACAAGGTCGTAGTCAAGGGATTCGATGAAACCGAGTACGATCTGACCAAACTTGGCATTGAATACCCCATCTTCCCCCATCAGCCTTCGGCGCCCAAAGATGGCTCGAAAGTGCCGTTCGTATATGAGAAGTCAGCCTACATTTCCAAAGGATTTAACGGCCAACCGATCGCTTCCATCAAGGAAATCGGTGTCATGCGGTATATGCGGCTTGCGCAGCTGATCATTGCTCCGATCAAATACAATCCGGTCGAAAAAAAGATCGTGGTATACAACAATATCGAGTTTGAGATTGTCCTGACCAATTCTGACATGCCCAAAAGCCGGGCGACGCACGCTCGTCTCTGGTCTCCGGCCTTCGCCTGGATAGAAAAGATGGTTGTTGTTCCTCAGGCACTGCGTTTCGGCAAGAGCACCGCTCTGCAGAGTTATGTGATTGTTGCGGACCCCGCTTTCAAGAGTGAAATCGCTCCGTTCGCAGCCTGGAAAACCCAGAAGGGCTTCAAAGTCGATGTCGTATATACCGACCAGTTCGGGACGGGGGCGGCGCTGACCGAAGGCCTGAAAAAGTATCTGCACGGTCTGTACAATAATCCGACTAGCGACAAGCCGGCGCCGAGTTACGTGCTGTTCGTCGGTGATCACGAGCAGATCCCTGCGTTCAAGGGGCAGACCGGTGCTCATATCACTGATCTGTATTATGCGGCTGTAACGCCGGGCGATTTCCTTCCCGATATCCTCACCGGCCGGTTCTCCGCGAAGAATGTCGATCAGCTCAAACCGCAGATCGAGAAAACCATGGAATACGAAAAGGGCCAGTTCGCTGACCCGTCATTTCTCGACGATGCCGTCCTGATTGCCGGCTGGGATTCAAGCTGGGCGAAAAGCCATGGCTGGCCGCATATCAACTACGCCACGAAGTATTTCTTCAATACGGAAAATGGCTTCAGGAACGTGAACGCGTTTCTCTCGGCCGGTTCTCACCAGAATGAAGCGACGATCCTTGCGGCCATCAGCAAAGGCGCCTCCTATGTTAATTACACGGCTCACGGCTCCCCGACCAGCTGGGCAGACCCGAGCATGTCGATCAGTAACGTCGAAAAACTCGGCAACAAGGGCAAGTATCCCTTCGTGATCGGAAACTGCTGTCTGACCAGCAAGTTTGAGGTCGACACGTGTTTAGGTGAAGCTTGGTTGAGAGCTAAAGATGCCGGCGCTATTGGCTATATCGGTGGTTCGAACAGCACCTACTGGGATGAAGATTTCTGGTGGGGCGTTGGTCTCCATGCCATTGTCAAACCGAATGACCAGGGCGTTCCTCCGGCGATGGAAAATACCGGACCTGGTGCAATTGATGCCCTGTTCGAGGGGGCTGGCGTATCCAATGCCGGTTTCATGGTGGTCGGTAATCTGGCCGTTGAATCCTCCACCTCCAGCCGCAAACAATACTACTGGGAAATCTATCACCTCATGGGCGATCCGGCCTTGAAAACCTATCTGAGACAGCCAAAACCCTGAAAACCCTGAGCCTGTCGGAGTATTGCCGGTAATACCTGCAGCATTCCGTCAGGTGACAGGCCCTTCGGGGCCTGAGAGACGGTAAAAAAACAGCGCAGGTTCTGAATGTTGAATTCAGAACCTGCGCTTATTTTGTAGGTGTCGAAACGGGATTTGCCCTGCCTGATTCAGGCCGCAAATCCGGTTTTCATGCTTCTATTTTGGTGTTTCGCCCCTCAGGCTCGATGAACCGGACATTGGCGGCAAGATCATCGGGGGTTATACGGAATTTCATCAGGACCCGTTCCTGCTCGTTGCTGGAACGAATTTCCAGGATGTCGTCTGTTTTCACGACATCTTCATCCGTGAGGGAGCGGAGCACAAAAAGGGATCGGTCGCCCTGTTCAATATCGCCCCGGGCCTCGGCGCGAACATCAGTTCGGGTATTGATCGCAAAGAGGGGAAGGTTGTCTTTCATGGAGATTCCAATCAGAAAATTTCGGATCGGTGCAAACCGCGGAAGGCTATCGACAACCCTTTGGATCGGATTTTCCAGGTTAAGCAGAAGGTGAGCGGTGGATTTTTCAATATGTTCTATGACCCGGGAATCCGAAAACAGGATTTCCCTGCTTTGAGGGCTCACCATGCGAATCTGGATTAAATCATTCTCCGTGACGGGGCAGAGGGAAGAGGCAAAAATCTGCATTTTCTGGGCAAGGAGCACCGGGAGACGGAATTCATACATTTTGCCGGTCCGCACGTTGCGGAACTCGATGGTGTGGTTGGCCAACCGTTCATGAAAGTCGACATTCGCGCCGAATTTTCCAAAATCGATCTCGATGAGAAATTCGTTGCAGATCATGTTTTGGATGGATGGCTTGGGAGGAACGAGGGGAGTCGCCTGGTCGAGGACGATCTTCTCGAACTGGCTTATGTGATCGATCTCTTCCTGTGCCTGGGCGAAACAAGGGTTAATCCGGAGGGCAGCCCGGCATTCCGCCAGGGCTTCCTCGCGACGCCCCGCCGAGGCAAGAAGCTGGGCCAGCCGAATCCGGATGTCGAGATAGGCCGGCTGTTCCTGGCGGATTTTCTGATGCATGGCAATCAACGAGTGGAGCTTGTCAAAGTAGCCCTGTAGTTCGTTGATTCGACTGTTCACATCTCTGAAAGACGGACTGATCTTCTGGAGAAGCCGGAAGGCCTCCAGTGCCTCTGCGAAGCGGTTGATCGATTGGAGGCAGATTCCCATGAGGTATAAGACCGGAGCGCTCTTTTCCTTCATTCCATTCAGGATATCAAGGGCATCCTGAAATTTTCCCAGGTGTTGATGGGCTTCGGCCAGCCGGATCTGCGCATCTTCATACCGGGGATTGATCGTCAGGGCCTGCTGGAAGGGGGCAATCGCATCTTCAGGACGGTTGTTGCGCAGATAGAGTTCGCCGAGATCCCGGCGAAGGTCTGGCCAGGTAGGATGCTTTTCGATCTTCTTTGACAGGATGGCAATGGCCAGGGCGAATTCATTCTGGTCAAGGGTAAAAATCGCAGCGTATCCCAACGACAGATGATTGGATGGGTCAAGTTGGACGGCCTTGCGGAAGGCATCCGTGGCTTCCGAAAGGTTTCCTTCCTGCACGAGGAGCTCGCCATAGGCTTGGTAGAGCTGGGAGGACGGGGAGGTTGTCTCCAGAAGATGGATGATGGAGGTCCGGGCTTTATCATGGTGCCCTGCGACCAGCCAGGCCCGGATCAGTCGAGTCATCGCCCTAATATTGGTTTCACGGGATTTCGGGAGGTTCTCTGGCGGGTATTGGGCTGGATCGGGGAGGGCCGAAGGGGTTCCCTCGGAGGTGGAATCACCTCCTCCAAAGAGGCGGGAAAAGAAACCGGCCGGACGATTTTCCTGGAACTCTACCGGGAAAGAGGTCGGTAACAATTTCCGGATGGTCTGGCAAAAGGGGTGATCATTCTGGGAAATGAGGATCCCACCTCCGTAGCTTATCGTGTGGTTGTCGATGATCGGCAACTGTGCTTTAACCGGTAATTTGAACAATCCCGAAAGAGCTTTCAGATCCAGTTCTTTCTGGTTTCTTCCGGCTAGCAGCGTCATTCTTTCTCCCGGCAGGTTGAGTTTGGACAGCCCGAAAAAATACCGCACACTGCTTTTGAGGGAATAAGAAGTTCCGGCATCGACGAGGAAAAAGACCCGGTCTGCCAGATCTATAGCGCTCAAAAACAGTTCTTCGATATGTGAATCGGTATCGAGGATGATGAAATCGAAATACTTCTGCAATTGTCGGATACCCATGCTCAGTGCTTTTGGATCGACCTTTTCCCCATCGAACAGGTTGACCGGGCCAGGGAGACAACTGAGGTTGTTTTTGACCTGGATGAGCAGTTTCTTCGCCATGTCGAGATTCGAGATTCCGCCACGAACGGCCTGGGTGAATTCCACCACGGTTCGAACCGAATGCAGTCCCAGGGCAAATGATCCGTCGGCGAACGGCATATCGAGGTCAATGAAGAGAGTCCGGGCACCTTTTTCCATGGACAGAATCTGGGCCAGTGTTACCGCGAAGGTGGTTTTCCCGACTCCGTTTCTGGGACTTGCCACCGTGATGATGCGCGCTTCGGTCTTTTTCGTTGCGGTTCGAGCTATCGCCTGCTGGTTGGAATCCTTGACGCGTTTGCTGAGGATGCCGAGGAGTTTGAAGCTGATCGCCGGTTTCTCTTTTAAGAGCTGTTCGAACTTGTCGCCGGGAATGACGAGGAGAATGGAATTTTGGAGACTGCGGGCGCTGGCCGAGCGGACCATGCTTGCATCGAAAAGGGCCATTTCCCCGAACAGATCACCATTTTTGAGGGTCGCCAGAACCTTGGGCTCCTGGAGAGCATCCTTGATGGTGAGCTCCACCTGCCCATTCTCTATCACATAGAGATCCCGGGAACGTTCCCCCTGCTGGAAAACGTATTCCCCCCGGCGAAATTCCATGCGCTGAGTGATCTGGACAATATCATTGATTTCACCTGGGGTGAGTGAAGAAAAAAGTTCGAGATCTTCCAGCATCGATAAACCTCTTCATTTGAAAGGATTGAGAGTAACCGCTCATTATACCAGAATTTTCATAAGCGATGCATGAGGGATGTTGGGCGAAGTTAAGAAAGTCTGTTCTTGGGCTTGTTGTTTACGGATGACGCAAAAAGTTTATAATGTATTTTTAAATATAAAATGGTCGCGACGACTGATGTCACTCTCCAGGGCCATTCCTGCTTTTCCTATCCAAGTCCGGAAAAGCAGGCAATTAAAGACCCATCTTCATCCATATCTCCTTCCCCAAAGAGGTTTGCCGCGATTTATCGAATGGTGATGATGCGAGAATACTTTATGACTATTCCCCTTAAGAACAATGGGCGAACTGAGGATGAGTTTCGATGCTCTTTTTGATCTGTGCCCGCTCTTCCGGGGTGATCCCCCGGGGAAACTGCGATTCGCTGCGCCGCCAGCGTTCAAGCCACTCTTGCCCCAGAAGACGGGGACGCGAAGGGTGAGTGGCCACTCCGCCCGCATGGCTGAAAGCCATAGTGGTGTCGGCTTTGGGCCCCATACCGACTCCCGCAGCTACATAAAACCCTGCTGTAAGCAGGGCCACTCGGACGGCGGTCGAGGCCGAGTAGGTGAACAGTTCCGCGGAGGTCGGTCGGCAGCAGGACCGTATTCGCGAAAACGTCTCACTGGTCCAGAGCGTGGCATTGGTGCTGGAGGAAAAGGGATCGTAATAAATGAGATCAGGTGTCTTGGCCGATCCGCAAAGATTCAGAAAATCGCCCTGATACAATTTCCAGGTAAACAACCCGGAATGGTGCTCCCACTGCCCGTGTTCGAGAATCTGAAAGGGAGCGGAATGGCGCAGATGCTGAAAGCATACCGGGTCTTTTGTCGCGAGCCGGAGAGGATCGAGATCGCATTCGAAACTCTCTAGGTGCAGATGTCTCAACACTGATCCTCCATCTTTCTGGAAGGAGCGTTCGAAACACCGGAGAACGGCCATGGCATTGGAAGCCGCGCCCAGCCCAACATCCCATATCACCAGCTCATTTCTGACGCCTGGTCTTGCCACTGGCTGAATCAGGCGGGATGCCAGGTGTGACTGCTCGACATAGAGATGGTTGGCTTCGTCGTCGGGGCGATTCACGGAGTGCATGATCTCCCCCGAACTGATCTGCCGGATGCTGGAGAATCCCTGCGGAGAGGAGTGAATTTCGTAATCTCCCAATCGTGCAGGACGGGGGGCTCTCGCTTTCTTTGGGGGATGGCCTGGATTCTCGTCATCGGTCCGGGAGAGCTCTGGGCGTTTGGTTTCATAATATTCGCGGAACGTGCCGCTCAGAATGCTGGCCCGGATCTCAGCCATGAGCCGATGATAATACGTCATATTGTGACACGTGAGCAGGTAATCACCCAGGGTTTCATCGGTCTTCACCAGGTGATGCAGATACGCCCGGGAGTAGTTCCGGCAGGCCTGGCAGGAGCATCTGACGTCGAGAGGATCTTCCGAAAACTTGTACACGCTCCGACGGCATTGCAGTTTGCCGTGTGAGGTAAATGCCACGCCGCGATGTGCTAATTGCGAGGGAATGATGCAATCGAACAGATCGACCCCGCGATGAACCGCTTCCAGAAGGTCGAGCGGCGTTCCCACTCCCATGAGATACCGGGGAAGACCTTTTGGCAGAAGGTCGGTGACCAGTCCAGTAAATTCATACCTTTCGGAGGGAGTTTCGCCCACGGCCAAGCCTCCGATCGCGAGGCCGTCAAAGGGAAGTTCACGCAAAAATGCGGCGCTCTGCTTCCGCAGTTCCGTATGACAGGCTCCCTGGACGATACCGAACAAGGCCTGTGGCGAATCCCCCCGGGCGCGGAGAGACCGTTCCGCCCAGCGATGTGTGAGTTCCATCGCTGCTTTGGCCTGGTCGTAAGGGGTGGTTGACGGAATACACTGGTCGAGCACCATCATGATGTCGCTGCCGATGGCTTTCTGCATCTCGATACTGGATTCCGGCGAGAGCAGCTGAGGAGAGCCATCGACATAGCTCTGAAAATGGGCTCCCTCTTCTTTCATGGCGCGCGAATGGGGGAGGGAAAAAATCTGGAAGCCGCCTGAATCCGTCAGGACCGGGCCGTCCCATTGCATGAATCTGTGAATGCCGCCGAATTTCCTGAACACTTCCGGACCGGGACGGAGCAGGAGATGGTAGGTGTTTGCCAGCAGCACTCTGGCACCCGTGGCTTTGAGACTCTCGACCGTCTGGCCCTTCACGGTGGCCTGGGTGCCGACGGGCATGAACAGAGGAGTCTGCACTTCTCCGTGCAGCGTCTGAAAGTGAGCTGCCCTTGCCCTGGAGGCATTGGCCTCCCGCTCAATGGTAAAGTTCAGGCGCGACATGACTGGAGTCTCTCCGGTTCCCGCAATTTTATTTTCCCCGTAATATTACGCGCTGCCGGTCAATTCTTCGAGAAAAAGACATTTCCGAAAGAGGCGGTACTTGAGGATCTGGTGTTATCCGAATCCGCGGCAAGACTGACCACCACCTTGCGCTTCCCCGGGCGGACGCCCCAGAGGTTCTGAAAATCTTCCACAAAGTTACGTTTTTCGGCGTGCCACTGGCCAATGGCATCTTTGTCCTGGCTTTTCAAAACCACGTATTTGATATTGCCAAATCCCTTTGAGTTGTAGGTTCCTGGTGGCGCCGAAGTGTCCCAGACATAACCGATCGCTTTGAAGTTAATACATTCGGGAAATGACGGTAACGTCACATACACTCCTGCCGCCTGGTCGTCGGTAGCTCTTGCCCTGAGATCAGCGCCTTTCGGCAGCTTTTCCACCATCCACTCGAAATTGATGAAAGGGAAGTCTGCCATCTTGAAATGCCGGAATTCTTTGGCCAGCATGAAGTTGGTTCCCTCGGTTTTGAGAGTGATCATTTGCTTCGGCGATTGTGTTACCTGAAAGTTTGCTTTTCCCTTGAAAGACTTGATTTTCCAGTCGGAAAAACATTTAGCATAATTCGTGATAGGCATTGTTTCCTGAGCAAAAGCTGGCGAAAACACAGTAGCCAAAAATAACCCGATACTAATGGCCCGTTTCATATACAATGCCTTTCAAATTCCTGTAAATGTGAGGGTGTGCCCAGGTTCATTCCTTCTATATTTTCGGCGTGTTTTGCCGGAGAAGGCAAGTAAAGAAATATTAACCATAAGCCTCGTGAAACCGCAGTTCCCAAACTGCATCATCTGGTATACTATCGAAGACACTCTACACAAATCAATAATGCCGGTCAACGAATAAACCTTTTCCGGGCAGGAGATGACTCATGAGAGATTCAAAAATTATCAATAGTCTCAGAATCAGGCGCAGCATCGTGGTGGCAGGAATTCTGCTGTCGTTCGGCATCTTATGCCCATGCAGTTTATCCGCGTCACCATTCAGCGGCCAGGCGGAAGTGAAAGTCGATGACAGCGATGTCTCAAATACTGCTCTGGCTCCTTCGATTTCGCTCAAAGAGTTGATTGCCCGGAAAGACGCCATCCCCAACCTCCCGTGGAACTGGAAAAAACGGGATCAGGTTCTTCTCGATGGTGCAGGAATGATCGATTCGACAACCGATATCATTGCATTGACCAGGGAAACCGGTTTCGAAGGTGTTCGCGATAAAATACTTCTGATCGGACTCAACACTCCGAAAAACCTCGAGGACATACAGGCTCTGTTTCAGGCCGCAATCAAAAAGGAAACAAAAGACAATATCCTCCTCGCTAATATCGATAAATTGAAGTGGGAGGAGATTATAAGCGTTGCAAATATGGCAAGCGCTGAGATAAAGGACCAGATTTTCCGGGAAGCCCTGAGCAAGGCATACAGTCAGAATCCGGTGGATGAACCCCAGGGAACGCTTTGGCTCACCGATCCTGGCAGGTTGTGTTACCTCCAAAAACAGGCCGATAAACCCCGTTTCGGCCAGTTAACCGTGAACGGGCCCACAATCAGCATTGATGAAACCAGCACCTTTCAATCCATGGATGGCTTTGGTTTTGCGTTGACGGGCGGCAGCGCTCATCTGATCAACAGCATTCCGGAAGAGGATAGAAACAAACTGTTAAGAAAACTCTTTTTACCCGATGCACAGGGGATCGGGGCGAGCTTTCTGCGAGTGAGCATCGGGGCATCCGATTTAAGCGAGGAAAGTTTTTCCTATGACGACCTCCCGTCAGGCGTGACCGACACGGAGCTTCGTGAATTCGATATTTCAGCCGGTGACAAAGACTTCATTCCTCTCATGAAGGAGATCCTTGCCATCAATCCGTCTATCAGAATCATTGCCACGCCGTGGTCTGCGCCGCCGTGGATGAAAACCAATAGAAGCTTTATCGGCGGCAAGCTGGATCCGAAATATTATTCATGCTATGCAGACTATTTTGTGAAGTATATTCAGACGATGCATGAAAATGGCATTCGCATTCATGCGATAAGCCCGCAAAACGAGCCATTCTCTGAGAAAAATGAGCCGAGCATGGTGATGGAGGCTCATGAACAGGCGACTTTCATCAGGGATCACCTGGGTCCGGCTTTGCAGAAGGCCGGGTTGAACGATGTGGAACTTTTTTGTTGGGATCACAACTGCGACAAAAAAGAGTATCCGTTGTCTGTTCTTTCCGATCCAGGCGCCCGAAAATACATTGCCGGAGTGGCGTGGCATTTGTATGCAGGGGAAATTGGCGCATTGTCTGAAGTCCGGCAGGCCTTTCCGAAAATGAAGATGTACCTGACCGAGCAATGGACAGGGAGAAAGGGCACGTTTGCGGGTGATTTCCGCTGGCATGTCAAGACCGTCCTGATCGGTTCAGTCAGAAACTGGAGCCAGGCTGTTCTTGAGTGGAACCTCGCGTCTGATCCCTCTTGTGACCCGCATACCCCCAAAGGCTGTCCCGACTGTAAAGGCGCGATAACGGTCATCCCGGGAACCACTCCGCAGCAGCCATTCAATGTTTCTTATTATATAATCGGGCATGCGGCGAAATTCGTCAGGCCCGGGTCGGTAAGGATATTTACAAGCCCGGTTGATCAACTACCCAATGTGGCGTTTCTGACGACCGATGGGAAGATGGTCCTCATTGTCCTGAACGACAGTAATGAGCCAATGGTGTTCAATATCCAATGGCGGGGAAAAACTGCCGTAGCGTATCTGAACCAGGGTTCGGCCGGCACCTATATTTGGCAACAGTAACGCGTCATCTTGAGCCCCATGCCGCGGATAACCGGCCTTAGCGCTCTTCCGGGGAGTCGCTCCGGTTGAGAACTATCTGTTGGCGATCTTTCCCGACAAGAATTTTGGCTTGGCGATCAAATTCCATGCGGAAGCAGTTGTTCGACGAATAACAGCATTTTTGGCCGCCTCGGTGGTCAATGGGCATGTCTGTGATGTATGTCGGGGAAGTGGCTATGGACATGGACAATTTTTTCATGAGCATGCGCATGTGCGTGTTCGGGAGTAATTGGTTCCAGGCCATCATGACCGTGCAGATGATGCTCGTCATGGGTGTGTTTGTGATCATGTTTGAACTCCTCATGTTCATGAGGATGTTCATGCCTCTCGGTCAGATGAAGCCACAGCCCGGCTGCCATCAAGATTCCAGCCGCAATCAGGCTCCAGGTGATTTTCTCGCCCAAGACCAGAATGGACAGAATTGCCCCCCAGAAAGGAGCGAATGAAAAATACGCACCGGTCCTGGCTGTTCCGATATGGCGCAATGCAATGACAAAAAATGACAGGCTCAGGCCATAGCCGAGAAAGCCAAGAATTAAACCGGCAAACAGCTTTTCAAGAGGGCAGTGCGATATTCCTAGTATTATACAAATAATGATATTGAATGAGCCGGCGCACAAGCCCTTGATGGATGCAATCTGATATGGATCATTACTCGATACCTTTTGTGTAAGGTTGTTGTCTATTCCCCAGCAGAGGCAGGCGAGTATGATGAGGAGCGAGCCCCATGATGTTTCAAGCCGGAAATCAGTTTGCCCTGTTAACAGCACCCCGCCAACGATGATCAGGGCCATGCCGGTGGCGATTCTTCGATCGAAATTCTCCTTGAATATGACCCAGGCGAGAATTGCCGTAAAGACGCCTTCAAGGTTCAGCAGCAATGAAGCCGATGATGCCGGTGACGTTTTGAGACCGATCATCAGCAGGACAGGTGCCAGGATGCCGCCAAAGAAGATCGCGCCCAAGAGCCAGGGATACATGCTTTTTTGAAGCGAAGCTTCATCATTGGCCGATTTCAAAAGATGCCGGGTGATGGTCAGGCCGATTCCTGAACCCAGATAGAGGATTGCTGCCAGAAGGACGGGGTGAACATCGCTGATCAGAAACTTGGCAATCGGAGTGGTGCTTCCAAACAGGACTGCGGCTATTACTGCAAACCGGACACCGACAGGAATTGCCGGGTGTATGGGCCTTACGGATACAGCCATTTCTGATCCTTTGCTTTCACTTTCATACGGGATTTAAACAAGATCGGCATCTGTTCGCATGTTCACAACATCGTCCAAAACACTTATGACCTTAACCAATATTTCCCTGGTATCCCTGAGTTTCAGCCCGTTTATGCCTGACGTTCGAACCGCGTCCCGGACAGGTTCTTGCCGACCATTTTATTGTCGGTCTGCGTACTGCTTTTTTCGCTGAGTCTTGCCTGTGCTTCTTTTTGGGTGGCAGCCGCGGCGACAGATCGGTCTTGTGGCGATGGGTCGCTTGGTGCCAATGCCGCTCGCTTCACGACTTGCATTTTAGCTATTGTCGCTTCCGGGTCGTTGGGTATTGTAGAAGTATCGATCTCGACTTCGCCCCCAACGGCGTATTGTTTCCCATCCGGTCCGGTTTTGTATTGAAAACTCGGACCTCCGGTCACATATTGTCCTCCGGCTGAAGTATGAGCTGTCTCATGTGCCCTGACTTTCTGATCTGTCTGTTTGAGTTCGTTCAAGACTGCCAGGCTTTTAGGATCAAGTTTTGCTGTATTTCCTTGTCCGATCTGGTTTTTCCCGGAGTTGTCCTTATTACCGGATGTGTTTTCTTTTTTTGATGACGCCGTCGGTGATGCGGGTGCTTCGATGTTGGAACTGTTTGTCTGCTGATCTGGAGCGGTTTTTTCAGTGGAATCACGAAGGGCTCCGGAGCCTGGACGTGGAAAACCCCCGAATGAGGGGCGGCTCATTGGGGAAGAGGGCCGATTCAATTCAGCGCCTACGATTTTCACGGGCTATCTCCATGTGCCGGCTGGCATATGCGGAACCTTCTGAGAATTGAAATCATTCCTTACTCTAAACATAAAAACCTTTTCAGAATTTATCAAGGAAATAGGAAACAGCAACTCTGGTTCCCTCTTCCTGTTCAATTCTCTGATATGGGGTGAGAAATATCTGATAGAATCCGGGAAATGATCAAGGTAACTGTCAGATTTTATGAAGAGCTCAACGATTTTATCCGGGTCGAATTGCGAAAGAAGCCTGTTGAAAAGCTGGTTAAGCATCGATTAACGGTTAAAGACCTGATAGAATCTTACGGTGTGCCCCTTGCCAAGATTGATCTTATTCTCGTGAATGGCGATTCTGTCGATTTCAGCCACCGGATTCATGATGGAGATCTGATCAGCATTTACCCGGTATTTGAATCATTTGATATTTCCAGGGTTACCCGGCTTCAGGAAAGACCTTTGCGGAATCTGAAATTTATTGTCGACAGTCACCTTGGGAAACTGGCTGACAAAATGCGCCTGCTTGGGCTTGATGTCGAGTATTGTAACCAGATGTCCGACGAGGAACTGGTGGCGGCAGTGGTGAACAACAGAAGGATTTTGCTGAGCCGGGATCATCGTCTATTGATGCGGAAAGATGTCGATCGAGGCCATCTGCTGCGTTCCCAAAACCCTGTCGAACAGCTGGAAGAAGTCATCATGAGATTTGATCTGCGACAGCATTTACGATCGTTTCCAAGACATGCCGATGGCAATGGCATTCCTGGACGTATCGAAAACGCTGAGGTTCTGTACCTGCCTGGGGCAAAAACAACCATTTCTCGCCGGGACTCTGATCTTGAGAGAACTCGCAGACTGAAACGCCGAACACCGGAATGATCTCCGGAAGCTGCTCATTGGCTCTGACGAAGTCGATCTGAACATCTTCTGAGCATCGCAGATCTACTTTATGCCTTTCAGGAACCGCGCGGCTGGTCCACCGGGATTGATTACGGTCTTGAGGTCGCTCCAGGGGATCGTCAGTTCGGTAATCCCCATGGCATACGGGGCAATTTCATACTGGTTGAAACAGAACGCCAGCCCGTCTTTCGAGACCAGAAAATTTTCGTTGAGGGAAAACCGGTTCTGCTCGAACTGGAAGCCAGCCTGTTCGTAGGTTTCATCGGGTTTCAGGCTGCGGACCCGGCGAAAATGCTTCTCAGAGATCCTGGTCAGTTCACCCATCTTGTCCGCCGCAACCAGAGAGGAGAGCTCAAGAGGCTTGCCCGTTTTCATGGAAAAAACCTGATAGGCGATGTTCGAATTCGGATGCGCCCCGCCGTTGAAAATAGAATCGATGGTTTCGAGACAGAGCAGTTCCTCGTCGGCATGGCGAATAGTGGCCTCAAACTTGAGAGACCAGGCGCCAGGCATGTCTGGCGTTTCCTTCACCGTCGTTTCATACTCTTTGGCGAAGCGATCCATCAGTTCTCCTACCGTGGAGGCCGGCTTTTCACCAGCGACGGCCAGCAGCCTGTCCTGAATGGCCTTGTTGATGGCCGCAACGACAGGGTCTGCCGCAGCGGGACAGGATAACTCGGGGAACCGTATATCGATCTCTGCTCCGATGACGTCCTTGTTTGCCGTTTTCGGGGGAGGAACCGATCTGGTCAGGTGCTTCGTGACCGCTGAAACGGCAGCGGTGATCTTTATGGGCGCGGGGTGGTTCTCGGCTTCCGGTGAGGGGACTCCTTGTGCAGTTCTGAGGAGAGCGAGGAGGAATAAAACCATCAGCAAAACAACCGTTTGTTTCATTTTTTTCTTCTCCGCTGGCATTGCCGGATTTTCAACCTGAAATGGTGCTGGAAGCGCATCTGTCAGGGCGGGAACTGGCTGAGGAATTTTTTATGGGAGCCGTTTTTGTAGGCGCTCCAGGGCTGCCAGTTTGTACAATTGGTGCTCATTTTGATCATGACACGGATGTTTACTTCCGGGTCGAACAATTCCTCGTTCGATTTCAGATTATATTGCTTCAGACGGGCGGGGCCGAGATAGCCGAGCATGTTGATCTGAAACAGACCGTAGGATTTGTCGCCGGTATTGGCATTCCCATTGAAGGCATTGGGATTTCCTCCCGATTCGGCCATGCCAACGGCCCAGGCCGTTCTTAACTGTTCCCCGGACAGTCCGGCCCGCTGTAGCCACGAATAGAGAGCTTTACCACCCTTGGCGCCGGAGGCCGGAGCGGCAGTATTGGGATTCGAAGTGAAGGAGTTCTTCGTAGAAGGTGGATTTGAGGAACTGGTGGCGCCGGGCGACAGGATGCCTTGGGTTCCGGGAATCGCAAACTCCCATCCGGGGTAGATCAGATTTGGATTTTTGACGAGACTGGGATACTTCGCCTTGTTGGCTTCGACAATATCCCAGTAGCGGCTCCCGTTTCCCATAAATTTCCGGGCAATGTTCCAGAGACAATCACCTGATACGACCGTATAACTTCCACCGGTCATACTACTGGAGCCGATGACTGCTGCCGTTATCGACGGACTGCTGGTGAAACTTGCGTTCTGCCCCTTGATTCCGTCGTTTTCCACGACAACATCCTTGTCCTGGCCAAAGGGAGCAACCTGCGCCTGAGCCGGGAAGGATTTCCAGACCCCGACAACGAGCAGGGTTATCAAAAAGACCATCACCATGGGATCTCTTTTCATATTCCACCCTTCCGCAGTACCCTTTTATTTTACCATCCAGATCCCCCCCGCTATGAAAATTTCAGTAAAAAATTCCGAACATTCAACGGGGGTGATACGGGAACTTTGATTGCGGCATCTGCAGGCAGACTGGAAAACCTGCTGCTTCGTGCCATTCAGTGGGGCTATTCAACCCTGATTCATGAGCGATCGGTCAGGGCAGAAAAAAGAAGAGAACCCCAAGGATCAGATAGACCGAAAGCAGCTGCGCCCCCTCGATCCAGTTGCATTCGCCGTCGCTGACAATATGAGCAGTGATCCAGACTGTGGACATAACGGCAAACACCTCTGGAATAGTGAATTCGAGCGACATGGGGTGGCCCAGGAACCATGAACAGAGAACCAGGACAGGCGCAATAAACATTGCCACCTGCATGCTTGATCCTATGGCGATCTCAAGGGAAAGGTCCATTTTGTTCTTGAGCGCCATCAGGAGTGCCGAAGAATGCTCGGCGGCATTTCCGACGATGGCGACAACGATGACTCCTATGAACATCTCGGAAAGACCTAGGCCCACCCTTACGGCTTCTATCGATCCGACCATATACTCCGAGAGCAATCCGATGATAATCGTTGTCAAAGCCAGGATTCCCACCGCCTGACGAAAGGTCCACTCATTTTCGGCAATATCTTTTTCTTTCTCTCCCGACGTTGCCTCATTCATTCCGGTCGGGCTCATGTGGGTTTTCAGCGAAAACAGGAGTTGAGAGGCATAGGTGCATAGAATGATGAGGGAGATTCCGACCGATATCTTGAACCCGTTTGCATCGCTCCAGCCTGCTTGGGAATGTTCGGCTGCGTAGTGATAAACGGTCGGAAGAAAAAGCGAAATAGCAGCCATGATCAGGCCTGTAGCGGCCGCGTTGGTATGTGTTTTACTGAATGTTTGTGTCTTATAACGAGTTCCACCGGCAATCATCGAAGCTCCAACCACGAGAAGAAGGTTTCCGATTATCGATCCGGTGAGCGAAGCCTTGACGATATCCGTATAGCCTTTGGATAGAGCAATGAGACCGATAATGAGTTCTGCTGCATTTCCAAGGGTCGCATTCAGCAATCCGCCGACGGCTGGACCGGATCTGTCGGCGATGACTTCGGTCGCATCTCCCATGACTTTCGCCAGCGGAATAATGGCAAGACAACAGGTTGCGAACAGGGCGATCTGATTATTCAGGCTGGGAACGAAATGGATCAGAAATGCTATGGGAACGAAGATCAGAAGATAATACAGACTGAGTTTCATGATATCTGGTCCTTGGAGGGTGGAAGAATAGTGCCGTGATGATTCAAGGCATCTTATCTCATTTATATAAACACGTATTTTTACCCGAAATGTCGTGCTTTCTCAATCCATTTCCTTGCGATGAAAACTCACGCGGGGTATCGCAATCGGTCGTGTCCCGTTTTTCAGATTATCTCTCTCGGCTTCTGATCCTTCAGATGCCGATTCAGCAAATCTGCCAGATCGATGATCCGATACGGTTTTTGAATACTGTCTGTGAAGCCGAAATTACTGGGCCGGACCATGGCCGGGTCTTCGTAATAACCGCTCGAGGCAAAGATCGGCAGGTCGGGAAATGTCTTGCGCAACTCTTTGATCGCTTCCTTGCCGCCCATGGAGCCGGGGATCGTCAGGTCGAAAATGGCCGCGCAGACAGGTTCTCTCTTTGCCCGTGCCTCGGCGAAAAACATCAACATCTCATGGCCATTCACTGTCTCGACCGGAGTGTATCCCATGGTTTTGAGCATCTGGCTTACGACGTCCCGGACGATATACTCGTCATCCATGATCAGTATTCTGCCGCTCCCTTGATGAGTCGGAAGGCAGACAGGTTCAGTCATCGCAATTTCCTGCTGTGATGCGGGAAAATAGAGGTGAAACGTTGTTCCTTTGCCTGTCATGGATTCGATCCCGATGAATCCCTCGTGCTTCTGCATGATGGAGTGACATATCGAGAGGCCGAGCCCGTTTCCCTTCTGCTTGGTCGTAAAAAAGGGATCAAAGATACGATCCAGCAGATCATCGGAAATGCCGATTCCTGAATCGGCAATGGACACTTTCACGTATTTTCCGGCCTGCAATGGGGGAATCTCCCCGGCATCGAGAACGAGGTTGCTTGCCGAAATTTCGATCTGGCCGCCGCGAGGCATTGCCTGCTGGGCATTGATGACGATGTTACTGACTACCTGTCCGATTTGATTCTCGTCGAAGTCACAGAGCCAGAGATCATGATCGAGATGATATCCGCATTTGACATTCGAACCCGAAAG
>Ga0079303_10000031_pt1 | contig 31183 bp, 28 predicted proteins | sample Methanogen_OWC_FD_77073 | JGI IMG/M metagenome (GOLD analysis project Ga0079303, IMG submission 77073) | Enriched soil microbial communities from Old Woman Creek wetland in Ohio, USA - Methanogen_OWC | ecosystem: Environmental > Terrestrial > Soil > Wetlands | place: USA: Ohio | collected...
TGCGTTCAGTCAGGTCTCCTACACGAACATGATGCAGCTGGCAGAAATGCGCCGTGGCATCCCTGAGTTCAACAGAACCGGCAGAAACTGGCTGATGAAACTCCACGATTTCATCCAGTTCGAAAACGGGGATCAGTTCGCATTTCTGATCGCCTGGCATGACAGTCTTCTCGACAAGGAGATCATTCGAATCGCGACACTCGAGTTCGCCCGCATGAATCCGGGGGGGGAATTCATGGCATACAGGAAAGAACGCGACAGGCTCATCCCTCTGATGCCCGTTTCCAGAATGCAGAAACGCCTTCTGGAACAGCCTGCTATCGCCGCCATGAAGCGCGGCGGCATCTATACCGCAAGAACGACCGGGCCTGACGGCTGGTGCGTTCTGGCAAAACCGTCCGGAATCATGCGTGATGTCTGGCTGGCGGCAGCAGGCCCGGTCACACCCGAGCTGGCAAGTTTTGAGGCACGCCGCACCCGACTTCTGCTATTCCTCTGGCTCAGTCTCTCGATGGTCATTCTTCTTGGTGCGATAACCGCCTATCGCGTCGTTCCCTCTGTCGTATCCGTCAGGACCGGATTGACGGCGATCACCGCCGGAAATCTCGATGTCCGTGTCAAACTCGACCGGCCAGACGAACTGGGGACTCTCACGCAGGCATTCGATGAGATGACCGCCGGGCTGCGCCAGAGACAGCGTCTTTCAACGCTCGTTTCGGGCGTCGCGCTCCAGGCGGTTTCCGACGGAACGACGGCCGCGCCCCGCCGCGGTCCCGGCGTCGTTCTCGTATCCGACATCCGATCCTTCACAACACTGTGCGAGAACCAACCCGCACCAATGATCACCGGGATGCTGAACAGGCATTTCGAGGTTATGGCAGACATCATTCATCTGCATGGCGGACGCGTGGACAGGTTTATCGGCGATGCCATCCAGGCGGTTTTTGAGCCCAGCGGGCCGGCTGATACAGGCCTGAACGAACGCTCAATCCATGCCGGTCTCAACATGCTGATGGGGCTCAAGGCCATTAATGCGGAACGCCGCAAGGCCGGCCGATTCAGTTACTCCATCGGAGTCGGTTTGAGCAGCGGGCATCTGCTTTTCGGGGGAATCGGCGATCCCGGCCTCAGATTCGAAATCACGATGCTGGGTGATGCCGTCGCGGCTGCCACCGGACTGGAGGCTCTCAGCAAGTCAGCCCCCGGAGTTCCTCTGGTCATGGCACCTGATGTTGCCAGGGACAGCGGAGCCTTGTCCGGTTCGATCGTTCCACTCGCCGGCCATGAGGCGTGCGCCGCTGTTTTCAAGGCAGAATTCACTCTCGAGATGCTGATATCGACAGGGCGAGGCGGCCACACATCATGAAAAAGGCACACACGAAACGTCGCCGGAACGGCACACCCGCCGTCCACGCACAATCCGGGAACGGGACCCCGGAGGCAGGGAGATCGTGGCTCCAAAGATTTCTTGTTTTCATCGTCGGCACGATAATTCTTCTGCTGCCACCATGGCTGATACACAAGACCCTGTCTGAAAGTGCCGATCTTGAACAGCACAGACAGCGCCAGGCCGCGTCAGAGCTTCTCGACACATCCATAAACCTGGCACGCCATCAGGATCTCGGTCGTCTGCTCCTCGTTGAGCAGCTTGAAGAGGAAGCCCAGCGCCTCGCTGCGCGAGTATCGAAACAAGGCGAATCCTCCTTTGCATCTGAAACGTTGCGCCTTGCGGCACGCCTGAAGAAGGCCGGCCTCGCTCCCACCCTGATTCTCACGCTGCCGAAATCGCCGGAGAATGAACGCCCGTCCGTGCTCGCAGGGGGAGTATACGGGCGTCATTCACCGGCCGAACTTGAGTTTCTCAGGCATTTTCTCACCCTGACCACCCAGACGCTCACGGGCCCGGTTTCCGCAACCGAGTCCCGGGAAATTTCCGAATCCGTCCCAAATTTTCTCGGCTCGATCCAGACAATTTCCTATTACAGTCATGAAATGCGCGGAGCTGCAGCTCAGATCCTTTTCAGAAATGAGAATGCAATCCTTTTCTGGATGCCGCTTCTTGATCCGCTGAAGACGACCGCCACGCTTTGCACGCCCGTTTCCCCCGATCTTTTCAATCCTTGTCTCTCAACTCTTCGCAGGGAAACATGGAAACAGCTGGTAAGCGGCGGGATTCTCTTCATCATGCCCCCACCGGCGGCCGGCAAAAGCGGGATCAGGTCGACCATCCGCCGATATGCCGCCCAGGGAATCCGCCTTGCGTTCATCCCGGAAGATGGGAGCGGGATGACAGCACAGAAAGACTGGTATGAAACGCCCCTGCAATCCTGTCTCCAGGGCTCACCACAGCCCCCGGACTGGGTTATCGGCCAGGGAACAGCTTTCGTCGGAAAACGGTATAAGGTCGTCGGCGCCGTGAAACTGCCCACAAAAACTTCAGGAGAGGGAACCCGGGCAGTCCTGATTCTCGTCTGCTGCTGGGCAGTGGCAGGAGCAGGCCTGATTGCCTGGTTCCTTGCTGTTTTCCATGGGCGCGGACTTGCTGCGAGCCTTGGCAAGCAGCTCTCGGCCGGCTTTCTGCTTGCCGCGCTGTTTCCTTTGACAACGACGTTTCTCATCATAGAGCCGTATGCAGCCGAACGGTATGAGGTCCGAACGCAGGAAATTCGGGCGGATCTTCGAAGCACGATCAGGCTGCTCGAACTGCAAAGTCTCTCCCACAGGCCGCGCCTGTGGCATCTGATGTCACGCCTTTTCACGGATCCCGCGTTTCTCGGAGCGGCCCGGCGCGATGCTTCCGGCTCTGTTCCTGGTGCGGATGCAGATCTAGGCAAACGCCTGCACGACAAGTTCAGGTATCTGCATCAAAAGCCTCTCGACATATCGATGCGCAAAGTTATCATTGCCGGCCTGGGAAGCTATGTGCGTGACCAGGCGCGTCCGGGCGATCCCGGCGGCAACTCCAGCATGCTTGCGCAGCTGATGAACAAAGCTGCGAATGAAGCCATTTCATCCCGTGGCGGAGTCGAAGCCTCATCCGGACGGAATAGTTCGATACCTGATCCTGAACGGGGGTCCGCAGCCGAAACCAGACGCGAAATGCTCTCGGATGTCGGAAGAGATATTTTTCTTGCCGTCCTCGGTCCGGAATCCTTTTTCGACTGGCTGAACGGAAAGAATGAACCTCTGCTCATCGAGGTCGGCCTTGGCATGGCGATGATATACGAGATTCTGATGCCGGACGGCCCGCACCCGGAGTTTCTCCTCACGATCCTTCTCAAGGCCGAAGACCACGAGAGGATCGCGATGGCGCGCACGCTTTCCGGCACCTGGCGTGACGGACCGGTGTTTGCCTTTCAGCGGGATCTCCTGGGTGAGCCAAGCTACCCCGAATCGGGCGAACGGTATCCTTTTCTCCGTCGTATAGCAAGGCAGATAGATGCAGCAGCGAAGCCTCTCAGTCTGAGACTGAGCGACGGCACGACAAGCTGGCTGTTGGAGGGAACTCCAAGCGAACTCTCCCGGCAGTTCATCTTCACCGCCATCGCCGACGAGGCACCGCTGCGCGCCGAAGCAGAATCCATCAAAAGAAGGCTTACAGCCATGCTGCTGCTTGCCGCGCTGGTTACTCTGCTGCTTGCGGCAAGCGCGACGCGGGATGTCGTGTCTCCCATCAAACAGCTGATCGAGGGCATTCGAGCCATCAGCGTCGAACGGTATTCATACCGGGTGGATACGAATCGGTCAGACGAGCTCGGAGAGCTTGCCGGAGCATTCAATGCCATGGCCAGGGGACTCGAGGAACGAAAAATATTAAGCCATATGGTTTCCAGTTCTGCTCTGGACGCGACGGCCTCCCGGGATTACGAGGCGAAGGCACGCGAAGGACAGCGGCACGAGGCGATTGTCTGCTTCGTTTCATTCGTGGGCGCCGAAGCGACAATGGCCACCCTGACGCCGGAAGAAGCGCTGACCTTCCTGAACCGGCAGGTCGTGGCGGCATGCCGCATTCTGCATGCCGCCGGCGCTGATATCGACAAGCTGCTGGGACCGAAAATCCTGGCGATCTTTTCGCCGGAACTCGGCGCAGCTGCTGTGGAAGCAGCCCGGAAGCTTCAGTCCGCACATCAGGATGGGCAGCTTGATCTGAGACCGGCGATAGGCCTTACACGCGGGTCCGTCATCTCCGGCATCCTTGGCTCCGGCGACCGGCGCGATCACACCGTGATCGGCGACACGGTGAATCTTGCCGCCCGCGCCGCATCAATTGCCGAAAAGCTTGATCCGGTCGCCGTGGTTCTCGATGATCTTCTCCGCTCCTCCATCGGGGATGTCGGGGAGTTTGAATCGCTCGGAGAAACCCACGTCAAGGGCAAAACCAAACCCGTCAGACTTGTCCGGCTCCTTGATCGACAGGGAAAACCAGACCCGGGAGGCAGTCTATGACGACACCGCAACTGAGTATTCCTCCGTGTGCGCCGCCGCGTCCCGTTCCGCCGAGACAGCTTTTTCAGCGGCTCGAAGAAATGGGTTACAAAGGCCAGGACGATGCCAGGCGCGCGCTCTGCCTCACGGCATACAGGCATCTGCGCAGATTCGAGCTGATCACTCACCGGACATGTCGCCCCGAGGAGCTGCCGCCCAAGTCGAATCTGCTGCTGATGGGCCCTACCGGGTGCGGAAAGACATTTCTTGTGGAACTGCTGTTCGGAAAGCTGCTGATGCTGCCCACGGTCCTGATCGACATCACCGGTTTTTCCGAAACGGGCTACGTCGGCGACTCGATCAGGACCGTCCTGACGCGCATGCTCATGGCGGCAAAGGACCGGCCGGAACTTGCCCGGCACGGGGTCGTCTGCCTTGACGAGTTCGACAAGCTGGCCGGTTCGCATTCCAATATCCGCTTCGATGGCGCCGGCACCACGAAAGACGTCACCGGATACGGAGTCCAGAAAGAGCTGCTGAAAATGATCGAAGGCTGCACGATGGATGTTCCGCTCGGCTTCACCGAGTCGATTTACACGGAACGCACCGAGCTGGACACGCGGGAAATCCTTTTTGTTGCCAGCGGGGCATTTTCAGGTTTCAAGGGCGCCGCCCGTTTCACGTCCGAAGGCTCGGAATCTATCGGATTCAACCGGAAACCCTTCCGGAAGGAGGCCATCGCCTACCGGCTGGCCGAAGAAGAATCGGAAAACATCGCCGCGTTCCAGCAGTATGGGTTCCTGCCCGAACTGATCGGAAGATTCGGCCGGATCGTTGCCATGCCGTCGCTCGACCGTGACACCCTGCACAGAATCCTGACCGAGTCGCTGCTGCCGCGGTATGTGCGGGAGTTCGCACTTGAAGGGATCCAACTCGAAATCGATGATGCCGTTCTCGATAAAATTATATCTGATGCAATAAAACGTCAGATCGGTGCGCGTGGTCTTGGCAGCAGGCTGACTTCCATTCTTGAAAACGCGGCATTTTCCGGTTTCGGGGGTGATTCCGGAACAATAACCGTTACGATGCAGAAAGGCCGGCCGACGGCTATCCACAAGCCGTGACCGGACAGTCCAGGCACGACGCGCCATCTCCTGGAAGCCCACAACCGCTTCATCGCAGAGACCACAGAGGATACGATTGGCCGGGCTTATCAAACAGGTGAATCTGGGGTATATTGAGCGCAAGACAGATTGAGAAGGATCATATAAAAGATTCAAGTGAGGATCAATGCGGCCACTTCCGCTGATCAGCGGTAATCCATCCATGATAGCAGAGGTCGAGCGGCTGGTACCCGCATCGATCAGACAGGGGTTCCGGCTGACGGTCGTTCCCGACCCTCAGACCGCCCGTGAGTTTCTGATGCTCGAGATGCCCGAACTGGTTCTGCTCGACTTTTCCCGCCCGGAACTCAGGCCGTTCGAGCTGCTGGATTTCATCCTCAGCGATCCCTGGCTTGCCCCGGGCGGCATCATCGCTTTCCATGATAACGACCAGGAAATACGCCAGATGGAATCGATCCGGGAGGCGAATTTCATCGTCATCGTCCACGAGCGCAATCTCGAGGATTATCTGCCGCGCATCATGAGCATTATCCACCGCAACCGGCGGATTCTCTTCCAGCACAGCCTTGGCGGGGGCCTGATCACGAACATATCGGGATCCTTCAAACTTGAAAATCACATCATCGAGGCCCGCTGTTACGCGAACCTACTCTGCAATTTTCTTTTCTCGGGCGGCCGCATCGATATCGAAGGAAAAGGCAATCTCTGCTTTGCCCTGTTTGAACTGCTTGTAAACGCTATTGAACACGGCAACTGCGGGATCTCGTTCGAGGAAAAAAACAGCTGGCTGGAACAGGGCGGTTCAATGGTCGATATGATCGACCGGCGCAGCAGGGAACCGGGTATATCTGCAAAACGGGTCACGTTTGAATACAACATCTGCCAGGCGGGTTCGCGGTTCACGATCTCCGATGAAGGCACGGGCTTCAACTGGAAACAGTTTCTCGATCACAGCACAGACGAAGCCCAGTTCCGTCTGCATGGCCGGGGCATTCTCCTGGCGAGCCGTTTCACGCAGAATATGAACTACAACGAGTCCGGCAACTCGGTTACATTCAGAATAAGCCACACAACCGATTCGGCGCCGCTGCCGCCCGCCCTGTTCACCAATATCGAACCGCTGCACGTTTCCCAGGGCGAGATTCTCTTTCACGAAGGCGATCCGAGCACATACCTGTATTACATCGTGAAAGGCCGCTACGATGTTCTGGTGAACGGGTTTATCATATCGACGCTTTCACCCGATGACATGTTTCTCGGCGAAATGTCGTTTCTGCTCGGAAAAAACAGGTCTGCATCGATCAAAGCTCAGACGGACGGAGCCCTGATCCGCATTTCAAAAAAGGAATTCATTGAAGCTGTGAGACGCCGCCCTCATTACGCGTTGTTGCTCTCCCGGCTTCTCGCTCAGCGACTCCAGCGTTCCAATATACGCACCACCCTATCACGAGCCTGAAAACGCTTTTGAACCGTCTCAAAACATTATTTCATGAACGGCAGCAGGCTGTAAACCGCGAGAGCATCTCCGAGATCAACCTCTGAAACCCATTCATCGACGATGTGGCAGGCATCTTCCCGGCCCGGTCCGTAACCAAGGGTCGGAATTCCCTCTTCGCCTGCGCTGAGAACCCCGTCCGTCGAAAATGGCCAGATCTTGTCGGCCGGCATTCTGCCTCGCACTGCTTCGGCGGCGGCTCTCAGGAGAGCGACGAACGGATGGCTCCGCGGCGTTTCCCAGGCGAGATGCATCGAGGGCCAGTCGGCGACTTTCCCGGTATACGACGGGCCGTGATACACGATTCGTTCGATCTCGACATCAGGCCAGCCGGGACGCTGTTTCAACCGGGAAACAACCGATTCAAAATTCTCGCCGGCCGCAAGCCGGACCGTGACATCCGCCACCGCCCCCTCGGGAACGCTGCTCGTCGTGAACGGTTCCGTGCGGAACGTCGTGACGACCAGGGTGGACCGGTCAAGAACCCGTTCCGGGTCAGGTCCGACGCGGGAAAACTCGTCGCGATCCAGCGCGCCGACTTCGATCGCCGCCTGAGCCAGTTTGTAAGCCGCATTATCACCGACTTCCGGAACCGACGTATGCGCGCGGCGGCCCCGGGCACGCATGACAAACTGCAGCTTACCGCGCTGGCCGCGCGCAATTTCAAGCTGAGAAGGCTCACCGAGCAGGACCCGGTCCGGGCGGATGTTGAGATCCCGGATGATCTCGGCGAGCGCGAGGCCTTCCGCGCCTTCCTCCTCCGTCACGAAACAGCCGATGACAGCTTGTTCGAGCGAAAATGCCGGAGAAAGCCGCCGTCCCAGGACAAGCGAAACGGCCATAGCGGTCAGCGCACCTTTCATATCGCAGGTTCCGCGACCATACAGCCGCCCGTCGCGGCGCGTCAGTCCGAACGGTGGAACGGACCAGGCTGTCTTCTCCCCGGCCTCGACGACATCCATGTGCGCATCGTAGGCCAGGAGCGGCAGACCCGCGTTCCTGACGGTTGAAATGGCGTTTCTGATCACATCAAGCCTGGCCTCGTCGCCGATTCCGTGCACGTCGGGGCTGTATCCGGCCGGCGTTAGCAGCGCCAGTACGCCGCCACGCGGCAGCCGGCACGCCGGCACACCGTGCTCATCGAAATACGAAAGCAACAGATCGGCCTGGGCCCGTTCACGGCCGGTATACGATTCGATCGCGATCGAATCGCCCAGAAGCTTCAGACACTCGGGAAACAGCCTCGCCGCCTCCTCCCGAACTGCCACCACCACATCTCCCGGCACAGCCGGCACGAATGTTTCTTTCACTATATATTCTCCATTATATATTGTATCTGAAACCAGCACAATCTGCAGATATCACAGATTCATCAGAGAGAACCGATCCGCCGCCACGACTTCCCCGCATTCCTGCGACATAGGTGAAATCTTATTCATCGTGACAGACGCCATATTCCCGTCTCCGCGCCTCTGAATATCCGTGGTTCGCTGCAGCTCCGCTCTACCAGCCGGCGTGGCAGCGACGACAGACGCTTTTGTCGCTGTGACATGCGGTGCATCTGTCGGGGTTGGTCTGGGCCGCCAGGCCGTGGCGGCGCGAGACCCAGGCCAGGGTGTGATCGCGCGGACGGCGGCTGTGACAGGCCACGCAGCTCGACTGTTCGTGGCACATGCGGCATCGCTGAGGATCGTCGCGGTAGGCGATGCCGTGCTTTTTTTCGTAGTTGCGCACGTGATCATCCGGCCAGGGAGTCGGGCTGTGACACATCGTGCAGTTCTTCTTCGCGTGCAGCCCGTCGTGACACTCGAGGCAAGACGCCATGGTAGTCTGACACTGCGAGCCGTCGAGTTTATCCCAGTTTTCGACAAGCGGGTGGCACGTCAGGCAGTCGTGCTTCGCATGGGCCGTATGCGAGAAGCTCACGCCACTTCCGGCACGCATGCGTTCCCGTTCGGTTCTGGCGGGCTTCCCGAGGTGACACAGACCGCAATCGCTTTTCTCCCGGGCCGCGAAGTGGCATTTCAGGCAAACCTTCTCGGGCGGCCGGCCGAATGTCGGCGGATCATCGGCAGCCGGCATGATGACCGGAGCAGAAGCGGGCATCGGCGGGGGTGATCCGGGAACGATGCGCGACGGACGCAGCGGCGCGAAGCCGGACGGCACATCATCCGGAAGCGCGGCCCCCTCGGTGATGCGATGACATCTCTCGCATCTGATCCGCTGTTCGCTGTGCGTCTTGTGGGAAAAGCGAAGACTTGCCTTCACAAGAGGCGCTTCGGAAGCTGCAGAAACAACTGACGCCCCCGGCCATGCGACAAACACGGGCACGAGCAGCAGCATTGCCAGCCACAGGCCGGCAACGGCCGTTCCAAGGAGTTCGCGGATGCGGTTCATCACGCAAGACACGATACGCCATTTTGCCTTCCCGTACAAGCGGTCGAGAGCAGCGATTACCACGTTCCACGGCAATGAATCACGAAGACGACAACGAACTTCATCCTTTCATCGGGGCACGACTCAGAAGATGATCTGGGTTTCGAGGAAGGGGGTGTTGTTCTCATCGAACTGGCCGACGGGGCCGAGGGCGTCGGTCGATTTCCCGTTCACATGCACCCCACCGACGAATTTGAGAAAATCGCCGCGCTGCAGCGACATCTGCGGAGACAACACATATTCGCCGGTCGTAAGGTTGCCGACGCTGTTGAATTCGATAAAAAATGTTTCGCTCCTGAAGCCTTTCTTCAGCTGCAGTGATGTCATGAACTCCAGCGGTTTCAACTGATACGGGGTTTTCGTCCGCATGTTCGAAATGTAGGAGACGATGCCCTGCACGTTGAGATACAGGTTGTTTCGATAGGTCTTGTCGGTGCCGAGCAGCATGCCGAACAGATTGCTCTGGAATCGCGGTCCGACGCGGCCGTCCTGGTAGGAGGCGAAGGTTTTCGTCGGCGACCACGCCATCTCGTAGCGCATCAGAAAATCCTTGCCGAGCGTGATGTTCCCGTCGACCGCGAACGTTTCATCGATCGGGTATTCCCAGCGCAGCGAGCCACGCGGGGTCAGATCGATCACGGGCAGCCGCTCCTTGAGCCAGAGGTAGTGATACCGGATCTCGTATTTCTTGAACGCGCTGTTGAAGCCGAGGTGATACTGCTCGCGCACGCGGGTGTCATTCTCGCGCATCATCGGCGTGCCCAGAAGCGTCATGCGGGCAACCTCTTTCTGGAACGCCGTCGCCCAGCGGCCATAGATGTTCGGCAGCTCGCTCGCCTGGAAAACCGGCATATAATGCAGATCCCAGCTCATGCGCTTATTTATATAATATGTCGTTTTTATTGCCGGGACTTCTTTTTTGTCGCGGTTGTACTCGTTGGCCAGCCCGTTATGGAAACGGCGCGAGTTGATCTTGTCGATGAACGAGACCTTGTCGCCGCTGCCAAGCGTGTCGACCAGCAGGCCGGTCTTGAAATCGAAGTTGCCGGCCCTGAATTTGTAGTAGCTTTCGCCGAGGTACGAACTCCACGACTTGTTGTCTTCTTCCTGGTAGTAGAGGCCGTTGATGCTGATCAGCGACTTCTGGCCCTTCGCGCCTTCCTGTTCGAGATTGATTCTGAGCTGGTCGTAGGAGGAAAACTGATTGTATTTCCAGCTGTGCCAGCCGCTGATCGCAGGGCGTTTCACGGGCTTTTCAGCCGGTTTTTCCTCGGGCAGGGCTGCCCCGACCGTGGTGGTGGCCGTCGCCTCGTCCCCCTTCTCGACCGTGATGCGCGGCATCTGAAATACTTCGCGGCCGCCGGGCACCGTCGAGGCCCATTCCGCACCCGAAGCTGCCCCGGCGGATGCCCGCCCGGAACCGGTCAGGGAAGACAGAATCGAGAGAAAAACCACGCAGACCACCATCGCAAGACGATTCTCTCGCCCGCGCCGATGGATTCCCTCGATGAGATGCCTGCAACAGTGCTGCATGCCGGCACCAGTGATGTTTGAGACCGGGAGCGTGGTCTGCCTCCGAAGTATTTGTCTCTCCTCTCATCGGCATTTTCCTCCTCCCTCCGAAATTCGGCATATTGCACGGCACTGCCCGGATACGATGTTTTCAAAGAGAATATTGTCTCTGACAACGAAGGCGCCATCACGGCACGTGAAGAGAAGCGGATTCAAAACTGTGTTGAGCAATGGAAAACACCCGGGCATGCCATTCTCTTCGGCATGCCCGGGCGGGAAGTTTGTCTGAGAAGCCGGATCAGCTCTTTTTCATGTTCCGCTCGCTGAAGGTTTCGGCGTCGAGCTGCACATCATACTGGATGGCGTTCACTTTGAGCCGGGTCGATGCGTTCTTGCGCAGGTCCTTCATTTCGACCAGTTTCGGAGTCCAGATATCCTGGATCTTTTCGAGGGCGGTCGCGTTCATTTCCTTGATGACTTTTTCGGGATTTTTCTTGTCGTACATCACGGCTTTCAGAACCACCATCTTATCCTTTGAAACATACAGGGTGGTTCTGGCATAGCTGGTCTTGCCGTCTTTTTTGACGGTATCGATCACCCAGACCGGCTCTTCACCAATTTTTTCCTCGCGCAGATTCGAGCAGGTGTAATCGGAGGCATGGATGTCATCCATGTCTTCGTAGGTGAAATCGCTCGACACGAAGGCCATGCCGTAATCGTCAGATACGATACGCCGGATATTTTTCATCGCTGAAAGATAGATTCGCTTCTCGCGCTGGCGGTTCTTCTCGTTGACAAGATACGTCGTATCCTTGATGTCCGCGGGCGCAAGAAAGTGAATGAAATTATCTTTGTTGTCGTTGTCGGCCTTCTGCCGGTAGATGTCCATTTTGCGGGTGCGCTTACCACCGTCAGCCGCAATCAGAACCATATCGGTATCGGCCTTCGAGGTTTTTCCGACATACCGGTCCTCGACCCCCTGCAAAACCTCATCAGCCGTCATCGCCCATGATATCTGGACAAAACACAAAACAGCCGCCATACCCGCAATCAATGCAACAAACCGGTTCATACCAACTCCTTTTCCACACTCGCCCTCATCGCCATGGTCAACCGAAACCACCGGGTATTTGTCATAACGTATTGCACAAAGGCCCGGATTGCTTCCGGCCCACCTTTGATTCTATCAAATTCACCAGTGACAAAGAATTCTCCGTTGAGAAACAGCGCCAAGGCGGAAAACGGAGCGGCGAAATGGAAATGAAGCTGCCGTCATTTTGAAATCGCGAGAGTGACGGAAACTGTTTTTTCGCCTTCTTTGCCACCGGTGCACAGCTCGCCGATATTTGCCAATGAGCTTCCGTTGAGCGTGAGAGCCGAAAGCTTGCCTTTCAGCTCATCCCACTGGGCGTCTTCGATCGCATTGAACGAGAGTTCCATGGGGATCTCATCGCCGGATTCTGAAGTTACGGCCGGCGAGATGCGAAGACCGGAAAATACTCCCGGAACTGTGTCACAAGCTCCGATGATGCCTTCGATGCCAGCAAAAACAGCCTCGGGCCGGGGATTCATTTTTTTCATAGAGGCAAGAGCTTCGAATTGCAAGACAGGCAATTTCGAATAGGAAGTCTGGCTGATCGTGTTGATCGCCACCTCAACGGCGGCCTTCGATGCGACAATGCCATCTGCCGCCGATCTGATCGTTTTAAAGGCATTTGCATAGCCGAGCATCTGAATAGAGGCATCTTCGCCTGAGACGCGCAGATTCGTCAGCCAGATGTCGATCTTATCGTTTTTGCCGCGGCGCTTCATATTTAAAACAGCATCCAGCTTGCTGTTCGTCTGCTCGGCAGGTTCGAACTTCGCTGTTTTGAAAATGGCCGTCAGCATGTCGTTCGGAAAGCTCTTTGAAGCATCCTCAGCCTTCGGCACATTGATCAAATGGGCATTGAGGACCGAATACACGATAACTCTTCCATTTCTTCGAGGTTCGGCTGTAATGGTAATGACCATCGAGGAAGCCCGCAGTGCAATATCTGAACCCTGGAATCCTTCCAATTCCCTGATTAGTTCGGGAATTTTTTCGGGCTCAGACATCGTAAATCCAAGTTCGAAAGAATATCGTTTCAAAGCGCCACTTTCCAACGGCTCCGAAACATTGAAGTTGCTGATCTTCGCTCCCATGCGGTCAAAAAGCTCATGGACGAAATTATCAACACCCGCAAATTGAGGATACGCATTAAAATCAGCTGCGACCGGATTCAACGCCGCCGCCCAAAACGCCAGACACAAGATCACCAATGCAAACTGCCTCATGAATTCCTCCGTAAAATGTTTTTATCGACCGGAACGTGCCACATATTTTCATCAATCGATCAGACTCGAATATAAATACTTTTTGATATTTTTTCAAGATCTCATCTGCTCTGCCACCATGATGCGGGAAATGCAATGCCATGCTAGCATGCCGTAATGAGGAGCGTGAAATCTGATGCAACAGCCCATGGGTGACAATGAATTCAGCAACCTTCTTCCGCGAACGGTGAAAATCGATCTCGACACTCCGCTTGAATCGGCCTGGACTGCTCTGGCCTCGGTTTCGGGGGTGGTCTGTTTTTTCATTCTCCAGCTCGGTTTCATCGGCAGCAAACACACACCGCCGGACCCGGCAATGCTGCGATATCTGCCGTATGCCATCGGAGCGGTCGGCATTTTTCTCGTTCTCAAACGGCTTACCGACAATTATTATCTCGTCGACAGGCAGCGGAAGGCGATTTTCTATCATTTCGAGTGTGTCGTCATGCGCTCGACATCAGAGTTTCTCCGATTTTCCGTCATCGACTCCGTGGTCGTCAACGGATCAATTCATCATTCAAAACATTCGCGATGGTATGAATACCAAATTCAGCTGGTCGAGAAGAACGGCACCAGGCACAATTTCAGCGACTCGCTGAAGGACGGGGAGCTCGATCTTCTGAACAGCCGCGCCGAGACGATTTCAAAGATCATCGAGTGCAGGCTGTTCCCGGGAAAATCCGAGCAGACCTACACCATTTCCAGTGACGGCAGTTCCCAGGTATTCGTTTCTCCGCTGCACGCCCCGCTGAACAACGATTCAATGGCCCTGTCAAACATGCAGATATCCGGAAAAGCGTTTGCCATCGTCATTCTTCTGGCTCTTGCTTTTTTCGGAATGATTTTCGCAGCGGTCATGAAATAACAGTTCCGGAAGTCGGCCTCGCGAATGAAACGAAATAGAGATGGCTGGGTTCGCGGCACCACCACCAGGGAGCTGTGGCAGCTTGCCTGGCCTCTGGCTTTGCAGGCTGTGTCGTTTGCACTTCTGTCGATGATCGATCGGCTCATGGTCGGCCAGCTGGCCGAGGCGGCCATCGCCGCGGTCGGAGTCGGTGGTCAGATCCTGGTCTTCGCCCAGACGCTGGCCGGCGCAGTGGCAGCGGCGGCGTCAATTCTCGCGGCGCAGGTGCGGGGTGCCCGGGATTCTTCCGACATGGCTGCGCTTTCCGGCTCCACGTTGGTTCTGATGGGTCTGATCGGCATCGCCGGAAGCGCGCTCCTGCTGATTTTCGCCGAGCCGGCCTGCCTCTGGCTGACAAACGGAAACCGGGCAATTGCGGTGCCGGCAGCAGGCTTTCTGCGGATCATCGCGCCGACCTTTCCGTTCGTTCTCGTCATGTTCGCCGTCACCGGCATCATGCGGGCTCTCGGTGACACGCGAACGCCGGTCGTCACATCGGTCGCAGCCATTCTCGTGAATACCATTCTTAACGCGCTGCTGATCAACGGTTACGCGGGGCTGCCCATGTTCGGCATAACCGGAGCCGCCATCGCGACCGCCGTCGCCCATCTGGCCGGAACATGGCTCGCGTTGCGTGCCTTCTCACGAATGACCTTCCTGGAACATCGTTTCGGACTTCGGGATTTGCGCGGAGCCCGGCTCTCCACGACCAGGCTCCTGGTAAGCCTGGCAGCGCCGATCGCCCTCGACGGTCTCTTCTGGCAGGCCGCCGCTCTTGCCTATACACGCATCGTCGGCATGGTGGGCGGTGATGCGATGGCCGCCTATTTCATGTATCAGAGCGTCCGCGGACTCGGCTATATTCCGCTTGGCGCGCTGGGAACCGCCGCAGCCATCGTCGTCGGCAGGCATCTGGGCGCCGGCCACGCCAGGCGGGCGAAAATGGCGGTCGGCCGCGCCAACGTCCTTGCTATATCAGCATCTATGGGAATGGGCGTCCTCGCGATCATTGCATCCGGCCCGTATCTCGGAATGTTTTCGGTGAAGCCCGAAGTAGCCTTGGATGCGATGAGGCTCATCAGATGGTTCGCGTTCGTGCTTCCCTTCGAAGCGACGATCGTCGTTTTATCCGGCACGCTGCGGGCTGGCGGTGATGCCCTGCGCGTCAGCCTCATGACGCTTTCGACCTTCTGGCTCGTGGGAATTCCTCTAAGCTGGCTGTTGGGCGTGAAACTCGGCATGGGGCTCATCGGCTGTTTCATCGGCATGTCTGCGGAATCGATCGCGAAAGCACTGCTGTTCCAGCTCAGATACCGCTCGGGCGCCTGGGCGAGGAAACTGACAGGCTGAACAAAAGTCCGACGGATTCAGCACATCCGATCTTTCACATGGTGTCTTCCCTGACTGCCGACCGTTTTTCTTCTCTTATCCCTTTCCCCATCTGGTGAAAGGGTTCCTGGTCAGGCTGGAATTGTAGTATTTCGGGTCGCCGGTCACTTCCTGGCCAATCCATTCCGGAAGGTCGATTTTCTGCGTCTCATTCTCCAGTTCGATCTCGGCCACGATGAGGCCCTGATTCTCGCCTGTGAATTCATCGATCTCCCAGATCATCCGCCCTGCGGCGATCTTGTAGCGGTTCTTTTCGATGAGCGGCTTCTCGCACAGGCTGGTCAGCATCTCATCCGCCTCGGAAGCGGGAATCCCGTATTCATACTCGGCCCGCGCCGCTCCGATGGTGACGCCTTTGATGGTCAGAAAACCTTCACCCCCGATGATGCGCACCCGGACAGTGCATTCCTTCGCGGTCGACAGATACCCCTGCCGACAGGAAATCCCCCTGGCCAGGCTGCGCCAGGTTTCTCCCCTGATCAGAAATTTTCGCTCGATCTCTTTTGCCATGATCCCGTCCATCTTCCAGAATTTCCTGCAATTTTAGCACAGCAATCCGTCTTTCCATCAATCGGGAAATGCTTCCTGCGTCACGGTTTTCCCTCAAACCCGATCAGGCTGTCGCTCGCTGTCGGCACGGTCGGGTGGCCGGCTGCGGTCCAGCCCCGGATGCCATCCGAATAATGCAGAATATTCGTGAACCCGGCATCGGAAAGCTGCTTTCGAACATCAACCCGCGCGGTGGATGACCCTCCGTCATACAGGATCATCAGCATATCCTTTGCCGGAAACCGCTCCGCCACGCTGGCGGGCGTCGAACCGGCAAGGAAAACCATCGCACCCGGTATTCGCGGCTCCGCGAGGGAGCCTGCCGCACGGCAATCGATGAGCGCGATCGGCGCGCCGGCGAGCATAAGCGCCTCGAGCGTCGGCGTGCTCACGGCGGGCTCGCTTGCCACATCGGGGTGAGCGTAGGATCCGCTTGCATCGGCCGCATGGTCGTCGGTTCCGCAACTACCCGGGATGAGGCAGGGACCGCATGCCCAGACATGGGCCGACAGCAGAAGCATCCAGACAACCGCCGTCCGGATCGTTCGAGTCATGAAAACCGCTTTGTTCGTCATCGCGCCGTTATATCATCCGCAATATTTCGGCCGGTGAGGATCTTCGGGCGACGATCGCGGCAAGAATGCCTGTCAAAGCGCTTCCGAGAAGAGCCAGGGCAATACCCTTCACGACAAGTCCCCCGTCGAATGGCATCATCCCGGCTGCCGCACCGGTCATGACGAACGTGCCGGCGAACTTCGCGATCACAATGCCGAGAACTCCACCGGCACAGGCTCCGATCAATGCCGGCAGCAAAGCCTCCCAGACGAGCTGGGCCCCGATCACTCGATCGGACCACCCGATGCAGCGAAGGATGCCGAACTCCCGACGTCTTTCCACCACGGCCGCAAGCTGCGTTTTCAATCCGAACAGCAGAGCGATGCCATATAATATTGCTGTAAGTATATTAGCAGCGTTCGCATTCAATCCGACGACCTTCGATGCCGGTCTGAAGCAGTTATAGCTGTTGATGACCCCACCCATGAGATTCTTGACGCCCAGCATCGCCAGTTCCTGTTTCGTCGTGGACTCGACCTCGATCAGAAAAATGTTTGCCCGGTCGCCAAGGGGTTCGCCAAGGCTCGACGCCATCGCGCGGGCGGCGTCATCCCAGGTCAGATACACATCGCCGCGGACAGGCCTGATGCCGGTGTCTACAATCCCCGTGACCGTGAACTCCCCGGCGCCGATCCGGATCCGGTCGCCGACAAGGTAACTGTGCACGCTCGCATAGCCCTCGTCGAGCATCGCGCCAGGGCCGCCGGTTCCCGTGGCCGTTCCGAGAAACACGCCGCTTTTGACTTCCGAAGGAGCGCAACAGGTTCGCCCGACGACCAGCGGTCTGCTCATATCGATTCCGCACAGGTTGAAGAGATGGCCGCCAAGATCGCTGCGCATGCGGAACATCAGCACCGGTACGGCATCGGCAACCCCGGGAAGCGCACGCAGGCGCTCCGTGAGGCTGCGCGGCAAGAGGCATGTCAGCACGGTGTTCGCGAAAAAACCTTCCTTCGCATCTTTTACCTGCGGCAACTCGGCTGGCGCGGTAGCCGGGCCGGTGGCGGGCAACGGAGCGAATGCGGCGAAGTAACCGCCGACACGCTTCAGCAGTTCGTCTTCAGCGAGACGCTCGGCATTGAAGAGGTGTGAGAACCCGACAAATGCACAAACAGCGAGCAGGAACCCCAGCGCGAGAGAAAATGCGCGGCCGGGGCGGCGCTGCTGCTCGCGCCATGCCGTGACAAGGGGTTCATACGGTTTCATTGCCGACACGCCCGTTTCACGCCGACTTCTCGAGAACGCCGTTCTTCAACGTCAATACGCGATCTCCCGACTCGATGGGATAAGCCCCATGCGTGACGACCAGAAGCGCGGCGCCGCGCTCGCGAACGGCGGCCTTCAGGTGGCTGATGATCTCGGCGCCGGTTTCCGGGTCGACGTCACCGGTAGGCTCATCCGCGAGAATGAGCGTCGGTTCGTTCACAAGCGTACGGGCCACGGCAACCCGCTGCTGCTGCCCCACGCTGAGCTCCGCAGGCAGATTCTCGAGACGGTCGCCGATCCCGAGACGTTCGAGCCAGGATACGGCACGTCGCCTGCGTTCCGCCATATCGAGATCGCCGTGCATGAGTACGGCTTCGACGTTCTCGACCGCATTCCATGACGGAAGAAGATTGAAGTTCTGGAAAATGATCCCCACCGTTTTGCGGCGCAGCGTTGCGAGATCATCCTGGGAAAGCGTCCCGATCTCGACTCCGTTGATGCAGATGCTGCCGGCGTCGGGAAGATCCAGGCCTCCGAGAATCGACAACAGTGTCGACTTGCCCACCCCGCTCCGGCCTTTTATCACGAGAATTTCGCCAGGTGCGACACTGAGCGAGACATTCTCAAGAACGGGAATTTCACGTCTGCCGGACCGAAAGGCTTTACGCACATTCATCGCTTCGATCATCGGGCCAACATTGGACATTGCTGTTTTCCTTTCAGAAGTTGCGAAGCTGATCTGCGGGTGGGTTTCCCACGGCAAGCCATGCAGCCGGCAAGCCGGCAAGCAGCCCCCCGGCAAGTGCAGAAACCAGTCCGGCCGCGGCGATGACAGGAATCATCGCGAAATCGATGCCGGCAGGCACTCCGGTCCAGTATTCAAGTGACACGAACGGCAATGCCAGCGAAGCGAAGATCGCACCTGCCGCACCGCCTGCAAAGCCCGGAAGAGCCGATTCCATCAGAAGCTGCCCGATGACAACCGATCTGGACCAGCCGAGCGACCGCAGAATGCCGATTTCACGGCGTCTTTCACGCAGCGAGGCCAGTTGAGTTTTCAGCCCGAATGAGGCGGCAAGAACACCGAGAAGAACCGCTGCCGCCAGGATCATGCCATTGCCAAGCCCCAGCACCTGCGCTGCCGGCTGATAACAAGCGAATGTCGTGATAAGGCCGCTCTGCAGGATCTCACGCATGCGCGCCAGGGCCGCATCCTGCTTCTGGGCTGTGGAAACCTCGACCAGAAGCACGTTCATTTCCTGAAACAACGGCGACCGGATACGCCGATTGATGACTTTCTCCGCGTCGGCGAACGTCAGATACACATCTGACTTTCCGGGCCTGACACCGGACGACACGACACCGATGACCGTAAAAGGCCAGCCTGAGAGTGTCAGCATGGAGCCGACGCGCAGGCCGCGACCGACCGCGTATCCCTGTTCCACCAGCGCAAGACCGGTGTCGCCTGCGTGCAGAAAAGCGCCCTCGATCACATCGCCGGCATTGCACACACCAGGCGGAACGGCGATCTTGTCATCGGGATCGAAGCCGCCGACCGTGAACCGATGGCCGTCGTCCGAGTCATAAAACCTGTATTGCAAAAACGCCGACGCGCCCCGAAACAGATCCGGTTCGCGCTTTACTTCATCGACCATGCCGAGCGGCAGAAGCTTTGTATCTACCTGTTGCGCAACGAACGACTCATTTTTCAAATCGAGCGGTTTTTTGTTGCAGCCGGTACACACTTTACATTTTTCTGCGCACCGAGCTGGTTTCGTGCCGGAAGCAAGCATGGCAAGCTCGGTTGGCGTAAGAGAGGCAACGACATCGCTGCATGCGGGTGAATAAACGATGAAATGCGTTCCCGTTGATCCGAGGATGTTTGTCTCGGCATGCCGGGAAAACACCAGCGCGCAGAGGAGCAGCATCGCTCCGGCGACCGCGATCGCATACCCTGCCGCGCAGGCGGCGAACCGCCAGGGCCGCCGTCTCGTTTCACGACCGGCAGCCTGAAAAAGGTCTCGAAGTGACACTGCTCCCAACACGCGCTCCATTCCCCCAAGCATCTCAAAGTATACCACACAACCCGTTTGGGAAGCCTTTTTCCGCATGGATTGGCCCTCATGGAACGAAAGAACGCTCGCTTGATCGGCGCCTCAAGTTGGATGATCACAGCAATATTTCAAGTGGTGGCGTTTCGAGCATTCTGAAGCGTTTCGGAACCGGGCGTCAGGGAATTACATTTGCATCGGTATGTATTGTAACCGAGCACTGATCGCCGATGACCATGGTTTTGTCAACCGGATTCATGCATTCAACGCGTATCGAAACAAGGAACTTCTTTTTCGTCGTCGTACCAACCGTGCCGGTCTTCGTGACATGGACGCCGGACAATTCATCCATGGAATACACGTCTATCCGCACCTGATCGACATCTCCAATCAGTGTTTTGCGATTCGCAACCGTCAGAGTCCGGTTGAATCCACCATTCAGGCTGTATGCGCGATCCGGCAGGCTTCGCGTGTCATACACCTCGTTCCGTTCGCAAATCACGATTCTGGAGAGGCCGTTGATGGCAAACTCCTTATCCGGTTCCAGGACGATCTCAACCCAGGTAATCACCCCGGGAACATAGGAATCAAGATCCATCTCAGGAATACACATCGGGAACAGCATCAGGCGAACCGGGTCGGCAGACGATCGAATGGTGCCGGATCGAGCCGAGAGATTCATGCTGGTCGAACTTTTCACAACGAGATTTCTCAACCGGCCCGATTCATCGAACGTCCGTTTTTCCTTGTAAGATACGACCACCTGCTGAGAACCTGTCCTGGCCATGGTCGTGGGGTAACTCGTCTTTTTCAGGCGTATCGCGAGTGCCCGGGTACCATTGCGCAGTTCGGTAATTGCCTTTTGCAGCCAAAAGCCTTTACGTGATTCCCGGCGTGCTTGGTCCATAATCTGATAGGCAATACCGAAAATCAGCGTCACAAGCAAGACGGCAATCAGTAACTCTATCAGTGTCAGTCCGCGCACCCCGAGGCGCCGCATGAAGGTGGCGCTCACAGCCCAACATCTCCTGTGAAGCGGGAAACAATGATCTGTTCACTGACGCCATCGACGAAAGTCATATTTCCGGTTCCCCGGACCGTTGCCTGAACTTCCAGCTGATATCCGTCCTGGACGAGGCTCATGCCATTAAGCGAGCTTTCGAGTCGAATCGCTTTCAGCTCATATTTCCCATCGATCGGCCCGGTGTCGATATCGACTCCAGGCACATAGAGCGACCAGTCCTGCCCAGATGACCGCGCAAAACGGATTTGCGGATGAAGGTCGCTGTCGACATCAGGAAACGGCACCGTCGCACCAGCCCTGAACGCGTCGTAGGTCTCCTTCGGTAGGAGGCGCAGCTTCAAAATCGCATGCTGAAGGGCCGACTGGGCCAGATAATAGGCTTGCAGCTGGCCAAGTGTTTTCCGATTCTGCATGAAAAGACTCGTATTGGATTCGAGCAAAACGCACATAAACAGCGCTATGAATATGGCAAAAAATAAAACCACCACCTCCGCTATTCCGCGCCGGTTGTTCATATTTTTAGCCATCCAGGTATGATTTGATCGCAACGAGGTGCAGCGCTTTCGACTGAGAATCCTGGAGCGGATCAACGCCCTTGATACGCGACCAGCGAATCTCCAGAATCAGTTTTTTCATAACCGTGTTGTTCCCATCAGCGTCTTTTGGAGTCAGCTCTTTCTGCATAAATGATTTGCGACCTTTTCCCGGAATATCGATCGTGAATTCGACCTCGCCGAGATCGACGCATTTGAGGCGGATCCGGTAGAGAAACCCTTTTTTATCCGCGAACAGGCCGTCGCCAAGATAGATTCCGGCCGACGGCCCTTCGTATCCGGTTCCGAACATCCGAGGAAGCAGAGATTCCAGCAGAATCCGGATCGCCGGCACCGCTTTGGGATCCTCGAATCGTGCAGGGTTTCCGGCTCTGATCGCACGCCATGGAATCTGGAACATCAGGGCATCCATGATGAATTTCGCCTGCGAAATCGCCACCGTTTCGACATAAAACCGTTCCGTGTCACGCACGGCGGAGTTCATGAACTTATACACCGGCGCGAGCAGCGCCGCGAGGATGAGAACCGAAATCATGACTTCGACAAAGGTCAAACCGGTCTTCCCATGCCCGAGAGCATGACAAGACCGGCTCACATTCAACCCTGTCGCCATGAACGATCCGTCGGGCGATGGCTCCTCCAACATTATTTTATTTTCAGCGGAATATAAAGAATTTGTATATTTCCGGCGATATCAGCAGCCTCGATAAACAGATAGGGACGTTCGGGAAGCTTGATTTCAGCCAGGTTCAGTTCCGCCGGGTTCGCTGGCCCTACCAGAGCCGGAGCACCACCCGCACCGTTGCTGATGCCAAACTTCACACTTTTCTCATCAACCTGCTGGTTGTCCTGGAGCAGAGGTTTCAGGGTTATGACTGCATTTTTGTCCAGAAGCAACGCCGCCCGTTCCGCCGGGACAATCATTCGCTTTCCCAGCTCGATCCCCTCGATGGTCACATGCTCGTCGCTCCCGGTAATCCCGAAAAGGGTTCCCCGGCAGATCAGATTGGCCAGCTTGGGTAGCGGATGCTTGTGCAAAGGACTTTCAACGGGATACACCATTCCCGAATCACCACCGGCGACAATCTCAAGGCCACAGACCGGCGGCGTGATATCTGATACGACTGTGCACAGGCTGCGACTTGCATTTACAAAGGTCCTCTTGAAACTGTCTGGGCCCGTCCGATATTTCATCGGACGAGCAATGGTGATCGTAACAGCACCAGAGAGTGTCGGATCCAGCGGGGTTACTTTCATCTGTGTCTCAGGAAGTTCTTCGGCAACCGATGCAAGAGTGCTCTGGTTTTTCCGGACATCCTCGAAAAACCAGCGTACCGACGGCATACCGGTCCATTCGGCATCCTGTAGTTCGGTTCCTTTCCAGGAGGAGGGGGGCTTTTCGGCAAAAATATCTGAAATCGCCGTCAGAAGAACCGGCAAATCTTCAGTCAAGGTTGCCGGGAACGGGTTACCGTTTTCGCCGGCAATGTCCGCCGAAACGACAGGACTGATGTCCAAAGGCTTGTTGGGAATCGTCACTCCTTCAAGCCAAGGAGTCTTTCCTGTATCGATCGTAGGAGCAGGAGACACCAAATCAGATTCCTGGGCCGACAAGGCAGTCAACAAGGTGAAAAACAGGCCCATTGCTGCAAGAATATAAGAAACGGGACGCATCTTCCGGATGGCTCCTTCCGCTATCATTCGTTCCGTCCCCCTTCGACGGACATCTGGGTGTTCAAGACATAGAGCGGCAGCCGAACAACAGTCTTGTTGCCATCCTTATCCGCACCTTCCATCACGAACAGGTATTCGGGCTGATCGGCGTATTCCGCACGAGGGTAATTCGGAATGCGGAACAGATACGAGCCATCAACCTTCTCGACTTCCATTCCATCTTTTATTTCGATCCGGCAGTTCACGTCTGCCGTGCTGGTACATTTATCGCCGTTGTCCGTTGCCAGAGCAGTGACGATGAACGGCACATTGCGCCGCACGAAGACGCCCTTGAGCGAATCCGTGGCTACGACTTCGGTCAGACGTGTCTGTGTTTCGACATCGAGAATCTTCATATCAGCCGTGCCGGCAGTTTTCACCTCGTCCTTGCCTACTTCACTGAACAGGGGGCCTTTCACGCCGACAGCAGCCGTCTTTTCGGCTGGTTTCTTGTTGAGGGGAAACTCGGAAACGGCAAGTATGCTGGTTCTCTTCAGTGTCTCGGCTACAGGCATGGCCGGATCGAACAGCCCCTTTCCGGCAAGAAGCTGTTCACTCAGTTTCTGCTTGAGTTCGGATTCATCGAGCGCTTCCCGGGTATCGCCGGCAGCTTCCTGGAAGACTGCCCAGACATTGGGGCTGGTCACATCATGACATATAACCCCCATCGTCTGAGTAGAGGTCACCCGCTGGCTAGACGTGGCGATAACGGCCTCACCCGACGCAATGGTCCCGCTTGCATTGTCTGAAATCGCAATCTGGTCAGCACTTCCCGTCGCAGTCGACACGGCCCCACCTCCAGTGCTGTTGACCTGACGCGCCCCGCCATTACTGACCCGATATTCGCCCGGGTCCTGCAGTTCGCTTATGTTTGTCGCCTTGTTGCTGTTGTCATTGGCTATCGTCTGAACAGAACCGCGTGGGCCCACCTGATCCGTCGTCCAGTTGATGGTCGGCGGACCATCGAATGTTGCACTTTCGGAGGCACCCATAGCCTGGGGTGTTTCTTCATAAAGCAGCGAATTTTCCTGACGTTTGTACGGCTGATCTTCGAGAACATGCACAACACCGACAGCAGAGTTACCGCCCCGAAAGGTTTCCGGCAGCGCATCGTCGACCTGAAGATTCATTTCAGGAGGCTGAATCTCGGGTATTTCGGAACTCTGCGTTGCAGCATCGGTTGTTTCAGGACTCTGAACCACCTGTGATTCGGAAGCCTGGACAACAGGATCTGTCGCCTCCACCGCATTGCCATCGCAGGCCAGCAAGAGAAGGATACTAAATGTTGAAACAGCCACGGTCAGAGATCTCATGTATTTTCTCCTTACCTCTCGAAATAATTTCACTTTCAGGCATCCTCCGGAGTGCAAACAATCGTCTTTTACTCTTTGCCCAACTCCACAGGTTCCTCTTTATAATTAAGAGCATAAGACCATTACGTCAAGTATTATATTCGCTCCTGATACGCTGCAACCCGTATCGAGGGTTCTTGAAGCGGGCATCTGATCGTCGCTTACCGGAGCTCGACCTCAGTTCGCTAGAATTTTTCACCCTGGCGAATACGTTTGGCCATGGCCCGGTCCAGTTGTTGCTGATCTGGAGGTCGTTTGGAATCTGAAGCAATCTGTTCAAGAAGTCGAACGGCTTCATCGCGATGTTCCATGACTGCCAGCGACACGGCCGCCATGCGAACAAGATACGGTGGAGCATCGGAAAAATCGCACGCCTTGAGGAAGGCACCCAGGGCGCGCTCAGGATGACGTTTTGGGCCATGCCGCCCGGTGTGGTTCAAACAGAAGAGGCCGATCTGCTGCCAGAGTTCAATCCGGCCGGGGACCTGCTGAACGGCATTTTCGAGAATCTGCAAGGCTTCATCATGTCGCCCCTGATATTCATCGAGCAGAAACGATCGCAACAGATATGCATCGACGAAGGTGGGATCAAGCGCCGGAATCAATTCCAGAGCGAACTCCACCCGATACCAGAGTTCGCGATGCGAATCCGCATCCATCTGAATCCACAAGAGATTGGCAGCCAGTTCGGCAAATCCAAGCTGACGCAGAAGCAGGACGAATCCCGGGGAAACCGCCGGATCCGGAGCCTGATCCTCATGACCATGGTGCTCGTGATGCTCATGATGCCCGAGATGTTCATTTTCTCCGCCATGGGTTGCTGAAGCCGGCTTTTCCACGACATCCTCTGCATCTGCCAATATAATGCCCGTAATATGGCGGTGCTCATGTTCATGATGCCACGGCGGCGAAGCTAAAGCCGGTACCAACACTTCATTTTCCTGATCAAAGTATGCGCCGGAACGTCGTTGGATGAGTTCCAATCCTTGCGTTATAGAATCGGCATGCGCTTCCCGTCGATACTGCTCGACATAGAAATATCGAGAAGTAGCTGTCAGGCCAATCGATACTATAAATAGTAGCAGATATTTACTCATAGGCATTTCACAAATCCTTTTTCTTCAAAGCCCAGGAGCCTGCAACCAGCAGGAAAAGCAGATAGCAAGCAGCGTAGGCAGCTGCCCAGAGGGCAAAAGACGGTGAAATGGTGAGATCTTTCAGAATCTTGAACTTGATATTGAAATAGCCGAAATTCGGAATAAAGCAGTAGACGACGTCCGTCAGATACGAGAGCAGGGGGATGTCGGCTTCGCGAACGAGGTGCTGAACGTGTTCCGCCATATTTCCGATCAGGACGCAGAAGATCGACAGGGAAAAACAGACGATCAGCGAGTCGGCCAGTGAAAACAGCAAAACCATTCCTGTCATGATCGCAAATTCAAAGAGCATGAAAAGAGCCACCCATTGAAAGCCGGTCCAGAGGACGCCGAACTTCAGATACAACAGGCCGGTCAGAATGCCCAGCATAATGAGCACGTTGACGACCGCCGCAAGCAGGGTCCCCAAAAACTTCCCGGTATACAATTCCCATCTGCCCATGGGGAGCGTGAGAATCGCGTATACCGTCTTGCGCTGGATCTCGTCGCGCAGGGTGGTCGATCCGATGAATAGGGCAATAAGGAAGCCAAACAGGGAGATGATCGACAGGCCAACATCCTGGATCATGCGATACTCAAGGGAGGGGGTCGTCGAGAAATGGCCGAAGAGGTTGAATAATCCGAGAGAAATGCAGACGAACACCAGATGAACCATCAGCATTTTGTGCCGCGCGACGTCCAGAAAGGTATCCCACATGATCAGCCTGATACGTGACAGCATTGTTACGCGTTTCCTCCCGTGACTTCAGGACGTTGTTCCGACAAAACCCGCACAAACAGCTGATCAAGCGTCAGCATGACCGGCACCACTTCCGCCAGTTTCCCGTCAGAGTTCAGAATGGCCTGTACCAGTTCATTCAAGCCGGCGGAGTCTTCGAGCAGGAATTCCAGCCCGGCAGGCTCTATCAGCCGGTGAGGAACGGATGACCGCCCTTCCGCGAACTTCGACGCGGCGGCGGAACTGGAAAACACCGTAGTCACACGGGTCTGTGATGTCTTCAGAAGTGTTTCCAGTGAGTCGCTGAGAATGATCTTCCCCTTGTTCATAACGCAGACCCGGTCACAGACATCGGCGAGAATTCCGGCGGCATGCGAGTTCACAAGAATGCCGATCTTCTGTTCTTTAAGGGAAACAAGCAGCTCCTTGAGCATCACCTGCCCGCAAGGATCGAGGCCGCTGAACGGTTCGTCCAGAAAGATCAGGCGGGCCCGTCGCGCCAGCAGCCGTGCGATATCCGCCCGCTGGCGCATGCCTTTCGAGCAGTCGATGATCAGACGATCGCGATGGTCCCACATCTCGACCCGGCGCAGATGTTCTTCCACCAGGGAGCCGTTGCCGCTCAATCCGCTCAGACGCGCATGAAATCGCACATACTCGTGAACGGTAAGATGATCAGGGTGCTGAATCGCTTCCGGCAGGAAGCCGACACCGATCCGGGAGGCAGGCGTGGGAACGGGCGCTCCGAACATGCGGGCGGAGCCGGAAGAAATTGCGGTAAGCCCGAGCAGCATCTTCATCGTCGTGGTTTTTCCCGCGCCGTTGGGGCCGAGCAACCCCATAATCTCACCTTCGTGGAGAGTGATGGAAACATGATCGACGATCGTTTCCTTTTTCCACCAGCCGACGATTTTCGTGATTTCCTCCGTAACGACAAGTTCTTTCATATATTTAGCCCTATTCTATTCAATCGATCCATTTTCGAACCCCTGCCCCTGAAATCATGGCATTTTTTCGCAGGACGCTTTTTCACAGCGCTGATTCCGACCACAGCAGGTCTGCCCGGTTCGTTCCAGGGAACAACCTGTTTCGGACGGGATTTGAGTCGGCGAGGCTGCCTGTTTCATGATGAATCCCGTTCCGCCAGAGATGAGGCGCCGGAGGGCTCCACCGCAGGAAGGGCAGATCGTTTCCGGATCGGCCTTCATCGATTGTTGCCGATCGAATGTTTTGCGACATGACTCGCACAGATATTCATACGTGGGCATTTTCCATTCCTCTTTCAGGATAAACTCAGAAGCGGCCCGTGGTAAGCAGAACAAGCGTGCAGGCGTCTAACACCTCCTTGCCTGCGCCTCGCAGTCGCTCGGCCAGTTTCGCGTTCTCCGCTCCAGGATTGAAAATGACGCGACGGGCGGTGCTGTAAAGAATATCGTCCTCGATATTTTTTTGGTTCGCTGCCGAGAGATATACGGTGATGGTATCGATGGTCTCCCCGATCGCCGGAAGCGACGCATGGACAGGGATATCTTCCACCTGCTTCAAGCTTGGATGAACCGGGAACGGGGTGTATCCCTTTTCCTTCAGCATCATGACGGCTTTATAGCTGTATCGGTCAGGCTTATTGCTTGCCCCAAGAACGGCAACGTTCATATCTGCATCCCCTTTTGGAAAGTCTGGATTATCGTCGAAGTATTCGGCGATACGTCACGTGATTTACCGAAATGTGATATTCCGATCAAGGTTCCTCCTGATCCGCCGAAGCAGCCCTTCCGAGGCATTCGGAGGCAGCGGCGAGATTTGCCAGGCTCAAGGCTGGAAGGCGAATCTCCCACCCTGACGAGGCTGCAAGTATCTGTTCGATATCGCCCACAACCTGAGCACGGAACAACAATCCAAGATAGACGTCGTCGGCGGTTCTTTGTGCCTCAAGAACGATAAGTGATGACTCACACATCCGATCCCCCTTTCGCACGCCCTCTCAAACCTGATCTGCCTCTCTCAGAATGTGTTCTAGATACTGCCGAACGGTCGAAAGCGTGGCCTAATATTTCGTAAAACCTCCTCTCATCTCTGTTTCAATCTTCACCCTTGTCAACGCAAGCTGGAGTTCACCATTCGAAGGAATGCCCGACCATGCCAAGTCCGACCCGGATTCCGAACTCTCCGACCAGCGCAGAAACAGCACCGTCACCAGTGCAGTGGCAGAGTATCAATTGGCCGGGCTGAAATTCACGCAATGTATCGATCGTCTGGCCAAGTCTCTCTTCATCGGCATTCAGCAGATGAAATCCGCCAATGAGAGCCAGAATGGGATCGTCTCCCGCCAGTTCGCGCACACGCGTGAGGGTGTTGATCAATCCTGAATGGCAGCAGCCGGTCACGACGACGATGCCTTCGTGGACTCGCACCCAAAGCGCCTGGTCGTCCTCGATAGCGTCGGGCTGGGAGCCCTGCCGATCGAGGAAAAAGGGACCGCCGGTGGTTTCAAACGTCGTGCGTCGGGGAATCGGCCCCGTCAGGCCGACATCCGCCGACCAGAGAACCGGGCGTGTCTCGAAAACACGCTGTTGCGCCGGCAGGCGATCGATCGCTTTCCGCGCGGGTTCCGGCATGCCGATCGCCTTTGCAACGCCGTTCCGAATGCTGTAGCGCGGCTTGATCACCGCCGGGTGGCAGTGTAACCGCGCGGTGGGAGCCTGTTCAAGAGCGAGTGGGAGGCTGCCTGTGTGGTCGTAGTGGCCGTGGCTCAGGGCCACCATGTCGGCCGTGGAAAGATCGACGCCAAGCGTTCGGGCGTTGGCTTCCAGGGCCGTTCCCTGGCCGGTGTCGAACAGCAGCTTCGCCCCTCCGAACTCGATCCAAAATGCCAGGCCATGCTCGGCCATCAGCCCATCAGAAGCCTTGTCATCGACGAGAATCGTAATTTTCAGATGTGACAACATCATTCATCGCGCCCCGACGATCGTGTCCTGAATGCTGGTCCGATGGATTCCGAGCTTGAAGCCGTCGGCAAGAAGCCATTCCCGCATCTCCACCAGACTCCCGGAGCCCACATCGTGCCGGCGCCCCTCGCTCTGGAGAATCCGGTCCATCACCTCCAGGCCATACGGGCTGAAATCGCTCACGACGATGCGCCCCGAGGGCAACAGCACCCTGGTCATCTCCTCGTACACGGCCCTGGGCTGGGCGAGGTGATGGAGGACATTCACGGTGATCACCAAATCAAAGGATGCCGCCGCATACGTCAACTGCTCGGCATCCATAATTTCGAGGGTTGCCCTCTCGGCAAAACCGTCGTATTGAAGGTTGAGCAAAGCCATCCGCTGATCCTCGGCCGAAAGATCGACGGAGATCAGCCGCGCCCCCGACCGGGCAAGCACGACCGTCATGTAGCCTTTCCCGGTGCCGATCTCGAGAACCGGTCCCGTCACGGGACGAATGATCCCAAGAATGAACTCCCGCTCCCGTTCGATGTCGTAGCCAAAGCTCCGGTATAATTCCCGTCGGCTCTCATACCGTCGTCGGTTCGCGAGAACTTCTTCGTTCATGCAGTCCATATCCGCTCGTTTCTCCATATCTGTCGATGTTCACTCACGCGGAACATGGATGACGACGGCTTCGAGGCTGGGTTTCAGCATCGGTGTTCCGCCGCCCTCCGAGACGATTTTCAGAACACGTTCCCCGTCGCGCACCCGCGAGCCCGCTAAATGCGTCAGGCCGGTACCGCGAAAAACGTCCGGGAACAGGGGAACCGATGGCCCGAGCAACACGGCGGCTCGCACGGAACCCAATGCGGCCAGATACTCGTCGAGGCCGCCGGTGACAAGCGTCGTCGCCGTGATGATCGCCGCGGTGCAGCTCTTCAGCGCAAGCAAGCCCTGCTCACGATCCAGCTCGCCGTCGGAAGGGAGGGCTTCAACCACATCCAGTCGGCAACCCGACCGGCGGATCTCTGGCATCAGAGGCCTGAAGTGTCCGACCATGACCAGATGGTCGGTCGACTTCAGCTCCAGCACGGAAAGGACATCCCCGCCGAGCAAGGGAATCGGCGGCTGCGCCAGGCCCAGCGCGTTCGCCGTCGCTACCCCCAGCATCCGCTTCAATGCGAAACCCGTATGTTCGATGCCTTCGAGGAGTTCCAGTGCCGGACGCCCAGCGAGGGTTCCCGCCTCGGGAAACTGATGACAGCAGCGATTCTCTTCCTTGGGAGTCCAGCACAAGCCGATTTCTCCCGAGACTAGGCGCACCGCCGAATACCCCAGTCCGATCCGGACATCCCCGATAGTTTTCTTTCCGGCGGACGAACGCAGCGCACAAACTAATTTATGAGCTATAGTATCCATGGCAACCCTTCAGATTCACGAATTCGCGTCAGGCCAGTATTTCCGCCCCCGCGTACAGATGCTCGGCATGAAGAATGGCTACCGCCACTCGGGCGAACCTGGGCTCGACCCATGTCAGCATGTCTTCATATATCGGTCCGGATGTGACATATTCGATCGTTCCCTTGGCCTGATACGCCGTCCTGTCTTTCGCGATGAACAGGAGCGAGCCCCTGCTTCCGCTTTTGATATTGGCCCTGGTCTTGTGGAACTTGTTGT
>Ga0079303_10000032_pt1 | contig 31137 bp, 32 predicted proteins | sample Methanogen_OWC_FD_77073 | JGI IMG/M metagenome (GOLD analysis project Ga0079303, IMG submission 77073) | Enriched soil microbial communities from Old Woman Creek wetland in Ohio, USA - Methanogen_OWC | ecosystem: Environmental > Terrestrial > Soil > Wetlands | place: USA: Ohio | collected...
CAGTGTTAATAGATGATAGTATATATTCAATAGTATCTACGAATCTTTGTTCTTTCCCTGGAAGGCGGAATCCCTCGCTGAGAGCAGGGCCGCTTTCGACCGAAGGAGAAAGGAGGCGAATGTGTCGCGGTTCAGGCCGATGACAATGGGGAACATCCAAAGGACGAGCATTGCTAGAAGCGAATAGAAAATTCCAGCGAGAAGGAAGGTGACCCATATCCCCAGCCTTCCGGATAAGCATTCCGCTGCCACGGCGGCGACCTTGGCAATTCCACACAATAAGAGAAGGCTCCCGAATTGATGGAGAAGAAATTTCGTAAATGAGAGATTGAGGTAGCGGGTATTGAAGAACAATTGCACATTTATCGAGAAGAAAGCGAGAAGAACCGTTTTCACAGACAGACCGACCGCCCCGGCCTGAAATCCCCAGCTTTCCTGGGGAGCGATGGCAAGATAGGTCATGGGAATCCCGAGGAGCATGAAAAAGATGCCTATGTTTCGGTAGATTCTCGTCTGGTCCGTGGCGAAAAAAAGGGAGCCACTCAGTTGCCCGTATACCTGTTGGACCGGATATAATGCCATGATGGCGACGGGGACCACGGCTGCCGCGAATTTGGCCCCCCCGAACAAACGGGTAATCGTCGAAGCTTGGACGAGAATGAAGCAGGAGAAGAAAGCCGTTATGCCATACATCATTGGAATATAACGCCGAAACAGTTTCCCAAGTCGCTCCCGGTCCGACTGTCCGTGGGCAATCGAAAATTCCCGTGTGAGCAAAGAAGTCAGTGAGCCTGCGAGAAGGAAACAAATTGCCCCGATCTGGCTTGAAAGCGCAAAGAACCCTTGTTCCGTACTTCCTCCGTAAACTTGGAGCAACCATCTGTCGAAGACTCCGACCACGAGACCCAAGAGGGAATACGTTGCAAGGGGATGGCTGAATTCGAAAAATTCGCGGCAATATTCCCGAACCTTTTCCGCGGACAACCCCTCCCAAGCAGTTATCGGGACACCATGGCAATGCAGGAGAAAGCCAAGGCCGAGAATGAGAACCGCAAGATTGAAATATTGGTACCCGAAAAAACCGGCAAGAGTAAGAGAGCCTTGCCGGTAAAGGTAAATCAAGATTCCTAGCCCCAAGACTTTCTGGGTGGCCTTTACGAGTTCACCCCAGACCGTTATGCCAGCAGCATCAACGACCTTTTCCAGGATCTGGAACACCCAGAGAAGAAGACCCCCCACGGCAGCCAGAAATATGAATTCAATCACCTGCCCCGGCCATAAATAGTGGGGAGCTGTGGTCAAATGCAGGAGTCCTACTCCTCCAAGCATGATCACGCCGACTCCGAAGACATAGCGGATGTAGAAGGCGATCAGACCGATTTCCTGAGGTCGACGTGACAGCTTGGTATAGAAGCCTTCCGAGGTGCCCATGTCCAGAAAGGCGATGACTTGGGAAAAAAAGGATGTCAGAAAATTGTAGTCCCCGAAGGCTATCGGCCCGAGTGCGCGAGGAATAATGCCTTGAGTGAAGACGCCGATTCCCAGGCCGAAGATGTTGGCCATGAGTTTCGAAGCATATCGTTTCTTAAAGGACGTTTCTGCCATGAGGTTTCCTGAACGGCGTTCCCTGGCTGGTAATCCGACCAGGCGTGAGGAACGCGTTAATTAGCGAAGACGGAGTCACGGAGCCCGGTTTCGGAGCCATTGGACCCAGTTGAACACGGCGCGTTCGATAGGAAGTGAGAACCAGAAAAGACGCAGCCTGAAGGAGGCAAGACGTTCAAGAATGAATCGATAGATCGTCTTGGGACCGAAGGGGATCGGGCTGTGAAATGGCATGACCAGTCCGGAAAAAAACTCTATTTCCTCCTGGTGTTTCTGGAAGTTAGCGGGAGTCCAGGGCATCTCCTGAGCACGACCGGTTTGTGCTGTGAACTGCGCCCATCCTTCCAGTGTATCCGGGAGGGAGAGTTGGTATTTTGCCACCAGTCGCTTGAAAATCGGGGAACCCGGATAGAGGCGGAAGATGAACGGGCCGGCGATGTCCACGCCAGGGTGAATCCGCTTCAACTCGAGGCAGAAGCGAAACGTCTTGCGAATCTGCCGAAGCGTCTCCCCTTCCAGGCCAACGATGAAGGAATAACGAGGGAAGATCCGAGGATGCTGTCGGATCATGGTCAGGGAGTGCCGGATCTGCTCAGGTGTGATTCCCTTTTGGAGTGTCTCCAGGATTTCGGGATTGGCGCTTTCCCCGCCCATGACCAGCGAACAGGAGCCGATATTCGAGAGACGTCGCAAGATGTCATCCGTGATGAAATGATCTCCGAAGTGATCGACCCGACACCACATCCGCGAATTGAAATGGAGTCCCTTCTTTTCCACCAGGTCCAGAAATTCCAAGGCCCGCTTCTTGCTTATGAAAAAGTCTTCGTCAAGGAACAGGAACGTATTGGCCTGGTAGAGTTCCTGCAGTCGTTCTATTTCCGCGACGATGGAAGCTGCCGAGCGGAATCGGTATTTGCGACCCAGGATGACGTTGATGCAAAACTGGCACCGGAAAGGGCAGCCAAGCCCAGACACGATGGGCATCACGCGGAGTGGTTCGGTGCACTGTGAGAACTCTCTCTGGAAAACGGACACGCCTGCAGGCTGGAGGTAGCGATCGATGTCGAGGATGGAGAAATCGAAATGAGGGAGTGAATCGATCTTTTCCAGATCACTTGGTTCGGTGAATACCAGATGGTTTGCCGCATCCTTAAAGCCGATTCCTTTGAGGCCATCGAAGCCCTTTCCGCTTTGAATCCGGCAGGCGAGTTCAAGGGCTGTCCATGTGCCCTCGTTGATTGCGACGATATCCACATGAGGTGCCTGGAGCGTTTGTTCCGGGTAGAGGGTTGCATGGGGCCCCCCCCAGACGACGGGAACGCCGGGAGCCTGTGACTTGACGGCTTTGGAAGCCTCGAGGGCGAGGGAGGTTTGCGTAATCATGACTGAAAAGCCGACATACAGGAGCCTGGACTCCTCCTCGCGCAGACGGATTTCGAGCCTTTCGAGATAATTTCTTTCATACCAGCCATCGATGATCTCGACATCGAACCCGTTCTGTTTCAGAAGGGTGCCCAAGAGAAGCAGGGCAGTTGCCGGATACATCGCGCCATGGCTTGCGCCAGCTTCTCCCTCCGATGGGGGGAGGTTCACGAGGAGGATCAGATTCTTCAAAGAAGGCTCACCTCAATTCAGGGGAAATTTCACCGGGGGAAAGCTCGGATCTTCCCCCCTCTTGCGGGTGATGAGGAGCATATACCGGCCTGCGTCCGGGATTTGCCGTCCAAACCAGGCTTCCAGACGCTCCAGATACGGTAAATCCTCGACGGGGAGATGTGAAGGCTCGGCGAGGACGGCATGGGGATCTCCAGGAATTCCCGAACAGCATCCGATTCCAACGATTCGGATGACATCCATTCCGAATTTGTTCGTGAAGCGATCGTGAATTTCCTGGGAGGTCATCCAGGAATACTCGACGGGACCTCCCAGTATATGCCCCCGGCGTCGTTCCAGAAGGAGGTCGACGGCTTCCCATCTCCGGTCTTTGACGATCTGCAGGGCATTGTAATACTGCGGGCGAAACGCAACGAACAGCCAGCCTCCGGGAGTGAGAAGATCCCGGATTCGAGCGATCTCATGCTCCCAGTCTGGAAAGTAGAACGTGACTTCCGTCATGAGAATCCCTCGAAAAGTCTCTGGGGAAAAGTCCTGCACTGCTTCCGGAATCGGAGTGCACCGGAACTCGATATTTCGGAGTTCGCGTGCCTCGGCATACCGGCGTGCCGATTCTATGGCTGATGGGGAAAAATCTATCCCGGTCATTCTTGCATATGGAAATTTCTCCGCCAGCGGGATGAGCAGCCTGCCCTGTCCGCAACCGAGGTCAAGGATGCCGGCGGTGAGATCCGGGGAGTTGGCTTCAAGGGCGGGGAGTATCCAGGAAAGATACTCCTTGGAATAATAGGGTTCGTCTGGCTGGGCCATCATGTCATAGGACGTGGACCGGCAAATGGTGGTCTGGGCAAGGTGATGAGTGGGCATCCGCCGGAGAAGCGCCGCTTCCAGGGCCCGGCCCTTTGCCAGAAGATACCGAACGGCTCGGAAAAGGAACCTCGTCAGCCAGTGCGTCATGAATGCATCACATCCAGAAAAACGTTCATCCGGGCGTCTTCCAGGGAACCCAGGGAACGACGCAATTCCGTCGACAAAGATCGGATCTCCTGAAGATACTCGCCGCTGATGTCACTCGCGAATAGCAGTGACAGGCGAGATTTCAGCTCTTCGGGAGGGAACGTACGACAGCCTGGGAACTGCCTGCGCCAAGCATGAAGTGGATTGTAGCTGAAGCCGGACTCTCGTCCCAGTGAAATGACGGGTATTCCGGCTGCGGCCGCATCGAAAAGGGCGTTCGTTCCGGACCCAAGGACGACATTCGATTGTCTGAGTTCTGTGAGCAACGGCTCGCTGCTCCAGTTCCATCCTGCAGGAAGTGTTTGCACGCCGAGCAGGGTGAGGAGTTCACTTTTGTCGGTCATGGGATGCAGGCGGAGGGTGACCTGGGTGTTCCTGGTTTCCAGCCAGTCTGCCAGGTCAAACAGCCGGGAGGCAAGCTCCACAGCGCCTGACAACTCCAGGGGGAATACGGCCAGAATTGTTGGCGGAGAAGAGCGATGGAAAAGGGACTCGCCCTGAAATGCAGGTTGAAAGAGGTATTCATATCGCAGAGCCGGACCGGCAAAAATTCGATGATGGGGAAACCCCCTCTGCATGAGGAATTTCGCGTTTTCCGGGCCGGAGCTGACGATGTAATCGGGGAAGCAGGAGGAGTTCGCTTCTATCTCGCCGAGGGAATATCCCAGAAGTTCCTCCGGAATTGCTGCGAGATGCTGGTATCCGACTGTCGGGGTTTTTGGGGAAACTTCTCTGATGATCTGGGCCTGCGGTCTTTCAACGGGCATGTTCTCGAACATGTCCAGAAAAAGCTGGCAGCGATTTCCCCGGGCGATCCAATCCCGAATTGCAGATCGATACAGAAGGAAGCCCAATAGCTGAAAGGCGCCGAGTTGCTCAAGCCGTTCTCGGATTTCAAGCGGGCGAATCTCGAACCCTTCTATCTCCCGACACGCGAACGGGAGTGTTCCGGCTTTGACGATTTCTCCAACGCTTTCAATCAACCCGGAAAGAGACCAATGGTCTTCTGGAATAAGATAGCGGTCGGGATTCGACCGGAACCATCGGAGGAGTTCGGCAAAAGGGGTTTTTGCATTGAAGAGCCAGGGGATTGTCATGACCGAACATCCATGCTCCTCCAGCCATTTTGGCAGTCGACCAAAATATCGGTCTTTGAGGATGCCGTCCTTCCCAAGGCAGGACTCATCGAGGCAGGTATGGATGAGAATCCGGGCCTTGGAACTGGATCCGGCGGGAGATGGTGGCCGGGGATTCCGCCAGCGCGCCTCGAACCAGCGGGAGCACTGACGCGCCAGGCTTCCTCCCAGTTTTCTGACGACCTGTCCGCACTTGGAGATGGTTTCACACCAGCTCTCCCACTTGATTCTCGCCGGAAAAAGGCAGCGATGTCCTCGCTTTTGAAAATTGGCAGCGATGGCCCGGAGAAGAAAGGAATCTTCGCAAACCACCACGATTTCACCGGACTCCTTCTCCAGGATGCGCCGAAGGATCTCCAGATAGCAGATGTGAAGAAAGAATGGAGTGGCCATGACGTTGCGGCTGGCGACATTGGACAGCCACCACGCCATGCTTTTTCCGTGCCGATGGCCTTCCTGGGTCGTCCATTGCATCAATGGTTCCCGCATATGGGAAAAAACCTCTGGGATCAAATGGGCGTAGGAAATCCGGTCCGCTTTTCCCAGTCTCTTCTCCCATTCCAGTATGTCCAGGAAATTTTCGCCCAGAAAAATCCATTTCCCGGTCGGAGAAGCCGGGGACGAATTTTTGGTGATCAGGTGAAGAGTGGCCAAGCGGATTGTTTCCTCAGACTTTCTGAGACATTGCACTCATAATGGAAGATAGCGGTTTTTAATCGTGTCGCAAGCCATGAAGCGTCTGACTTCCTCCAGATCGGAGGGGGTGTCGACGCTGATTTTGGCACATTCGATCTCGACCGCGCGAATCTTCACGCCATGCTCCAGGACACGGAGATATTCATTGTACTCGATCTTTTCGAGAGGCGTTTGCTGCCAGGACGTGTATTTGAGCAGGAAATCCTTCCTGAACGGGACGATGAAGCACATTTTCCACATGGCATGGATGGGTGTACGCGCATCGCTCGGAAGATCGGTTCTCGAACAGTAGAGGATGTTTCCCTCGAGGTCCAGGACAGCTTTTATATCGGATGTGCTATTCTTTTTTTCATAGCGGGTGACCCCGACGGCGATCTGGAGGTCCGGGGTTTCGGTCATGGGCTTGACGATCGCATCGATATGGTCCGGGTTGACCAGGGGCTCGTCGCCCTGAATATTCACGAGGATGTCGCAGTCGACGTGCTGACAGGCTTCCGCCAGGCGGTCCGAGCCTGTCTGGTGATGCGTTCCCGTCATGATGACCTTGATACCGTGCTTTTCTCCGGCCTCCCGGATCTGTTCCGAATCCGTGACGAGATACACCTCTCTCAGCGAGCGGGCTAGCTGGGCGCGCTTGCAGGTGTGAATGACCATCGGGAGACCTTCTATGTCTATGAGCGCTTTCCGAGGTAGCCGGCTTGACTGGAGCCGCGCCGGGACCATTCCGATGATGTTCATATCGCATCCTTCCTGGCCTGTACGGATTTCCTGAAATCCTCGACCGCATTTTTGCAGGTGTCACTGAAGATCGTTACATCAGGCAGAAATGTGATGAACTGCATACCAATGCTTAACATCCACTCCATGTCTTCCTGATTTCGGGCAACGTATCCGCCCGGAATGAGACCAGCCTTGCGAATGAGTCCCATGCAGCGCTCAAGGCAGGCGCGCACCTCGGGATGGCGAACATGTCCGGGCATCCCCAGTGCCTGGGATAAATCATATGCCCCGATATATATCAGGTCAAGACCTGGAACCCGGGCAATCTCTTCAATTGCATCGATTCCTTTTCTGCCTTCAATGATGATGCCGACGAGGGTTTGTTCATTCTCGCGGATGGTGTGGTTCTCGATCCCTGTCGAACCATAGCCGCCGGCACGGGTGTAAGGGGAAAAGCCTCTTCGGCCAAGCGGGTGATACTTCGCATGTTCGACCACCCGCCGGGCATCATCTGCTGATTCGACATGAGCTACCAGAATCCCCTGTGCCCCGATGTCCAGGGATTTAAGGATATCTGTTTCGCTGATTGTTCCCAGGCGGATGATGGAGGAACACCCCTCTGAATCAGCTGCGCGAATCATATTCTCCGCGGTCTTGAATCCGGTGGGGCCGTGTTCGAGATCGATGATGGCGAAGTCCATTCCCGCCGCACCAACGATGTTGGTTATCGTCGGAGATGGAATCACGCACCAGGGACCGAAAACGGCCTCGCCGGCTTTCAGACGTTGCTTGAGCTGATTGGGTTTGCGCATGAGGGGTTCCTTCCGAAGGTTAGTCTTGTTCGATTACTCGAATGGCGCTCAGATCCTGAATGACATACGGGGTTATTGTTCTCAGTTTCTCTGCAGAAGTCAGGCCGGTTGCCACCCCTATGGAACCTCGCAAGCCTGCGCGATTTCCCATTTCGATATCTGTCTCAGCGTCTCCCACAAGGAGTGTGTGTTCTGAATCCATCTGAAGATGGGCCAGAATCGCGAAGACCATCTCGGGCGACGGTTTGGCATTTTTGACGTGATCCGCTCCTAAAGTGAAATCTATATATCCGGCCAGGCCGAGATGCTTCATGGCCATGTCTGCCCGGGAACCGCGATCGGCAGTTGCGATGGCAATCCTGCATCCGGCATTTCGAAGGTCGCCGAAAAGCCTTTGTGCGTCGGGAAGCGGTCTGATGAATTGTTCCAGAAGAGGCTTTGACTGCTCATCGACATCGGCAAATACTTGATGAAACAGATCACTCTGGTCACCAAGTTCGTGCTGACGGCAATAATCAACTCCGGCCTGAAGAACGATTTCTCTCTTTTTTATGCCGACCGGCCCTTCCGGCTTGATCCGGTTGCTGGTATCGACTCCCATGGCATCCATGATTCCATGAATATGAGATGCCTCTGCGCCAAGGCGTTCGCAGACGGAAGTCGCACGCAGGCGAACCATATTTGCCCAGTAGGTATGGACATCCATCAGGGTTCCATCTTTATCGAAAATAATGAGACTGATGTCCTGAAAAACAGTTGTACCTGCTTGAATTGTGGGCATGCGATTATCTGGAGATGCAGGAAATGGTTGAGGATACCAGCCAGCGTGCTTTCTCCAGGGCTGGCACAAGGACTTCTCGGTTGGTTGCCAGGTCGTCTTTTTCGATCCAGGAGCGAAGGATCTTGCGTGCAAATGTTCCGATGGAGACGCCATTCACCTTCAGGCCGCAAAGTTTTGCCAGTTCGCCTGTCTTGCTGTTGGTTCCCCCGGACAAAAGGATCATGGCCGGAATGCCGAATTTTGAAATTTCTTCTGCTATTGCGACTGCCTGAAGCGTTGTCCGATAGTCATCCTCGCCGCCGCTCATCGGTGCGCCGTCAGCCTGGATCACAAGACGCTCACCCGCTATTTCCCTCGCCTGCCGGATGCGTCGCTCCAGATGGGTGTTGGAAAGATGGGAACGGTCTATGCACATGCTGACGAAATTTCCCGGACAGGCATCATTCACCTGCTGCCAATCAGCGCGAACGGCCTCGTCATCCGGGACGATGGCGTGAAGTTCCAGAGTTTCCGCGCCGGCAGCCATGCACTCAGGGAGAATCCTGGAAAAATCAACTTTCCTGGTGAAAAAGGAGATGGCATGCACCGGGCACGCACTGGCGCATGCCCCGCAACCGATACAGCGATGAGCCTGGACGGTGCTCTTGATGATTGCCTTTTGCAGACATGCGATTTCGCAGGCACCGCACCGGACACAGATGGCTTCGTCTATCTTAGCCTTGCGCACATGGGGATCACCTTTGAGGCCCACGCTGACATTGATGAAGGGTCTGGCTGCGAGGGGAAAACCGAGCTTTGCGGCCCATTCCTGGGCGGTTTCGACGCCTCGAACGGATGCCCGGACCACTTCGGCATTGGCTGAAACATCTATTCCGAGAGCGCCGGCCAGTGTGTAGACGAGGCTCAGCCGAAAAACCTCTTCCGGATCTTCATTTCCAGCACCGCAGACGACCTTGAAGTAGTGTCCGGATTCGAGAATTGTGCGTAACTGCTGAAAACGATCCATGGGAGCCCTCAGATGTAATTTGAAATACCCTTGTAAAAGGCGCTGTGAGACGTAGGGGTGATGATGTGAATCCCTTCGCCGCCGTGATCTTTTATATATGCATCGATTTGTCTCAGAAACTTTTCGTTCCAGTGATGACGCTCGAGATTCAACTCATACTCCGAAGGCTCAAACTTCTCTTCGTAAAATAAGTTGCCAGTAATGAGATTTTTATTGAGGTATCCATCCATGCCGGCGATAAAAACACGCCCAGCCCCCATGACGATTGCAACTCCGATCAGGAGGACGGATATGGTTCGACAGCTGGTTTGGATTACCCCCTGGTGAATATCAAAATCCGCATCGAGAAGATCGCGGAAATAGAGGGTTTCATACTCACGATGAACAGACTCCTGGATCATATCAGGAGGAATATTTTCACCGATAAGAAGTTTTGAGACGGGATGAACTGTGCTGATATAACTGAAAAAACGTTTTTTGTTGTTGAATGCGTGATAATGCGGCTGGAAAAGACCCGCTAAATTATTGGCTCCAAGGATGACAGGATCGTATGCGGTAATAAATTCTTGAATATGACTCTGACAATCTTTGAGGGAAGGACCGTTGCCAAGAATCAGAAAATCCTTTCCCTTGTGCCTGTCTGCGTAAGGAACAGAAACGGTGTGTGTGGGCGGGGGCGGCGGAGCGCCGGGGGATCCGTTCGCAATCGATACCGTTTTCCCGCTTCCAAGGATTCCCTTATTGATGAGGTTTTCCACAATGCGACTGTCAAAGCCTATCGGCTTCATTTCCTCGACGACTTCAAGAGCCTTCCAGATATCTTCCATGGCATATTCACGCCGCTTAATAAATTCGGAAGCGTAATACGGGTGACAGTTGAAAATTCCTGAAATCATGTACGGAAGATGATAACCCCAGGGAAAGCGGCGCTTGATTTCTTCAAAATATTTATCAATCACATTGAGTATGGGAATGACATTGTATTTTGTGTCTCCCTGATGAGACAGATAAGCCAGAATGATCTCGGTCGGGAGATTCCCTGAGCCGCGGCCCATTCCATAGATGGACGAATCGATGATGTGAACGCCACATCTGATTGCTTCAAGGGTATTTGCAAAGGCCATTTCAAGATTGTTATGCGGGTGAAACCCGATTTGGACGGTTCCGATCTCGAGCAATGGTTCGAACGTTGCTTTGACATCAGATGGAAACATCGATCCATAGCTGTCGCCAACGTAGACATAATCCAATGCCGAGTCTCGAATTGCAGCAACCAGTTCACGGCGGGCATCAGCGGAATACGTGGTATATCCCATGCATTGCAACGAGGCTAGATAGCCTAACTGCTTCACTTTTCCGAGAAATTGTATGGCTTTTGGTATATTATCCAGATGCGTGGCTACGCGGATCAGATCAGCAGCTGAATCTTTTTTTGGAACGAGATCCTCGATGTCGAACTTGCCGAAATCTCCCATGAGTGCAATTCGGGCACCCTTGATCCCGTTGGTGATCAACTTGAGATCTTCCTCGGAGGTGAAACGCCAGGTTCCGTATTGTCCCGGGTCGAAATATTTCGTCGAGCTGCGAAAGCCCAGTTCGATGAAATCAACTCCGCCCTTGGAAGCGGCTCGATAGACCTCCCGGACTGTTTCCTTCTCAAAACACCACTCGTTTAAATACCCGCCATCACGAATTGTACAATCCAAAATCTGTGTGCGGTTGGACTTTTTCATGGATCCTCCGGGAATGTCTCCTGGTCCCCTTGTTGTGTGGTGAATACCTGGCCAATACAATTGGGATGGGGAAAGCCCCACGAGTATAATCGTTTTCAATTATAATGGCAAGGAAGGGCAAACGCCAGGGCAAATGCAAACCTTGTCGGTACCAGGACGTAAATTCAAGGGTGGTACTTCCGAGCATGGGGTGGTAGACATAAAGATCTCCACTTATGAGGTCTTCGTATGCGCAAATCATCACCGTTGTTCGAAATTCTTGATGGAAAATGCTGGTTATAAAATGCCGACATGGGCAAAGAATCCAGCCAATGAGAATATTTTCCATCAGCGCGCGGCCTGGCCTTGTAAACACCATCTGAAGGGGCTATACAAGATCGTCCAGATGCGGTATTCTGGTCATGGCCGTTCCTCCTACATGAAGATGAGATTAGCGTCCCACCTCCACTGTAGCCGAAGAACGGCCTTTTACGGTACTGGTTCATGTTAAAAAGTGCGAAAGTCCACAGGTAACTGTTGCTGGAGGCTGATTGTTGTCATATCACATGCAGGGCCGGGCACTTGATGGGTTTTCGGAGCTTTGGAGCCGAACTCTCATGAGGATTGCCGGGTATGCTGCCGGGAAACGCATCGGCGTTGCCGTCTCAGGAGGCGGAGATTCCGTTGCGTTGTTGCGCTTCCTGGAGCCGCTTCATGATTCAGGGCTCTGCCGCCTCGTTATTCTTCATGTCGATCATGGCTGGCGGCCGGAAAGCGCGACTGAAGCAGTCTGGGTGCGTGATCTGGCGGAGCGCCTGGGAATTGGCTTTTACGGAGTGGCCCTGAAAGCACCCGAGGATGGCATGCAGATGAAAATCAGCGAAGCCTCGGCCAGAGCCGGAAGACTTGCGGCATTCGCCGAAATTTCCGTGAAGGAAAACCTGGATGTCGTCGCTCTTGGCCACAATGCCGACGACCAGTATGAAACGATTATCATGCGAATGCTGCGTGGAACATCACTCCAAGGACTGGGTGGAATTCGTGAGCGAAGGCGTGTTCGCGTCAATGGCAGGCCACTGCTGCTCTGGAGGCCGCTCCTGGAGCTTTCACGGGCCGAGTTGAGGACGTTTCTGGACCAAAAAGGCCAGAAATGGCTCGAAGATCCCTCAAATACATCACCGAAATTTTTGCGAAACCGCATAAGAAACGAACTTGTGCCCCTTCTCGATTCTTTGCGCCCTGGTGGTGCAAAACGTGTCTGCAAGCTTGCCTCTGATCTGCAGGCTGCAAATAAACTTGTACAGGCTCGGGTGAGGAAGCTTTGTCATGCGCCACAGTACACCCTTCTCCGGCTGTCCGGGGATCACCCTGATTTTCTCATCAGAGAGACGATACGATGCTGGCTGAGGAATGTTCTGAAGATCAATGAGCCTTCGCGGGCGGCTCTGGAACGTCTATCTGAGCTGATGAAGGCGAAACGCAGTGGACGGGCGGTCTTTTTGAATGGGAAAAAAATCGTGAGAACCCGTGACGGGCTCGTTTTTGTGTCACAAGAAGAACCGCAGTTGCATTTTCTGGAAAAGCCGCTTGAGACAGGAGTTGTCAGCGAATGTTCCGATTGGGACTTTGTGCTCGATGCTCCCTGCGCGTTCGCTTTGGGTGCTTCGGCAGACAATGCCGCTTCGGCGAATGCAATATGGATAAATCCCGATATATATTCTGGCCCATTCGTCGTGCGTTGGAGAAAGCCCGGCGACCGATTCCACCCGGCAGGGGCTCCGGGCGGGAAAAAACTGGCCAGATGGCTGATCGACAGGCATGTGCCCAGGCACTGCCGCGATTCTCTGACTCTTGTCGCAAGCGGCTCTGAAATTCTCTGGATCCCGGGGATGGCTGTTGCCGAAGGAGTGAAAACGATACCGGAAGTGGGATGGCTGGCTGTAAGCGGGCGTAAAAAAAGCCCCTGATCGCGGTCTTCAGGGGCTCTCTCAAACGTGTTCAATCAGTTGCGCTGCTGTTTTACCAGTTCTTCGATTTGCGCAAGCCTGGTTCCGAGGCCCATTCCGGTCGGCGTGCCGTCCACCATCGGCCAGATGCCCTGGACCAGATTGATGATCTCGAGAGTGTCACCGTCGGTCCTCTTCAGAAAAACGATGCACTGCTGGCCTTTCGGCGGAAACTGCGGCTGATCTTCGATCCAGCCGATCTGGCCGGGATTTCCTGACTGGCGGGTCATGACGACGAACTGTTCTGCCGGTTTCCAGATGCCCTTCAGAATTTTTTCAGGCTTCAACTCATTTCGAACCGTCGTCACCTGATCCTTGTCGGTCGCAACGTCTTTCGTGGCAACAACTGTAGCAATAGCTATAATTTCAGCTTTACGGACCAGGTCGGGCAGCTTCAGGGTTGCAATCATCGCGTGGCAGACGGCGGTAATCGCGACTATCGCAATTACGGCATAGAAGATATGTCTTGCGCGCATCAGTATTCCTTGCCTCCCATGACGTATTTTCGAACGAACTCATACCGGGCCGGCTGGCTCTTCTTCATGCTGGCTCCGGCCTGCCAATACTGCCTGACGGACTCGGCAAAATCCTCGATCGGCTGTGAGTTGCCATAGGTAGAAACAGAGCCTGGATTCGGCCGCCCACTTGCCCAGAACTGCTGTTCCCATGCCCTGACGAGCTGTGGCTTGTTGGCCTGGAGTGTGTGTGTCATTTCGTGAACGAGCGTACCCTGAAATGTGCCCTGATAGCACGCGGCGTTGAGCAGATGGACGGTTGGAATGCCCAGTCTCACATACCCGTAAACCCCGGGATTCTGAAACACCGCATCACGTTGGAGGGTCTTGGTATGTGATCTGAAAGCCTCAGGAAGAGTGGCAAGCACTTTATTGGCTTCTTCAAGCTGCTTCTGACTCCAGGTGGCACCGTCTCCATCATTCGCCGAGATGCCATACTTCGATTTTATCTCCGCCTTCAGACCGGCAGTGGATGATGTATTGGCCGCTGTAGTCCCTGGTGTTGCAGTGGTTGTTGTGGTGGTGGGCTTCGTCGAAGTCGATGTTGGTGTGGTCGGCTGAGTTGTTCCGGTCTTGGGAATCCGGATGATGATTACTCTTCCACCCAGGCCTGCGCCATATTTTGAAAGAATCTGCTGAATAATGCTTTTGATCAGAGATTCCACCTGTGACGCGCTGAGCTGGCACTGGCGAAAATATACCGGGGCAGCTTCATCACCTGACTGCTGGACCCCTACTGCCTGGCTGTCACCCGTCTGGTCTAATTCTGTGACGGTACCGGATTCCTTGTTCTGCCCGGACTCGCTTGCCTGGTAGAGAGTGTCGAGATAGCTTCCCGACTGGGCCGATACAACGGCGGGTACAGCCTGAAACACGGCTGTAAGGGCGAACACGAGAACGAGCATGAGCAAGCGTATGCGCGCGTTCATGGCAAACCTCCCTGATCCAGATGTGAATATATATCTGAATTATACAGCAGCTTTGCCCGGTTGGGGTAATCCTGTTCAATCTTCATGATTCTTTACGCTTATGCGCAACGCAGATTTTTGGGATTGCTTTCAGCGAAGTTGCTTTATCAGGTGGGCCGGGAAAAGTTTGGTAGAGATGATCAGTTCTTTCCCTTTCACTCCAGCCTTGCCTTGGCCACCAAAACGTGCCTGAAGAGCTACCCACAGAAAACGGGTTCCGGATCCGGCTGAGCTGCCGCCGACTTCCTCCGTGCCCAGTTCCCAGGAAAGGGACGCAATTCTTCCGTTCACGATCGTCCTTGGCCGGGATCCTCCTGCTGACCGGGATATGGATCCCTTGCCGCTTCCGGGCTCATACAGGTACTCGACGCTGGTCGTCTGATCGTTTTCGCCAGTGTACACCAGCATGGTCAGTCGTTCTGGCGTTATTTTGATTGCCTCCCGCCAGCGGTCGGGCGAGAGCCGCTTATCAAAAACAGCATTCACGAGGTCACTCCTCAGGAGTGCCAGGAACATTCCCCCCTCCTGAAGGATGATGCCTGTTTCCTCGCCCTTCGAAAAACTCCGCCTGAACTGCGTCATCAGAAGAATGACTCCACCGATGATGACTGTGGCAAGAGCGATCACGACCAGCATCTCGACGAGCGTGAAGCCGCGGTACCTTATGTGTGGCCTCTTTCCGGATTCACGTGAAACCATTTCAGTTTTCCCTCGCAAGAAGGCTTTTTATTGTGAAACGGCGAGGCTGGGCCCCGGAATCGCGGCTTTTGAGCGTGACAGTGACAACAACTTTTTTGAGGCGGACGCGACTGTTCTTTACAATGTCTGTCACCGATACCTGCCTTTCGATATCCGGCACACGGCTGATATGAAATCTCAGGGGAGTCGTGGGTGACATGGCCTGCCCGTCACGAATCTGGTCATCCCGGAAAATGGCGGTCGGAACAAGGTCGAACGGTGACGCCATGATCTGTTCGAGAAGTTCTATTGCCGCCGTGTGTGCCGTCAGCTCTTCCGAACTCATGCTCAGGCCGCGATTGCCAGCACCAAATGAGATCATGACGGGAATCATGACCGCGCTCATGAGGCCGACCGCCACCAGGATTTCGACCAACGTTATAGCCTTGCGTTTAATATCTATTCGAATTTCATTCATGCCAGACGGCGTCCCTGTCATCGATATGAATTCTATAGAACAATTGATAGCCGGGCTGTGTCGGGTCCTGAATCTCCCGGTATTGGATGACTCCGCCCGCTGATCGGGAGTCAGGCGGTAGGTTCCCGATTGCCAGCGTGCCGGTAAGGTCCATTCGGGCCTGACAGGACAGCTCGGCTTTTGGTGCCAGGATATTCACCTGGTTCTGAAGAGTATTCTCAATGGTGACGTGAGAGCCATTCATGAGAACAATGGTCATGCCATCACCCGGAGTTGTCATCTGTATCCCGCGAAGCGACAGGTCGCCCTCGTCGAGAACAATGGAGCCGCCGCCACTGACCTTCAGTGGTGAGCTTTTTCCTGCCGGAGGCAGCGCCAGAGTCATTTTCTCCCCGTTGTGGATACGGATGAGATCGTTCAGCTGAAGAGTTCCGGTTTTCTCGTCGAAGCACGTTCTCCAGAAGTCGGCGATCGTTGCAAATTCGAGCTGGGCGCGCTTCAGCATGATCTCAGCCGCCTGCGCGGCATCTGCTCGGCCACGGTACAGAACCATCTCGTTGCGCATCAGTTCGATCTTTTCCCCGTCATCGAGATCGAGAATCGCCTGGGATGGCGGATACTGGCGCGGCGTTTTCGCGGTTACGACATCCTGCATCGTGTTGTAGAGGCTTGCATAGGGAGTCTCGACGATTCCGCTCATGAGGGACTTATACTGTTGAAAACTGTTGCAGAGAAGGCCGGCCGCGAGAACGGGGCCACCGGTTTTCCGGCCCAGAATGTCCGTTATCATCCGTCCCGGATCAAAAGCGGATTCTGGCATGGCAGGAAGCAGATATATGGCTGGAGGCCTGAGTGCCGAAAGCTTTGCGGCGATGTCTGATTCTTCTGCTGTCACATCGAGCGTCGCGAATTTCGGAAATGCCGCATAGACATTTCCAATGACTTTCGTTCGTGACTGAAAGCCTTTCCGGGCTTCGCCGAAGAGGTGCAGCTGCGAAGACTGTGCCCCGTAGACGCCCTTTTCCCGCGATGAGAGAATGCCTTCGTGGTACATCGCGTCGTGGTCTGCGCGGGTGCTTTTGTCGTGAAACCCCTCGATGACAAAACCATGGCCGAGTTTAAAGGAAGCCTGCCGGCGGGGATCGGTGTCGATCGGCAGCTGGATCGGCCGTGAAAACACCTCTGAGAGCTGTTCCGGAGGTGTTTTGAACCTGATCGCCTGGAATGTGTTTATGTTGCTGACGTCGTAAAAGTGAAAAATTTCGCCCATCGTGCCTGCGCCAGAGGTGATCTGAAGCCTGACTCGTCTGCCGCCCAGAAAAATCCAGCCACGCTTTTGCCAGACATCGGCGGAGGTGTTGGCCGTGAGAGCTGCCGCGAGCGGCTTCGGCTCGAGAGGGGACTCGGGCGTATCATGATTGAGGCAGATCAGGGGTTTGGGCCCATCCGTGATACTGCCGGCATAATCATTTCTGATGATATTGTAACGCCCTTCCTGCCCGCGCATGGCGTCGGCAACATGCAGCGTGAACTTTGAAACCACCGGAGGAAGGATGCTGGCAACGGTTACAAGACGTTTTACCGTTAAAACCCGGCGAACGCCCTTGTATTCCCCGGTAGATTCGATCGAAAGATAACCGGACTTTGCACCCGGATCCGCCCAGACGGTCGGATCCGTTTCCGTCTGCCTGAAATTGCGCAGCCAGACATCGACCCGAATGGTGGCCGTTTTGTCGGTCTCTGCCGCGAAACTCTTCAGCTCTTCGTTCCACGAGTCCTTGAGAAGTGGCATCAAGGAAGTGTCTGCCAAGTTTCCGGGCCGAGTAAGAAGTTTGACCAGTTCGGCATTGTCCGTTGATCCGTCGATTTTGGCATCCCGGAGAGCGTCTCTCACCGACCTGACGGAGACGTTCAGCCCGGCTTCGGCAAGAAAATGTGCGACTTCGCCGGAGGTTATGTGGTGAATATTGGCTTCCTGCCGGCTGGCATACTGGTGAAGGGTGAGCCCGAGCAGCAGGAGGACGGCACCCATGACGATCACAAGCACCAGGACCACTCCTGCCCGTGTCGGCATTAGGCCGGATTTGACCATGTGGTTCAGGGAACAGTCCGTGCCGGGGATTCAGATTTTTCGGCATCAGATGCCGGCAGGAAGAAAACCTTCCATGCGTGGCCCGGCGGTGGTGTGCGGCCGCCCGGTCCGACTTCGGACTGCTGAGCGACAGGTGCGGCGACGGAAGCCGGCGTGGAGACATTGTCTGGCGAAGGTGTTCCGGTCGATGAAGCTGTTCCGATCTGGGGCGAGGCTGCTCTGACTGCGCGGGCGGAAATTGCCCGGGTCCAGCTTTCTGCTTTGACCTGGGCATCCATCAGCCAGGCATCCCCGCCATCAGGCCTTGCCGTGACTGTGAGCCAGGCCCCAGGCGCGATTTCCTGCCGGATGAGGGGTTCGTTGCCGGCTGGAGCCTCGCGATTATCCAAACGTGACAGGCAGAGAACGAAAGCCGATTCCATCTGATAATCAGCTTTTTGCTCGAGCAGAAACGGCGGCGGAGACATCTTCCTGAGAATGTTGAGGGTGAAGGTCGTTCCAATAATGACCATCCCGAGCAGAATGGCAAGGATCATATACAGCGTCACGCCTGAACGGGGCGAATTCATATTCCGTTACCTCGCAGGGCGAATGACGTGATAACCGGTATCTCCGACGAGGCGGCGGGAACCATCCAGATCGAGATCAGATCGGGGGTTGAACTTGCGGTTGTGAAGCCGCCCTGCTGTAGTCCGCTCACATAGATGACAGGGGTGGACTTCTCCTCCGTGCGCTTGAGGGTGCCTCTGGAAAAACTCCATTCGATCGACGTTCCGGATGCCGATTCGAGTGTCAGAAGTTCGCGGCCGGGTATTGCCGAAACGGCCGTCCTGGCATCCTGTGCAATTCTGTTGACGGCGGCTTCATATGCATTCGTGAGATTTGTCTCCGAATTCGGGTTTGGAATCGAAATGCGGGAAAATTGCCAGACCATCACAAGCGTGGCGCCGAACATGAGAAGAAAGATCACCAGCAGCAGTATCTCCATCGATCCTATTCCGCGTCGATGAGTCATTGATTGTCCCCCGGGGAGGTGGCGGTTGGTCCCGGAAGGAGTCTTTCCAGGAACACCCGCTTGGAGTGGCCGCTTTCCTCATATTGTATGTAAACAATGACCTTGTAATAGCCGCCGTCAAGATAGTAGGTGTCGATACGGCATTTAAAGGGTTCGAGCGCATCATACAGCATCGAGTTGTCGCTTTTCTCGATGCCGTTCTCGTGGCCGAAGAGCCCCTTGAAATGTTCGGACACAGGCTGGAACCCGTCTGCCGGAGCGACCACCGGCTCTTCGGACGTCATTCCCGGCAAATATGCCGGATCTGCACGTCTGAGAGCGATAATGCGTTCGAGAACATGCCGGGCCAGGAGGGTCGCTGAGAACTCCATTTCGGATTTTCGCTCAGGCGGCCTGGAGAGCCTGTAAACCTGAAACAGCGGAACCAGCGCCACGGTCATGAAGCATGCCGCCAGAAGAAGTTCGAGAAGACTCTCCCCGGTTCGGCTGCTTTTGTTTGTATGTCTGAACATAAACCGACTCATGCCGGCATTATATCATGTGATGGGAATTGCATTTAAGAACCACTTAACTTCCAGCCGAAAACTGCCGATGAGATTCCGTATGGATTCACACCACGGAAGGAGTGGGGCTCTATGTTGAAGCGGTATCAGGTATTCCTGGCGCTTATTTTGGGGATGGCGCTGCTCACAGCTGTTGGTTGCGGCACGCGCACGACCCTGCGCGGCAGTATTACCGGCACAATCGTCGATTCCCAGACAGGAATCGGTGTTGCCGGAGCCTCTGTTCTCACGTCTCCATCCACGACGACCGTCATGGCGGATATCAATGGGAATTTCACCATTCCGGATGTTCAGCCCGGTGTATTCACCGTCACCGCGAATGCGGCCGACTATAACTCCAACTCCATCACCGTGACGGTTGATAACGGGATGACTGCCACAACCAATCTGACTCTCGTGTCCATGGGCGGCAGCTTCTCGAGGAATGTGCTGCCCATCTTGATGGTCAACTGTTCGATGGTTGGCTGTCATGACGATAACACCGCTGCATCCGGGCTGAGGCTCAACAGCTACAGCAACCTGATGAAAGGTTCCCGCTACGGTGCCGTCGTTTATCCCTATGATGCACAGAGCAGCAAGCTGATCAAGCGCATCAAGGGGATCGAAACCCCGCGTATGCCCAAGAATAGGTCTGCCCTTTCCACGGCCGATCAGGGTCTGCTTGCCAACTGGATCAACGGTGGTGCCCGTAATAACTGACCGTAACGCAGCTTCAACAGAGTTCCTTCGGAGGAAGAAAATGATGGATAAGAAAAAGGTATTTTTCATCGGAGCCGGTATTCTGGTTATGGGGAGCCTTTCGTGGGCAGCCTCTTCCACACCCCATACCGGCGATATGGCGAATATGGGAAGGCGCGGCGCTAAAGGCTCGGCCGTGAACCCCCTTGCAGCACCCGCGCCCGCTGCGGCTCAGCCCGGCACCCTCTCTCTGGTTCCGCCTCCGGCTGAACTGCCGAGAGCAGGCAGCCAGGCCATGGTGACCTCTCTCAAACCTATGGCGCCTGCCGTTGCTGCAAGTGGAATTACGGCAGTCCAGGCAAAAAACAGTGCGGTCGCCCGTTCCGGCAAAATCGCCGCCCCGGCAAAAAAGAGTACCACGGCAATGGCTCCGGCAAAAAAACCGGGAAAGTTGTTTTCCTATGTCCGGATGCTCAATTTCAGCCCTCATCCGCAGGAAGAAGAGTTCCTGAAAGACAAACCCCTGGCTTGCAACGGTCATAACTACTGGCTCAAGGTTTCCTATAAGGAGTCGTGGAATGTTGCCGATGACGAGAACGGCAACCTGCAGAATCTCGCATTCGAAATCAAGCTGATGGAAGGCGAGAATGTCGTCAGAAATCTCCAGACGCCGTCCGTGAAAATCGATGCCAAAAAGGTGCGCCGCGGTCAGGTCCTCGGAATCGCGGAAGTTGCGCCCTATAAGTTTAATATTGCTGTTGATACATTCAATATCATCGATGGCGGAGTGAGCGAGCTTGTATTCAAATTTGACCTGACGGGTTGAATCGATCGGCAAATGGCCATGCTGAAGACGTTCATCCGCCTTCCGGCATGGCCATATCCCGTTTGAAGGCTGTATTCATACTCAGGAGTCTCGGCTGTGGATAAGATAACGACCTTTGGTTCCATATTCGCCTTTTCGTGCCTGCTGATAGGCCTCAAACTGGGCGGCGGCGAAGTTCTCGCATTCTGGGACTTTCCCTCCATCATTGTTGTCTTCGGCGGAGCTGCGGGGTCATTATGCATCTCTTACAGCTGGGACCGCTTCAGGGCGATGTTTGCCCAGATGAAACAGACATACATTTCTTCGCCTGATTATGATTATCTGAAAATAATAAGCAATATTCTCAGCATTTCCGAGGTTGCCCGCAAAGAAGGCATTCTTGCTCTTGACTCGAAAATCGCCGAAATTGAAAATCCGTTCCTGCAGCGCGGTTTGCAAATGGTTGTGGACGGTGTCGATGTGAAGATCATCGAGGAAGTCATGACTGCCGAACTCGATTCCCGCGCGGACCGTCATGGGGATATCAAGGCTTCGATCGACTTTCTTGCCAGTATCGTTCCTGCCTATGGCCTGATGGGAACCATTCTCGGCCTTGTCGGCCTTCTGCGAAACATGGATGACCCTTCGGCAATAGGCCCTGCGATGGCTCTTGCTCTTATCACGACATTCTACGGTGCCGTTGCCGCAAATATGTTTCTGATGCCGTGGGCGAAGAAACTCGAAGAGCGAAGTAACGATGAGCAGCTCTACGGGGAAATGATCTCGCGTGGCTGCCTGCTCATCGCGGGCGGGGTGCACCCTCGAATCATCCAGGAACGGTTGCTGGCACATTTATCAGACAAGTCCAGAGTCCAGTTCAATGAACTGCATCTGTCCGAGGAGTTGAAGGCGGGTGGCTAAGCGGAAATATGATTCGCCGGGGGCCCCTCTGTGGTGCCTTTCTTACGGCGACATGGTTACCAATATGCTCTGTTTTTTCGTCATGCTGCTGATGTTCGCGACCTTCGGGGCGCAAAAGAAGAGTCAGCAGGAATCCCGCGCGCTTGAATTGGCGTTTACGCCAATTTTCAGCATCAACAAAGAGCTGGGGGCGCACCAGTGGCTGGTATCTGGCGGCAAAGGCATTCTTCTCATGCCCAATCCGCGCCATATGGCGGATATTCCCCGAATCGTCAGGCGTGTGAAAAATCAGCTGCAGAAAGCCTTGATGCGCGATCAGATCCTTGTGACGGGTGACGATCAGGGCGTGAAAATCCGCATTCCATCGCAGGTTTTGTTCCAGAGCGGGTCGGCGACCCTGAAATCAGGAGCTGAATCCGTTCTCGAGGCGCTGGTACCGGTTCTTGGCGAACTAAGCCAGTTTATCCGCATCGATGGCCATTGCGATGACAAGCCGACAAAAAATGCCTTGTTCCCGACGAACTGGGAGCTTTCTTCCGCCCGCGCCTGCTCGGTTCTGAGGTTTTTCACCGAAAAAATGGGGCTGGATTCCGGCCGTTTTTCAGCTCAGGGTTTTGCGGAATTCCGCCCCCAGGTTGAAAACCTGACAGAGGAAGACCGGGAAACGAATCGCCGTGTCGAAATCATGATTCTGTCGTCCAAACAGCGCAAAAAAGACGAGTATCACTGGGAATAAGAAAGCCGCCTTCGCTTGCCTTCAGGGCATCTGCCGGCGGGCGCTCTCGGCAAGATTACGCGCTTCAGAAGCCATTTCGGCCGGCACGCCGGGGAAAAGAAGCGGTGAAAGAGTTTCCAGTGCTTCGGAAAAACGTCCCATGCCGATGGCTGACCTTGCAAGCCCAAGCCGAACCGATGCGTTTCCGGAATCCCGATGCAATATCTGTGAATACATAATATATGATTTGAAATAGAGCGAGCTGTTCAGCGCTTCGGATGCCAGCGCTTCGGATTCCTGATTCGAGCCGAACAACATTGACGGTGATGATGACGCGGCATCAGAACCGGTGGTATCAGCCAGTGACCGGTCTATGAGGGCTGGTTCCAGCGGCGCTGGCTTGCAATCAGTGGAAGAAGTCGTGAATGTCGGCCCGAACCAGCCTTTCTTGAACCGCTTCGCTGTTTCTCCCTTGTCAGGAGTGGGAAGCGGGAGCGGGGAGGGATCGAACTGGCCAAGCCTGTATTCAAGCTCGTCAATCAGCTTGCGGTATCTCCTGACAAGCGGATGTTTCGCATTTTTTGAGGAAGCCAGCCTGAACCATTGTTTTGCATCAGAATAACGGCCGGCCTCAAAGTCTATGCGACCGAGAATCAATAATGCTTCGATGTCATCCGGGAAAAAACGCTGAACTGAAAGCGCCTCGCTCCTCGCTTCATCGAGACGGCCGGTCCGATACAGCTCGGAAGCTTTTCGAAGAGAATCCGGCAGCTCACCCGCAAACAGCAGCGATGGGGCGACTGAAAGAATAATTGACGCTATAATAAATGCCGGCCCGCATGGACGGGGCATGCAGACCTCCTATTTCTGGGAAGGATCTTTTATCTGACTCCAGTCCGGGGTGGACTGGGGTTCGGGGCCGACATTCTGGAACGAATCGGGCATGCTTGAGGGCAGCTCGGTCGGAATCGGCATTGCAGAGTCCGAGCCATTCGGCTGTTCCGCAGAAGACTCAGCAGCTGATGCTGTGAGTGTTGGAATGGTCATCGGCTGTCCGGCTCCGGGGCCGGGGTTGCGCTCCACGTCAAACGAATCCCCCTGTTTATAGTCTTCAGGGGGCGGATAATCTTCCTGGGTGGTCACTGCGACATACGCCTGCTGGCCAACCAGGAGAAAAACTGACAGAAGGATCAGGACCAGGCCCCATTTCCACGCTTCTTTGCCGATATCCATGATGTTATCTCCGTATTGTGTTACGCGCCCCGGTGCTGTTTTGAGGGGCAGCTACCGGAAAAGTGATACGAACGTTGCCGCGAACGATTCCGGATCCGTCCAGATCGAGTTGCATAAGCTGAATTCCTGAAAGTGGCAGCAGCCGTTTCAGCTGATCGAAAAAACGGCCGATCGAAGAAAAAGTTGCCTTGATCTGTAGGGAAGCCGGGATGACTTCAACTCCCGGCCACTCATCGTCGCCTTCATCCGTGATGGCTCCAACGGGCATGCCATTTTCATCCAGCTGCGGAAGCTGGGCCGGCTGAGCCGATTCGGATCTCATAGAGGTGCCTTGAGTCTCGGTTTCGCCCTTGACGCGAAAGGCCTGTTTCAGCTCATAGCGTTGCACGATCACCTCGCTGGAAGATGCGATCGAGAGAATTGTTCCAAGAAGCAGACTTTCCTCGCCTGGTCTCATCAGGCGCCCGGCTGAGCCGGTATTGCGCTGTTCCTTCACTTTCTCGGAAAGCATCTTCAGCTCCGTGTCGAGTTGCTGGTGCTCGGTCAGAAGAGCTGATAAACCGGCATGTTCATTTGAGATCTCCGTGCGCAGACCGCTTACCAGGAACTGATGAGCGAAAACCGCCACGATCAGCAGACAGGCGAGAGTTGCCAGAATCGAGACCGCGAGTCGTTTCACGGCAGTTCTCCCTTCAGAACGAATGTTGAGCTGTCTGCGGATTTCCCGTTGAATCTGCATTTCACGTAGCTCACCCGTTTCAGTGCGCCCTTCCGGACAAGAGCCGCTGAAAAGTCGGCCAGGGATTCAGGTGTTTTGCAGAGTCCGCGAACTTCAAGGATGCGGCCTCTGAGCTCCTCGTTTGTTTCGTCCTGACCGGTTTGAGCCACGTGAAGCGGTGCCGCATGCAGAACTGGGGCAGCCTGGCTTTCTGCCGTTTCGCTCGCGGTTCCGGCTTCGCTTGTTTCTGCTGCAGATGCGTCAGCCTCGTCCTCTTCAAGAGTGTCTATCTGGCTCATGATCCGGATCCTTCGGAGGAGAACCCCTTCCGGTCTTGCCTGTGTGATGCGTAGCAGAAGCTCCGCCGGGGGGTGGTGAGGCAGCATGAGCGGCATGAGTGCAGCTTTTTCGGCCTGAGTCATCGTGTTCGCTGTTGCATCGGCCGCACTGCGCATGCCTGCCTGTTTCATTCTCAGGCTGTCAACCGTGGAATGTTCGATTGCTGCCTTGCGCTGTATCTCTTCGAGTTGTGCGGACAATCCTGACCGAACGGAGAGCATCGCCAGAACAATGAGCAGAAGGCCGATGATGCCGCCGAAAAGCGGAACCTGGCCTGTCAGACGTCCGATGGCGGCCGCCCTCCGACCTTCCAGAAGCCTGCCGAACAGGTCGTTGGATGCTCCGTCGGCATCGAGATGCGCCAGAAGAGTGCCGATCGAAGGAAGATACGGCAGCAATCGTGTTGCCGCTTCATTCGGACCCATGGATGCCGTTCCCGGGCTCAGCACGGTCGCAACGTCAAGACGCGATGAAATATCGAGCGGCCCTGTTTGTGTTGGCGCGAAATACTCCCGCGCGTGTCCGAGAAACTCGCCGCGTCCGGGGCCGCCGCCAATGAACCGTATCTCGTCGATCTGGCCGAGTTTGCTGACAGCCCTGAAATAGTCGAAGCTGAAACGGATTTTCTGGAAATAAACGTCGAGATCCTGACTTTCGGCCAGGGCCGGAATTTCATTCATGCCGGCGGGGATATGACGGTAAAACTTCAGTTCCCCTGCTGCAAAAATCGTCAGGTGTGTGCTGGAGTGACCGATATTGGCGAAGGCAAGCGTGGGTCGTGCTCCGGCTTCCTGTGCCTCTCTCAGCGCAAAGGATGCGAATACTTCGCTGTAGGCCCCTGTCAGCTTGATATTGGCCGCCTCATACAGATCTGTAAATCTCACCAGCAGTGACTGTGGAACGCACGTAATCAGCGCTGTCGGAGGTGAGTCCCGTAAAATTCTATATCCGAGAATGAATGGTTCCTGCTTGAAGTTGGGTGAAAGCAGCTTCCGAGCTTCAAACCAGAGAACTCCATCGATCTGATCACGATGAATCTGAGCAGGCAGTTCGGCGATCTTGACCTGGAGTTCACGGCTGTTGAACAACGCGGCGACTTCGACGCAGTCCTTGAGGGGAAGGCGTGCGGCGATCGTGCGAAGTGCCTGGATCTGATAATCCCTGTATTCAGATTCCCCGGGAAATTCAGCAACCGGCCGCAGCGACTCCTCTTCGACCACAAAAAGCCGGTCGCGGGCCTGTCTGCGTTCTATGACGACAGCCTTGACCGCAAATGTTCCCAGATCAAATGCTGCGTAAAACCCGTCAGGGCGATTTCGCTTCATGAGGCCTCCTCAAAACGGCCGCGGCTCAGTTTTCCGCCGTTTCGTGTTACGTCGCGGCGTGAAAGCCGCCTGCGGGCCGCTTCGCGTCCACCATCCCGTACCGTCGCCGCCGATTGAAGATCGAACCGGCCGCGCGACAACCGCTTTGCTTCGACGTTGACTTCAACCGTGCGGTATTCATCGAGCCTGGTCACATAGGCAAAATGGAAGGGAGCGGCTTTGACGGAGAGCTTTGCCAGTCCGCGTTCGAGGCCTCCGTCCGCGGCATGAAATCCGACAGTCTCGAGCGCTGCCGAGCGTCCCATGTCGAGGCTGAAACGGACGATTTCCTGACTTCCAAGGACCAGAAGGAGCAGAACGGACGTCACGATAAAAGCGATATATAAAACGAAACCGCGACGCGAGGCGGTCATGACGGCTCACCCCGCTCGCAGAAACACCACGTTGTCAGGGGGATGGCTTCCCCGCGGTCTTCGTGGCCGTTCAAATTGGCGTCCTCGAACAGTTTCACCTGAACGAACCAGGCCCGGGGAGAGCAGGCACGTACGGTTAATACGGACAGACGCAGTCGATTTCCGATCCGCTTCAGAAAGGCATCTGCAAATTCAGGTGTGAGTGCGGACCCTCTGCCGCTCATCACGGCTTCACGGCAGGTGCGCCGCAGGGATGAGAGAGCCTCGCGCTGTTTCCAGCCACGCGCAAGCCCGTCATACTGCCGCCCGCCATAAACGAGTAGTTGCAGCAGTCCTGTCGTCGTAAAACCCATCACGAGAAGCGTGACAAGGACTTCGAGCAGGGTAAAGCCTCTTGCTGATTTCATTTCACGGCCCTTCCGGCATCGGGAAAGAACAGGAACGACTCGATGGCAAGATGATCGGCTCCGGATTCCACCGTGCAGGCCAGCCTGATGCTTGATTCCATCGGCTGCGGGGCCCAGGAAAGCCTTGTCTTCCAGCCTCCCGGAAGTCTGAAGCGGCCGCGCGCCTGTGCGGGACCTCCTGTCCGTCTTCCGGCCTGAAGATCGTTCTTGAGAAGCTCCATTTCCCGTTCTGCATACACCGCCGCACGCTCTTCAAAGACGGCCCGGCGATCGAGAAGTTCGGCGCTGCGGAGGCCGCTCATCAGACCCGTTAGAGCGCCGGAAAGAATCAGCAGGGAGAGGAGGATCTCCAGAAGAGAAAATCCGGATCTGTCGGTTTCACGAATGAAAGCGAGTCTCTTCATGGGCTTATCAGTTCGACTTTCACTGGATGCGTTCCGCCCCCGGACTCTTCGAATGCAAGATTCAGCGCGCTCACCCGGCGCCCGGAACCATCGGTGACATGGTTCCCTTCAAAGGTGAGACCGCCCAGGAGACGTTTCGATTCGGGAGTCCAGCCCCCGGCATCGAACGTCAGGGCCGGAGCGTCGTCGGCGGTGATCCGGTGCCCGTCGCCGTTCAGCCGCACCGGCAACCCGCGTTCAACCGCCCGCCGGCGGCAGGCTGCAACAAATGCATTCAGATGATCAGTGGCGGTTCGCATGCGGGTGTCACGCGTCAGTGATGCGTAAAATCGTATGCCGGCCCCGGTCAGGATGCCGAGCGTCAGAACGACGATCAACATCTCTATGAGCGTGAACGCTGCCCGCGCATCCCGCTTTGGAACGCCGTGCGGCATGGCTCGTGCCTTTCTTCGGCAACCGGTCGGACCGGCTTACCAGTAGTGGTGAGCGCTGTCCTTCGAACCGTCGGGACCCATCTGCCCGTTCATGCCGATCCAGCGAGGCCCAAGACGAAGAGCGCAGACGACTCCGCGGCCACCCATATTGCCAGTCGAACCGATGATCCACAGGCCGGTATTGTCGGTGTTGTAGAACCGGTAACTCGAGCCGGGCCAGGTGTAACCCCAGCGGTTGGCGGCTTCGGGGCAGATGAACAACTTGGTATCTTTGGCGATATCATTCAGCTGCAGCAACGCGTTCGAATACTTCCAGCGCAGGTTTCCCGACCTGTCGATCCAGGCATACCGGTTCTTGCCGGCATCGAGCTCAAAGTTCTTGGCTTCCCAGAGCGAAATCAAGCTTTCGATCGACTTCTGATTTGAAAGACACGATTTTGCGCGGGCGACAGAAGCGATGCTCTGATAGCGGGGAATGGCGATTGCAACGAGAATGCCGATTACCAGCACGACAATCAGCAACTCAACGAGCGTGAATCCGTTCCGAGTCATGAAGAGCCTCCCAGGATGCGTCAGCAGGCTGAAATCCTGCGTACAGCGGCCAGTTTAACGCACCATCTTGATGATGTCAAACATTGGCAGATACATCGCCAGAGTCAGTAGAACAACGAAAATCGCGAGAAAAATCACCAGCAGCGGTTGAATCAGCGACACTGCGGCCTCGATCGTCGATTCCAGATCGCGCTCGAAGATCCTCCCGGCTTTCTCGAGCATTGCGCCAATATTTCCGCCTCGCTCACCGACGTCAGCCATGAGAATCAGACTCTCGGGAAAAAGATCCCGCCGCTTCCCCATGCCGGCCGAGACCGATTCGCCCCGCGCGACTCCCGCCTTGATCTCGCCGAGGGCCGTTCGGAAAATCTGATTTGTTAAAGCCTTTTCAACCGCCGACAGCGAGGTGAGAATCGGCACGCCGCATTTGAGAAGCGTGCCGAGAGTTCGAGAGAACAACGCAAGCTGGAGCTGCTGGGCAAGACTGCCGAGGAGCGGCATCCCCAGGGTGACCGAACTGAGAAAGCGAGAGCCCGACTCGGTGCGGTTCAGCCTGAGATAACCCAAAGCCAGAACCACGATGCTTCCGAGAATCAGCAGAGAGTTGTTGCTCAGCATATCCGATATGAAAAGAACGGTCTGCGTAGGGTAGGGCAGTATCTGCCCGTGTGCCGCAATCTGCTGGATGAACACCGGAAACACCTTCACCAGCAGTCCCCAGCTCACCAGGAGTGTCATGGAAAGCAGCACAGTCGGGTAGATCATTGCCTTGATGACTTTCGACCTGATACGGAACATTGAGTCATGAATTTCGGCATACCGCTCCAGGACTTCATCGAGAATGCCACCGACCTCGCCCATTTCCACCATGGTGATGAAAAGCATGGAGAAAACGTTGGGATAGGCTTTGAGAGCGTCTGAAAACGACTTGCCCGACTCGATTTTATCCTTGATGTCGCGTAGCAGCGTTTTGAGCGAGCCGAGCGGAAGCTGGCGGTGGAGTGCCTGAAGACTCTGTATCAGGGGGCAGCCGGCGTTCAGCAGGCTCGAAAGCTGCATGAGAAAATAATTCATCTCGACGGGAGAAACCGACAGAGCCGTCCGCTCCGCTGCGGCTGCAAACGTGGCCAGAGGAGCTTCTGAAATCTCAAGAACATAATACTGCCGGTCAGCGAGCCAGACTCCGACTTCTTCGGGGGAGTCGGCCTCCATCAAACCGTCCATCGGCTTTCCGTGGATGTCGAGTGAGCGGTAGGAAAACCTGCGCTGGCTCATCTTCCGCCGGAGGGCTGTGTTTCACCCTCTTCCCGCCGTGTCAGGCGCACGACTTCGTCGACGGTCGTCACACCTCTGACGACTTTGTGAAGCCCGTCTTCCCGCATCGTGCGCATGCCGGCGGAAATAGCGGCTTTTCGAATCGTGCGGGCCGGCGAAGAGTTGATGATCAGAGCGTGGATCTCATCCGTGAGCGTCATGATTTCATGAATCGCCGTGCGGCCGACATACCCTGTGCGGCGGCAGGTCAGGCAGCCGGTTCCGCGGGATAGCTGCTCCGGCTCCATCCCGCTGCCGTCGAACAACGTTTTTGCGGTTGCGTCCGGCAGATAGGGAACGCGGCACGAGGGGCAGATGCGTCGCACAAGCCGCTGAGCGCCGACGCCGATGACGGCGGACGCAACGAGATATGGTTCGACTCCCATTTCGATCAGACGTGTCACTGCCGAAGCCGCATCGTTCGTGTGGAGAGTCGAGAAAACCAGATGGCCGGTTAATGCTGATTCAATCGCAATCTGAGCCGTTTCAAAATCGCGGATCTCGCCGATCAGAATGACATTTGGATCCTGGCGCAGAATCGATCGCAGCGTGCGCGCGAACGTGAGGCCGATATCCGGTCTGACCTGGACCTGGTTGATGCTCGGGATCAGATACTCGACCGGGTCTTCGACTGTCGTGATGTTGATCTGCCCGCTACGGATGAAATTGATTGCCGCATACAGCGTCGAGGTTTTCCCCGAGCCAGTCGGACCGGTCATGAGGAAGATGCCGTTGGGCGAAAGCGAGATCGACTTGAACTTGGCCAGCAGCTCGTCATCGAAGCCGACCTGATCGAGCGTAAGCTGCATGCGGCTCTTGTCTAAAATACGAATAACTATTTTTTCGCCAAATACGGTCGGAAGCGCGGAAACACGCAGATCGATCGAGGTATCCTTGACTTTGACCTTGATGCGGCCATCTTGCGGAAGGCGCTTTTCGGAAATATCCATCTGCGCCATCAGCTTCAGGCGGGAAATGAGCTCGCTCTGAATCGATTTGGGCGCTTTCATCAGTTCGTTCAGGATCCCGTCGAGGCGATACCGGACCCTGATGACTTCCTCGTCGGGTTCGATATGAATATCACTGGCCCGGTCGGCGATCGCCTGCTGAATGACTGTGTTGACGAGATTGATGATCGGCGCGGCTGACTCGTCGCCCGAACCGATATCGAAGGTCGTGAAAAAACTCTCGTCGAGCTTTTTCACATCTTCACGGCGCTCGGCGGCTAAGGTGTCGACGGCTGCCTGCAGCGACTCGCTCGTGCCGTAGTAATGCCTGATGGCCGCTTCCAGCTGGGATTCGGGGCTGATTCCGATGTCGATCTCGTAGCCGGTCTGGTAGTTGATCTCATCAATGATGAAAACATCCAGCGGGTCGGACATCGAGACCCGGAGTCGATTCCCTTCAAGCTGAATCGGGAGGAGCGTGTGACTGCGGACGATTCCCTCTGGGATGGTCGTCAAAA
>Ga0079303_10000033_pt1 | contig 30760 bp, 25 predicted proteins | sample Methanogen_OWC_FD_77073 | JGI IMG/M metagenome (GOLD analysis project Ga0079303, IMG submission 77073) | Enriched soil microbial communities from Old Woman Creek wetland in Ohio, USA - Methanogen_OWC | ecosystem: Environmental > Terrestrial > Soil > Wetlands | place: USA: Ohio | collected...
TCCAGATAGTCGGAAAAACCGCGGGCGACGGCGACGCCATCGAGCTTCTCGTCGAATTCAAGGAAGCGTCAGCCGCCGTCGGTCCGAAGAAGCGCGATATCGAAACGAGGCTTGCCGTGAAACTGAGGGAACGTTCCTACAAACTCAGGGCCGCCGTCGACCAGGGTTGGCTCGGCTCGCTGGAAGTCAGGACGCTTCCGCCGGGCGCGATCGAGCGGGTGGCCAGAACCGGAAAAGTGATAGTCATAAAGGACAAGAGGGTGAAATGAGTTCGTCCGCATTGCAAATATTGAATTTTTTCAAGTCGAATCCCGGCCTCATAAAGATAATCGACGCGGAAAGCCTGGTGGCGCAGTTCGACAAGACGCTCAGTTCGTTCGAGAACGGCGCTCAGATCGTCGTCGAATATTCCGATTTCCTTATCAATATCGGAAGGTTCGAGAGGGCGCGCGATATCCTTCAGACGATCACCGATTCCGACCAGAACAATTATATGGCCTACCACCTGATAGCGAAATGCCATTATCTTCAGGGATCGCTCAAGGAAGCACAGTATCCTATCATCAGATGCCTCGAGCTCAATCCGAATTACGACGAGGGCCGCTTTCTTCTGGCAAAGATATTTTTGAAGGCGCGGCAGTTCGAGAAAGCCCAGAAAATATTCGAGTTCTATCAGAATATCGATCCTTTCAGGGACCGGGCCGAGGTCAACGTGGCCAAATGCCTGTATTACGCCGGCGGATCCGAAGCGGCGGCGGTTTACGCCGACAGGCTCATCAGGGATGCTTCGCGCCCGCGGCCTTACCTGACGATGGTTTACGCGTACCATCTTTCGAACGTCGGTGATTATGACCGCGCATTCGCCATTTTATACGATTATTCCCTCCGATCCGATGTTTCGGAAACGGAAAGAAGCCTTCTTTCGTTCATGAATATTTTCCTTCTGTCCATGGCTTCGAGCGAGCGGAACCAGGAATCGTTCGTCTCCGAGGCCAAATATCAGCTTCAAGGCGTCGACAGGACGCTGCGCTGGATGACCGACGACAGGTTCAACCTTTACAAGAACTTCGCCGAAACCGTATATAACATGAAGATCAAGAACTTCAGGCACATGAACGAATGCGCCGAGATCGTCCTTTCTTACAGGGGAAATTACGCGATAGAGGACTACGTCGTTTTCGATTTCGAGGAGTTCGTCAATATTTTCAAACTAGCCGGCCGGCAGGGCTTGCGCGACGAAGCCCACGACATAATGGCCAGCGGGTGCATGCACATCAGCGCCGGGAACCTCAACGCCGGTGTCAGATACCTGGAGAGCGCAGTCCAGAAATTTCCCGAAGATATCGTGATCCTCGAAAAACTCGGCGAAGCTTACACGCTCGTAAGCCAGAACCAGAAGGCGATTGCGGTGTTCACGAAGATCAAGGCGCTGGACCCCAAAAACATCGACGCTTATCGCAGGACTTCCGAAATTTACATGAGTTCGGGCGACAGCGAAAAGTTCATTTCCGAATGCCGCCAGATACTCGCCCTCGATCCCTCCGATTATTTTTCCCGCTATTACATAGGCGAATTCCTTTTCACTTCCGCCAATTATAAGGAAGCGGAGGAGTTCATGAAATTCATCGTAACCCAGATAGAAAACGATATTAAATCGGCGCCTTCGATGGATTCGATTTCCATGCAGGTGAAGGACATATACGAAAAGGCCGCCTTCATTCTCGCCCAGATAGCGTTCAAGGACAACCACCGCGAAAACGCGATACTTTACCTGAATACGGTTATCAACGTGAACCCGGAGAACGAGAAGGCGTTCGACCTTCTCAACAGGCTCAAGCAGAGCCGCCAGGACCGTGAAATAATGGTCCTTCTGCGCGACGCGGAACAGAAAGAGGCGGATCTGGAATTTTCGCAGGCGATGCAGTTATACGAAAGCATTATCGAAATCAACCCCCGCTTCATCGAGGCGCACTACAGGATATCGAAAAATCTGATCAAGCAGAACAATTTCGACCGGGCGCTGTTCGAGCTCGAGAGGATCTTCGACTACGAATGCGGCGATTACGAGCGGATCAACGAAGTCCATCTCGCGATCGCCCTGCTTTCATACGAGGCGGGCAAGAACGACCGCTGCCGCGAATCGCTTTCGAGCCTCGCGGAAATTTCGAACGACCCTTCGGTTCTTTTGATGCTCCTTTATATGCACAAGATATCGTTTCTCGCGTCAGGAGCTTCACAGGACTACGATACGTTCCTTGCCCGCCTGAGGGAAAAATATTTGGCGGGGCAGAGGGACTTCAATACCTGCTTCGCCCTTGGATACACGATTTTCAACACTCCGAAATGGATATTCGAGGACCAGTCGGTCTTCGCGAGCGCGCTGGAGGCCGCCGAAGCCGCGGCCGCTTCGGACACGGCCGATCTTTACGCCCGCTATTGCCTCGCCCTCGCGCTGGAAAAATCCGGAGAAATCGACAGGGCGTTCGAGATATACAACGATATCGCCCAGATAGACCTCGACGATTCGCCCGATATCGCGTATACAAGGCAAAAATACTCCCTCATCAACAATCCTCAGGGCCTTTCTTTTTCGTTTTACAAGTTCCTTCTGCCGGAAAATCTCGATATCAAGAATTTCATTCATTCGGCGATTTTGAAATCCGCGTATCGCGACGAGTCTAACGGCGCGTTCGACGCCGCGATTTATTATTACGGCAAGTCGCTGCGCATAGTCCCGGACAACTCGGTGGCCGCGATGAAATGCATCGACCTTTACCTCGCGATGGCGTTAACCGACAATATGAAGATCTCGAAAATTTCCACTTTCATCAAGACCCTGAAAAAGGACATTTCCGCCCATCCCGATCGCGCCGACCTTCGCTTCCAGCTCGGCTATCTTTATTTCAAGCTGCCTGACGAACTCGACGTCCTCGGCTCCACTCCGGAGAACGTGGTCATGGAGATAAAGCACAGCATTTCGATCGACAACAAATACCTCCCTGCCTACGCCGCGCTCAGGCTCGTTTACGAGAAGATGGGAGCGACCGACAAGAAAATGTACGCCCACGCGGTGGACCTGATGAAGAAGGCGTTCGACGCCGTCGATAACCGCAATCCCTACCTCAACATCGAAATGGGCGACTGCTATTACTATTATTACGGCCAGGACATGAAGGGAGACGCGCTCGAATATTACAGGAAGTCGGTTTCATACCGCGCCGACCTTCCCGACGCCCATTTCAAGATCGCTTCGATATTGAGGATCAAGAAGGATTATGAAAAGGCGATCCTGCATTACGGCATAGTTTACGACCTGGACCCTACCGGCCCTTACTCCCAGGAAAGCAAGAAGTCGATCGCGACGCTCAAGCGGCGTCACATGATAGAATAAAAGTTCGAGACAGGAGATGCGATAATGAGTTTCATTCGTCAGATATCCACGCGACGTTTTCCGTTTTTTATTTTTACGGCGGCCTCGATAGCGGCGGCCGTCATAATGTTTATCGCGGGCGTGGCGCCCGCGGCCGCCGACACTTCGGAAAACCAGATAACTCCCGAAAGCCCCGAATTCAAAAAGGCGCAGCAGCTGATGAGCGTCCAGGAATATTCGAAAGCCGTGGATATCTACGCGAAGCTTCTGGCGGAGGACACGTCCAACGTTTACATCATGTTCAATCTGGGGACGGCCTTGAATTACCTCAACGAGCAGACCCGCTCGGTCGAGATACTCAACCGCTGCGTGTCGCTTATCGAGCGGAAACCGTCGGCGCTTCAGACAGGCGAAGACGAGCTTCTGGGCCATGTTTACAACAACCTTTCGAAGAGCCATTTCGACATGGGAAAGTTCGACGAGGCGATAGCCGACGCGCAAAAAGGCATCGACCATCTCCCGAAGTTGTCCTGGCTTTACTTCAACCTCGCAGAGGGGCTGAAGGCCAGAAAAATGCTCGAACTGGCCATCGATAATTATCAGAAGGCGCTGAAGCTCGATCCGAACGACATCTCGGCCAGCCTCAAGATCGTCGAGTGCTTTTACGAGCTTAAAAGGTACGATTCGGCGCTGAACCTTCTGCGCGAGCTGATAAAAACCTATCCGAACTCGGAGGAGATCAAGTTCAACCTGGGTTCGGCCCTTTTCAAGGTGGGAGACCGCGAGGAGGCCATCGCGGCTTGGCAGGACGTCGTTACGCGCAATCCGGAGTCGAATTACGGCAGGCTGGCCGCGCAGTGGCTCCAGGAGCTGGGCGTTCGCGTCGATACTTCGAAAGGTCTCAGGGCGTCGACGGTCGAATGCGACATTTTAAAATTTTCCTTCATAAAGCCTGAAAATTATACCATAAAGAAAAGCGACTCGAATTCGCAGAGCGCCCTTTACATGCTCAGCAGGCTGATTTATGACGCGGGGCTCAAGGACACCGCCGACGTGTCGCTTTCCGTTTCATGCGAGACCGCCGGAGCGCCTCAAAGCTACAGGCAATTCGTGAAAACCTGGCAGGGCAACCAGAAGGCCAGCAGCCAGGACTATCAGATACTCTCCGAGCGGGACCTGCCCGAAAAATCCGGGTCGGTCTGGGAGTACCAGGCCGCTTACGAAGGCAAGCCCATAAGGGGCTGCACATTCGGCGGCGTGGCCGGCGGGAAGGGTATTCTGATCTGGCTCAACGCGACGGCTGGCACCTATCAGGGGGCAAAAAAAGACTTCGACGCGCTGCTGGAATCGTTCGAAACCGGAAAATAAGCGTCCGGACTTTTAATATCTTTTTTCCCGGAGGTACGTTCCGAGCATCTCGCCGTAGAAGACCGTATGGAAATCGCCGTCGGGGTAGTATTGCGAATCCAGCCCGTTGATAAGAGTTTCGCGGGAAACGTTGTTCCGGTGAACTATCCGGCATTCGTAATGCATGGGGCACTGGGCGATATGAGGTACCGAAACCTTCAGCCCGTTTTCCTTCGTAAATCCGCATTCGGCGAATTTATCGATGTCCCTTCCCGACCTCGTTCCGCAGATGGATAATTCCTTCGACATGCCCGGCTCGGGAACGCAGACGACGAATTCGTCGTGCTTGCTTATCAATGAAAAGGTATGCCGCGAAGGCCTTACCAGAACCGTGAGGACCGGTTTGCCCCAGATTATGCCGACGGTCGCCCAGCCGATCGTCATCGGGTTCGCGACTTCGTCCCGGCCGGCGACGAGAAAGGCGCCGCCCTTTTTCAAAGAGTCGAAAAGTTTATTCACGTTATCGAAATTGCCTGTTTCTCTGAGCATATATTTCCTCCTGGAAAAACTGTGTTTATCTGATGTCGTCGGGGTCTGCGTCGATGTTGCTGCGCAGCTTGTAGTCGTGGTATTCTTCGTACGTTCCCGGATAATCGCGCAGCTTGCCGTCGTAAATTTCGAGGACACGCGTGGCGACGTTCGAGACGAAGTCGCGGTCGTGCGAAACGAAGACGACCGTGCCCTCGTAGCGCGCCAGGGCTTCCTTCAGGACGTCCTTGGCGAGCACGTCGAGGTGGTTGGTCGGCTCGTCCATGATCAGAAAATTCGACTGCCTCAGAAGCATCTTGGCTATCGAAAGGCGCGCCCGCTCTCCGCCGCTCAATACTGAAACGGATTTGTTGACGTCGTCGCCCGAGAAAAGGAAGGTGCCAAGGAGCGTCCTTAATTTCGGAGCCATGTCGAAAGGACAGTTCTGGGCGACCTCGCCGAACACAGAGTTGGTCGGGTTCAGTTCCTGAGACTGGTCCTGGGCGAAATAGTCTATTTTGACGTTATGCCCGATCCTGAGCAGACCCGACGTCGGTTCGAGATTTTGAGTGATCAGCTTTATCAGCGTAGTCTTTCCGGCGCCGTTGACGCCGAGAAGGACGACCTTTTCGCCCCGCGCGATCGTGAACGAGCACGGATCGAAGACCTTGAAGTCTCCATAACTTTTGGCCACGTCGAAAGCCTCCACGATGACTTCGCCGGACGGAAGGGCTTTCGGGAAATAGAACTTGATCTTTTTTCTGCGCGGGGGCAGGACGATCTTGTCCATTTTTTCTATGGTCTTGATGCGGCTTTGGACCAGCTGGGCCTTGTCGATCTTGGCCCTGAACTTGTCTATGAATTCCTGCATGTGGGCGATCTCGTCCTTCTGCTTTTCGTACGCGATATAGATTTTGTCTATACGCTCTTCGCGCTCGACGAGATATTTCGAGAACGTTCCGTGAAAGGTCTCGAGTTTCTGATTGAAAATTTCGAATATTTTTTTCGTGACCGAATCCATGAAGTGGCGGTCGTGGGAAACCAGGACGACGGACTTCGGGTATTTTTTCAGGAAGTCTTCGAGCCAGTTGCGAGCGTCGATGTCCAGATGGTTGGTCGGCTCGTCAAGGAGAAGGACGGACGGCTTTTGAAGGAGAAGCTTGGCCAGGTATATCTTCATCTGCCAGCCGCCCGAGAATTCGTTGACTCTTTTCGTCCAGTGCTTGTGCTTGAAGCCGAGCCCGCGAAGGACGTCGTGAATATCGGCGTCGATCGTGTGGGCGTCCGTCTCGATTATCTTTTCCTGGATATTTCCGTAGCTGTCGAGAAGCTTCTGGTATTCCTTCTCGTCGTAAGAACCCGAGGCGAAGAGCTCTTCGATTCTCTCGGCCTCCTTCTTGAGGCCTATTATCTCCGAAAAGACTTCAGAAACTTCATCGTAGAGAGTCTTTTCGGATTTCATTATTATGTCCTGGGGAAGGTAGCCGTACGTGTTGCCTCGCGGGCAGTTGATCTCGCCGGAATCTGAGGATTCCAGTCCGCAAAGTATTTTCAGTATCGTCGATTTTCCGGAGCCGTTCTCTCCGCATAGCCCCACGACTTCGTTGTCGTTGACGTGGAACGTCACTTCCTTGAAAAGACAACGTTCGCCGTGATATTTGGACAGGTTCTTGACTGCTATCATTTGATCACCGTTCTATCAATTTATAGGCCTTGTTTCTTTCCGGGCCCCGAATTACGAGCGCGTCCGGAAGAACGAATTATATCATAACTATACTTTTATGTGAAGAAAAACTTTTCTTATGCGCGCTATTTACATTTTTTTTGTTTCAGTATATGATAATATAAGATCAACTAAAGCTATCCTGACTGTAATGGAGGCGTTGAAAAATGGAACCTTCCGCTTATATCGACAGGCTCTTCTCGATTCTTCGGGACATCAAGATCACCCAGTACGGCGGCTCTCCGCTTGAACTCGGCCCGGCGACGGATATCATAATCGGAGAGATTAAAGGATATTCCGCGAGAGGGAACAAACTCATCTTCATCGGTAATGGCGGAAGCGCCGCGATAGCGGGGCATCAGGCGATAGATTTTTCGAAGAATGCCAAGATCCGCTCTATGAGCTTCAACGAGGCGATTCTTCTGACGTGCCTTGGAAATGATTATGGGTACGACAACGTATTCGAAAAATCTCTTGAAATATTCGCTGAACCGGGCGATCTTCTTATCGCCATAAGCAGTTCCGGGCGTTCGCCCAATATCCTAAAGGCCGTTGACGCGGCCAGGCGGATCGGATGCGGCGTTATTACATTTTCAGGATTCGGCGAGGACAACCCGCTTAGAAAAAGCGGCGATTATAATTATTATATAAAATCGGGTTCGTATGGGTTCGTCGAACTTTCCCATCAGATATTACTTCACATGATGGTCGATCTTATCACGAAGGAATGGCAGAAATGAAAGCACTTGTAACGGGCGGTTTCGGGTTCATAGGTTCACACCTCGTCGAAAGGCTTATAAACGATGGCCACGAAGTGACTGTCATCGATAATATGAGTACGGGCAGGCCGGATAATTTAAAACATCTGGCCGGTAATAATAAATTGAACGCCGTCGTCGCGGATATTTGCGACTACGATTCTATAGCTCTTCATTTTCAGGGCGTTCACAGCGTATTTCATCTGGCGGCGTTAGCGGACATTGTTCCTTCGATCCAGATGCCCGAAAAATATTTCAGGTCAAATGTCGACGGCACATTTTCCGTTCTTCAGGCCGCGCGAGCGGCAGGAGTGAAAAGATTCGTTTATACGGCCTCCTCTTCGTGTTACGGTATTCCCGACAGATATCCCACCGATGAAAAGGCTGAAATAAGGCCGCAATATCCTTACGCTCTCACCAAAAATCTTGGCGAGCAGCTTGCCCTTCACTGGAATCAGGTCTATAAGCTTCCGGTCGTTTCGCTCAGGCTTTTCAACGTATACGGTCCGCGCTCGCGGACTTCAGGGACCTATGGCGCGGTTTTCGGCGTTTTTTTAGCGCAGAAACTTGCCGATAAGCCCTATACCGTTGTAGGCGACGGGACGCAGACTCGCGATTTCACTTTCGTTACGGACGTCGCCGACGCTTTTGTGACGGCGGCGCGTTCGAACGTTTCAGGGGAGATATTCAACGTTGGAAGCGGCGGCACGTATTCGGTAAATAAACTCGTCGGGCTTTTAGGCGGAGAAGTGATATTAATTCCCAAACGCCCCGGCGAGCCCGACTGCACATTCGCCGATACCTCGAAGATATCTTCGGCGCTTGGCTGGAAGCCGAAAGTCGCTTTTGAAGACGGCGTGAAAAAAATGCTGGATAATATTGATTACTGGCGCGAAGCTCCTCTGTGGACGCCCGAATCGATAGGCGAGGCCACGAAAGACTGGTTTAAATATCTTGCGAAATAATCATGCGGACGGCGGGGAAATATGAACCGGGCTATTTTTTTCGATAAAGACGGCGTAATCAATTCGGATAAAGGTATTTCCGGCAATTTCGAGCCCGTCGAGCTTTATCCGGAAATAGCAGTATTGATGGCCGAATTCAGGATTCGCGGTTACAGAATTTTCGTCGTGACCAATCAGCCTGTCGTCGCCAGAGGGTTGATGAGCGAAGCTGAGCTTGAGGAATATTTGGGGAAATTTGAAAAGCTTATTCTGGAAAAAAACAGCGGCGCGATAATCGATAAAATATATTACTGCCCCCATCACCCGAACGCCAATATAGAAAAATACAGGGTCAGGTGCGAATGCAGGAAACCCAGGCCGGGTATGATCCTCAAAGCGGCTGAAGAATTTGCCCTGAATTTAAATGAAAGTTTTATGATTGGCGATAGAATTTCCGATATTATATCAGGGAGCCTGGCTGGTTGTAAAACCGTTCATTTTTTGAGCGGAATGCACATGGAAAAGACGATAGAAACCGATCTGAAGATCGAAAAAGAAATATCCCCCGATTACAAAATTACTGATTTGAACGAATTGAGGGAGATAATCAGGTGAACGTAAAAAAAATTGCGGCGATGATTCTGTGCGCCGGATTCGGAACAAGGATGCAGGATTTCACAAGAGACCTTCCGAAACCGATGCTGCCGATAGCCGGCAGACCGATTCTCGAATATACCGTCTCACATCTCGCCCGTCTCGGAATTACCGATATCGTTATCAATCTTCATTACCTGCCCGAAAAGATCACGGCTTATTTCGGAGACGGCCTTGCATGGGGCGTCAATATCTCCTATAGTCGTGAAGATAAACCTCTCGGCACGGCCGGCGCCGTAAAAAAAGTCGAAGGCATTCTTGGCGAATTCGAAGATTTTCTGGTCCTTTATGGCGATATCGTCTGTTGCCAGAATTATAATAAGTTATATGAATTCCACAAGTCGAAATCGCGGCCGGTCGCTTCTATAATCCTTCACGAACGGAACAAATCTAACAGCGTCGTCGAAATGAACGGCGAAAATAAAATCGTCCGGTTCATCGAGCGGCCCGAACGCGAAATCGCCGATAAGAAGCAGAACTGGGTCAATTCTGGGCTTTATTGCTTCAACAAATCGATTCTCGATTATATACCGCGAGATGAATTCTGCGATTTTCCAAAAGATATTTTTTCAACACTCGTTTTCGAAGAAAAATTATATGGTTACCCGCTTGAAGGTTATCGCTGCGCGATCGATTCGCCTGATCGTTACGAAAAGGCGCAGACGGATTTTTCAAAAGGGTTATTTACCACATAGATTATAAAGACAAAAGGTGTAATTATGTCAGATAAATATCGCATCGACAGCCACAAGTTAATGTTCCACCCCGAGAGGGTGGCGGCATGGCTTAAGGCCCGAAACGACTGGGAACTCGCGAAAAAAATCTATCCGATTTACGTGGAGATTTCTCCGGTTGGGTTTTGCAACCATCGTTGCGTATTTTGCGCGCTTGATTTTATGGAATATAGAAACAGCCGTTTGGAACCGGAATATCTGGCTGTCAGACTCGCGGAAATGGCTGAACTTGGCGTTAAAAGCGTAATGTTTGCAGGTGAAGGCGAGCCGTCGTTATATAAGGAACTGCCTGATATGGTTGAGCATTGCGCAAAAATCGGAATAGACACTTCGATGACGACCAATATGGTTCCATTCAATGAAAAAAGCTCCGAAGTATTCATCAAAAATTGCAAATGGATCAAAGTCAGCATCAACGGAGGAACCTCTAAAAATTACGCCGAAATACACAGGACCAATGAACGCGATTTCAACCGCGTTGTCGATAACATGAAAATGTGCGTGGCGATTAAACGCGCCAGGAATTATAAATGCACCATCGGGGCTCAATTGCTGCTTCTGCCGGACAATTATGATACGGTCCTCCAACTCGCGTCGCTTTTAAAAGAGATCGGACTTGACTATCTTGTAATAAAACCCTACTCTCAGCATCCTTCCAGTCATACATCGAAGTATAAGGACATTGATTATTCTAAATATATTTCTCTTCAGGACGAATTAAATAAGTTCAATGGCGGCGGTTTTAACGTAATTTTCCGAATAAACACCATGAATAAATTAATCGAGCACTCTGCATACTATAAACAATGTAACGCCGTTCCTTTTTTCTGGGCGCATATTATGTCGGACGGAAGCGTATTTGGTTGCAGCACATTTCTTGCGGCTGACAGTTTTAATTATGGCAATATTCATCAAAAAACATTTAAGGAAATCTGGGAAGGCGAAAAACGAAGACTGAACTTTGAATATATGAAGCATGATACATCTATTGCTAATTGTAGAATGAATTGCAGAATGGATGAAATAAACAGATATTTGTGGGAACTGATAAATCCGAACGAACATGTCAATTTTATTTAAGAGGCAGCTGGGCAAATGAAAGTATTAAATAAAATAATTACAACCCTGGATGAACTTGAAAGAGCTGTCAATGACTTAAAGGCGCAAAATAAAAAAATCGTCCTCTGCCATGGCCATTTCAATGTGATTCATCCGGGGCATCTTCGCTTTCTTGAATTCGCCAGAAAGCAGGGCAGCTATCTTTTCGTGGCGCTTCAGGGCAATAGCAGGATCGAAGAAGATGTCAGAGAAAAATTTTTCGACGAGAAGGACCGAGCTTTCGGTGTGGCGTCGCTTCATTATGTCGAAAAGATATTTATCTATAATGAAAATACTCTTGAGGAAATAATAAAGATAATCAAGCCTTTTGCTTTCGTGTGCGGCGAAGAGTATTCAAGAAAAACCGGGCTCATTAAAAATGAAATCGAAATCGTCGAAAAAAACAATGGGAAAGTCGTTTTCAGTTCAGGAGATACCCATTATTCTTCTACAGACTTTTTGGAGAAAGAAATTGACGAAATTAAAAACGAGCGCATGGAGCGTTTCAGGCTGGCGCTTAAAAAGCAAAAGATTTCACGCGACAGCCTTCTTGCGCATTGCGATAATTTCAAGGATAAGCATCTTCTTGTAATCGGCGATACGATCGTGGACCAGTACGTGGCCTGTGATGCGCTTGGAATGAGTTCCGAAGCGCCGGTTCTCGTGGTTCGGGAGCTCGAACATAAGGAATTCGTCGGCGGCGCCGCCATTGTATCCAGACATGTGAGAGCGCTGGGGGCAAAATGTACTTTTATTTCGTTGATAGGTTCGGATTCCCCCGGCGAAATAGTAAAAAAAGAACTTGAAAAAGAAAATGTGTCACATCGCCTGATAATAGATAAGGACAGGCCGACGACATTCAAAATAAGATACATGGTGTCGACTCAGAAAATTCTTCGCGTTTCGCGCCTAAAAGACAATCATATAAACGCGAAGATGGAAGCGCAGGTTATGGATTACATCGATGCCGAAACTCATAACATCGATGGCATAATCGTGAGCGATTTTTGTTATGGCGTCATCACGCCGAAAATTTTAGACCATATATCGAAAATATCTAAAAAGCATAAAATCAAATTATTTGGCGATGTTCAAAGCAGCAGTCAGATTGGCAATGTAGCGAAATTTAAAAATTACTATCTGATTAAACCTACTGAGAAGGAAGCCCGGATCTCGCTTGACGACAAATACAGCGGCCTCGAAATTCTGGGTAACAACCTTTTGAGAAACACGGGATCTCAAAACATGATATTATCGCTTGGACCGGAAGGTTTTATAGCATTTAAAACTACCGATAACAAACTTTTTGTTAAAACCCAGCATTTTCCGGCTCTGAATCCTTCGGCTGTCGACGTGGTAGGCGCGGGCGATTCGCTTCTTACCACTCTGGCCGTAGCCTGTTGCGCTGGCGCCGATGTCATGGAATCGGCTTCGATAGGCGCGCTGGTGGCTTCGATCGCGGTGGGCAAGGTCGGTAATATTCCCGTAAAAATAAATGAAGTCAAGGAAGCGATAAAAAAAATATGAACATGATCGCTAAATTAAATGACGAAGGCCTGAAAAGAAAAGCCTCCTTTATCAGAAAGGATATTGTCGATATTTGCGTCAAAAACGGCGCCGGCCACATTGCTCCGTCATTGTCCTGTATCGATATATTGACCGCCCTTTATTACTCAGCCATGAATATTTCTTCCGATCCTTTATGGGATGAACGCGACAGACTGATTTTTTCCAAGTCGCATGGCGGCTATGGCCTTTATTCGATACTTTGCGATATTGGATACATTTCCAGAAAAGACTGGACGAGTTTCTATAAGGGAAGTTTTCTAATGGGCTGCGCCGAAAGAAGCCTCGAACACGGCCTCGAAGCCGGCTGCGGTTCGCTCGGGCACGGCCTTCCGATTGCCGCCGGGATTGCGTTCGGCGCTAAATTGCAGAATAAAGATTATAAAATTTATTGTATCGTCGGCGATGGTGAAATGCAGGAGGGCTCGAACTGGGAGGCGGCTCAGTTCGCGGCCAAGCATGAGCTGTCGAACCTGGTTTTGATTGTCGATAATAATTCCCTTCAGGCTATGGATTTTATAGAAAACATTCTTACGATCAAGGGAAGAAAGGATGATATCGAAACCAAGCTCGGGGCGTTCGGCTTTCTGGCCCGAACGTGCGATGGGCATGACGTCGGCGAGATCTGTCGGACGCTTTCACGGCTGGCCGGAGAAGGCTCGAGATGCAAAGCTCCTCAGGCGCTGATCGCAAAAACTATCAAAGGTTATGGGCTTGAATGCATGGAAAATGTTCCGAAATTTCATTTTAGAATTCCTACCGAAGACGAATTGAAGCAGGGAAAACGATATGAATAAGCCGGTTGCCGGTAATTTTAGAAAAGACATAGTAAACGAAATCATCCCCCATGCCCGCAATGATAATAGGATAATGCTTCTTGTATGCGATATGGGGTTTGGAGCATGCGACAAATTCAAGGAAATATTCCCGGATAGAATTTTCAACGTCGGAATCATGGAGCAGGCGACAGTCGGGATCGCATCGGGAATGGCCATGAGTGGACTTGTCCCGATAGTTTATTCCATCGTGAATTTTCTCGCATTTCGTTCCGTAGAACAGATCAGAAATGACGTCGTAATCCAGAATCTCAACGTTAAATTCATCGCAACCGGAGCCAACGATTATTTCACGTTTTTAGGTAAATCTCACTGCTGCGGCGAAGACGATAAAAAAATAATGAAACTGATAAATATGAAAGTCTACGATCCGTATGAAGACAAAAAGAAAGATTTTAAGAATATGGTCGGGGAATGGATCACTTCGCCCTTGGCCGGATACTTCAGGGTTTGAAGTTGTTGAAAATGAATTATCGCCTGAAAGGAAAATATGCCGGTCGATAACAGCAAATTAATACTCGACGGTCAGAAAATAATATGGCATCGTGATAGGCTTGAAGCATGGTTGCGCGGCGAAAGGGTTGCGCCGATAACCATAGATTGTTCTCTGACCCGGGCGTGTTCGTATAAATGCGTTTATTGTTACGGCAATCTTCAGCACAACGTTGGCCATGTGTTGAATCTCGATCACATATTCAGATTTCTAGACGATGCCGCCGAAATTGGCGTTAAAGCGATAAGCTTCGTGAGCGATGGTGAAAGCGCTCATTCGCCGCATGTTTATGATGCGATACTGAGGGGAAAAGCCAATGGCCTGGATATGGCGCTCGGCACGAACGGATATCCCCTTAAGGATGAACGTCTGGAAGACATATTGCCGGCTTTGACTTATATCAGGTTTAATATTTCGGCTGGAACGCCTGAGCGCTATTCGCAAATCCATGGAGCTCCGGATGGCGCATTTGAGAAGGTCATTCGGACAGTCCGGAAATGCGTTTCAATAAAAAAAAATAAAAAACTGGATGTTACGATAGGCCTGCAGATGGTTTTACTGCCTGAGTTTCGTCACGACGTCATGCCGCTGGCTTTACTGGGCAAACAGCTCGGCGTGGATTATTTTGTGATAAAGCATTGCTCTGACGATGAAGACGGGCATCTCGGAGTGCAATACGACCGTTACGCCGATCTGGCCGAAATATTAAAAGAGGCCGAATCCATTTCGACCGGCGATTATCTGATAAAAGCTAAATGGTCGAAAATTCTCAGTGGCGGTAAAAGAACTTATTCCAAATGTTATGCGATGCCATTTATGATTCAGATATCGGGATCTGGCCTTGTAGCGCCATGCGGATTTTTATTCAACGACAGATACAGGGAAAAATTTCATATAGGCAATATTGCCGAAAAATCATTCAAGGAAATCTGGAAGAGCGACAGGTACTGGGAAGTGGTAAATTTTCTTATTTCCGACAAATTCAATGCTCATTGCGATTGCGGCACTTTATGTCTGCAGCACAAAGTGAATGAATTCCTGTGGGATTTAAAAAACGGCATCATCAAAATTGATGAGATATCGCTTCCCGAAGAACCTCCGATGCACATTAATTTTATTTAACCTTATAAAATCATGGTTCCAGGATTTTATCGGCCAATTCTTCGAGCATTTTCCAGGCATTGGCTTCGTAAGTCATAGTCCCCAGGACTTTTTCCTTTCCTTTTCTTATTACCTTTTGACGTTGTTCCTCATTGGACAGATAGTAATCGATTTTCCGATACAGATCATTTTTATTTTCGTACAGGACGAATTCCTCGTCCGGCTTGAGGCAGCTTTTCATATCGGCGCAAAACTGCCTATCCGCTGGAGGTGGATCATAGGTGAGGGCCAGACAATTACTCAAAATGGCTTCCAGAACTCGTGGGTGAAAGTTGGTCATCCCAAGATTTATAGATATTTTTGAAGCGTTCAGGACCTTCGACATCATTTCGCGCGATTTTATTTCGCCCTTGGCATATTTATTGAGTATGGGATGATTGTGCCATACACTACCCCATATTTTCATGTCGTATCCCTTTTCGTGAATCCACAGCAAATGAACATCCTTGTAAATAAAGGAGACGATATATTCCCAGAATAAATGGGCATATTTGGAAGTGTCCAGCGGGAAGCAATTTTTAGTGAAATGCTCAATAAATAATTTTTTCACTTCCGGCTCTGCCACGTAGTGTTTTCGCTCGAAATAAACGTCGTCGAAAATCTTTTTATATATGTCATCATAAATCGCCTTGAGCTTTCCCGGAGGAATCCGATAGTCGTTTATTGTCGAATAATTGTTTTTAAGCGATTCAAAAGAATTTCCGGTATTTGCGACGATGCAGACATCTGTCGAATAATCATTCATTTCTTCATTGCTGAGATCGTATTTTTTATAAACGTACTGGTTGCTGAGTACCGGGAAGTATATATATCGATTTAGCTTATAGCCGACATGAACAATTGCTTCATACAGAAAGTGTCCAAGGATAAAGTCGAGATTGGTCATTTTTTTGACCGATTCCCGATCAAATAAAATCGCGTGGGAGTCCTGAAGCCAGCAAAAAAAGACCAGTTGAGGCGGTATGTTTTGAAACTGCCATCTGAAGCGGTTGGGAGTGATCATTATGTCAGGTCTGAAGCGGTTGAGAAAATGTATGAATTCGTATTGATTGATCCCGCGCATAAAACTGAATTCATCGTTGGAAATAAATAATTCGGAATTTATCTTCGCGCATTTCATGGACGCGATGCAGTCGCGAAGAAAATTGACTACCGGCCCGGAATGAACGCATAATGGAAATAAGGCAACGCGAACGGTTTTGTCAATTATTTTTTCACGGATTGCCGCCGGGGTCAATCCGGAATAATACTGGTTCATTTCATTGTATTCTTTGACCAGCGCCAGGTTTTTTTCGTTTAATATCGCGGGCAGGAGTTTTTGCGCCAGGTGAATCATGGCATCCTGCGAAGTGGAATACACGCACTGGACGAAAAAATTTTCAGGTTTCATTAAATATTCTTTCAATTCACTTTCTCCGAAAAGAAGCGCCGTTTTATTGCCGATTAAAATATCGGTAAAATCAACGATCTGAAGTTTCGAAATAAATTCTTCGAAAGAATCGAAGTATAAATAAAGCTGAGCTCTGATAATCCGGCCATTGACATTTTGAGAAGTTTCGCTTTGTACTTCGAGAATAGAATTTTTATCGTATGTTTCATGTATGATAAATGTTTTGCCATAATTTTCCGGATTTTTTAAAGGAAGAATTTTGGAAGGGGTTTTTAATGGAGGGATAACTTCAAATTTTTTATCGATGGAGTCATATCTGAGCCAACCGTCAATAATCGAGTTAGCGTTTAACTCCATCGGCATGAATGAATATCTTAAAGCTGAAAATTCCGGATAGTCTTTTGAGGACAAATTACTATTATTTCTCATTTCATTGATATTTTTATCATAATTATTTTTAAATATTTCAACGAACTGAGAGTAATAATTGTCGAATAATAATTTAGCCACTTCATCCTGGCGGTGGTTCACGCGATGGCAAAAAACAAGAAGTAAGGCGGCATCACTCCAGAATTTTTTTTCTAAAGCTTGAATGGCAATGGCGTAAATTTCATTCATGGTTTCGACGGTTTCTTTGAAATCGCTTTCCTTAATAAGATTCGATGCAAAGCCGGAAACATTTTGCCTGTCGTTATAATTGGAATTTTTAATTTCCTGTATCGCGTTTTTATAATTAAACATTCATGATTTCCTTTTTCTGATCTGAATTAATAATTTCGCCAAAGATTCGCCGCGATGTTATTTGATGCCGATGAACGGCTGCTCGAAATTCGCACTTGCCATTGGTGGTGCTTGAAGCCTGACGATTCGATGGCTTGAAAATTAAAAATCGACGAACCTGAAATTGAATTTTTTGGAAACCCCGTTTTTAATGTTTTCTATTATTTTAACAGCCATATCTTTGAAAAATGGCAGAAGGACAATCGAGTTTTCTTTTGCCGCACCGGCTGAAATTATCTCTACACCGTCAAGTTTTTTGCCCATTTTATTATCATCTTCGTCAATGAAAAAAAGCGGTTTTCGAGGCATCTGGGAATATATACAGGCCGATGCGCCGCCGGAACCGAATATGTAATAATTTTTGCTTCCTGTTTCCATGGTAAAGTAATTTATTATTTCGTTCAGATAAAACAATTGCCTTCCGGTGTTTTTATCGGCCGGAACATTTCTTTTCCGGGGGATATTGTCTTTTATTCCGGCCGCCAGCGTGAGGCAGTTATAGATGAGGTCTCGGGCGTCCAGCCTGATATCCAGTCCCGCCGAGATCAGCAGCCGCTCGAGCGATCCTTTTGAAAAATGCGAGCAATGGTCTATTACCGAAAGGTCGTAAGGATTTCGCATAATGTCGGGGACCTGAATGATCAGGATTCCGTCGTCGCGGAGAAGTTTTTTTATGTGGTTCAGTGTGCCTGCCGGGTCTTCGATATGTTCGAGCGAATGCCACATCGTGATGACGTCGAATTTTTCGCCGGAGATAGTATTAATACTGCCTGAATAAAAATTTTCGACGCTTGGCACCTTCAAAATTTCGTCTTTGTAGATGTCGGTGACGTCGAAGGCGTTCAGGCTCCAGCCGGCTAATAATCTTTGAGCTGACTTGATCACGTTGCCGTTTCCAGTGCCTATATCCAGAAACTTTCCCGGCCCTTTTTTTATTACCGGGAGAAATTTTTCCAGCACGAAAAAAGAGCGCGGGACAGGCGGCCCATCCGATGTGAATACGAGAGGCTCGCTGCCGCCTGAAAGATAATGAGGTTCGTAACTTTTATAAAGACCTTCGATATATATTTTTTCATCGGGTGTGTGAAATTTTTGAAGATGCCCGCAATTTGGGCAGAAGTGCACATTTGCGCTCATGGCGCATATCTTTGTATCGGAGGTGATTGAAAACGTTTTTGAACCGACTTTCCCGATGCTTTCGACACGGGCTGAACCGCAGACTAGGCATTGCATTATTTTTTTACTCCGGCACAAAGCGCGATAAGGTAATGCGACATTGGCATGAATCCGGTGTGCAGAGTTTCGTCATTCATGCCGAACATGAATACATTATTGAAATATTTCAGGCAGGCTGCTTTCAGGTCTTTACCGCTCTTGCAATTGACGTGTTGCATCTTCGACGCCTCGGATGCGTATACCTGCGATTCGAGCGATGGAATGCCGATTATAAGAACGCCATTCTTGCGAAGCGAAGCGACGACGTTTTTGAAGAACAGGCTTTCCTGTGACGGCGCTATGTGCTCGAAAACGTCGAGGCAGTATGCGGCGTCGAATCCGCCTTTGACCTTCAACGGGCCGCCGGTGATATCGTGAGCCTCGAATTCTACGTTGCCAAGAAATTCTGAAAGTCTTTTTTTGCAGCTTGCGATATGCTCGACGAAAAAATCCGTCGCCACGAGTTTTGTAACCGACCTGGCGACGATGCCCGTGCCGAGGCCTTCCTGGCAACCGATCTCCAGTACGTTTTTAAAGCCTTCGAGCATTTTGGAAACGAATTTATAACGGGCGAAGAGAAACGTCAGACGTTTCGGGTCGCTCATGTAATGAAATGTATTATATTCGCCTAATTCCATTTTTTTTGCTTTGCCATGTTTAATTATTTCGAAGGTAAGATAACGCTCCTTTGCCTCCTTGGATGAAGAATTTACGGCGAACTTTTTCATGATTCGTTTTTCCCTTCTAAAGATTAAATATTTTTATTAACGGCATATAGAACCACTTCCATCGCTCGATATCTGTGCGCTCTTAAATATAAACGATAATTCGGTTCAAGCCGCTTTATATAAGCCGGTATTATAAGCAAATCATCCTGTTTATGATATACGCTGATGGCAAGTTTCGGCTTGTTTTTTCTTATCGTTTTTTCGGCTCCCCTCAGCGCTTCATATTCCGCGCCTTCGACGTCCATTTTTATGAAGCTGATGTGTTCGTCGGTACTGACCATGCTGTCGATCGCGTCGACTACAATAGTCTTGTTGCCGAAATCGGAAATCATCGAACTCGGACCGTTGCTGTTAAACTTCAGAACTTCGTTTTTGTGCCACACTCCCTTATGTATCAATGAGATTTTTTCATTTCCGGCATATTTTGAATTTAACTTTTCAAAATTTATTGAATCGGGTTCGAAAGCGTATATTTTATAATACGAGCCGTGAGAAGATTTTAGTTGTTTCAAAAAATTGTCGACGGCACTTCCGATGCAGGCGCCGCAGTCGACAAAAATTTCATTCGCGCTCAGATTGATGATTCCGGTCGGAAAATATTGGGAATCAAAGGGATTGTAAACCTCTTTGATGTATTTGCGATCTCCGCTGATGCGCTGGTTAAAGAAAGCGCACATCGTTTTTCGCGATAATTCGTCGTCGAGATTATTATAAACCCATTCGAATTCGGTAAGATTGTCGCGTACATAATCGTATTTTATGGTATAATTTTTGATTATACCAAAAGAATCGCCATTACCACCATCATAAAAAAATACGTTTTGGACTCTGTTCGTCTTCAAAAGTTTTTCTTTTATCGATTCGTCATCTCCGACGAAAGCCACGAATACATTAATACTGTCGTGCTTTGTTAAAATATCGTCGATGTCATAAACGATATTTCCTTCAAACAATTCTTTTTCATTCAAATACTTTTTATCGATAACGACGTTGTCGATGCGGATATTTTCTGAAAGGCAAAGTTGATACAATTCTTTTTCGGCAATGCTGTTTTTGCTGTAATAAAGTATATAAAAAAGCAGAGGGAGCCCTGAATTTTTGATTTCCCTGGCAATCCGCGGAAAACAGTTTTCTCTTTCAATGATATTTTCAATCATTAATAATTCACCTGGTGGAATAATAAATTATTCGAAATAAATAAAGCCGTAATCACCTGTATATCCCCATTCATTGAACAGCCACTCCCATTCAGCGGGAGTGTAAAAACATTCGCACGTCAGTTGCCAGTATAGAAGGTTGGCCTTTTCCCTTTCATTTCTGTATGCCTCTACAAGAATATAGCTTTTGCCTTTCGAAACGCGTTCGATGTGCTGAACGGCCTTTTTCAAATCATTCACATAAAGGTTATGAAGCGTAGTGATAGAATATACGAAATCGAAGTACCCGTCAGGATAAGGAAGATCCTGGGCAAGGCCTCGCATCAGGCGCGGACGAATTTCTTCCTTGGAATTGTCGATGGCATATTGTGAAATATCGATTCCGGAGGCTTCGATCCCGTGTACTGCCTGAGTGAATTCATAAAGTAAAAATCCCTTACCGCAGCCAACGTCCAGAATTTTCTGTCCGGCTTCAAGTTGATAATGGGCCGTCATTTCGTCTGCGACGACGCGCCAGCGGCCGTCATATTTATATCCGCCATATCCATATTGCCTCTCGCCGTCCCAGTAATCCCTGTCGAAACGCTTCGCGATCGCGGCGCATTCGGCCTTGTCGTGGGCGACGACGCGTTCTATATAGTTTCTCGAGGTTTTTTTGTGGATCTTTGATAAAAAATCTATGTTTGCCATTATTTCACCTTTTATGAATTTTCAGATGAAATTAATATGATTTTCGTTTATCGTGAAAAAACGATTTAATAAAATATTACGATCGTCGAATACGCAGTGATGGCAGCATTCTTTTATTGGAGCGAAGTTTTCGAAGAGCTCTTTCGTTTTTTCGGAAAACCAGATGTCTCTGAAAGATGCGCTCTTCAGATCGCCGACGACACCGCCATTCAGATATGCCTTGTCCTGGCAGAAATATATCTTGCTGTCTGCGGCGACGACGGTCACGATTTGATTGATATAACATTTCGAATATTTTCTCTGGAAAACGGCGCAATTGTCGAAATCGTGCTCATAGAGGTTGATTATCGAAAACCGTGGTCTTTCCAGTTCCGATTTCAATTTATGGATCTGTTCGATAACGCTTTGCATGAAGGGCGCGTGATACTCCTCGACTTTGTTGCACATTCTGGCTGAAAATTTAACGTGGTTGACTCCCATATCGTGCAATAATTTTCCCGCTTTATATACTTCGCAAGCGTTTTCGGCGTTCACAACGAAGTTTATCCCCAGTTCGCAACACTCATTTTTAATAGTGGCGAATTTTTTTATATTGTCGCAAACCTCGTTGAAAGCGTTCATGTCCAGATTACGCAATTTTGAATAGGTAGAAGCGGTCGCCGAATCGAAGGAGATCCTTACCCATTTCGCCTCGCCGAGAATTTCGGCTTTTTCGTCCTTTAAAAAATGGCCGTTGGTTATAATCGCCAGATCCATCTTTTGTGCCTTAACCAGTTTCATGGCATCGGTGATGTTTTTATAAAATAAAGGCTCGCCGCCTCCGCTGAATGTTATCGCTTTCGTGCCGATGGCGCCGAGATCGCTGATGGTTTCTTTCAATTTTTCCCATGGAATATGATTTTTGGCTTCTGTGCCTTTCAGTTCAAGATATTTTCCGCTTCCATAATGGCAATAGTTGCATCCGTGATTACATGCGTTTGTGGGTTTGATCCTGACATAGACGGGGGCGGTTATCTTGCCGTGCTTCAATGCGGACAGTTTTTCAGGATGAGCGAAAATTTTAAGATTACTGTATGCCGTTTCGCAGTTGCTGCTCATCTGGTTTGGCTTTCTCCTTCCGTTATCTTGAAGAGTCTTTTATCGATATTTTCAAGTTATTATTCACTATATAGTAATCGACTTTTTTATACAAATTATTCCTGTTTTTGAATAAAATTATTTTTCAGTTATCGGCAAAGTTGCCGGCGGAGTATTTTTTTATTTTAAACGTTTGATGGCAATTGTAATTACTTAAACTGTTTTTGTCAACACGATCATGAAAAAAATAAAATGAATTATTTGCATAGTCAGGGCGAAAATGATATTATTCAATGGAGGGGTGAACATTTAATCCGTGAATATCGCGTTGATTTCTTTTCAGAACAACACCGAGGTTATAGGCGCTAAATATCTTCACGCCTTTCTTCGCGCAAATGGCCATACCAGCCATCTTATCCTGCAGCCCGATTCGGACTGCTCTTCCGATATTTCCATATTTAATTTTATCGAGGATAACGACGTGCAAATGGTCGGCATCAGTCTGATGTCCGGCGAATTTTTTCGCGCAGCCAAATTCGCGAAAGAATTCAAGACAGGATTTTCCGACATACCGCTTGTCATCGGCGGCATTCATGCGACCATTGCTCCTGAAGATTGTCTCTCGGTAGCCGATTTCGCGGTAAGAGGCGAAGGCGAACACACTTTGCTCGAACTCATCCGTTTTATCGAAGAAAAAAAAGATTTCAGCGAAATCAGGGGTATATGCTATAAAAAAGGTTCCGACATCGTCGTCAATCCTCCACGCGACCTCGAAAAAAATATCGATATTTTTCCGTTTCCCGGGCACTTGCCCGATATGATGTACGTCGTCCACAGAAAAAGCGTTCGCCGGATGGACATGGCGCTGTTTAAATCATATTCCAGATATTCCGGGATATTTCCCAATATCATAACGACGCGTGGTTGTCCCTTTTCATGCACATACTGCTGCAATTCGGCTTATAAACTCCTATACGGTCATTATCCGGTCCGCAAGCGCTCCGTAAGTTCTGTAATTATGGAATGTCTCGAAATCGTTTCAACGCATAAAAATTGCGATTCCATCAACATCCAGGACGATTGTTTTTTTACATACGATATCGACTGGCTTGCCGAGTTCGCCAGGCATTATAAAAAAAGGATCGGCCTGCCTTTCAAAGTCAGGACTACACCCGGGCACATAAAAAAAGACAAGTTGAAGGTCCTTAAAGACGCCGGACTCGTTATTATCATGATCGGCATGCAGTCGGGAAGCGACCGGATAAATAAAGAAATCTACAGGCGTAACGTCACGGGCGAACAATTCCTGAAAGCTGCCTCGATGGTCAGGGAAACCGGTATCGTCGGGCTCTATGATGTTATTTCGGATAACCCCTATGAAACGGAAGTCGAAAGGGAGGAAACACTCTCGCTTGCGCTGAAAATTCCGAAACCGTTTCATTTAAAGATGTTTTCGCTATGCTTTTACCAGGGCACTGAATTGAATAAAAAAGCGATGGCGGATGGCGTATCATTTACCGACCCGCGGATCGATGATTATGGCGCTCTTGCGCCGACGCCGCTTAATAAAATTCTGAACATGGTTCCGACATATCCCGCAGCGCTCATGAAATTTCTGGCTGCCCGTCGCGATAACCGCCTGGCGGGTTATATTATCGATATTCTGACGGTCCTCAACGACAGAATATTCCAGCCCGTATTGTTTTTATGCCTGATGCATCGCGCATACGGCTCGAAAATTTCAAAAACGGCCGAGATCGCCATTCGTCTTGGAAAAACCGCGATAGATAAAAGGACCGTTAAGATCAAAAAATTATTTTCGGGCCAGAATTGACCTGAAAACGGTTTTCATCGAAGTGAATCTCATTTTCAGATCGTTTACGATCTTCGTGTTGTCAAGATATGTTCTCAAGGCGTGTTTGTCGGAAAAGCCGAATTCTTCGACAGGCTTGACCGTTATTTTTATTTCAATGCCTGGAAAAATATGCCTTACGAATTGCCTGGCGAGTTCTTCTCGGCTGAAATGCTCTCCGTTGACGCAGTTGTAAAGTCCGGAGGCTTTTCGGGAAAAAGCCAGTACGGCTGCCGTATAAATGTCTCCCACGAATGTCGGAGCGAAAAAATTGTCCTTGATACATAAAATTTCTTTTTTGGTAACGCACCAGTTGTTCCACTGGTTGAAAAGATTTCTGCCTTCCAATGAATCAGAAACGGTCTGGCTCAGCCTGAATATCAGCTCGGAGCTATAATTTTCCAGTATGAATTTTTCAATCTCTGCTTTCTGCCGTCCATATTCGTTGCACGGGCAGGTTGGCTCGCTTTCGTCGTAATAGCCAGCCGCGCCGTCGAATACGTTATCGGTCGAAAGAAAACAGAATCTGATTTTGAGGTCCGAAAGGCTCTTGAAAAGGCGTTTCATGGAAACGACATTCAATTCGTATGACTCCTGAGGATGCTTTCGGCATTCCTCGATAAGCGGATTGGCGGAGCAGATGACGGCCAGAACGTCTTCCGGTTCGTCGAGGAATTCTTTCGGCAGCCTGTCTTTTATTTCGTGTTCGAGCATGTTGAAATGTATCAGCCCGTCGCCATTTTTAAGATATTTCGTCCCGACTGCCCTGAGACCTTCGCCCAAAGCTTTTTTATATAGCGAACCGCCGATGAATCCAGATGCGCCGATGACTAAAAGCTTCATATAATCGAACTCCATTGACTTGAAATTTAAAAATCGCCGACATTTTAATTGTTTTTTTTGGGGAATTTCTTTAATTCCTTCTTTTTTTGTGAAATGAATTCCGCATTCTTGACGTATCTGTTTTCGGCGCTCGTTCAATTTTTATATGGTGAATTCCATCATTAGAACGCTCTAAGAATTTCCAATTAATAAAATTAACGCCCATAAGGATTTCGGAGTCTAATTTATTGCTTTTTTATTGCCGCTCCAGGCGGTGTTGAGAAAAAAATAAAATTCTTTTTTTCTGTCGTCTTTTGGGTTTGGGGCATTAATATCGTTTGGCATTATTGGGCCTTGCTGTTTCTTAAACGCTTTTGGGCAATGGCTTCTCTGATCTTGGCGATTATGTGATCGGGCGAAAGTCCGTTCATCTTTTTAACGTCTGGTCTTGAACCATATCCAGTGCAAAAATTATCGATCAAACCCATTCTCATGAATACTGGATTACAGCCGTTATCAAGAAGAGTTTCCGCCACGGCTCCGCCCAGACCGCCGTTTATATTGTGTTCTTCGAGCGTGATAATCGCCCCTGTCGTTCTGGCACACTCGACAATCAGCCCGGTGTCGATGGGTTTGATGGTATGGATATTTACGACTTTGACCGAAACGCCGTTTTTCTGGAGCTCCTCCGCGGCTGCGAGCGCGTCGTGGGTGATCGAACCGGTCGCGATAATCGTCGCATCGGTTCCTTCTTTTAAAACTATCCCTTTACCGATCACGAAGTCATAGTCATTTTCATATATTTCAGGTTCCTTGGATGTTCCCAGGCGCAGGTATGTCGGCCCGACAAGCGCGGCGCACGCCAGAGTGGCCTTATAAGTTTCCCTGGGGCTCGCCGGGCAGACTATCGTGATATTGGGTAATACGCGCATAAGAGCGATATCTTCCGTCCCGTGATGGGTCGGACCGAGAGTGCTGTAAGAAAATCCCGCGCCAGTTCCTACGAGTTTCACGTTCATTTCCTGCAGGCAGACATCGTTTCTTATGAATTCGAAGGCCCGCATCGTAAGAAAATTGGTTATTGTATAGGCGAATGGCAATTTGCCGCATGAAGCGAGTCCGGCGGCGCTTGCGACCATATTGGCCTCAGAAATGCCGTAATTGAAATATTGCTCAGGAAAATCTCTGCGGAATCTGTCATAAACGATGGCGCCATTATCCGATATCAGCGCCAGAACGTCTTTGTTTTCGCCGGCGAGGCGGTGAAGCGCGCTCAAATAAGCGTCTCGCATAATTAAGAAAGCTCCTCGTTCGAAATTTCAAGTTCGGCCATGACGATTTTAAGTTCTTCCATATCCGGCAGTCTGTAATGCCAGAGAGGCTGATTTTCCATGAACGAGATTCCTTTTCCCTTGATCGTATGCGCTATTACGACTCGCGGAGCGCCGTCAAACGGCCGATTCACGTCAAGGGCGTCGAGCAATTTTTCGATATCGTGCCCGGGCGTTTCAGCGACATCCCAGCCGAAAGACTTCCATTTATCGGCAAGGGAGTCGAGTTTGACGATATTGTCGAGTCTGTCCATGGCCTGCAATTTGTTGTAATCGACTATGGCGGTGAGGTTTCCGAGTTTCTGATGAGCGGCGAATAATGCGGCCTCCCAGACAGATCCTTCCTGACATTCGCCGTCGCCGAGCAGAACGTAAGTGCGGCGATTTTTTTTATCGATCTTTCCGGCGAGCGCTATTCCGGTGGCGAAGCATATCCCGTGGCCCAGGGCTCCCGTCGTCGCCTCGATGCCGGGGACGTCATTGATCTTCGGGTGGCCGCCGAGCCTGGTGTCGGGTTTTCCGTAGGTTCTCAACTCGTCTCTGGTAATGAATCCGGCATTGGCGAGGACCGTGTAAAGCAATGTAGATGAATGGCCCTTACTCAAGATAAATCTGTCTCTGTCGGCATTATCCGGATGTGTCGAGTCATATTTGAGAATGTTTCCGAAATAAAGGGCGGTCATTATTTCTACCGACGAGAGAGCGCCGCCAATATGGCCTCCGCCGCCTTTATAGACGGTGATAAAAAGTTCCTTGCGAATTTTTGCGGCGATTTCCTTTAGCCGTTCGATGTTTTTCATAAATTCACCAATTCCGTGAGTTTTCAGATAAAATTAATGTGATTTTTTCAGATTCTGGAAGAGGCCTTCGGTGACATTTTTGTAATAAAATTTTGCAGATGCCAATGAATGTTACGGTCTGTATTGGTTTGATTCTGATAAAAACCGGCATTGTTATTTCACCGCTACTCATTTAGCATGTTTTCTCCCTTAATAGTTTCGGAGAGTTTTTTTTGAACGAATTCGAGAACGTTTTTCATGAGATGCTCGTAAGTAAGCGATTCGAGTATTTTTTTTCTTCCATTTTCAACGATCGTTTTTCGTTCGCCTTCGTTCTCCAGAAAATGATCGATCTTTTTGTAAAGATCGTCGCGGCCATAGAAGCGAAGATAGTCTTTTCCTTCGGAAAAAAATTTTTCGGCGTTGGCGTAATCGAATTTCGCGGGAATATTGTTGCCGATATAAAGGCTTCCGCTCAATGTCGATTCCATGAGTCGTGGATGAAGCGTAACGGCATTATTCTGGCCGAGTGCGATTTTGCTTGCGTTGAGGATCTTTGACATGGTTTCACCATTTTTGGCTTCACCCATTGCGTACTTTCCGAGTATGGGATGTCTTGCCCATGGCTTTCCCCATAGCTTCATTTTATAACCCTTTTCATGGAGCCACAAAAGCGGCACGACTTTGAGAATGTTTCCGATAAACTCGAATTTGAAGGAGTGTGCGCTTGCCATGAAATCATCGTTGCTTATATGCACTGAATTTTTTTCAAGTTCTTTTCCGAGAAGGGATTTAATTATTTCGTCGTCGTTATAATCTTTTCTTTCATGGTATATATCGTCAAAAATTCTTTTGGAAAGCGCCTTGAAATTTTTTTCGATAAAATTCCGGTTTGAAAAATTTTCGAAAGATTTAACGAAAGATTTGAAGGAAAGCTCCATATCGCCAGAATTGGATATGTAGCACACATCGGTAGAGTAGAGAGTTTTTTCTTTCTCTGTCAACTCATGTTTTCTGTAAATATCCGGGTTAACCGGTGCCGGAGCGGCGATCATTTTATCCGAAGGATATCCGAGTTCCCTGAGTTCGTCGCTGGAATAAATCAGGTTCATAATGAAATCGTTTTTTCCGATTTGTAAAGCGCCATTTTTCGAGAAAAGGGAGGGAAGAAAATCCTGGATCCAGCAGATAAAAGAAATTTGCGCTGGAGTATCGACAACGCTTCGGTTACAGTTAATGACAATTACAATCTCAGGTTTGTACGATGCGAAACAATTACGATAAATGCCAACGTGGTTGAATGCAATATCGGATTCTTCAATGATTAACTCAGCGTTATATCCAAGTTTTTTTAGCGCAAGGACGCAATCACGGGCGAAATATTGTATCGCGGTCGAGAACCTTGTAGTAAAAAAAGCGATTCGGACGTTTTTTTCCGCGATCATATTCGATATTCGTTCCGGGGTAAGTGATTGATAATATTGGGCGATCATGTCTGACATTTTTTGTGCCTCGGCGGCTTTACGAGCAGCCGCAGCGATAAATAATTCATCGATGTGAGCTTCATCGGCGTCTGGAGCGGAAAGATGATAAACGGGCGGCATGATATCGGAGTAAACGATCGTGTCGTAAAGATTCTGACGGCCGAAAATGAATAATAATCTTTCTTTGGCAAGGCACTTTTCAAAGTCGAAGACCTGAAGATATTCAGCGAATTTCGAAAAATTCTTGAAAAAAATATACATCGGGATTTTTTTCGGAAGCTGGAGAGGTTCGAATGTGTCGTTAAGAGCCCATTCGATGAAGGACGTATCATAAATGTCGTTGAGTAATATAATATTTCCTTTTTGATTCAGAGTGTCGGCAGCTGTAAGAAAATTGCGCGTTGCCGAGAGCAGTAGTGAAAAAGATCCGGTTTCGACGTTCATCATTCCGAACTGAACGGCATCGGAATCAGGCGGTCCACTATGACGTAAAAAGCGGTATTTCAAGTCATCGAATGGTGGAAAATCTGGTTTTTTTATATATTTATATTTGATCAGGTTTGAAACGTTTTTCTCGTATGTTTTTTTGAATTCGCATGCAAAAGGAGAATAAAAATTATTTAAAATGACTTTTTTTGAATCATTCCAGTTAAATCCGCCGCGATAGCAAAAACCAAAAAGTATAAGCGCTTCCGGCATCAAATTTGCCGCCAGGGTTTTTTCTCCGATTTTATAAACAGCCTCATAAAATCCATTGGCGCCTGGAACAGGATTCAGGTTTTTCAGATTATCGCATAGTTCTCGGACGCCATTTTTGTCAAAACCACTCTGCAATGAAGCGATTATTTTTTCCAGCGTCGGTGTCAAATTTATCTGATTTCCTTTCGGCTTGAACTATCGGCCCAATTTTTCCTCGATGAACTTGAGTACGTTTTTCATAAGATGTTCGTAAGTGAGCGATTTCAATATTTTTTCTTTGCCGTTTTTAACGATCCTTTTTCGTTCGCCATCATCGGCGAGATAGCGATCGACTTTTTTGTACAGGTCTTCACGCCCATAGAATTGAACGTAGTCTTCGCCAGCATTGAGGTATTTTCCGGCGGAGGCCAGATCGAATTTTTCCGGTATATTATTACCGATATAAAGGCTTTCGCTCAATATCGCTTCAAGGAGCCGCGGATGAAGAGTGATGGCGTTATTCTGGCCGAGTGAGATCTTGCTTGCGTTAAGGATTTTCGACATGGTCTCACCATTTTTGGCTTCGCCCATCGCATATTTTTTCAAGATGGGATGACCGGGCCACGGCCTTCCCCAGAGCTTCATTTTATAGCCTTTTTCGTGAAGCCAGAGAAGCGGCACGACTTTTTTCATGTCGCTTATTAAATCGAATATGAAAAAGCGGGCAATTTCGGCAAATGCTTCCTGACTTAATACGAAGAAACTTTTTTCTAATTCTTTTTTTAGAAGATTATTAATTAATTGGATGTCGCAATAGTCATTTTTTTCATTATAAATATCATTGTAAATCCTGTCGGCAAAGTTTTTGAAATTTTTTTCCCAGATGCTTACGTTCGAAAAATTTTTAAAATAATTCATGAATTTTTTTAGCGACACTTCCATGTTACCTGAATTGGAAATATAGCAAATGTCCGTGGAATATAGTTCGAGTTCTTCCCCGGTGAGATCATATTTTTTATACAACTCCGGGTTTACCGGTATCGGCGCGTCGATAATCCTGTCGGAAGGATAACCGAGTTCTATCAGCTCAGAGCCGGAGTAAAACAGACTCATGACGAAATCGAGTCGCCCGATTTTTGATGCGCAAGCCTTCGAAAAAAGTTCCGGCATGAAATCCTGTATCCAGCAAACGAAAACCGCCTGTTCAGGTATGCAGGAAAGCACGTTTCGCATGTTGTCTATGCAAAATACTATGTCGGGCTTGAATTCGCCGAAACATCTGAAGCCTATATCCTCGTGATTGAAGGCGATAGATGATTCTTCTATGATTAATCTGGCGTCGTATCCGAGATTTTTCAAGGCATGAACGCAATCGCGGGCGAAATACTGGATCGCGGTGGAAAATCTTGTCGTGAGGAAGGCTATTCTGGAACTTTTTTCAACTATCGTTCTTGATATATGTGCCGGTGTGATTGAAGGATAATGTTCGGCAATCCGATTTCGCAAATTTTGAAAGTGAGCATATTTAGCCGATGCGGCTTCCTGGAACATTGCGGGAATGTCGG
>Ga0079303_10000034_pt1 | contig 28833 bp, 23 predicted proteins | sample Methanogen_OWC_FD_77073 | JGI IMG/M metagenome (GOLD analysis project Ga0079303, IMG submission 77073) | Enriched soil microbial communities from Old Woman Creek wetland in Ohio, USA - Methanogen_OWC | ecosystem: Environmental > Terrestrial > Soil > Wetlands | place: USA: Ohio | collected...
CCAGACGAACAGGAGAAAAAGGATCGGAAGGATACCCAAGAGGGCGCTTTGAGAAATCGGCACCGGCTCGCGAATTTTGAGGAATTCGCGTAGAGCGCCATCCTTGACCGGTGTACGTGGCGATGAAGCGTCTGGAACTGGCGGCATGAAAGGACCTCCGGTGACCGTGAACCTTCAGGAAACCCTCTGGCACGATAATAATAATAACATTAGTTATATAACATGGGCGTATGAGGAGAATGCACGAATGCTCACTCTGTGGTTCGTTGCTCTCATCAGGAGAATGCAAAGCCGGGCGGCGATGATCAGGCCTCACCGCCCGGCCTGTGGAACACCGGTTACTGGCTTTCGGGCGAGTAGACCGATACCTCGACGCGGCGGTTGAGAGCCTGGTTCTGGGCATCGGACGCATCAGCCGGTTCTTCCCAGCCTTTGCCCTCGACCACGAACTTGTTCGGGTCGAACTTGTATTTGTTCACGAGAGCCAGCTTTACCGCGTTGGCGCGCTCGTTGCTGAGATCTTTCACGACCTCTTCCGGCACCTTGCCCTTCATCGAGCTGTCGGTGTGGCCGACGATCGCGACGACGGCGCGTTCATACGCTCCGACGAGACGGCCGACTTTTTCCATCGTTGCTTCGATGTTGGGGTCATACAGCGTGTTCGGAAGCGGCCGGCCGATATCATCATGCTGTGGTTCGAACAGGTTCGACGAGTTCGGGTAGAAGCTGATGCGGACCGTCTGGGTGACGATCGGGGCTTCAGCCGAAACTTTCTTGTAGCTGGTCGGAACGAAGCTGCTGATGTACTCGTCCTTGTGGTGTTTGAACGTGCCGTCTTTCTGGATAGCTTGCAGTAGCGAGAAATCCATGATCTGATCGAAGGTGACCGGGCTTTCGACCTTGCCCGCGAGCTGGTAGACCGAGTTTATGTTTTTCCAGGTCCGCTCGAAGCTGGTCGGATTGTTGGCATTCAGGAAAAACTCGATGTTTTCCGCGAAATTCGTCGAATGCGCGTCGTTCTGCATGCCCTTCACATCGTCGATCTTCATGCCGTATCCGTCGGCCATCCACTGGAATGCCTGGGCTTTGAACGTCGGGGTCTTGAGCAGGTCCATGCCCTCGAAAATGCCGGCCACGAGACCCTTGACGATCTCGGGCTTGTCGCGAGCGAAGTCGGCACGGACGGCCCATACATCGGCGATCAGCTTGTTCGCTTCGCTGGTCGTGGTAAGAATGCGGGTTCCGGCGACCTTCTCGGGAATGTTGTAGATATCCGGCGCCCAGCTGACGCAGGCATCGATGCTCTTGTCGGAAACGAACGCGGCTGCTGCTTCAAATGCGGTTGCCGTGTATTTCGGCTTGATGTCGCTGAGCTGCAGGCCGCCGTTTATCAGCAGGTTGCTGATAAAATACTGCGACGGGCTGTTCTGCGCGAATACGACCGTCTTGCCCTTGAGGTCAGCGACGGTGCGGATGGCGGAGCGGACAACGATGCCGTCACCGCCGTTCGACCAGTCGACCTGCTGATAGATGCGCGGTGCGGTCCGGCTGTCTTTCATCAGTTCGGGTGCGAACAGGGCAATCATGTCAAGTGTGCCCCACAGCACATGACTGGTGCCGGCCGCAAATGCATCGCGGGCCACGACCGGGTCGTCAATGAGCTTCAGGTTGACCTTGAAACCGTATTTCTTGAAGAAGACACTCTCTTCATTGGGCTTGAATCCGTTATTGGCGGCTACGATCGGAAGCCAGCCGATCCAGACGTTGATCGGGAACTCGACGATCTTTTCCTTATCGTCCCACTTGTAGGCGGAGGTGCCTTTGACGGGCGGCAGCTTCTCCTGAGGGACATACTTGTATTCCTGGAGCGTCGTGACTCCCTTCGTGTCGGGAGCTTCAACGACAGGCTTCGCCGGTGCCGCCCCGGCCGGAGCGGGGGCTTCCTGGGCGAATGCCGTACCGAACTGCATGGAGAATGCAAGAATCGCAACCGATGCGAGTCTGGACAGTTTCATGAAATCCTCCTGTTTGTATATAAATTGCTATCCTAATTCCGTCATCTCATCAGCGGCCCTGAAGGGATATCTGCAAGGTCGCACCAGCTACGGTGGCTACTGGCGGGGCCCCAGTTCCTTTTCGGGAGCCGGAGGCGGTGCATCGGTCACGGGTGCGGCGGGTGCGGCCTCCCCGGTTCCGGTATCGAGTCCGTAGACGGAGGCGAATTCAGCCAGGGCTTGCTCGCCGAGGGCCGCCTGCTCGTTTTCCTTGAGCTGGACGCCCGAGGTGTCGATCTGGCCCGTCGAAACGCGCGCGCGGCCCGCGGCTTTGTCGCGGCGTTCCTGGACGAGTTCGGAAACGCGGGCGATGGTGTCGCCGGTTCCGCCGATGCTGCTGATCATGCCTTTTGCCATTTCGGAAAGCTCGGCCTGGGCTTCGAGCATCTCGGTCTCGGAAACCATCGCCTGAAGCTTTTCGATCTTCTGCTGAGCCTCGCGGACAGAGATGTCGCGGGCGTGCTCGAGGTCCTTGAAGGTCTTTTCCTGAAGCTGGAGCTGCTGCTGATTCTCGTCGAGCTGCTGCTTCACGGTCTGGAGCTGAAGGGCGAGCTGACCAGCCACGGCGCGATTGCCGGCCTTGAGATTGGCGGTGATCTTGGCCGTCAGTTCTTTCTCTTTCTGGGAAAGATTCTTGACCTGCCGGATCAGCCTCTCGAGAAACCCGGCCTGGTTCGACAACTGCTCGTTGAAACGTGAGATCTGCTTGCGCAGGTTCTCTTTTTCAACCTCGATCAGGGCGTGCGGGTTCTGGGCTTCGAGCCCCGAGATGAAAAGCCCGAAAAAACCTCGAATAAGATTCATCAACCTGTTGTACATACTATGACCTCTCCTTTCGGGTGTTGCTTACTGTTCCGGGGTGAAGACCTGCACTTCAACGCGTCGGTTGAGAGCATGATTCATCGCATCATTTTCGTCGGCCGGTGTATCCCAGCCTTTGCCTGCCGCGACGAACTTGTTGAGCTGGAACTTGTATTTTCTGATCAGGGCGTCACGGACCGATTTGGCGCGGTCTTCAGACAGGTCTTTCACGGCTTTTTCAGGGACCTTGCCCTTCATTGATGCGTCGGTGTGGCCAACGATCGCGACCGTCGCCCGCTCATACTGGCCGACCATGCGCGCGATCTTTTCGAGCGTCGCATCGACGGACGGGTCATACAGCGTGTTCGCGACCGACTGGCCGAACTCGTCGTGTTCGGGCTCGAAAACGTTCGCCGAGTTCGGGTAGAAGTTGATGCGCACTGTCTGGGTCAGAACCGGAGCCTCGGCCGAAACCTTCTTGTATGAGGTCGGCACGAACCGGGAAGCCGGAACATCCAGCTGATCCTTGAAGGCGCCTTCCTTGTCGAGATCCTGGAGGATCGAGAAATCGACGACCTCATCGAACCGAACAGGTGTCGCGAGAACGCCCAGTTCTCGATAGACCAGCGTAATGTTGCTCCAGGTGCGCTCAAAGTTCGTTGGATTGTTGCGGTTGGTGAAGAACTCTTTGTTCATGCCGAAGTTTGTCACAAACGCGTCGTTTTCCATCGTCTTGATATCGTCGACCTTCATGCCATAGCCGTCGGCCATCCATTGAAACGCCTGGGCTTTCTGGGTCGGATTCTTGATCAGCGCCATTCCCTCGAAGATGCCGGCCACCAGACCCTTGACGATATCGGGATGATCTTTCGCGAAGTCGGCACGAACGGCCCAGACGTCCGCAATCAGGCGGTTGGCCTCGGCCGTCGTGGTCAAAATGCGCGTTCCGGCAACTTTTTCGGGGATGCTGTAGATGTCAGGCGCCCAGCTAACGCAGGCATCGATGCTCTTGTCGGCGACGAAGGCCGCGGCGGCTTCGAACGCTGTTGACGTGAACCGGGTCTTCACCCGTTGCGGGCTCAGCCCTGCCGTAATCAGGAGATTATGGATCAGATACTGGGAAGGGCTGTTCTGCGCGTATACGACGGTTTTGCCGTCGAGGTCCTTGACGGATCTGATGTTACCGCGCACGACAACGCCATCGCCGCCGTTCGACCAGTCGATCTGCTGGAAAATGCGGGGGGCCGTGCGGCTGTCTTTCATCAGTTCGCCCGCGAACAGGCACATCATGTCGAGCGTGCCCCACAGAACATGGCTTTTCCCGGCTGCATAGGCGTCACGCGCCACGACCGGGTCATCGATCAGCTTGAGATTGACTTTGAAGCCGTATTTCTTGAAGAAAATGCTTTCTTCACTGGGAGCGAAGCCATGGTTGGCAGCCACGATCGGGAGCCAACCGATCCAGACGTTGATGGGAAATTCGACGATCTTTTTCTGGGCGTCCCATTCGTAGCTTGACACGCCCTTGACCGCCGGCAGTTTTTCCTGCGGGATATACTTGTATTCCTGGACGGTTGTGATGCCCTTTGCATCAGGCGCTTCGATAGCCTGACCGGTCGCCACCGGGCTGTTCTGGCCTGACGAGGTGTCGCCGTCGCCAGGACCGGCCTGGGTCTGGCCGGTTGATGAACCGGAGCCGGTGTTGCTCGAAGCAGGAAAGATCATCTGCTTCAGAGACGGCGAAAAGGAAACGGCTGCGGCAAATACACAGCCCAGAATAAAAACGAACATCACGAACTTCCCCAGCGGGGTCGGGCCAAGTTCCTCGTTCACGGATCTCCTCCTGTGGTCAGGTCTTTGGGCGGAATCACTTGGTGCGGGTTTGTGAGAACAGAAAATTCACGCTCCCTGTCGCACATCATGATAGCTGGAACGTCGGCTCAAGGCAACGGCGAGTTGTGTGCAACTTTTCAGGCTCCTTCCGAGCGGGTCGCAATGCGATGTAATTACATAGACGATGCTTCAGGAAAGGAGGGGCTCCCCAGCGCGTATTGACACCATTCTGACGGCGCATCGAAACATTGCTATTTTCCGTATACTGAAGTAGGATACAGGCGCTTTTCCTGCTGCCTTTCAGCTTTGCAGCCCATGTAACGTGCAGAATGGTGATGTGCCTAAATGAATGAGAAGGCATGCACCCCGGAAAAGCAGGAAAAAGGAGAAGTATGCCGCCCGTTCCCGGACAGAGAACACTCGCTGATCTTTTCTCGCTGGCCATTGAAACGGAGATCCAGGCCCGGGATCTCTACGAATCCCTGATATGCATGTTCGCACATGAGCCCGGTGTGTCGGCCTTCTGGAATGAGCTCAAGGATGATGAGCTGAATCATATCGCGATCCTCCGGGATGTCCTGGAACATGCATCTCCTGAAGAAAAACAGCATGAGACTGATCCGATCATATGGGCCAGGCTGGAAAATACGAAACTTCTGATCTCCAGGCAATTGAGCCGTCGGTTTCAGACGCTCGACGATGCATACGAATTTGTGCATGAATTAGAATATAGTGAAATAAATATTATATTCAAGCTGCTGGTGACCGGTGCTGTTTCAGCGGGAAAGGCCGTTGAAATCATTGATGCCAACATCCGCGATCATCAACAGAAACTGATTGATTTCTCAGAGAGATTCGGCGGACGGGCTTGGCGCCAGACGATCATCGCGCAGCCGTGCGCAGAGGAAACGGGCCGTTCCCGTGCGCGGGTTTAAAACCGGCCCAGCAGCAGATCCGTTTGCAGGAATAATCCTTCGAGGCGCACTCCCTCGACCCCGCAGAACGTGTATCCGGCGCCTATTTCCAGTGTGATGTGACGCGTCATCGGAATCACGCCGACGACCATCGGCTCGGCGAAGGCGAAACTGCCGTCATTGATGATCCTCGAGCTTTGGCGGGTTTTCAGTTCATACGTGCCGCCACCAATATTCACGCGCCATTTGAGCCGTGTATCTTTCATGAAATGGTCTTCAATGGTAAAACCGCCCATACTCAGGTTCAGCTTCAGCGAGTTTCCGTTCAACGTGCCTGCCTGAACCATCAGGCCGATTTTCGGATCATCCACCCGCCCGCCGAAGCCCCGCCCGCCCCAGACCAGCATGTCACCTCCGAATCCGTCGGGGCCCGAGGCCCGCTTGTATTTGAAGGTGACTCCGCCGGCGCCGACCGGCATGACGTTCCCGGGCTGGTCGACAAGCAGAACCGGATCCCTGGCTGCCTGCACAGGACCGGTTCCGGCAACCAGCAGGAAAACCGACAGCACGAAGATCGGAAGCGCATGAAATTTCGCAATCATCGCTTTCCTATCGGCAAATGCGGTGAAATTCGTCAGATTCAATGACGGGAAGCCGTCACATGAACAGTGACCCGATATCCTTGATCGTTACGAGCAGGAATAAAATCGCAAGCCCTATTGTTCCCCACTGGTAAATCGGCATCAGAACCTGCTCGCGAAGCGGACGGCCGACAACGGCGTGCCAAGCGGCCAGGATCAGTTTCAGGCCGTCGAGCGGCGGAACCGGCAACAGGTTGAAGACGGCCAGATTCACGCTGAGAATCGCAAGCAGCGTCAAAAAGCCGAACCAGCCTCCCTGGGCGGCCTGTGAAACCTGGTCGAGAATCGCGATCGGTCCGCCGATCTGGGTCGAACCCTGGAAGGCAAACAAGCGTGAAAAGGCGATTCCGACGCCTATCGTCTCCTGGATGCTCCTGGCGATTCCGCCGGTGACGGCATCAGGAATGCTCCAGGGCTGCTTCGCTGCAAATCTGGGCCTCATGCCGATCATGAAACGCCCGCCGTCTCTGCGTGGTGCAACGGCGACCACCACGATTTCTTTCCCGCGCTGCAGCTGCAGTTGCAGCGGCTTTTCACCGTTCTCCTGAATGATCGCGAGGAGGCCCGGCCAGTCGGCAACATCTCTGCCACCGGCCTTCAGGACCGAATCGCCGGTTTGGACTCCCGCGTCCGCGGCGGCACTTCCCTTGACGAGCGAATCGACGGTCGGGACGGGAACGGGATTGCCCCAGAAATGGAGGATAAAGGCGAACAGAACAGCCGCAAGCACAAAATTTGCCGCCGGCCCGGCTGCGGCTACTGCCGCCTGCACGCGCGGCGGATCATCCGGCATCAGGGGTTCTCCCGCGGCTTCCCTGCGATCGAGTTCATCAGGATCGACCGGCATGACATAGCCGCCCAGGGGGATCCAACCAAGCCGGTATTCCGTTCCATTGCGTTGCCAGCGGAAAACGGGGCTTCCGAATCCGATCGAAAAAGCGAAAACCGGCCGTCCGCACCGGCGAAGAGCCATGAAATGACCCAGTTCATGAATCAGAACGAGAAAACCGAAGCCGAAAACGGCACCGGTCCATCCCAGGAAGGTCACGAGCAGGCTCATCATGAAAAGTTCCTTTTTATATCTTCAAGAGTGTCAGATACCTTTTTCGGCTTAAAACCGGCCGTCTGTAAGAGGTTATTTGGCTTTCTTGAGTCCGGCATACAGTTTGTCTGATCTGTCGAACGTGTCACGGAAATTGATGTCGACGTTGCATATCATATCGTATAACAGAAGCGCCCCGTTGATATCGCCGGAGGATTCGAGGGCGACCCCGATCCGGTAGAGGGTGTCTTTCAGGTCATCGGACATCATCTCGCGGTCAAACTCGAGCGTTTCGATGATCTCGCGCGCAAGCGACGGCTTCTTGCAGCGCAGATGCGCGTCTGCCAGCAACAGTCCGATCTCTTTGGTGCGTTTCGATGCAAACACGGGCGTTAACAGCGTAACGACATCCTCCCATTTTTTCTGAGAACCCTTTTTCCGCGCCTCTGCCAGTGCCTTCTCGATCTCATCATCGGGTTTTGCTGGGGAGGGAGCTCTGGTCGCGCTTTTCATGACATCTTGTGTCATCACTCCCAGGTCGTCAGGGATATCGGAACCGTCGATGCCCTGTTCCGCAAACGGGTCGAGGGTTGGCATGGAAAGAATATCATCGACAGAGCCGGTGCTCGGCGGAGCCGGCGGAAGCTGAGCCGATGCGGGCCTGACTGCTTCAGACAGCGTCCCTGGCGGCATGTCGTGGCCCTGGCGGCTCATCGCCTTCAGCGGGATCGAGGCGGTCGGGGCAGGATTCCCGACATCAACGGGCATTTTCAGAAAGTCAGGGACCGGCGTTGACGTGTCAGAAGACTCGAAACCGTCAGGGGGCGGCTCCACAAAACCCTCGATATCGGCATCGGTGGGAAGCGAAGAGAGGGCTGGCTTAGCTGGCAGCGGTGACAGACCATCGGTCATCAGATCGTCGCTGAAGGGAGATAATTCGTCGGTTCCGCTGAAGGCCTCCGGAGAACGTGTCGTCTGTTCCAGTTCTTTGCGTAAGCCTGTGACGATCTCGGTCAGTTGCGGGTTTCCTGGATGCCGTCGCAGGAACTCCTCATACTGGAGAACGGCCTCATCAAGCATGTTCATTTTTTTCATGCAGGTTGTGTACACAACATGAATGCCCATGTTGTTCACATTTGCCGTCAAGACCTGCAGGCACTCGCGCGCCGCCTCTGCATACATGCCCTTCTTCGAATAGTTGCGTGCGAGGAGTTCCCGGTAGCCTTCCCCATCAGATTTTGCCTTTATTGCTTCCTTGAGGACCGTGATCACCTCGTCGCCCATGCGTTTGCTTTGAACATAGGCGTCGGCAAGGGCGGTCACATTCTCGCGGTTCGAAGGTTCCGACTGGAAGTAGGCATACATGATCTCCATCGCGTCAGCGGTATACTGCTTCTGCGCGACATAGTATTTGCAGAGAATCGGCAAATACTCGGTCCGTTCCGGATCCTGTTTGTAGAGAGTCTCATACATGGTGATCGCCTCGTCGGAGGCCGTATTGGTTTCGAGATACGCCTTGGCAAGATACTTCCAGCCAATTGGGTTGTCCGCGAACTGCTGAAGCAGGTGCCGTGCATTTTCCTGGCACTTGAAGTAGTTTTTGAGAGCAAAATGCCCCTGAATCGATATTTCAAGCAGCTGGCGCTGAAGCTGAATCGGCACATTCGTGCGCCTGAGCGCATTCTCGGTGATGCGGACAGCCTTTTCATTCTGGCCGGCTTCGAGCGCCATCGTCGCCTTCTTCACCGGATCAGAGATGAAGAGGTTCAGCGCTGGCGCCACCATGAGGATGAAAACGATGATGAAAGCAGCCAGGAACAGGCCCAGTCCGGCCAGGACCTCTGTCGTGTAATTTTTATACCATAGAGTATATTTGAGTTTCCAAAAGCTGGGCTGATTCTTTGCATATTCCGATTCCTGCTCGATGAAGTGATTGAATCTGCTATACGCTTCCGCATACTGCTGATCATCGGTGAGAATGCCGATCATCACCCAGTCGACATCGCGCTTCAACTCGGGATCGACATTTGGCAGTTTCTGAAACTTTTCAAAATAATCGCGGGCCTTGCGTAGATCACGATTTGCCCCGAGAATATAGATCTTTCCAAGATAAAAAGTCGCTTCGGCATATTTTTCCGGCTCTTCCTCGTAGGCCTTCAGAATGTCGGGAAGAGCAAGATCATACTTTTCGCTCTGGTAAAGGCTTACCGCAAACTTGTATTTTTGACCGATATCTTTCTTGGCATCGATTTTCTTTTTCAGATCATCGCGGCCCGGGAGACCTGAAAACATGGTTTCAGCTTTTTTCAGAGTCGTTTCGGCCTCGTCATACTTCCCGTCGGCGAACTTCACCTTTGCCTGTTCGAACCAGTATTCCGCGTCCTTCATCTTCTTGCGCTCCGGGTCTTCCTGAGCGACTTCGGGCGCAGTCGCGATCGTGATACTGGGTGGTGGTTCGATGTTCGCCGGAAGAACGGCATCATCGCTGGCCTCGATGGAGGTCGCATCCCCCGGCGGAAACTCCGTCGCCGGTGATGCGGCCTGTCTGCCGGGATTTCGCGGCTGAGCCGGAACCTTCGCGGTCAGCAGGAGATCCGGTTCCGGCTGTGGCTCGGGGGGCAGGGGGATATCGGGCGGCGCCGTCGGGTCATTCTCGAATGGGTTGTCTGGAACCTGCGGGACGCTTCTTTCGCCGGCAACCGGTGTTGCTCGCCGCAGGAAACCGGCCTTGCCTGTCAACCGCTTGGCTGACGCGAGACCGTAATTCTTGGCGTTATATAAAAACTGAAAATCATCGAACAGGATCTCGGAAGACGGATCGATCTGGAGTGCCTTTTCGAGCTGCTCGAAGCTTTGGGACAGCTTTCCCTTCGTGAAAAGAACTTTTGAGAACGTGTAGTGGGCGAGGGCTCCGGGGTCTCTTTCGAGCGTCTTCGACAAATGCTCCACCGAGATGTCGAACCTGCCCTCGTGAAATTCTATATCTCCGAGAATCATACGCGTGGCCGGATCGTCGGGGGTTATTTTCAGGCGTTTCTCTGCATCTGCGCGGACAGGTTTGAGAAGATCCTTGCGGAGTTTTGTGAGCTTTGGATCCTCTTCTTTGTTCAGCAGTTCACAGCGCATCAGCTCCAGATACGCCTCGGAAAGCATTCTTGCTGATATATATTTTTTCAGCGATGTGTAATCCGCCGTGTTTGCGGCGAAGGCCGTCATGGAACACATGATGGCGATTGCGATCAACCATGCCGGCAGGAGCCGGCCAACCCTGGTGTTCATGATCGGTTCAGACAACGCTCTTGCCGCACTGCTGGCAGTAATAATCGGCCTTGCTGTTGGCGGCTCCGCAGTGCGGGCAGGAGATGCCTTCGCCGGTATCGGCGGGCGCCGGAGAACCAGGCATGCTCTGAGGCGCCACATCATCGACGACAACCTGCCCGGCCGGACCTGCCCCGACCTGGATGCCTGCCCGGGTCGCCATCTTCAAGGCTTCCGTGAGTCCCTTCTGGAAAGCCACATTGTAGGGATTTTCAGCGAGGAAAGCCCGGTAAATCTCGATCAGTTCAGGCAGTTTTTCCATTTTCTGATAGCAGTCCCGCAGAACCGTGTGGACCATCTCATTATTGACATCCATCTGAATGACCTGCTCACAGAGCCTCAGGCAATCCTCGTTTAGGTGTTGTCGTAAATGCAGCTTTGCGACGCCAAGCAGAAATTCCGGCTCGGGTTTGACAAACTCCATCATGCGCTGGAAAACACGCAGTGCATTCTCGTCCGAGCGCCCCTTCTGCAGGTAAAACTTGCCGAGCGGCTTCAGGACCTCGGGATTGTTCGGTTCGAGTTCGAGCCACTTTTCCAGAATCTCGATGCCGTCGGGGTTGAGCGTTTTCTGACTGGTATAATGCTGCCCGAGGAGAGATACCAGGGCGATATTGCGGCTTTCCGTCTTGTACAGGTTCAAAAGCTCGGGAAGGCTTTCCGGCGTCAGCATGCGCCGTCCGAGATAGGCAAAGCCGAGCCACTGGTGTGCCTCCGCATCCTGCTGGTTGATCGAGATCAGGTGTTTGCACTCGCCAATCGCCCTGTCATAGGTGCCGGTTTTGAGAAATGCCTGCCCTGAAAGTCGGGAAATCACGGCGCCGTCATACGGATCAAGGTTCGGCAGCCTTCGAATCGCATTGAGCTCGTCAATGCACTCCCGGTAACATCCTTTGTTCAGGAACGCCCGTGCCCGCTTGATGGCGGCGTTTTTATTGTATTCAGGAAGGTTGTTGTAAATAACCCATCCGATCCAGCACAGAATCAGAATCGCGACTGCGGGCACCACGATTGGTCCCCAGTTGAACGCGCCGGCCTTGTAAAGAACATCGTCTATGCCTGGATACTCGGGATCGGCGTCCTTCACTTCCTTGAGAATCTTGAAGGCAGCCGCGTTGTCGCCGATTCCGGCGTAGATATTGCCGAGCACGAATTTGGCTCTGTTGTTGTCGGCCTGTTTGGCGAGCTGGCGGTTGGCCAGTTCTTTGGCCTTGTCCGTGTTGCCGTTCTTCCAGTAGCAGTATGACAGGAAGCTGAGAAGATCGACCGAGTAGTCGACCGGAAGCGACTCAAGGCTTTTGATGCACTCCTCATACTCGCCGCTCTTATACTGCTCTTTCCCTTTTTCCCACGTCTGTTTCCGGGTGTCACTAGAGCCGATTTTCTGCATCTCGTCATCAGCCTGGGACTTGTATTTCTCGAGTTTCGAATCGAGAGCGATGATCGCCAGGGCGCGCTCGAAGGCGGTTTTCGCATTCCTGTTGTTGCCCGCGCCGGCGAAGCGCGTGCCCATGGAGATGAAACTCTCCGTCAGCGCTGCACGTTCCTGCGTGTTGCGAGGCAGCCGTTCCGTGCGGCCGAGTTTTTTCATCAGTTCTGTTTCAAACGCGACGGCTTTCGCGAGAAGCTTGCGTGCCTCGGCATGCTTCGGCTGTGTCCTTATGACCTGTTCAAGCATGTCACGCGCTTCCAGCCATTTTTCACCGGAGGCCATTTTCAGGGCATCGGCCATCAGATCGCGTGACTCTTCCTTCGATTTGAGGGAATCGATCTCATTTGTGGCCGTCTCGTTGCCGGCATCGATCGACAGGGCGGTTTCGAACTCTTCAAGAGCTTTGGCGGTATCACCCTTTTCCGCGAAGGAGCGGCCAAGTTTGATATGGCCTTCGGCGGTGTCCCGCTGACTTTTCTTGATATCAGCCACGAGATCTTTGCCCAGGTCGAGGTTCGGAAGCGGATACCGGGTTGCTTTTTCCGCATACTCGCGTGCTTTGGAGATATTGTTCGCGTCGAACTCTATTTTTCCGAGATGGTAGAAAAGCCGGCCGATTCCTTCGGAACGGTACTGTGGAAGCTCCGTCTGGTTGCCTTCTATCAAACTCAACGCAAGCGCTTTTGCTTTTTCGACCTGCTTTGCGGCAACAAACTCTTCGACCATATCGGCGCCCAGATCTGTTTCCGTCGGGTCTATTCTGACGATTTCCTCGCGCAGAGACAAGGCTTTTGCTGTATCTCCGGCGGATCTGGCGGCGCGCATGTCTTCCTTGAGCACCTTGGAAAACTCTTCACGGTAGCTGGGGTTGGCCGGCTCAAGCTCATGGGCCTTCTTCAGCATGCGCTTCATGTCGTCACGCTTCTGAACGGACTTCAGCAGCAGCGCGGCGTTATAATACGGCTCGGCCCAGGTCGGGTTGAGCTTCATCGCCTTCTGAAGATACTCCTTGGCCTCGGCATAGTTGCCGCTCCTGATCGACAGAACGCCGAGCCGGTTGAGCTCTTTCGCGTCCTGCGCCGAGAGTGGACTGGCCAGAGTCGTGATGAAAAGGCTCGCGAGCGCGAGCAACACAAAAATAATGCGGCGGTTCATGGATTCCCCTCCGGTAACCGTGTCACCGCCCATCAGTCTAGGCGATTTTCGCGACTTTTGCCAGTGCCTTTAACGCCCATTTGCGTACGTCGGGATCGGCATCGTTGCTCAGATCCTGGAGAACATCGGAAAACTGCAGCGCGCCGATCTCTCCCAGAGCCCATGCCGCCGACGCGCGCATCTGCTTGTGCGAGGAACGCAGCATCTGCTTGAGCGTGACGACGGCGCCCATCCCGCCGAGTTTCCACAGCGACGCGGCTGCACTGCTGCGAACGCGGTTGTGAGAGTCGTTGAGCATCGGATACAGCATTTCGATCAGAGTCTGATCGTTCTGGGCAGCCAGCGCTTCAACGGCATTCGCCCGAACACGTCCGTCGGCGTCGCGCAGGGCTTTCGCGAGAAGGCCGACCGTGCGCTGGTTTTTGACCAGACCCAGCGAGCGGATAAGGGTTGCGCGGTGCCTGGAATCTTCTTCCTGGAGATACCGCTCGGAAAGGCGTGACATTGTGAGCTCGGGATTGATCGTGAGACAGGTCGTGATGATCGTGTCCCGGATTTTCGGTTCCTCTTCCTTGCCCCACGCCTGTAGCAGATGGCTGATGGCGCGCGTGGAGCCGATCAATCCAAGGCTCAGAACTGCGCGGTTGCGCACGGTCGGGGAAATATCACCCAGAAGACCGATCAGAAGATCAAGCGAGCGATCGTCCTTGATCAGACCGAGAATATACGCAACCGATGCGCGTTTTCTGGCGTTCGGTGAGCGCAGTTCTTCGGGAAGGGTATTCAGCCCATACCTGATGCCGCGCTCCCAGAGCGCCTGGATGGCGTTGGCCCGGACGCGGTTGTTGCGGTCAGCCGAGAGGGCCTTCATGATGTCGGGCACTTCGGGGTGATCGATACGGCCGAGCGACTCAACGGCGTTGGCCCGAACGCGTTCGTCTTCGTAGGTCAAAAAGGCCTTGAGAAGCGGCAGATAATCGGTTGACCTGGATGAGCCGATGATCTTGATGGCGGTGGCAAGAAGGTTCGTGTCATCTTCGCGGCGCAGAAACTCGCACAGGGCATTGCGAACAGCCGGCATCGTCTTCCCCTCGAGTGCTGCCAGCGCCTCGGATCTCAGCATCGTGTTCGGGGATTCCAGATACGTGATGGCCATGCCGACCAATTCGGGATCGGTTACGCGCCTGACGCCTTTCAGAGACGCGGCAACGATTTCCGGACGCTCGTCGCGCAGGCCTTCACGCAGGAATTCGTCGATCTGGGGCAGGTTGTCACGCAGCGCAGTGCGCAGGCAGAAGAGCCGCACCATCTTGTCCCGGTCGCGGAAGAGCAGCTTGAGTGTCTGGTAGTCCATTGTTTCGCCTTGAATTCAGGGCGTTGAGCTGGATGCCCGGAGTTTTGAGATCGGGTTGGAAGGGGATTCCTTGAAGCTTGATGTGTCATTTGTCGAGGTCAGGTTGATTTCAAACGGACGGTTGTCATTCCTGGTATCGAGCAGAATGACTTTGTCTGGGTGTATTTCATGCAATATAAAACTGGTATCGGTGATCTTCGTGTTCATCCTGGATAGGGCGAGACGGCTGTTTGCCTTCATGATGGCAACCCGGTCGAGGCCCATGGTGAAAAAGCCGTGATAGGCGATGTCCGGCGTTTCTGTGAACTTTTCAACGGGAGCTTTGAATACCATAGGTTCTGCCGCGCGGATTTCCTCCTGGGGGGCCAGGAATACATCGCGGGTTTCGCCATACGGATACGCGGCCCGCGTGATGAAACGGGAATCAACCCGCGGATCGACAAGCGGAATGTTTGGCGTAATGAGGGGCGGGGGCGGCTTCAACGGATCAACTGCAACGGCGGGAGCGCCCGCGACCGGCTGAGTCGGTGCTGTACTCGCGGTGACATGGGTTGCCGCTGTTTCAGGCTTGACACGGCGGGGTTTGAGAATGAAATTGTCGAGAATCAGGACGCCGAGAATGACCGGCACGCCGATTGCCACGACCTTGTTCTTTTTGTAAAATTCCTGGATTTCCTGGGCGTTCATAGGTGTTCCTCCCCTTTACGGGAGAAAATACGTCGACAGGGTGAGCATGAGCCGCATATTGCCCTCATTGTCGACAATAGGTGGCCTGATGGTCATCTGACTTATTTTGACCAGGCGGCCGAGTGTGTTTTCCATTTCCCACAGGAAATGCTTCATCTTCTCGTAGGAAGCGATCAGATCGAGAGTGAACTTGAATTCCAGGTAGTTTGCCGGTGCCCCTGCCGCCGGCTTGGGTGCCTCGTAGGTGGAGTTCAGAATCGTTACATCAAGCGTCTTGGCTTTCCGCTGAACCTGTTCGATGAACAGCGTGTAATTGGATGATTTCTCGAGCACCCGTTCGAATTTTTCCATCACTTCGATCCGGCGATCCTCGATCTGCTTGTTGATCCTCTCGAGCTGTTGCTGGCGTGCCGCATAGTCGCGCTGGCCGGCGTCAAACTGGTCTTTATACTGCTTGAATTCATCCATTTTCGACTGAATGGCTTCTTTCTGGCGTTTGTCGACATGTGTCTGAAAATAGACAAGCCCGATTGCGGCCACCACGATCAATCCGTAGCTGATGACCCTTTCGAGGATGGAGCGCAGACGAGTTTTCACTCTTTTCCTCCAGGAACCGTTCGGTAGTTCATGACGTTATTTCGGAGTCGTCGGAACATAGGTGAAGCTGAGCACAAAGGATGTGACCGTGCCGTTTTCAATGGCCCGGGTTGAATTCTGTTTGAGATTCACGCTGGTGAAACTGGGAGATTTCTGGAGATTGGCTACATAATCAAGCACATCGTAAATGGTTGCCCCTTCACCGGTGACGGTAAAGGCCAATCCGCTTTTTCCCGTGAAATCCTTGGGGTTGATGTCTAAAATGTAGATTCTCTCGGGGACCGTGGATTCAAACGCATACAGGAAGTCAACCCAGGACGTCCCGGGTGTGTCGAGATTGTTGTTGATGAATTCAATACTGCTTTTGAGGGAATTGATTTGGGCGATCGGGGGCTGGAGCTCCCCGATCCTCTGGTTCAGTTCCCGGAGTTCCTTCATGGCCGTATCCACCTGCTTCTGAACTTTGAACTGCTCTGAAGTGTTCTTCATGTAGGAGGAGATGGTCCATGAAAGGCAGATGATGATCGCGATCGCGGCAAGTCCAAAGCCGGTAAGATCGGCCGGAAGACTCTTATATTCCTTTGGAAGCAGATCAATCTGAAATTTCATCTGCTCACTCCCTTAGGAAGGCACCGCATGCGGCTGCCAATTCATTGCGTTCAGAAATGTCGGTGGATTTGCCGGCGATCTGGAGCGAATACAGGTCTGCCACGTAACGGACGCTCGTGTTCAGATTGGCTGCGAGCATGACCGGGAGATTCTGGTAATTTGCTCCGCCGCCCGAAAGAATGACTTCCTGGATCGTGAATTCGCGAAACTTCGTCAGGAATGTTTCCATAGCAGAGAAAATTTCTCGGGTCAGAACGGAAAACACATTCTTGATGACGGTATAATTGTACAAGTTTTCCTGTTCCGGCGAAAATTCAGGCAGGAAAAACACTTCGTTGCGTTTGAACTGCTCAGCCTCGCTGTCGGGAACATGGAAGTGCTTGCTGATCTGCTTGGTGAAATCGTAAGAGCCTATCGGCCGGTTCACCAGCGTGCGGAGCTGGCCGTCCCGGAATACCGCAATCGACGTCGTCTCGTTGCCGAGATGGACCAGAGAAATGTTTTTCCCGCGGTTTTCACCAGCGGAAAGATAATGATCGATCAGATTGGCAACATTGAGGACATTGATGTCCATGACCTGCGGGTTCAGACCAGCCCGCTGAACAATGCCGCCTGCTTCGAGGAGGTTGTTCTTGATGGTGGCGATCGCCAGGGTGATCTCATCCTCTTCCCAGGCGCCCAGATTCTGATGGAGAATATACCAGTGCTCGATCGGAAGGGGCATGATCGGAGAGAGATCTTCTCGAATCGACTCTTCCAGCTCTTTTTTTGAGTAGCGGGGTGGAGCGATCATGAGATTTAGCAGGGACGAGTGGTCCGGAATGACGACGACGGTATTCTCGTAACTTGTCTTGGAGGTTGTCGTCAGCAGCTTGATCGCTGCTTCTACCGGCCCGGCATCCATTATCGGATACTCTATATATGCCGATGCAACGAACTCGCGCGGAGAATCAACTGCCGTGATCTGCTTCAGCCGAACTGCTCCGGCAGAGGCGGAATCAAGACGCAGGAGACGCATCCGGTGCGTTCCCAGATCGAGGACGAGGTTGCAGGCAGACCCGCGTGGACTCGCCATAAGCTCCTATCCCATGTTTACCAGGATGTATTCTTCGATCGGCACTTCGCCCTCGAGAACCTTGTTCAGACAGGAATCCTGGATCGTCGGTATTTTCTGCGATCGCAGGTATTTGAGAAGAGCAACGGAGGACTGGCGTTGACTGATCAGCTCTTTCAGCGGCTGATTGACTTCGATGACTTCGAAAATACCGGTTCGATCACGGAAGCCGCTGTTATTACACTCCTTGCAGCCGACACCCTTGAAGAACTGATGATTCTTGTAGGCTTCGAAATCGAGGCCGAGTGACGCGAGAAGGTAGGGCGTCGTATCGATCTGGACTCTGCAGTGAGGGCAGATCTTGCGGACGAGACGCTGGCCGACGAGCACCGTGAGCGCCGATGCGAAAAGATAGGGGTCGACGCCGATATTCTCGAGTCGGCTGACCGTTTCAATCGCCGAGTTCGCGTGGATCGTCGAGAAGACCATGTGACCGGTCAGAGCGGCCTTGACCGTGATTTCAGCGGTTTCGTAATCGCGGATTTCGCCGACGAGAATGACGTCAGGATCGAGACGCAGGATTGCGCGAAGGCCTTTGGCGAAGGTGAGCGACCGTGAGTCGTCGACCTTGTTTTCATGCACCTGCATCTGATGCACGCCGGAAATTTTGAATTCGACCGGATCCTCGATCGTGATGATCTTGATCTGGCGGCTGTTGATCAGCGAAATTCCGGAATACAGCGTTGTCGTTTTTCCGGAGCCGGTCGGTCCTGCGATGAGGCACAGGCCCCAGGGACGACCGATATTATATTCGAATATTTTTAATTCGTCATCGCGGAATCCGAGGCTCTTGAGTTCAAGGTTGACACGACCTGAATCAAGAACGCGAATCGTGCAGTTCTGTCCGTAGATCGAAGGCAGAATAGCGACGCGGAACTCGATCTGCTGATTCTTGACCCGGAGCTTGAAACTGCCGTCCTGAGGCATGAACCGCTCGGTGATATCCAGGTTAGACATGATCTTGATGCGGGAGATGATTGCCTGGTGAGCGGTTTTTTCAATTGGCAAAATATCATAAAGAATACCATCGATGCGGTAGCGTACCTGGACGATGTTTTCGAATGATTCGATGTGAATGTCGGAAGCGCGCATGCGGACTGCATCGAGAATCATCTTGTTGACCAGCGTGACGATCGCGGTCTGGTCGGATTCCCGCTTGAGGTCTTCAAGATTGATGTCGCTCTGCTTTACCACGCCGCCCGGAGCCGTGTCATCCTTGCCGAATTCAAGTTTGACGTCGCGCAGCAGGTCGTCCATGGGGACGTTTTCGAGGACGTTGGTCGGGCGATAAATAATATCGCTGATGATATGGTTTATCTGGCTCTTCATGGCCAGGACCCATTTGATGAACATATACCCGGTTGCCATCTTGATGCTGTCGAACATCTTGGTGTTCGTCGGGTCATAAACGGCAATGGTCAGGGACTTCGGTTCTTTTTTGAGCGGAATGAACTTGTAGGTCTTGATCAGGTTGTCGGGAATCTGGCGGATCAGCTCGCGATTCAATTCAACCGAATCGAGATTGAGGAACTCGATTCCGTGCTGCTGGGAAAGCCCTCTATACAGGGTTTCCTCGGTGAGGGCCTTCATCTCGATCAGGATTTCGCCAACCATCTTGCGGATGGTCGTCTGGCGCTTGAGCGCGAGCTCGAGCTGCTCAGGCGTTATCGCCCGCATCTCGGTCAGGATCTCACCGATTCGTTTTCGTTTTAAAAAGTCAGCAGACATGGCTTCTCCAGAATTTCTTCCTTGACTGTATCGGCAGCATGACTGCCGTCGTTGACAGGTAATTCACGAAAATCATCAATCAATACTGCATGCCGGATGAATCGGTGGCGACAATGTCGGTATAATCGAGAGCGGCCCCCGCGCTTCCTACATAGGTTGTGGCCGGCTTGCCGTTGAAGAGATACTGAACGGTATCCGTCGCTTCCCCATCGAATGAGGAGTTGTAGTTGTTGTCGATAAAGGCGAACTCCTGGCCCATGTCGTATTTTCCGTCCGTGGGAGTGTCATCGACGAAAAACAGCGTTGCCGTACCGTAGCCCAGTTCAAGGCGGCGGCAGTTGTAGGATCTTCGAGGGTCGGCATGGCGGAGAGATATCTGAATCCCGGGCGCCGCTGGGTCACAAACCCGCCGCCGGAGCGGCTGACCTGGAGCGGGCCGGCAACCAGTTCGCAATCGGCGGCACTCTTCGGGTTGGTAATATAAACCGTCGCCCCGCTTGCGACGGGGACTCTGAACGGCCCGCGGCCCTGGTCGGCGCGAAAATCACTGACGACTTTTCTGAAGTTCGCGGCACTCTGTTTGAGGGTCGCACGCCGGGCATCTGTAATATAGTCGTTGTAATAGGGAACGGCCACGCCTGTCAGAATCGCGATGATGGCCACAACCACGATGAGTTCCATCAAGCTGAAGCCTGTGTTACCCTGAGAGATCCTGCTCATGCTTCCTCCTGTTGTGCCGAAATCCATTTTCTACCAGTCGGCGTAACTGGTGCCGTCGAGCGCCGTCACGAAGCCACGGCGTATGACGGGATCGCTGTGGGGAGAAACATCATACACGCCGATGCCCGCCCCCGGAGTCACAATGCCGGTGCTGTAGGTCGAAACTTCGATCGTGCCTGAAGCATACCATTGAAACCACATGGGACTTCCGACAAAGGGATCCAGGTCGATTTTATCCAGATAGGGGCGGGGATAAAACGTCGCCGTGGCATTCCCTGCGTCATCGTAGATGATGAACGGCTGTGCCTGGGTCAGCGAAGCGATGCTGGGCGGATACAGAAAATAATCTGGGATCTTGAAGGTCGCTCCTTGGCCGATCTGGCGAATGGCAGCCATTTCGCAGTCGCGCCTCCATCTGCTTATAGCGCTGCGTATATTTTGAAGGCTCTGCTGGAGCTCCCCTTCCTTGAGTCTGACGAACGAAATCTCGGCGACCGGCACCGCGCTGTAGGAAATGACGCCGATGATGACGACCACGACCAGCATTTCGATGATGGTTAAACCCGCTGTTCTTCTCATCCTGCTGTCACCAGTCGTCCGTGTTGCTGCCATCGAGGGCCATACCGGCTCCCCGGGAGACGATGTTTTTCACACCGGTCGCGATACCCGTCCAGTCCGCGGCTGAAGTCGCGGTGAGAGTGATGTGCGTGGTGTTGGGTGCCCCGCTGTAGAAGGCTGGTTCGAACTCCCAGCGGGCGTTCGGATTCCAGCCGACAAAGGGATGTGGCGGAATGCTTCTGAGGAAAATGCGTTTGCCCGTGATGGCCGCCGTGCCGGCGGTGGGAATGGATATGGAAGGGCCGGTCGCTACAGTGAAACTGATGCTCAGGGGGGATCTCCCCGTCAGCGAGGCCGGGCAGTAAGGGAGATCCAGGCCTCGGGTTACCAGGTCCAGGATTCCGGTGGCTAGCGCATCTTTACGGGTGCTCTCCGTAATCGTTGCAAGGTCGATCTGGTTCGCAAGTTCGTTGATGACATACAGCCGATACCCTTTGTTGAACGTGCGGTTGGCATTCGCGACGATATTCCCGTATATCGAGTTGCGCATGTTGTCGAGAGCCTCGCGCAGCCTGTTTTCCTTGTCTCTCTGCTGAATCAGCTTGTATACGGGGAAGGAGACGGCGGCGAGCAGCACGATAATCGTGCTTGCCACCATGATTTCAACGAGCGTCACGCCATGCCGCGCATCATGCGCGGCCGGCGTGGCGCGACGTCGAAGAGATCTCATGGCCGACGCGGACTCACTGCTTGAGCCCGCCGAAGATCTCGGCGGATTTCAGCACGTCGACCGCTCTCTGGAGCTGGGTGTCGTAGCGGTTGATCACGTAATACTGGATGCTGCCCTTGGAAAGGCTGTCAGGCGGCTCGATGAACCCGCTGAGGGATGCGACGGCGGTGGTCGTGCTGGCCAGGGCGGTTCCGCTGGCGAGAGACGTTCCGCTGGCGAGTTCCGCCGTCGGTGTCGCGTTCTCGGCCAGTTTTTGCTGTTTTTCCTCGGCTTCGATCGTCTTGGTGATCTCGTCCCGATCCGCATCGGTCAGCTTCGGAAGCTCGACATTTATATCTGGCTCTATACCCTTTTTATGGATGTTGACGCCGGACGGGGTGTAGTAGAGCGCGGTTGTCAATGCCATCGCCGAACCATCGTTGAGCGAGATGACGGTCTGGACGGAACCCTTGCCGAAACTCTTGCGACCGACGAGCAGGCCGCGCTTGTTGTCCTTGATCGCACCGGCGACGATTTCCGAAGCCGAGGCTGATCCTTCATTGACCAGCACCACGAGCGGCAGGAGCGGGTGGGACTGGAAGAAGGAGCTGTAGGTGCTCTTCTCGCCGTCACGGCTCTTGATGGAGACGATGTCGCCCTTTGGGATGAATTTGCGGCCGACTTCCACCGCGGCGGTCAGCAGGCCGCCCGGGTTGTTTCGCAGGTCGAGAATGATCGACGTGACTTTTTCTTTTTCAAGTGCGATCATTGCCTTCTCGAGATCTTCCGCCGAGGTCTGGATGAACTGCGTGAGACGGATGTATCCGATGTTCGGCTTGATGACCCAGAACTTGATGCTGGGAATTTTGATGACTTCGCGAATCAGTGTGTAGTCCTTGGCTTCCTTGTCGCCCTCCCGGACCACGTTGATGGTGACCTTCGTGCCTTCGGGCCCGCGAAGCAGCTTCACGGCATCATGCAAAGCGATATCGGCGACATCTTTCCCGTCGATCTTGATGATCATATCGCCGGCTTTGATTCCCGCGCGAAAAGCCGGAGTATCCTCGATCGGGGAGATGACCGTCAGAATTTTGTTCTTCACGGTGATGACGATGCCGAGGCCCCCAAACTCACCCTGGGTCTCGGTTTGCATTTCCTTGAAGGACTTGGGCTCCATGAATCGCGTATACGGGTCGTCGAGCGTGCCGAGCATGCCTTCGATGGCACCGTAGATGAGCTTCTGCTCATCGATGTTCTCATCGACATAGTCCGATTTGATGAGTTCCATCACCTTGCGAATGAGGTCGACCGACTTGAAGTAGGTGATGTTGGTCGACGTTGCGCCTGCGACGCCTGCGAGAAGGACGATCAACAGGCCGATGACCGGCAGAGTGAAGAAAAGGTGACGGTTTGATGGACGATTCATGAGCGGCTCCTTCGATTTCCGTGCAACAACACATCGCCCTGCCGAAGGCAGAACGGTATGAGTCTAGCATACGGAAGGCGGCAGGGAAAGATATTGAAAAAGAGGCCCGTGCATGAGGATCCGGCCTCGTCTCGATCATGGGAATACCCATGACACAATGCACGGGTCAGCGGATTTTGGGAAGATGCGTCAGCGGGTCCGCGTTTTTGCCGGCGAGCCGAACCTCGAAATGGAGGCGGTTCTGTTTGGCTCCGAAAATCCGGCCGATGACATCGCCCGACTCGACCACCTCGCCGAGTCCGACCCAGACATCGTCAAGCCGGCCATAAACGGTCGAAAAACCGTTTTTATGCCCCAGGATGACGATATTGCCGAACTGCCCCACCGGCCCCTTGAACAGGACTTTTCCACGTGCCGCGGCAAGCACTTCGGTTTCGCCGGTAATGACGAGTTCCAGCGCGGGCGGGGACGATCCGCCGGAACTTTCAAAACTCAACCCTTCAATGTTTCGAAGCGGCCAGCGGAAGCGGCTGGAACTCGGTGTCTGGCCTGTGCTCGCAGCTGGAATGTCCGGTTGTTGCGGGGCAACGAATGGAGGGGGGGGAGGGACCTGCCGGCCAAGCCTCGTGCTTTGCGGGGGGGGAGGCGAGTCGAGTGCCTGATCGATTGCCGATGGATCCTGGGAACGCATGTTCTCGGCCCTGGACATCTCGCGTTCAAGCTCGCCGCGGCTTTTTTTGAGCTTTTCCTGGCGGGCCAGGAAAACCTTGCGCTCGAGAAGCAGCGTCTGGAGCATGGCTGAAAGAGAGCTGCCTTCGATGATGATTGCTTCACGGCTTTTACGGGTCTGTGTCGCAAGTTCCTCGAGCCGTGTCTGCTTTTCCTGGAGTGTCGCTGCATCACGTTCGAGCTGTTCCCGTCGCATGTTCAACTCTCTGAGCAGTGCCCGGTCGCTCTGAAGAAGGTGGCGGACCATCTCATACCGGCTGATGAACGCCGTCAGATCGCGCGCCGTGAAGATGCTGGAAAAAAGGGAACTTTGGCGAACCCGGTGAAGATGGGTGAGCCGGCTGCGGAACCGCGTGCGAATCTCGCTCATCCTGCCGCGGCCTGATTCCATGGCCTGCTGAAGAGTCGCGATCTGGCCGTTGATTTGCCCGGATTCGGTAGCTATCGCGTCAAGGCTCGTCTGGAGCTGAGCGATGCGCTCCTGCTGCTTCTCTATTTTTCCTTCGAGACGTCTCACGTGGCCGCGTGTGTCGCGAACCTTCACATCGAGATACTCGATCTGGAGTCTCACGGAATCGAGTTCGGAACGAAGGGTGTCCAGGCGGTTTCGTTCGCGGTCGATGCGCTCAGGCTCCGTGTCGGCGGCGAACGAGCCTGTCAGGGAAACTGAAAAGCCGAGCAGCAGCAACAGGATGCCGGCTGCCGCTGATTTGATACGACTCATGAGGATTCGCGGCTGAAGGAGTTCAGATCTCGCAGCGACAGGAGACTGCCTGATATGCCCAGGACGACACCCATCATCAGCAGCTTGACCGAAAGTTTGAGCAGATGCGCGAATCCGACCTGTATGGCGAAAAAAGGCACCAGGACGGCAAGTCGGGCAAGAATGAACTTGTAGCTCAGCATCAGGAGAACCGCGGCCAGGAGAGAGCCAGCAATGCCCTGGATGAACCCCTCGATCACGAACGGCCATCGGATGAACCAGTTGGTGGCGCCGACGAGTTTCATGATGATGATCTCTTCGCGCCGCATATACAGAGTCAGCCGAACGGTGTTGTAGACGATGAAGAGGGATGCCAGGCCCAGAAGGATGATCACAAGCAGACTGCCCAGCCACAGAAGCTCGGAAAGCCCCTGAAACTGACGATATGCCTCTTCCCCGTAGCTGACGCTTTCAATCGGCGACAGCCCCTTGAGCTTGGCGAGCAGAGGCTGAAGGTCATGACTGCCGCGCATTTTGATGCGGATCGTTGGAGGGAGGGGATTGGATTCGCTTCCCAGGCCGAGTTGCAGGAGTTCGCGGTCGGACGAGTCGGTGAACAGCTCCTGCATTGCCGCTTCCGGCCAGACGATTTCAGCCTGTTCGACTTCATCCAGCTGGGTGAGGCGCAATTTGAGGGCGTTTACCTGGTCCCGGGGGGTGGCGGGGGAAAGAAATGCCGTGACCAACGCTTCCTGCTGGAGCCGATGGAGGAACCCTTCGGTTGTCACGGCTGCGAGCAGAAACGTGCCCATCAGCAGCAGCGTCACGGCAATGGTCGAGACGGTGACGAACGTCATCATACCGGCGCGCCGACAGTTGGTGACGGCTTCCGTAAAGAAAAACGACAGAGAGGAGAGCATCAGGCTGACTCCATGCAACAAGCCCGTTTGTCACTCATAAGCATAGGTGCCGCCGGGTTCGTCTTTGATGATGCGGCCTTCAACGAGTGCCACGACCCGCTTCCGCAGCTTGTTGACGAGGTTGTGGTTGTGGGTCGCCATGATGATCGTTGTGCCGCGGGTGTTGATCTCGAGGAACAGCTGCATGATCTCGAAGGAGATCATCGGATCGAGATTGCCGGTCGGTTCATCGGTGATGAGGATCAGCGGATTATTCACGAGGGCGCGTGCAATGCAGACGCGCTGCTGTTCGCCGCCTGAAAGTTCGTCGGGAAACATGCGCCGCTTATGGGAAAGGCCGACCTGCTCGAGGGCCTCCTGGACACGTGCCTGGATGACGTTGTCGGGTGTGCCGAGGACCCGGAGGCCGAAGGCGACGTTTTCGGAGACGGTCCGCCGCTGCAGTAGCTGGAAGTCCTGTAAGACGATGCCCATATTACGCCTGAGGAACGGTACGCGCGAATCGGACATCTCCGTGATGTCTTTGCCGTCGACAAGCACATGGCCTTCGGTAGGGAGTTCTTCCCGGAAAAGCAAGCGCAGGAACGTGCTCTTGCCGGCGCCGCTGGGGCCGACCAGAAAGACGAAATCACCGCGCGGCACTGACAGCGAGACGTTGTTCAGTGCTCTGACGCCGTTCGGATAAATCTTCGTTACGTTCTGCAGTTCGATCATTTGTCTGTTGCCGCGGCATTCAACAAAGGCGGCGGCGCGATCATACCACGAAGTTTCACTTTCCTGCCACCCATGGGTTCGAATATTGTTGGCAGTCGTCGATGGTCAGTGTATGATTGTCGGACTGAGAAGGATATTCCATGGAGGATCCGCACATGATCTTCGAATTACTTCAAATGTGTACCGAGCGTGGCGCGTCTGATCTGCATTTTAAAGTCGGATATCCGCCGATTCTCCGTATTGACGGCAGCATGCTGCCGCTCAAGATGGAGGAGATCGGCCACACCGATTACGAAAATATGCTCGAAGCTATTCTTGACGATTATCAGCTCATCAAGTTTGTCGAGCACAAAAAGCTGGATCTTGGTTACAGCTTCGCGAACGCCCGGTTTCGCGTGAATCTTTTTCATGATTACAATGGCGGCAGTGCGGTTTTTCGCGTCATTCCGTTTCTGCAGCTGACATTCGACGATATCGGGCTGCCGAAAGCTGCGCGGGGCATGATCGAGCGGCCGTTTGGCCTGATCCTGGTCACTGGCTCCACCGGTGCCGGCAAATCGACGACGCTTTCGACGTTCATCACGCACATCGTGGCGCACAAGATCAAGAGCGTCATCACGATCGAGGATCCGATCGAGTATATTTTCGGTGATGGCATGGGCATGGTGAGCCAGCGCCAGGTCGGGGTCGACTGCCGCTCATTCGACGAGGGGATTCGCGGCGCCATGCAGACGGATGCCGATGTGATCATGGTCGGCGAACTGCGCGATCCCGAGGCGGTCAACATGACCCTTACCGCCGCCGAGTCGGGCAAGCTCGTCTTTGCGACGCTGCACAGCAACACGGCCATGCAGGCTATCGACCGGTTTGTGAACCTGTTCCCGCAGACGCAGCACGCGCAGGTGCTCGGCAGGCTTTCGACGACCCTGCTCGGCATCATCACCCAGACGCTTATTCCGCGCAAGGTCGGGAAAGGCCGCGTTGCTGCCTTCGAGATCCTGATGGGCCTGCAGATGATCCGGTCGCTGATCGCCGAGAGCCGGATCCACCTGATCCAGTCCTATCAGGAGTCGGGCGGTGATTCGGGCATGTGCACGCTCGATCAGGCGCTCGCTCAGCTGGTGATCTCGGAAAAAGTCGCGCTTTCGGAGGCGATGATGCGCGCGAGCAATCAGTCGGTCGTCAAAAAAATGGTTGAACAGGCCGGAATTTCACTCGTTCCGGAGGGATCGCAGCAATGAAACCGAAGATATTCACGTATTTCGACCAGGCGATCGAGTTGGGAGCAAGTGACCTCACACTGAAACCAGGCTCGCCGCCGGCATTCAGAATGAACGGGCACCTGGTCGTATCCGAAGAAGACGCTCTGGCACCGCAGGAGATGTATGACCTGTTCCTGCCGATCATCGATATCGGCCGCCAGGAATCGCTTCATGGCACATTCGAGTGTTACTCGATGTATCCGTATAAGCGCAAGGCCAGAATCCGGTTCTACGTATTTCAGCAGCGTGAAGGGTATGCCGGCTCGTTCCGGTTCATCACGAACTCCGTTCCGACGATCAAAGAGCTTGCACTGCCTGAGGAGCTTGAAGCCCAGGCGGTCAAACCGCGCGGTCTGTTCCTGGTTACGGGGCCTGCCGGTAGCGGAAAATCGCACACGATGGCTGCGATGGTGCAGGCGATCAACAAGCGGTTCGCCAGGCATATCATCACGATGGAAAACCCCATCGAGTTCATCTTTTCGCGTGTTCAGTCGATATTCACGCAGATCGAGGTCGGAACCAGCATCCCGACCTATCAGGATGCCCTGACAAATGCTCTGCGCGAGGATCCGGATGTGATGATGATCGGCGAAATGCGCGATCAGAAAACGGTCGAGATGGCGCTTGTCGCCTCTGAAACCGGCCACTTCGTGCTTTCAACTCTGCCGACCATCGGTGCCGCGCCGACCATCGAGCGTATCGTCAGCTTTTTCCCGGTCGACAAGCATGATGAGGTGCGGCTGCAGATTTCGATGAACCTGATAGGCATATTTTCACAGCTGTTGATTCCGCGCGTCTCGCCCCAGCAGCGTGCGAGCGTGGCTTATGAACTGCTCATCGTGAATCCCGCGATCCGCACGCTGATTCGCGACAAAAAGTATTCGCAGCTTGCCTCGACCATGCTCATGGCGCGTCGTGAGGGATGCGTGACACTGAAGGATTCGCTCACGAAGCTGTTGCGGGATGAAACCGCCAACCAGGAACTGGTTCGGGCTATGCTGCAGGAGATCGTGGAATGAACGAAATCGCCGTTAACAAAATCCAGAAAATGCAGGAACGTGCCGCAATGCGGCTCGCGCCGTTGCTCACAGGGGAACTACCGCTTTCCATCCGTGCCCACGCAGCCCGTGTCGTTGCGAAAACGCATGCGGCGGGAAGCGGGAAGGCCGTGCTGAACTTTTTCAATGCGTATCCGGAGCTCGAAGAGTCGATCCAGGCGGTCGCCGAAGTTGGTGGCGAGGAGGCTCTCGCGCAGCTCATCGGAAGAGTTCATGAAAAGCGTGCTTTCAACCGCGATGTCATCGCCGACGTGCTTGCTGGGTTCAGAGTGCCTGCTGGCGCCGACTGCCTGAAAGATTTGCTCGGTGACGAGGATCGCCATGTGCGGTTCCAGGCGGCGAACAGTCTGTTCGCGCATGGCGGCCGTGAATCGGCCCTGGCCCTGTGCCGCTATATCTCCGACCGCGATGAATGGATATCGATGACGATTCTTCGCATCCTGTGCCGGATGAAAGAGCATGAGTCGATTCCGTTTCTTGCCGAGCAGTTTGCAAAAGATGGCGATCTGCGCCGGAAAGCGCAGATGGTTTCGTTCCTTTCGATGTTTCACAGCATCACGCTGGTGAACATTTTTGACGAGGGTCTCAAAGGCAAGGATGCGCGTCTGAAGGCCAACTCGATCGAGGCGATCGGCGAACTGGAGCTTCCGCATCGTGAAATCCAGGCCCGCATCATGCCGTACCTGCACGACCCGAACAATCGCATTCGCGCGAACACGATTCTGGCGCTTGCACGCGCGCAAACGGAGCTGGTG
>Ga0079303_10000035_pt1 | contig 28832 bp, 19 predicted proteins | sample Methanogen_OWC_FD_77073 | JGI IMG/M metagenome (GOLD analysis project Ga0079303, IMG submission 77073) | Enriched soil microbial communities from Old Woman Creek wetland in Ohio, USA - Methanogen_OWC | ecosystem: Environmental > Terrestrial > Soil > Wetlands | place: USA: Ohio | collected...
AAAAGACAAAAAAATTCCCCGGCCGTATGTATATAACTTTTTTATTGACAAAACATTTATTAATATATACAATGTTTGTACTTACAATATATGCAGACCAGTTATCCCCTGTAGTATTATTCGGCGCGCATCAAATCACACGGCTTCATTAACATCCGAGCGCGCCAGATGCCGAACGATATTTCATATGCACGTTGAATAACGATAATAACGGTGAATTATGAAGTTTAGATTCTGGGGAGTCAGAGGGTCGATACCGGCCCCGGGGAAATCGACCGTCAAATACGGCGGCAACACCGCCTGCGTCGAAATATTCCTCGAAGACCGCAATCAGGTAGTCATCCTCGACGCCGGAACGGGTATCCGCGAGCTGGGCAACGATCTCATGACGCGCTTCAAGCCCGGCACGCTGTCGTGCAATATATTCCTGAGCCACACGCACTGGGACCACGTCCAGGGGTTCCCGTTTTTCACGCCCGCGTTCATCGCGGGAAACAAGTTCAATATCTACGGGCCGCCCACGCTTTCGATCAACGAAGGCGCCCAGAAGCCTTCGCTGAACCTCAAGGACCTTTTCATCGAGCAGATGCGATACCAGTACTTTCCCGTCAAGCTCGACGAGATGAAGGCCGATACCCAGTTCATCGAGATCAAGGAAGGCGATTATTTAATCGACGGCGTCAGGCTAAAGGCCAAGGTTCTGAATCACCCCATACTCTGCCTCGGATACAGGTTCTGCTTCAACGGGACGGGCGACCTGGTCTATTGCACCGATCTCGAGCCTTATATCAATTACTATCACTCGAACGCCGAAGTCCTTCCCGACGATATTTACGACCCGAGGACGTTCGAGAAATTCAAAAAAAAGGTCAACGACCCCATAGCCTCCGAAAAACTCAATTTCGGCTTCAATGAAAACTCGAATATCATAAATTTCTGCAAGGGAGCGCGCGCGCTCATCATCGACTCTCAATACACGAAAGATGAATACGTGAATAAAATGAGCTGGGGCCATTCGCGCGTCGACGACGCACTATCGGTGGCCTGCAGAGCCGGAGTGGAAAGGCTCTATCTTTTTCATCACGACCCCACCAGATCGGACGACGGGATCGATTCGCTGCTGGCTTACGCCCGCGAACTGGCCGCGTCGAGGTTCAACGACAGAAAAATCAAAATCGAGGCTGCATGCGAAGGGGCGATCGTCGAGCTTTAAAACCTTCGAAAATAGGTGAAAATGAACAAGCGCGGAAACGTAGGCAATTTAATTCTCATAATCGTACTGGCCATAGTCCTGGTCATTATCTTCACTTTCGCCTACAGGGCTTATCTCGGTTTTTCCAAGGGCGGATACTCGCACGTCGGGATCTTTCTCGCCCGGGGCGGCAGCGGCGACAAAAGTTTCAACGACCTGGTGGTGTCCGGGCTTCACCGCCTCGAAAAAGAGCTCAAGATCGAGCTCAAGATGAACGCCCACCAGAGCGACGACCAGAACGTCAAGGATGCCAAATTCCTCCTCAAAAACCAGTACGATCTTCTCATCGGAGTGGGTTTCGAATACGAAGAACTCTTCGGCAGCCTTTCGAAACAATACAAAAAGGCCGATTTCGTAATCGTCGATTCATACGTCAACTCCAAAAACGTGGCGTCCCTGATTTTCCGCGAACACGAAGGCGGTTTTCTGGCCGGAGCCTTCGCCGCGCTGGTCTCGGGCGGGAAGCCGATCGGGTTCATCGGCGGAATGATGATTCCGCCCGTCGAGCGCTTCTGCGACGGATACGTCGAAGGCGCGAAATATATCAACCCGAAAATTAAAGTCGAAATACGCTACGTCGGCAAGGATCCGTCGGCGTTCGCCAACAAGGCGGAAGCAAAGAAACTCGCCGTCGCCCTTTATAAAACTGGAATCCCCATCATCTTTCAGGCCGCCGGCGGCTCGGGACTCGGAGTAATCGAGGCGGGCGTCGAAATGAAAAAATTCGTCATCGGAGTCGACTCCGACCAATCCGACATCGCGCCGGACACCGTCATTACCTCAGTCGAAAAACGCGTCGACGTGGTCATCTTCGAGCACATCAAAGACACCATGCAAAAAGGCTTCGTCGGGGGCAAGAGACATTTCGGCATCAAGGAAAAAGCCATCAGGCTTTCGCCATTCAACTACAGCCGTTTCAAGGTGATCAAGCCCGAATTCGAAACCCGAATTCAAAAAATCGAGGAAGACATCGTCAAAGACAAGATCAACGCGCTTAAAAACATCAAAAATATGTACGATTGATGCGGCGTTCATCCTGCCGCATTTGATTTTTCATCATTTTATGAAATCACGCTCAATGAAACCCTGTAACCGGCCTTCCGGAGCCATTACGGCCAGGAACCGCCAATATTCGTTTTTCCGTTCCGCCGCACTGGCCCTTCTTCTGGCCGCGGCATTTCTCGTCGCATCACAGACGGCATTGATCGCGGCCGACATTTCCGGCGGCGAAAGCACCGGAATAAGGCCCGTAAATCACAGGATCGTCATCGAACTGTATCCGGATAAACACACCATCTCGGGCGAAGTGGAAATCGAAACCGAGATACTGCCGAATTTTACGGGCGAAATAGTCCTCAATCTGAACCGCGATATGGACCTCAGGTCGCTGCGCTTTCTTCCGGATAAATACGAGGTGGCGTTCAAAAGGACCGATGACAGAGTGACCATCTCGGCCGGCGGAAAGACGCCTGGAATTATTTACGCTTCATTTTACGGCGATCCTTCGGTCTATATCACCCAAAAGAACTCATTCACCTACGTCGGAAAAGAAGGATGCTATCTGAGCGACCTTTGCTACTATTTCGCGCGCCTCGGAGGAATCGAAGACGAATCGCAGTGCGAAATGATCGTCACGCTTCCAGAAAAGTGGGAAGCCATTACCCAGGGCAAAAAAAAATCCTCATTTCCGACTCCGGGGCAGCCCGGAAGGGTCACCCAGATTTTCGAGATGAAATCCAGAACGCGCTGTCACACGCTGGCGGCCGGACCTTATGCGGTTAATTCCATCGACACATATTCGGGCAGCGGCTTCAAGCTGACGTCATATTTTTTCGATTTCGACAGGGACTACTCAATAAATCATCTCAACGAGGCCGACTCCATTTTGAAATTTTATTCGGTCAATTACGGCGGCCTGAAAAAAGGCGTGCTCAAGATCGTCGAGGTCGAAAAGGTTTTTCCAGGCGGCTACGGCCCGGATGAAGTCGTCTACCTCACGGCGGCGGCGATATCGGGCGGAACCGTCGACGTGGCCCTTCTCGCCCACGAGATAGCGCACCAGTGGTTCGGCAACCTCGTCAATTGCGAATATCCCGGGTCCAATTTTCTCAACGAAGCGTTCGCCACTTACGCCACGCTCGGTTACCTTGGTTCAAGGGCCGAACATTACGACAAATTAACCGCGGCCCTCGATAACTACGAGCGTGAGTATTTCGCTCTTCGAAAGGCCCTCGGAACCAATGAGGTTTCGATCGAAGAAGCCTGTAAATCTCCTGGAATAAGGCCGGGATACCAGACGACCGTTTATTACCGCGGCGCCTTCGTCCTCGGAATGATCCTCGACGAACTGTCCCGCATATCAAGCATACCGTCGAAAGAAATAATTGAAAGATACGTCAGAACCTTCAAAAAAAAGACCGTCTCGATGGAAGACTTCAAAAAATTCCTTCTCGACGGCAACTCCCTCGTATATAATTCCTGGAACCGCGAAAGAAATTATTCGAGCGTTAAAAACATCATCGATTCATTCTATCACGGCACCGCCGCTATCGAGTTGATCGTGAACGATTTCTCGATCGAAAATACACGCAAAGGGATGGAAGCCGTCTTCGAAATCGAAAGAACGGACAATTTCCAATACCCGGTTTGCACCGATATAGCGTTCTACGACGCGTTCGGCAAAATAACCGATTTCGCCAGCTTCAACCTCCAAAATAATTTCCCCGCCCGGAAGAAAGAAACATATAAGTTCAAATTGAAATCCCGGCCGGTTTCATGGACGATCGATCCTTATAAAAAGGTCCTCATGCAGCGTTATTTTCCATCTATAATGGCGCTCATGCACGAAACCGATTCAGTGGTCGTCTACGGGACTCTGAGCCATTCTTCACACGTAAACGCGTTCATGAAGGAGCTGGCGCTGTCCATAGATCCTTCAGCGAAGGCCGATTTTCAGTTCGACGGCGCGGAAGCATGCAAAAAGAAAAAAGCCCTTCTGATCGGAACGCCGCGAACCAACCGCGTGCTCGGCCTGATCGAGAACCGCCTTCCTTTCAGATATTACGAACACTCCATAAGTCTTGACGGAACGCCCTATCCTGACGAAAATTACGCGCTCAGATATTTTTTCCAGAATCCGTTTTTAAAATTCGGGGTCATTGGAGTGATCTCATTCGAAAGCGAAGCATCGCTTTCATACGTGGGGCATGGGCACGACCTCTCGGACTACGTCATATCGCTGCCTACCTTTTCGCGCCTGATAAAGGGAAATTTCAAGTCTAACATATCCGGACGCTTCTCGCAGGCCGACATGGCGGATAAGTCTTATCCGGAATTTTCTTCCCTGTCCGCCGGCTTCAACAATTTCGCCGTCGAAAACCGCGTCAATCCGGTCCAGATAAGCATTTCCAACACTGGTAATTCGACCGAATCCGTAACGCTTAAAATCAGTCACGTCAAGGAAGCGGAGGAAACCATCATCGAAAAAAACATTCAGATACCGCCTAACGATATTTCGCGTTTCGAGTATCCTTTCTACGCTTCTTACGACACCAGGAACACTCTGAAGGCGTCGATGTCCGACGAAAACGGCAAAGTGATCCAGGAGGCGCTGATCAAGTTCAAGCCCGTCAGATCGTCTTACGTTTACCTCGTCGCGACCGACGACAACTCGAATATCAGCAGGATCAACACCGCTCTGGGCAGCACTTTTTCGACGGTTTTCCGAAACAGGTCGGTAATGGAAATGATCCCGGTAAATTGTATTACGCTTCCGAAGGACCACAACCTTCTTTCGTCGGTTACCGGAATACTTTTTTTCGACACCGACCTCACGGGCAAACCGGCTTATATACTGGAAACCCTTGAAAAATTCGCCTCAGCTGGCGGGAAGGTCATATTTTCCGGTTTCGATTTCAGCCGCGACGCGAGCGGTTCCAACATGCGTTTTCTGGAAAATTATTTCGCGCACAATATCGCGGGATCAAAAAAAATCGAGATTCCCGGCGAAATGAACGATTCGAGTAATTACTCTTCTTCACCGGCCAAAAAGCCCGAATCATATGCGCCGAAACCCGTCATATGCCGAAGCCAGTTCCCTAAACCCGTTTCCAAAAACGAAAAGGTTTTCTGGCGCATCGGCGAAAGACTTCTCGCGGCAGAAATCGGCAAGGGATCTTTCTACTATATACCTTACGATTTTCTCGCGACCGAACTGCGCTACAACAAATCGAACGACGATGTAATCACCGAGGCATTCATTTCCTCCGAAAAATGGCCGCATGAATACCTGGATGCGGACAAGCTCAATATAGACGACACTTACAGGCAAAGTTCGGATTCCGGATTATTGCGATGGGAATATTTCATAATTTTCATGCTCATATATATAACCTTGCTCGGGCCGGTCATGGGCATCTATCTCAAGAGTAAAAACATCCTCGATTATTTTTTCGCCGGCATCTTCGTTATCACGTTGATTTTTTCTCTGATAACGGTTGCCACCGGTATCCTGCTCAGAAATTCAGGAAATGCAGCGGAAGTGATCGCCGTAACCGAGATACCTTTCGAATTCAGCGGCAAGCTGGTCAGGAACAATTATTTTAACATCGTATGCGGAAACTTCGACATGATAAAAATGGAATTCCCGAACATGAATTTTATCGGCGCAAACGCCAAGTCTTTTTCTTATCAGACCAAAACAAATATTGTCAACGGGCGCGACGGGGTGACCGTCAATATAACAAAACCGCTCGCCTTCACTTCAAATGTATTTTCGATCGCCGAATCCGGCATCGATGTGCCCGATTCAATGCTATACCGCATAACGGGCCTCCTCGGCACAGACGAGCTCACGGTTAAATTCAACACTCCGTTCATACCCGAAGGGCCGGTTGCGCCCGCCGCCATTCTGAAATTGCCGGAAGGATATTTTATAATCAAAAAGATTGAGGCCGGCGCGACCGGCGAGGTAAGGGTGCCATACTCGGGAGTTCTTTCTATGGCCACGGCGGCCGATGATATTTCCTCGGCGGCCGGACTATCGCGGAACGAAAAAACCGCCGTGGGCGAGCTCCTCGCCCAGCTGGACCAGCATTACACTCACCGGGAAGCTTCGATCATGATATATTTTTTTCGTGACGAACTGACCGCGCTTTCCAACGGCCGCAAAATGAATTGCCCCAGGCTGAATATCTTCCTCAGTCCGTTCACCTTTAACGTCAAAAGCGGTTCCGTAATACCCGATTTTATGATCGTCAAGAGAGGTGCGAAATATAACGGCATGGATTTTTTCGACTGCTCTTTCGGCTCTAAAAATTTCATGGAATCGACCGGCCCCGGAAAAAAGCCGAGATTTGCGACCAGCTCGAAGTTAGAATATTATCCGAAGACTCGAAAATTTTCCGCCAATCCAGGAAGAATTACGAAGCTTAGTAATTCCTTTTACCTGAAGTGGCTCGGCAGTAAATCTCAAAACATGTCATGGAACGTCGGAGATACGAAGCTCGAACTTGTCATATCGAATTTCAAGGAAAATTTCGAAAACAACGGAGGAAAAGGCGGGCCGCTGGCGTGCGCTTTCAGGGCGCCCTTCTTCGACAATTGCGATACCAGATTTTCAATAATATGCGAGTGATGAAAATGTTACCGGAAACCTCCGGAAAATTAAAATTCTGTTTCATAATCTTTCTGTCGATTTCATTCGCGATCGCCGGATACGCGGGCATTGCCCTCGCCCAATCAGCCGGGACGAATAAGACATCGCCGACAGGCAAAAAAAATAAGATTGAAAAAATGCTACAAAATGAAGTAACCCTTTCGGCGGTTCTGGGAATCGACAACAAATATTTCGAGGACCACCTCACGCCTCTTGAAATTTGCCTCAACAATGGAAGGGAATCAAACTTCGAAGGTGAAATAGTAGTTCGCATAGGACGAAATCCTTATCGTATCGTCAACGTCGTCGCGGGGCCTCAATCGATTAAAAAGTTCAATTTAAGCGTCAAAACCGGACGTTACGCTTCTCCCGTCAAAATCAGCCTTATAGATTCGAAGCTCAACAAGACTATCTACGAAGACAATGTCACTGTGCTGTCTAATACCGGCTCAAATTATTATATTCTTTCGGTTTCCGAAAACACTTCATTTTACAATGAAATCAGAAACCAGCAGATCATGAAAAAGGTCAACTATTTAAAAAAGAAAAGCTACGACGAGTCCGACTCGAGTGACGGAGGCGTCGAAATAGTCTCAATAAAGCCTGATGAATTATTCAGGTACTCCGAATGTTACGCCCCTTACTCCATGATCATACTGAACTCGGCCGATATATCGACGCTCACCAAGGTCCAGGAACAGGCGTTGATAAATTACGTTAACGAGGGAGGCTCGCTTCTTGTCAGCTATGGGGGATTCGCCTCGAGAATAGCATCTTCCGGCCTGGCATCGATTCTTCCCGTTAAAATCACCGGAAGCGAGATGGTCGATGGCGTTTCATTCTACAGGGCGGCAGGCCTGAAAACCTCAAAAGATGAAAGCCTGGCAAATTATGAGAGCATCAGCGTGCCGCTCACAGTGGGCGAACCAGCCGATGACGCGTCAATACCACTCAATTATCAATCGGGCGAAAAGAGTTTTCCGCTGATCGCCCACAAACGTTTCGGCCGCGGGATCTCTTATTTTACGGCATTCGACATATCCCAGACCGACCTGTCAAAGATAAGGTATCTGAAGGATAATATAAAATGGCTTATGATCAGCTCCAACAATAACGAAGCCATGAACGTCGGACTTATCGCCGAATACATCAACGATTTTATGGCTTCGTACATGAAAAACGAAGCACGGGCTCCGGAACCCTATGGATCTATAGCAATTCTCAGCCTCTTTGCAGCGTTCGTCTGCTTCGGTGTTTATTTTCTGGCTAAAAGAAATCTTTCCCTGGGAAGGATATTGATCGTCACCATTGGCGCTTCATGGCTCGCTTTCGTTTCAATGGGCTATTCCGAGCTTGAATCGGTCATGAACCAGGCCACCGTTTACGAACTCGGGTTCCACATGATCGACAATTCGAATTCGCGCGTAAGAACCATAACGGCGCTCTCGATTCTCGAACCGCCGCTTTCAAAGGCGAAATATGTCATAGATTCGAATACCACCTCGTTTTACAACCAGAATAATTCATACGATAGCAACGACGACGATATCTATGTCGACGATGATTTTTACAATCTGATAAATCCCAGAATGGGGTTTTCATATTCAAAGTACGTTCTGTCGAAATCGGTTCCTCTGAACGGAAAATTTTCTTTGAATTTCTCGGAATCCTCCGTCCAGGCCGAAGAACAGGAAAATGCCGGTCCGTCAATAAATTCGCAAGCGAACCCCGAAGAGCTAATAAAGGAGTTCAAGAAGAAATTCAAGAAGAAAAAAAATACCGGACCAGGCTCCCGCGGCATTCAGGAATTAACCTCCATCACGAATAATACAGATCTGGAAATCGAAGAAGCGTGCATTTTCTACGAAGACCATTATTACGAAACGGGAAAACTCGCTCCGGGATCTAAGGTCGATCTCACGAGCCATAAGGAAGTGTCGCCTAGAAACAAGATGGCCGCATTCATAGAGGACGTCATGAACCGCCTGGCTCACCCGGAAGGCTCGTTTGAAGACTCACGACCGGCCGGCTCGAAAATAATCAACCCTTACGGCAATTCCAATTTCAGGAACAGGGATTTTCTGGATCAGGTAGGCAGCAGGGCGCTTATGCAGAGGAACATCCCCACGCTGGTCGGCTACATCAGAAACGCCCCCGCATTTTCAGCGGCGCACAGCTTTTCTCAATGCAACCGCCGCGACGCGGGATCGATAATATTAGTAAAATTAAAATGAACGTCGGGAGCCGTTATGATTGAGATCAAGAACCTCTACAAATACTATGGCAAACTCATAGCCGTCAATAATCTCAGCCTCTCAGTCGGACAGGGCGAGATATTCGGCGTCATCGGTCCGAACGGAGCGGGCAAGTCCACGACGATCAAGATCATGTCGACTCTTTTGAATCCCTCCGCCGGTTCCTGCACGATAGACGGCATAAATGTTACGAAAGAGCCGTACAAAGTCAGGCAGATAATGGGATATATGCCCGACCTCTTCGGCCTGTACGAAGAACTCAAGGTCTGGGAATACCTCGAATTTTTCGCTGCATGCCATAAAATCCCGTTCAAAAAGCGCGGCCAGATAATCAACGACATTCTCGAGCTGACCGACCTTACCGTAAAACGCGATTCCCAGGTCGGCGGCCTTTCGCGCGGAATGAAGCAGCGCCTCTGCCTGGCCAAGACGCTTATCCACGACCCCAAGGTGCTGGTCCTCGACGAACCCGCTTCCGGCCTCGACCCGCGTGGAAGGATCGAGATGAGGGCGCTTCTGACCGAACTGCGGCGCATGGGCAAAACAATATTCATTTCTTCGCATATACTCACGGAATTGGCCGATTTTTGCACTTCCGTGGGCATCATCGAAGGCGGAAAACTCGTCGTCGCCGGAAAGATCGACGACGTCGTCAGGGCGCACGGGGCCCACAGGCACATCAAGCTCAGGGTGATAGGAAAAATGGAGGAATGCGAACGCATACTGAAGGACAATCCTGCGGTAGCCAACATCGAAACTATGGTCGTCGAGAAAGTATTCTCGTTCGACATGAACTGCGACGACGAAGCGTTGTGCGAACTTCTCAGGACACTTATTACGTCCGGAATCCCCGTAATATCGTTCTTCGACAGGGGAGGCAACCTCGAGGATATTTTCATGAAGGTTACGAAGGGGCAGGTTTCATAGCATGGAAGGAATCATATCGACTATAACCTCCAGAATGTGGAGATTATGGGACAACATCGAGCCCATGGTCAGGTTCGAGTTCATATACAGGCACAATTACGTCCGTTACATCAGTTATCCGATAGGGCTTCTTATAATCACATCTTGTTTTCTATACGGTCAGTGGCCGAACAGCCACGATATGGTCGTCGACACCGTCGGGGACAAATTTTTCTCGTACATGATGGTAATTTTCATAATGCTCACCACTTCCATCGGGTGCTTCCACGCCGCCCTTTCCATTTCATCCGAGAAGGAAAAAAAGACTCTCACGATTCTCCGGATGTCGGGAATGTCGAGTTTCGACATAATAGCCGGAAAGTCCGCAACCAGCTTTCTGTTCGCCATTTTCATCATTTTCCCTCACCTGCCTCTCGTCCTGGCCTGCCCGTTCCTCGGAGGCATCACATTCTCGAAGGTTTTCGGCGGAATCGCCATATTGATGGTCATGACTCTTTTTTACACCACTTCTGGAGTCTTCGTCTCGATGCTTGCCAAAAAAAACTACATATCGATCGCCCTGGCCATATTCATGCTTTTTTCCGTCCATTTCGGAGGTTACTTCATGGATTACATCTGTTTTTCTGAATACGACAATTACGGTTACGCTCGAAGCACCGATGACGCGATTTTTTATACGCTGTCTCCAATGGAGATCTGGCAAAATTATCTCTGGGAGCAGACGAACTCGAGGCGTTTTTATCCCACGCACAAGATACCTTCCCTGACGGTCGCCGGCATGGAGTTTCCCGCTTTCATAATCGCCGCCATATTCTACCTTGCATCGACATTTCTGATCTGCGGGGCGGGAACAGGTTATATGGAGCGTTACCTGAAATGGAGGGAGGACTGAGATGGCTCTTCTCACCGGCCCCATACTGACCCGAGAGGTAATAACGATATTCAGGCGCAAAAGAACTTACTTCTGGATGCTCATATACCTCGGCATCCTTATTTTCAACGTTTACGCTTCATGGCCGGGTGTCTCATACGGGTTTTATACGGAAAATCCGATATTCGCCATGATAAGGACGAGTCGCCGTGCGGCTTCGGATATCCTCTACATAATGATCTTTCTGATTTTCATAATAATGCCGTCATACATGGCGACGACCATGACGAGGGAAAAAGAGGAAAATACTATTTCTTCTCTGGCGGTCACGCAGCTTACCGCCATCGACATCATTTTCGGCAAGATCCAGGTTTCCGCCTTTTATACGGCTTACCTGCTTCTTATAACGACGCCGATATTCGGCGCGCTTTACAAGCTCGGAGGATTCACGATGAACGAAATCTTCCAGGGGTACGCCATAATCTTCATCGTATCGCTGGCGATGAGCCTCTGGGCGATGTTCTTTTCTACCATATCGAGCACTTCCTACAAGGCGATAACCAGGACCTACGTGTTTTTCTTCATACTAATGATCGGCATAGGATTCACCGCCGAGTCTTTCTATCGCCTGGGGCTGGGCCACATTTTCGATTCGTCTTACGTCAATCCCTTCCTGTCGATTTATTCCATATTCTTCGGAAAAAGCGGAAGCGCCTATTCGTCCAACCTTAACATGTCAAGCACGGCGGCACAGAACCTGATATTCGGCATTTTCTACAAGGAAACGCTTTCGGTTCTGGCTTTTTATTCTCTCGTTTCGCTTGTGTTCACGTTGCTTATCATCTTTTCCTACCGCCGGCTCGAACACAAATGGAATTAGCGCCCCAATAGCGTCACATGCACGGATACCTGAAATCCTTCGGCGGGCATAGATTTTCCTTGATAGCCCTCGGGCTGACCCATTTTAACATATTTATGATCGTCCCCGATTTGTCATTGGTGCCGGAAGCCCTCGCTCCTCCGAAAGGCTGATGCCCGGCCATTACCCCCGACGGTTTATCGTTGATGAAGAAATTCCCGGCGGCGTGGCGGAGCGCCTTTTCGGCCGAGGCGATCGCGAACCTGTCGCGCGCGAAGACCGAGCCGGTCAGGCCGTACGGCGAAGTCGCGTCGCAAAGTTCCAGCGCCTCTTCGTAATTTTCGTCGTCATAAATATACAGCGCGAGAACCGGCCCGAATATTTCCTCGCTCATGAGCCGCGAACGGGGGTCCTTCGAAACGAAAACGGTCGGCTCTATGAAATATCCTTTTGAATCGTCGAAGCCGCCGCCGAAAACCAGTTCGTATTCATCCCTGGCGCCTATCGCGTGTTCGATATACGAGGAGATGTTCTTGAAGGCGGCCGCGTCTATGACGGCGCTCATGAAACTCGAAAAATCTTCGACGCTTCCCATTTTTAAAACCGAGAGCTGCCTTACGAGTTCTTCCTTCAGGCCGCCCCATATCGAGCTGGATACGTACGCCCTGGAGGCGGCCGAACATTTCTGGCCCTGATATTCGAAGGCGCCGCGAATCAATCCCGTGGCGGCTTCGCGGATATCGGCCGAAGAATGAACTACGACGAAGTCCTTTCCTCCGGTCTCGCCGACGAGCCTCGGGTAGTTTTTGTAGGTGGCGATCCTGCTCCCGACGGCGGTCCACATCTGCCTGAACACTTCCGTGGAGCCCGTAAAATGAATTCCGGCGAGGTTTTCCGACGCAAGCGCGGGCCCGCCTATGGCGGCGCCGCTTCCGGGCACGAAATTGATGACGCCGGGAGGAAGGCCGGCCTCGACCAATATCCTCATTATGACATAAGCGGGAAATACGGCCGAAGACGCCGGTTTCCAGATAACGGTGTTGCCCGCGACGGCGGGGGCGCAAGGAAGGTTGGCGGCTATGGAGAGGAAATTGAACGGCGTGGCCGCGAAAACGAAGCCTTCGAGAGGCCTCATGTCCATACGGTTATAAACGCCCTTCGAATTTTTCGGCTGCATATCGTATAACGCTTGAAGCGAATGGGCGGCGTACCTTAAAAAATCGGCGGTGGCGCAGACGGCGTCGGCGTCCGATTGAAGCACGGTTTTCGACATGCCCAGCATCGCGGCTGCGTTTACCTCGTCGCGGCAAGGGCCGCATATAAGCTCGGCCGCCTTTAAAAACACTGCGGAGCGCTGTTCGAACGGCGTATCCTCCCAGCTTTTCTTGGCGGACAGAGCCGCTTCGACGGCCATTTTCGCTTCCCTTTCGCCGCAGCGGTTGTATCTTGCGACGACGACCGAACGTTCGTGGGGCACGAAACAGTCGACGAGGTCACCCGTTATTATCTCTTTTCCGCCTATCACTGCCGGGATCTGAACCACGGAGCTTTTCATTTTTTCAATGGCTGCGATAAGAGACGCTTTTTCGGGCGACATTGGCCTGAATTCCTTCGAAGGTTCGTTTACGGGTTCCGGAACGCGAAAATACGAATCTGACATCTTTCATCAACCTTCCTTCATGGAATACTTTTTGAAAAAACGCCCCGGAAAATGCTTTTTGAAGGCTTTTTCCGGAGCGTTTAATTTATCGTCAAGGCGCGCTCGCGCGCCCGTTTTTATTTATATCAGAACCAGCGGGTCGATATTACCTTCTTGTCGGTGTAGAAATCTACCGATTCGGCTCCATGGGCCTTGAGGTCGCCCAGGAACGAATTTCTGGAACCGCCGAACGAGAAGAACGCCATCGGGGCCGAGATGCCTATGTTGACTCCGCACATCGCGGCGGGAACCCTGTAGCCGAATTCGCGCGCGTGTTTTCCGGACGCCGTGAATATGCATCCGGAGTTGGCGTACTGGCAATTTTCGACCATCTTCATGGCTTCCTCGAAGTCCTTCGCGCGTATGAAATTTATAACCGGTCCGAATATCTCGTCGACCGCTATCTTCATCTCCGGGCGGACGTCGTCGAATACCGTCGGGCCTATATAAAAACCGTTCGGGTGTTCGGCGACCTTCACTCCGCGGCCGTCGAGAACGAGTTTCGCGCCTTCTTTCACGCCGATTCCGATATATTCGAGAACGCGGTCGTACGCCTTCTTCGAAGACAGCGGCCCCATCTGGGTCGACGTCGTCAGGCCGTTTCCGACCTTCATGTTTTTGATCTTCTCGACAAGGGCTGAAAGAAGTTTGTCGTGGACGTCGCCGACGGTGACGATATTGCTTCCGGCGAGGCACCTCTGTCCGGCGCATCCGAAGCAGGAGCCGATAAGGGCGTTGACAGTCGCGTTGATATCGGCGTCAGGCATTATCAACATGAAATTCTTCGCACCGCCGAGCGACTGAACGCGCTTTCCGGTCCTGCCGCATTCGGCGTAAACGTGCTTCGCGGTGGGCGTCGAGCCGACGAACGAAACGCCGGCGATGTCGGGATGCGAAAGTATACCGTTGACGACGTCGCGGCCGCCGTTGACCATGTTGACGACTCCGGGCGGCAGATTGAGCTCGTCGAGGATCTCATAAACGAGTTGCTGCGAAAGCGGGGTCTGTTCGGAAGGCTTCATGACGAAAGTGTTGCCCGAGGCAATGGCGGGCGGCAGGAACCACAGGGGAACCATAAACGGGAAATTGAAAGGACATATCGCGGCGAAAACGCCCATGGGCTGCTTGTAAACCATGCAATCGATTCCGGTGGCGATATCTTCCATCGCCTGCCCCTTCATCAGGGAAGCTATTCCGGCCATGACCTCGACAACCTCTATTCCGCGCCTGACTTCGCCGCGGCTTTCCTCCAGTGTCTTTCCGGCCTCGATCGTGCATATCCTGGCCAGATCGTTGAAGCGGTCCTCGAGTATCGCCTTGAGCTTGAACATGTAGCGGGCGCGGGTAACCGGGGGCGTCATGCGCCATTCATGGAAAGCGGCCTTCGCGGCCGCTACGGTTGCGTTGACCTCGTCGGTCGTGGAATAGTTGACTCTGGCGATAATTTCGCCGGTCGCCGGGTTGACGACATCGTTGCCGTCTTTGCCCTTGATGTCGACCCATTCGCCGTTTATGTAATTTTTTACTATCTTTACGTCCATTGACTTCTTCCTCCTGATATTACTTTACGGCCTTGAATGCGCGGTCGATGATCTTTATCGCGTCATCGACTTCCCTCTTTGAAACTGTCATGGGAGGCGTGATCCTGATGACGTTTCCGTAGAGTCCGCCCTTGCCGATGAGGAGCCCTTCCGCCTTGGTGTGCTCGAAAATCTTGAGTATGGCTTCGACGTTCGGTTCCTTGGTCTTCCTGTCCTTGACGAGCTCGACGCCCTGCATGAGGCCCATTCCGCGGACCTCGCCTATGATCTTGTAGCGATCGGCGAGCTCCATGAGCTTGTCGCGAAGGTAGGCGCCTACGACTGCGGCGTTATGCGCAAGCTTTTCTTCCTCGATGTATTCGATAACGGCGAGGGCCGTCGCGGCCGTAACGGGGTTTCCGCCGAACGTGCAGATCGTCCAGCCGTTGATTCCATCGGCCACTTCGGAGGTCGCGATCGTCCAGCCGATGGGATTGCCGTTGGCCATGCCCTTGGCAGAGGTCATGATGTCCGGAACGACTCCGTATTGTTCGATTCCGAACCATTTGTTTCCGGTCCTGCCCCAGCCCGTCTGGACCTCGTCAGATATGAAGAGACCGCCATATTTCCTGACTATGTCGACGGCGACCTTGAAATATTCCTTGGGAGGAGTAATGAAACCGCCGACGCCGAGTATCGGTTCGGCTATGAAGGCAGCGATCTTGCCGCAAGTTTCGGTCTTTATGAGTTCCTCGAGATCGCGGGCGCAGGCCATATCGCATGACGGATACTTCAGGTGGAACGCGCAGCGGTAGCAATAAGGGGCTATCGCGTGGTGTATTCCGGGGACCAGCGTCTTGGAGATTCTCCATCCGGCGTGGGCGGTGAGGTTCATGGCCAGAACGGAACGACCGCTGTAGCAGTGCCTGAGTGCGATGATTTCCTGCGCGCCGGTATAACGCTGAGCCGTGAGGATGGCGGTTTCGTCGGCTTCGGTTCCGCTGCTTGTGAAGAAACTCTTTTTGAGTTTCCCCGGAGCTATGTCGGCGAGCTTTTCAGCCAGGAGACCTACGGGAAGGTTTGGATAGAGAGTCGATATATGCTGGAGTTTTTTCAGCTGTTCTATGGTCCTGTCGGTGACCTGCTTGTTGCAGTGACCGACCGAAACCGTGAGGATCCCGCCGAAGAAATCCAGATATTGATTTCCCTCGAAATCTTTTACGTAGAGGCCGTCGCCCGAGGCGAGCGGAAGGGGTTCTTTGTAGTAGGTGATGACCGATGGGTATAGAAAATCTTTATATTTTTTAGTTACATCCTTATTCTTCATTACCTGAAAACTCCTCCATTATTTTATTATTTGCCCTTTTTTACGCTGACCAGTCCGACGGGTCGAATTTTTTGCGTTTCAGGAACTTGCCGTGCGAAAGAGTACCTTTAAATTTACCGCCCTCGGCGATGAGCTTGCCGCGCGACACCGTCATGACGCACATTCCGTGAAGAGCGGCGCCCTCGTAAGAACAATAATCGCACTTGTAGTGAGCGTTCTTGAGGGTTATCTTTCCGTCCTTATGCGGGTCTATGATCGTGAAGTCGGCGTCGGAACCCACCGCAATGGAGCCCTTGTGGGGATACATTCCGAAAAGCTTCGCGGGGTTTGTCGACATGACCTCCGCGAACTTATTTTTAGATATGCGGCCGCCGTTGACGCCGTATGTGTATATCAGGTTGACGCGTTCGCCTATTCCGGGGGCCCCGTTGGGAATTTTCGCGAAACTTTCGCGGCCTGCGTCCTTCTGCCCTTTCATATTGAACGAGCAGTGATCGGTGGCGATCGTCTGGACGAAGCCGTCGCGTATCGCGTCCCATATGATGTCGTTATTGGACTCGTCGCGAAGAGGAGGCGACATGACCCATTTAGCGCCTTCGAATCCGGGCCTGTGATAATATTTATTCGAAAGAAGCAGATATTGCGGGCACGTCTCGGCGAATACGACCTTGCCTTCGGCCTTTGCGATCTTGATTTCCTGGAGGGACTCGTCGCAACTCATGTGGACGATATAAAGCGGTATTCCGACCATGTCGGCCAGAACGATTCCCCTGTGGGTCGCCTCGCCCTCGGCCTCTGCCGGATGAGCGACCTCGTGATATTTGGGAGCCGTCTTGCCCTCGGCCGGCAGTTTTTTTATCAGATAATCGAGCATTTCGCCGTTCTCGGCGTGGATCGAAACGAGCGCGCCGTGTTTCTTCGCCATGTTAAGGACGCCGATGAACTGGCCGTCGTCTATCATCAGAGAGCCCTTATACGCCAGGAAGCACTTGAAGCTGGTGACGCCCTCCTTCACCAGCTGAGGTATTTCGGCCGAGATCTTCTCGTTGAAGCCGGTCATGCACATGTGAAAACCATAGTCGATGGCGGTCTTTCCATCGGCCTTCCGGTGCCAGGTTTTTAACCCCTCTAAAAGTCCCTTCTTGGCGTCGGGCATCGCGAAATCCACGAATGCCGTCGTTCCTCCACATGCGGCGGCTATCGAACCGCTCTCAAAATCGTCGGCCGTCATGGTACCCATGAAAGGCATGTCCAGATGGGTGTGAACGTCGATACAGCCCGGAAATATTTCGAGCCCTCCGGCGTCGATCACGCTGTCGCCTTTTTTCGGCTCGATCTTTTTCGCTATCTGAACGATCTTTTCCCCTTCAACAAGTATGTCGGCGCGGTATTCGTCCACCGCAGTGATTATCGTTCCACCCTTTATTATCGTAGCCATCGATACCTCCGCAATTTTATAAATTGGACGCGGGCCGGCGGACCGGAAAATTCCCGGCCGCCGGCTGACAAATCATAATGAAAATGCTGATTTACGGAAGGAGTTCTACCATGTCTCCGTATGTTTCCGGACGACGATCGCGGTAGAACTGCCAGAGGTTCCTGGCTTCTTCGATCCTGTCCATGTCCAGATCGGCGACGATAAGTTCATCTTCGTCTTCGCTGCCGACGGCGACGAACTGCCCGCGCGGATCGACGAAATAGCTTGTGCCGTAGAATTTCCCGATTTTCCAGGGTTTTTCGATGCCGACGCGGTTGATGCAGCCCATGTAATAGCCGTTAGCGACGGCGTGCGCGGGCTGTTCGAGCTTCCACAGGTACTGGGAAAGCCCGGCGACCGTCGCGGAAGGATTGAAGACTATCTCGGCGCCATGGAGCCCCAGCATTCTTGCGCCTTCGGGGAAGTGACGGTCGTAGCAGATGTAAACTCCGACTTTGCCGTATCTGGTATCGAACACCGGATAGTTGAGGTTGCCCGGTTTGAAGTAGAATTTTTCCCAGAAGCCGGCCACCTGAGGTATGTGTACCTTTCTGTAGATGCCGAGTATCGTCCCGTCGGCGTCGATGACGACGGCAGTATTGTAGTAAACACCCGTAATGACTTTTTCGTACATCGGAACGACGATGACCATTTTATACTTCTTGGCGTATTTGCAGAGAAGATCGGTAGTCGGTCCGGGAATGGTCTCGGCGGTCGCATACCATTTCAAGTCCTGAGACGGGCAGAAGTAAGGAGTCGAGAATATTTCCTGCATGCAGAGTATCTGAACGCCCTTCTTGCCGGCTTTATCGATGAAACCAAGGTGTTTTTTTATCATTGCGTCCTTGATTTTCGCGATGGAGCCCTCGCCTTCCTGAATCGGTAAACTGCACTGAATAAGACCGCATTTTACTTTCCTTGCCATAACTTGTCTTCCTCCCCCTAGTTTTTGATTGTTCGTTAACGTTAGACGAAAGTTTATTTTTAACCGGTTAATTGATCTCGGAAAGAAGCCCGTTTTTCTTGCCGGCCATTCTGTCGAAAGCGCGCCTTACCTCACTGAGGTTAATAACTTTCGATGCGTCCTTAAGAAAATCGCGCTGTTTTTCTATGAGCAAGCGGGCGCCCGCGATACCTGAAAGCGCCGAAACGTCGAACGAGTATTTATTCTCGTCCAGTTCCTCGCAGGGCTCCATGACCATTTCGGTCACGTTCTCGCGAAGTATGGTTTCGAGGGCGCGGCAGCTTTTTTCGGCCTCTGAATGAAGCTTTGTGAGCGCGTCTTTTTCGGTGCCGGAAGCTTTATCGGCGGCGGTTTTTAAGAAACCCGCGCCTTTTTTTTCTTCGTTAATGGCGAAATCGAGGACTGCGCTAAAATTAGATAGTCCCATCATAACCTCCGGAAGGATTTCTGGATTGTTTTGCTGCGGTGAAAAAAGATTAGCTTATTAGATTGTGAAGATAAGAAATACATCAGAATAATTATACTCGACGCCTTCATCTTTGTCAAATTTATCGAGGCGCTATTTTCTTCGAAAATTTAACGGGACCGAATTTCGTTTAATGGATTTCGAAACCGCGCCGAGAGATTGATTTTAAAAATCTAATCGGGCGCGCGTAAAAAAAGTGAAAGTACAAGGCCAAACTGATTTTTACATGAAATTTTGAATTAAGGCCGGGCTTGTGATAAAATATTAAACGCCATAGCTTCAGTCATGGGCCGCGGATGCGCACCGGCTCTCCCTTCCTCCGTATGGTATACCGAACCCGTTGGAAAGCGCCGGCAGCGACATGAAAAAATTACACCACGAAAAGAGAATATCGAAATGAAACCCTGGTCAAAACTTTATAATATCGACTGCGTCGAGGGAATGAAAAAATTCGTGCCTCCGGAATCGGTGGAGCTTATCATCACAGATCCGCCATACGGAATTTCGGGCGACATCATGCACAGGCATTACAACCGCGATGAAAAGCGAGTGATAAAAGGTTACACGGAAGTGCCCGCGGAACGTTACGCAGAATTCAGCGCCGCGTGGATCTCCGAGGCGGAAACAGCCCTGAAACCGGGCGGGTCGATTTACATCGTATCGGGATACACGAACCTGTACCACATCCTGCACGCGCTGAAAGGCACGTCGCTCATCGAAATGAACCATATAATCTGGAAATATAACTTCGGCGTATTCACCAACAAAAAATTCGTCTCATCGCATTACCACATCCTTTATTACGTCAAGCCCGGAGCACCGCACAAATTCAACGCCTATTGCAGATTCGGCCCTTCCGAAAAAGAAGACAACGGCGGATCGGCCAACTACCGCGACCGCGAGGACGTCTGGGTGATCAACCGCGAGTTCAAGCACTTCAGGGCGCGCAACAAGAACGAACTGCCCCTTCCTCTGCTCTTGAAAATGATACAATACTCGAGCGACGAGGGCGACACGGTCTGCGATCTTTTCCTGGGCGGGTTCTCAACCGCGAAAGCGGCGATCGGCATGAACCGCAACGCACTCGGTTTCGAGGTAAACAAAACATCGTTCGAACATCATGAAAGTCAGGTCGCGAACCTGGAACCGGGCTACCTTCTCAATGAAATGCGCGAGCCTGACAGATCGCTTCCCGGCAACAGATGGAAACGCTGGTCGGCCGCCGAGAAAAATGCGCTCGCGAAAAGGTATCTGGAACTCCAGCAGGGAAATTTCACGAAAAAAAAGGCAATCGACATACTTTCAGCCGAATTCGGCCGCGGATACTTCGCCGTATTGAACGCCATAGGCCGCTTCGACATGAGAAAAATAGGGAACGCATGATATTTGCGGACCAAAAAGAAATTTTTATTATGAATATATAAAAAACCCCCGGATGTTCTCCGGGGGTTTTAATATATGAATCAAACCGGTTCTATCTTATTTGTGACCGCCGCAGCCGCTGCAACCGCCGTGACCGTTGCTGCCGCCATTGTTCGATCCGCCATTATTTCCACCGTTGTTGGATCCGCCGTTGTTTCCGCCATTGTTCGGCTGATCGCCGTTGGGCTGATCATTGCCGCCGCTGGGGCAAGAGCCGCCTGAGCAGCTTCCGGCCAGAGCCTGGTCTACCACGGTGAACAAAGAGATGACGAGGATGAGAACCAGTATGAGTTTTTTCACGATACTACCTCCCCAATTATTTCGGCGGATATACCGCCATATTTTTTAGGCATTTTAATTATAAAGCTAATTTACACTTTTTGTCAAGCACGACTAAAAAAAATTTAAATTCGTCCGTATTCAGGCGATTTCGGCATTTCAGATACCGGTAACCATCAAAACAAATCAGCATTTCGTGGTCGCCGACAGGAACCTTCCGCAGCCGCCTTTGCCGTCGATCTCGCCCATCACGCTCGCCAAAGCGCAGCCGATCCCGGCCGTCGTTATGCTCAGGGCAAGAACGATACCTTTCTGTGTTCCGCCGCCGGCCACTTTAGACAGGTCTTCGGCCGACAATTCCTTGTTCGAATTTATCCTGTCGATGACCTCCGCGCGAGCCGCCAGCAGATCGTCCTTCGAGAACGAGAAGCCTTCCGCCTTTCCAAACCCGATAAGTTTTTCGGCGAGAGATTTTTCCGCTTCCTTCGAGTGCCCCTGCATCAATTCGGCGTATTTTTTCTGAAGCCCGGCATCCTTTTCGATTTTTCCAAACATCTTTTTCACGTTGTCTTTGCTCATCGTCAAAACCTCTCGTTCGTAAAATAATGAAAATCAATGATTATAATTTTTAAAATATTTGAAAGACTCATTGAAATATAGATAAGGTTATGACATAATTACTACAAAATTACGATATGAGGGAGACCGTAAATGAAATTTTTTTATTTAGTATTTTTATTCGCCGCGATATCTTTTTCATATTTTATTCCGGCGGCGTTCGCATCCGTAAATACCGGCGAAGTGTCGCTCGACGAGATCGCGAAAAAAGCCGGAAGCGGCGACGCGGCCGCTCAGTTCAAACTCGGAAAAATCTATTACGACGGCTCCGGCGTATCAAAGGATTTCAAGAAAGCTTTCGAGTGGTTTCAAAAGGCCGCATTACAGGGCGAAGTGCTGTCTCAGTACGGCCTTGGATTAATGTACAATAAAGGAGAGGGCGTAGCCAGGGATTACGGGAAGGCCTGCGAGTGGTTTCAGAAGGCGGCGGCGCAGGGCGACGCATTCGCCCAGTACAACCTGGGATTGAAGTATTATAGAGGCGAAGGCGTTCCCAGGGATTTTAAAAAAGCCCTCGAGTGGTATGAAAAAGCGGCGGCGCAGGGCGACGCATTCTCGCAGTTCAACCTTGGAACCATGTATGAAAAAGGCGAGGGCGTAGCCCCGGACGACAAAAAAGCCTGCGAATTATATCAAAAAGCGGCGTCCCTTGGCGATTCGTTCGCCCAGTATAAACTGGGGGCAATGTACAAACTCGGAAAAGGCGTCCCCCGAGACGATAAAAAAGCCCTGATGTGGATTGAAAAAGCGGCGGCGCTCGGCCACGCGGATGCGCAGTATATCATGGGGTCCATGTTAATGCAGGGCGACGGCGTGGCTATGGATAAAAAGAAGGCGCTCGAATGGTTCGAAAAAGCGGCGGCGCAGGGATCAGCCGGCGCCCAGAGCATTTTAGGCTATATGTACAATGCGGGCGAAGGGGTCCGGGCGGATTTAAAGAAAGCGCTCGAATGGTATGAAAAGGCGGCGGCGCAGGGCGACTCGAACTCGCAGTATAATCTGGGGTTGTTGTATTTAAACGGCGGCGCAGGCGTCAGGGACATCAAAAAGGCGCTGGAACTGATCGAGAAGGCGGCGGCGCAGGGCAATATCCCCGCCCAGGTGGATCTGTCGAAACTTTATCATCACGGCGAGGGCGTAGCGAACGATTTCAAAAAAGCCTTCTACTGGTGCGAAAAAGCCGCGCTGCATGGCGACGCGAACGCCATGACCATTCTGGGAAAAATGTATCACAACGGCGAGGGGACCGCGAAAGATTATAAAAAGGCTTATGCGTTTTTTTACGTTTCGGCGACGGCCGGCGACAAGCAGGCCGCGAACCTTATGGAACTGATGCCGAAGAAAATGAGCAACGACGAAATCCGAGAATCGCAGGAAATGGGCAGGAAACTTCTCGAAGAGATCAAAAAGAACCTGAAATGACCGGCAGCGCAACCCGATTTACGCCGATTTTGGCCCGCTCCGACGCGAATTTAATTCAATGCCGTCTATGCGGGCCGGAAAAAACGAAAAGCAAAAAAAGGAACGCGCAACCTTGCGCCCGGCAAATTCATATGAGCGCACACGCAGCCCGGATGTTTGACATAATCACGCCATTATGTTATATTTTGCGGGCATGAAAATAATCAACGGCCTCGAAAATTACATCCCTTCCGGGGGCCATTCCTTTGTCGCGCTCGGCGCTTTCGACGGAATACATCCCGGCCACGTCAAGCTCATCGAAATGATGGTCGCAAAGGCCTCCGAAAGCGAAGGCGAATCGATCGTCCTTACTTTTCAGCCGCATCCGAGGTCGTTCGTATCGTCCTCCGGCCCCGTCGGAATGATAAACAGCCAGGAGGAAAAAGCGGCGATCATGGAAAGCCTCGGCGTCGATACGATGCTGGTGCTGAATTTCGATTCTGCTCTCGCCTCGATGCCGCCGGGCGAATTCGCGTCGTCGGTGCTTCGGGAAAAACTCAGGGCCGAAGAAGTTTTCGTGGGTTTCAATTTCTGCTTCGGCGCCAACAGGTCCGGAAACGCATCGATCCTGACGGAACTGGGCGAGCATTTCGGCTTCAGAGTGAGCGTTTTCGGCGGAGTCGAAGTGGCCGGTTTCGTCGTTTCGTCTTCAAAAATAAGGCTTCTCATCGAGGCAGGCGCCGTGGACGACGTCATAAAATTCATGGGACGCCCTTATTTTTTGACCGGAAAGGTCGTAGAGGGCGACGGCCTCGGAAACAAGCTGAATTTTCCGACCGCCAATATCACGATACTCGAAAAAGACAAGATAGTCCCGAAAAACGGGGTTTACATTGTGAAATGCGCCATCAGAGGAAAGATCTATAACGGGCTTATGAATATAGGAACGCGCCCGACGGTTTACGAAAAGCGCTCGACGCTCGTTACGTTCGAGCTTCATATCATCGGATTTTCCGGAAACATTTACGATGAAACCATCAGGGCCGTCTTTCTTAAAAGAATCCGCGACGAACGCAGGTTTCACGATTTTCACGCGCTCAGGGAGCAGATCAGCAACGACCTCGAGGAAGCTTCGGATTATTTCGCGCAGGAGAGCGAAGGCGCTCAGGACGGTTGCCAGGAAACTTATTTCCGGGAATGTAAAGGTTTGTTGAATTTATTCGGCACATAATGTATAATGATTTCTTGTCCGGGCGGGCGTGTTTTTGATCCGCCGGACGGGTGTTCTATAATATATGAACGATGAAAGCATAAATAAAATCAATAACGATATAAACGTTAAAGAGGGCGCTCCCGCGATTACGCCGCCGGAAGGCGGCGCAGGCGGAAAGACGCTGGTCACCACCAAGACCGGCTCCAGCATCGCGACAAGGCTGACTCTTTATATCACTCTTCTTATCTTCGGAATAATGGTTGTCGTTTCGATTTATCTTTCGCAAATCCAGAAGAACCTTCTGATGAGCAAGATGACCGACAAGGCGGACACCCTCAACAAGAACCTTCTGGTCAGTTTCCGCGACGCCATTCTTTCAAACCAGCTGATGTCAGTACAGAACTCCGTCGAGGAAGTCAAGAGCAACGATCAGCTCGTCGATATCTGCGAAGTATACGACGAGGACATGCGCTGCATGGCGTCCAGCTTCGATCCGAACAGGGGCAACACGACGGAAAACGCTCTGGTCAGGGAATCGATCAAAAGCCTTTCCATGCAGATGCGGATCACCGAAAGCAAGGAATTCCTGGAAATCGCCATGCCCCTTACCATCGCGAAAAAGGCCAGGGGAAGCCTTTACATAAGATACTCTCTGGCCGCCATGAACGCCGAGATCAAAGCTTCCTACATGCACTCCATATTGATATGTCTGGCCGCTATAATGATCGGATGGATCATTTCGATTTTCGTGAGCCGCAAGATAACCACGCCCATATTCAATCTCGTCGACGGCGCCAACGAAGTTTTGAAAGGCAATTACGATCACAAGATTTCCAGGATGTCGGACGACGAAACGGGTATAATATCGAGCGCGTTCAATACCGTCACCGGCGCCCTGGCGCTTAAGATCCGCGAGCTGTCAGAATATTCCGACAACCTCGCGCGAATTAACGCGGAGCTCGACAAAAAGATAAACGAGCTTAAATCGCTTCAGGAACTCGGAAAGGTTATAAGCTCGATATTCAACCTCGAGGAGCTGCTGCGCGCGATAATCCAGAACGCCATGATAGTAATGAAAAGCAAGCGCTGTTCCATCGTCCTGGTCCATGAAAAAACCGGCGATTTTTATATCAAGGTCGCAAAAGGCCTTGAAGAGACTGGAGATTTCATTGAAAATATGAAGCTTCGCACCGGCGGGCTGGTAACCGATTACTGCATTAAACAGAAGGAACCGCTCCTGGTCACCGATATGGTCAACGACGAGAGGTTCCCCGGCGTCCAGCAAACCAAGCCGCGCGACGACAAAAAATACAAGACCGTCACCTTTATCGCGGTACCGCTCATCGTCAACGACAAGGTCATCGGCGTTATCTCCATAACCGAAAAATTGAGCGACGACATCTACAACGAATCCGACCTTCAGCTTCTGCAAATATTCGCCAACCAGGTCGTAATCGCCATCGAGAACGCGAAGTTATACGAAAAACTCGTCGTCCGCGAGAGGCTCGAACGCGAGCTGGAGATCGCCCACAATATCCAGATGAACATGCTCCCCCAGAAATATCCCGACATCAAAGGCATTTCGATAGCGGGCGTGGCGATACCCGCCAAGGAAGTCGGAGGCGACTATTACGATTTCCTTCCGATATCCGATTCCAGAGTCGGGATAACCATAGGCGACGTTTCAGGAAAGGGAGTTCCGGCGGCGCTGATGATGGTCATGATCCGCTCGATATTGCGCGCCAAAGTCATGACGCAGCACAACCCGAAGGATATCGTTCTCGAGCTCAACAATCTGATGCTCAACGAGCTCGAACCGAGGATGTTCATAACGCTTTTTTACATGATACTGGATATCGAGACGAAAGAGATAAAATACACCAACGCAGGGCATAATTACCCGATGATCTTCCACGCGGACAACGAGGAAGTGGAATCGCTTAAAGACGGCGGATTGCTTCTGGGCATTTTCCAGTCGCCGATGTACGAAGAGGGAACGTATCAGCTTCGCGAGGGCGACGTCGTCGTCATGTATACCGACGGAATCGTCGAAGCCATGAACGAAAACGACGAGATGTTCGAATACGACAATTTATGCTCGCTGGTGCACCGGATCAAGAATAAAAACGCCGAGGCAATAAAAGCCGATATAATAGAGGCCACCCAGAAATTCATGGGAGACGCGCCGCAATACGACGATCTCACGCTCATCGTAATCAAAGTCGAAAAGGACGGCGTCAAAACAGCCTGACGGGTTTACTTTTCGATTTTATTGATATATTTTTTTATCTCTTCGAGAGCCCTGGAGAAATCCTTTTCAAAAGACCTCAGCATCGAAACGACTTTTCTTTTGTCCCCGCTCCGGGCTATTTTTTCCATTTCCATGGCCGCCTTCATGAGCCCGAAAGCGCCGATACTGCCGGTCGACGACTTCATCGTGTGGGCGAGCCTCGACGATTCGGCCATATCGCCTTTCGCAACGTTTTTTTTCAGTTCGTCGAGCTGGCCCGGAGCGATTTTCAGGAAAAGCCGGGCGACCTCCCTGAATATTTTTTCCTCGCCGTCGACGCTTGCGATGGCGGCGGCCATATCGACGATTTTCAAGGCGCCCGAAGACGCCGGACCGGCCTTTTTTTTCGAAGCGCCGGAAACGGCGCGCGGGGCTTTTTTTTCAGGCGGGGACGACGGCTCCAAAGCCTCACGAGCGGAATAAACCGCGGAAAAATGTTTTTCGATGGCCGCGAAGAGGTCGGTGGATTTGAAGGGTTTGGGAATATAGTCGTCCATTCCCGCCGCGATGCATTTTTCACGATCACCCTTCATCGTATGAGCGGTCATCGCGATGATCTTGATTCCCGGGTCGAAATGGCCGGTTTTTGAAGATCTGATCTTCATGGCCGTTTCATACCCGTCCATAACCGGCATCTGGATATCCAGAAGGACCAGGTCGAATTTTCGTTTTTTCAAAACCTTCAGCGCCTCGACTCCGTTTTCGGCGATTTCGACCGTGTGCCCGCGCCTTTCGACCATCCTGACGGTTATCTTGCGATTTATCGCGTTGTCCTCGACCAGAAGGATCGATAATTTCCTGGCCAGAGTTTGCGAACCGCCCCTGGTCGCATGGGCGGGCGACAACGCTTTTTTTTCATCGACGGCTGGCTGCGTCATGGATTTTTTCATGCGAACCGTAAAATAAAAAGTGCTTCCGCTTTCGGGAGAGCTTTCGAGCCAGATCCTTCCGCCCATCTTGTTTACAAGCATCCTGTTGATAGTAAGGCCGAGCCCCGTGCCGCCGTATTTTCTGGTCGTCGAACTGTCGCTTTGAATGAAACCTTCGAAGATGCGTCCCTGAACGTCGATCGGAATTCCGATACCGGTATCGATCACCGAGAACTGGAGTTCGATAACGTCGGGTTCGCCGTTTTTGCCGACGTAAATTTCCGATACCTCGACTTTTATTGACACAGAGCCTTTTTTAGTGAATTTTACCGCGTTACCGACAAAATTCACGATTACCTGCCTCAGCCGGACTGGATCGCCTATCAACGCGCCCGGAACATCGGGTGAAATATCTATTGTGAATTTCAATTTTTTCTGCTTCGTCTGAAAAAGGAATATTCCATGTATGAAATTCATTATTTTTCTGATGTCGAAATCGATCTGTTCGAGTTCGAGCATTCCGGATTCGATTTTCGACACGTCAAGAATATCGTTAATCAGGACCATGAGGGACTCCGAAGATTGCTTGATTACGGAAACATATTCCTTCTGATCGCCCTCGAGATCGGTGTCCATGATAAGTTCCGTCATTCCGACGATCGCGTTCATCGGCGTGCGTATCTCATGGCTGATATTGGCCAGAAAATCGCTTTTGGCGTGGTTCGCCTTTTCCGCGACGTCCCTGGCCTTCTTGAGTTCCTCCTCGATGATCTTTCTGGACGTGATATCCGACACTACCGCGATAATGGAATCCGGACGGCCCTCGCGGCCGATGATCGGCGTCACCGAAAGATCTCCGGTGAAGACGCTTCCGTCCTTCCTGACGTAGCGCTTTTCCATTCTGTAACCGCTGATGACGCCCGAAATCAGCGCGGAAAAATGGCGGGAGCTTTTTTCCATATCGTCGGGATGTATGAAATCGTTATAATTGGCATCGTAAAGCTCCTCGGCCCGGTATCCGAGCATTTCCGCCCAACGCCCGTTGAAATGGATATAACGGCCGTCCGGGGCGAGAATGCTTATTCCGACAGCGACGTTATTGAACACCGCCTGCAGTCTGGCGCTGCTTCTCTGAAGCGCCGCCTCCGCTTTTTCACGCTCGCCTATCTCGCTTTTCAAAAATTCATTGGCCCTGGTAAGCTCGCTCGTGCGCTCCCTGACTTCCGTCTCGAGCTTTTCGCGGGAATTTTTCAATATCTCCTCGGCCCGGCGGCGTTCGGTAATATCGCGCGCGAGGCCGGCGGTCCCGATTACCTCGCCAAAATCATTGGTGATCGGGACTTTTATCGTTTCTATCCATATCTGCCGGCCGTTTCTGATGACGAGGGGTTCTTCGATCCTTTTCATCTTCTTGGATTTCATGACGTCGAAATAGTCGCTGCGGTATAACTCGGCGAGTTCCGGGGG
>Ga0079303_10000038_pt1 | contig 27329 bp, 16 predicted proteins | sample Methanogen_OWC_FD_77073 | JGI IMG/M metagenome (GOLD analysis project Ga0079303, IMG submission 77073) | Enriched soil microbial communities from Old Woman Creek wetland in Ohio, USA - Methanogen_OWC | ecosystem: Environmental > Terrestrial > Soil > Wetlands | place: USA: Ohio | collected...
CACCCAGGCCCCCCCTGGAAACATCAGCATCAAATCACGAAACGGCCATGCTTTCACCGAGCGCGGCATTTACAAGCCAGGCGAAACCGTCCATTTCAAGGCGGCCCTCCGTTCGTACCGGGACAATTCGATCCGGGCCCCGGTCGGCGAGAAGGTCACGATCGTCATCACAGACGCCCGCGATGAAAAAGTTCTCGACCAGGAGCTGGTGCTGAACGAGTATGGAACCTGCTCCGGCAGCATGAAACTCAAGGAGTTCGCTCCGCTCGGCCAGTATAATCTCAAGGTCATCTACTCCTACTCGGAGCCGACCACCGCCGCATCCCTGACCAGTTCGGTCTGGAACTGGTTCTTCGGTGCCGACCGCGAAAAAAAGGCGGAATCGAAGACGGGGCGCGAAGAGCTGACGTCGGTCGGGTTCCAGGTGCAGCAGTTCGAGCCGCCGCGCCACTTCGTCGAGATCGAGACGGAAACGAAAAGCCGCGAGATCGAGCGCGTTCCGGGGCGCCGGGAAACCGAAGAGTATCTGGAAGCCCGCATCATCGGCAAGTATTATACCGGCGGCATTCTCCGCCATGCGAAAGTGCGCTGGACGGCCCGGATGGTCACGATCGAGCCTTCCGTCGAGGGGTTCAGCGGCTACCATTTCGGCGGTTCGGGCGGCGACTCGACGCTGATCGAATCCGGAGAATCCCTGCTGGACAAGGACGGCCGGCTGGCCGTTTCCCTGCCCATCGATCGCACGCTGATGAACGGGCCATTCGGTATCGAGATCAGCGCCACCGTCATGGATGTCGATGCGAGGCCGGCGACCCAGGTCGAAACCTGGGAACCGAAGACGGCCGTCAACGTCGGCATGACACGGCTTCCCGACCTGAACGAGCGTGACGAGTCATCGATCGATGTCGTCGCGATCGGCAGCGACGGGAAACGTAGGGACACCGGCACCGTCAGGCTCGATATCCTGCGCAAGCGCTGGTTCTACACCCAGAAACGCGATACGGACGGCAACATTTTCTACCGTTGGGATCAAGGCTGGACACGCACCCTGACGACCTCTCAGCCGGTCACGGACGGCAAGGCCACGTTCGATCTTTCGTTCGACGACTCCGGCGATTATAGATTCGAAGCAATATATATCGGCGAGGAAGGCGAGTTCAAATGCTGCCAGGTTGCCGATGTAGGCTATGTCTACGAAGGCGGCGAGGAAGACGAGGACAGCCGTTCGAAGCGGCGCAGCGACAGCGAGCTGGTCCTGTCACTCGATCGCTCGACGCTCAAGGTCGACGAGACGGCCCGCATCGACTTTTCGCTGCCTCGCGCGGCTACGCATGCGCTTGTCACCTGTGAGCGCGACCGCATCTTCGAATGGCGTGTCGTGCCGTTGACCGGCAGGCGCGGATCATTCGAGATGAAGTTCGGCGCCGACTGCCGGCCGAATGCGTTTGTCACGCTGACGGTGCCGTGCGGACGCACGAGCCTGACCACCTATCGCAGCCAGCTTGATATCGGTGCCCCGCGCGTGTTTTACGGGGTGGCGTCGGTCGATGTACGGAATACGGTCGACGGTCTCAAAGTCGCCATCGCGCCCGACGAAACCGAGGGAAAAGGAGATCTGCGGGGCCGCCCCGGCGAACCCCGGCATCTGACATTCCATGTTGCGGATGAGAAAGGCCAGGGAACGAAATGCGAAATGGCCGTCTGTGTCGTCGACGAGGCCGTTCTCGCCCTCACAGGCTATGTCACGCCGGTCCTGACCAGGCTGCTCAACTTCTCGCTGCCGCTGTCGGTCTTCACGGGCGATCTGCGGCTGTCGGTCCTGACGCAGGAATTGTACAAACTTTTCGCGACGAACCCTCTCACGGGCGGCGACATGGGCAGCGGCGCTCTCGCTTCGGACATGGCTCTGCGGAAAGACTTCAGGCCAGTCGCCTACTGGAACCCGGCGCTGTATACCGACGATTCGGGAAACGCGGCGATCGACTTCACGCTTCCCGACTCGACGACCGCCTACCGCGTTTACGTCATCGCGTTGAGCACCGGCACCGCGTTCTGCACGGCCCAGCGCAATATGGTCGTGACCAAGGAATTCTACCTGCAGCCCGGTCTGCCACGTTTCCTCACGGCCGGTGACGAGGCGTTTTTCCCGCTTTCGGCCTGCAACAAGACGGACACGTCAGGCAAAGCGAGCCTGGCCGTCGCCGAGGCGACCAACCTGACGGCAACCCTTGATCAGCCCGAGGCAGAGCTGACGCCCATGACGAACACTGTCGTGAGAACACGGCTCGCCGCCGAGAATGGCCCCGGGGAAGGAGTTCTGACGCTCAGCGGCAGGTATGGCGACTTCAAGGATGCGATTCAGCTGCCGCTTCCGATCGTATCCAGACATATGACGATCACACGCATCCGACAGGGTTCCGGCACAGGACGGCAGGAGATCGCGTTCGAGCCTCCGGAAGGCGTCGCATCCATGCCCGCGATGGACCGGAAGGGCACTCTCAGAGCAGTGCTGGCGCTGACGACAACGCAGTTGTCACGACTGACGCCGGGCATGCATTATCTGCTGAAATACCCGTATGGCTGCGTCGAGCAGACCAGTTCGGGCATCATTCCCCTTGCGGCGATGCGGTCACTCGTAAAGCAGGGCCTGATGCCCGGAATCACGATCGAGGAAATAGACAAGTATCTTACGGCGGGCATCGCCAGGCTTTTGCGGATGCAGACGTCGGGAGGACTGTTCTCTTACTGGCCCGGTGAGCGCACGGGAAGCTGGTGGGGCACCCAGTATGCCGTCTTCGCTCTGACTCTCGCCCGCCAGGTCGGGTTCGACGTACCGAAAGAGCGGATCAACAAGGCCGTCAAGACGGTTCACGACATTCTCTTCGACAAGGATCAGCACGGCTGGCGCGAGTATGGCATCAATGATCTTGCCGCAGTCAACCTTGCACGGAATGACGCCCTGACCCCGGCCAATCTCGAGACACTGATGAAGGGCCTCACGGACCGCAGCTATGAATCCCAGGCTCTGGTGCTCTGGGCGGCGGCGATCGTCAAGGGTCAGACTCCGGATCAGCTCAAGAAACAGCTGAAAAAGCTGAACCCGACGCTTTCCGAGGGTCATACCGACTGGTATGACTCGAGTGTGCGCGAGGTCGCCGCGACGCTTCTTGTCACGCTGGTCATCGACGGAGCCTCGAAAAAGGCTGACGATCTTGCGGGAATGCTTCTCAAATCGATCGGCAGCGAAGGTCGGTGGAACTCCACCGCCGACACCGGCTGGGCGCTCTTCGCCCTGTCTCAGTATTTCGAGAAAAAAGACGTCATGACCGACAAGGAGCTGCCGGTGAAGATCCTCCAGGCCGGCAGGCCGGCGATCGATGCAACAGTCGGAAAAACCGGCGCTGAAGTCGTTCTTGACGCCGATGCACTGCTCGCTGATCCGAACCTCGCCATTGAAGGGCCGGCAAAAGGCCTGATTCACTGGGCATTCCGGTTCGAGTATCCCGATCCCGCCTCAAGATCGGAAGATCTCGACAACGGATACCGCATTACCAAGAAAATCGTGAACCTGACCGGAAGTGAAACGATACGGGTTGGCGATCTGCTGAAAGTCGTGGTCGAGTTCGAGGATTCCTTCAATCGCACGGGCCGGTGGAGCCGCTTCCAGTATGTCGCCCTCGAAGACCCCCTGCCGGCTGGTTTTATAGCAATCAATACAGCATTGAGAACCGAAGGTGCCGTTCCAAAAAAATCGGGGGATGACAGCGAGGAAGTCGCCGACTCTGACGATGATGATCCCGAATGGTATGCCTCCTGGGAAGACGGCTGCTACAACTTCCAGCCGGATCATTTCGAGATGCGGAATGACAAGGTCCTTGCCTTCCGCAACCAGCTCTGGAGCAACAGATTCAGATTCACCTACTTCGCCCGCGCCGTTTGCGAGGGTACGTTCTGGATGCGACCGAGCCGCATATCGCTCATGTATGACCCCGATTATTTCGGCATGACGACTGGTGAAAGCATCCGAATCGAACCCGCCGCGAAATGAGGCGGGCGGTTTCCTGAACATTCGGGCCGGTCGCCGCAAGGCGGCCGGCCTTTTCTTTCCTTGAGACAGCGCACCACAGAGACACAGAAGCACGGAGCGCGGAAGCAACCTCAGGGTTCCAAGTCATTCGCGAGGGGGTATTGGCACATTGAACCGGGCCGTGAAATTCATGGCGATCGTGGTTTTCATCAGCCTTCTGGTGATGCTGTGCTGGAGGCCGGCAGTGCGGCTGCTGGTGCCGGATGCGGACGGGTTCGTCAAGGCCGCGCTGAAAGCGGATGGAGGAGCCATCTTCTCGATTGACGGAACGTTGCTGCGCCTGTTTCCGAGCCCTTCGGGCGATCTTCGGCTGAACACGCCCCTGGCGAGTTTTCCTCCCCTGCTGATCAACGCATTGCTGGCGGCCGAAGACAGATCGTTCTTCAGCCACGGCGGATTCGACCTCGTGGCCATGGGCCGGGCCGCATGGGACAATCTCATGCACAGGCGCGTCGTATCGGGCGCGAGCACGATCACCCAGCAGTTGATGCGCATTTCCCGACCACGACCACGCACGCTCGCGGTGAAATTATCTGAACTGTTCCTCGCGGCGCGGCTTGAACAGCAAATGACCAAGCAGGAGATCCTCTCCGCCTATCTGAATCTGGCCCCGATGGCCGGCAATCTACGCGGTGCATGGGCCGGGGCCTGTCTGCTTTTTGGCAAAGACCCTGCGGCGCTCGACCTGGCCGAGGCGGCGACGCTTGCCGCGCTTCCCCAGTCCCCCTCCAGGCTTCACCCGTACAGGCCGGGAGGGGCCAGACGGCTGAGGGAAAGGAGAAACTGGGTTCTTTCGCGCATGGCGAAGCTGAATCTGGCTGATGCGCAGGCGTGTTTCGCCGCGGCTCGAAAACCACTGGGAGTCCGGCCCTGGGGTCTCCCGCTCAGCTGCCCGCATTTTACGGAATGGGTTTTTGCTGAGACAGGCACGCCGACCGGCAGACTGACCACAACGCTCGACCTGGACATCCAGCGGCAGCTCGAGAAGGTCCTGACCGCGCACAGAAGCAGACTGGCCCGCTCAGGCGCCCGCCAGGCGGCCGGACTGGTCATCGACACCTCAACGATGTCGGTTCTGGCAATGGCCGGATCGCAGAACTGGGGCCCGGAGGCCGGGGGCTTCAACAACGGCTGCACGGCACGCCGCTCGGGCGGCTCGATTCTCAAACCGTTTCTCTATGCCCTCGCCCTCGAAAACGGGTATTCCGCCTCCTCCGTCATTTCGGACACTCTTCAGACGTTCAGAACGCCTCAAGGCGATTATCTCCCGGTCAATGCCGACCGCCGTTCCTACGGCCCCACCACGATCCGCAGCGCCCTGGGGAACTCGCTGAACATTACCGCCGTGAAAATGCTGAACGCCCTTGGCGGAAAGAGGTTCTACCTGTTTCTCGCCACGCTCGGCCTGCTTCCTCCCGACGAAAAGCTGGCGGAGGTGTATGGCCTCGGCCTGGCGATCGGGAACCCGGAACTCACGATGACGTCTGTGGCGGCTGCCTATGGCATGTTCGCCCACGGGGGGCGGCGCGTTTCGCTGCGCACGACCCCGGGTCCAGCTTCTATTTCAGTAAGTATAATATCTAACGCTACCGCATGGATCACACTTGAAATGATGGCCGACCCTTCGGCCAGGCTTCTCACGTTCGGCAATCCTCAATTTTTCTCGTATCCCTTCCCGGTCGCCATAAAAACGGGCACCAGCACGAACTACAGGGATGCCTGGCTCTTCTGCCTCACACCACGCTATATTCTGGGTCTGTGGGCCGGCAATTTTGACGGCACGCCCACATACGGCCTTTCGGGAGCCACCGCCTGCGGCCCGATGGCGCACGATCTCCTGACGGATCTTCAGGCAGGCGGCGTGAGTGGCTGGTTCAGACAGCCGTCATCCGTCGTCACCGCCGCCGTATGCGGCATTTCCGGGAAGCGACCGACGCGGTTCTGCCCCGTGCAGGCCATGGAAATCTTCGTCCGCGGCGAGGAACCGTCTGAAGACTGCAGATTTCATGAGCGCCAGGGGCGATTTCACGAACTCCCCCCCGAGTATGCTGGCTGGCTGCAGGCGCGCGGCATATCCCGCTCGGCAGACCCCTTCGTGCTCGCAGGCGGAATCGAGATCGGTGATCCGTTCGCACCGCTTCCGGGCGGCCATCCTGACGGCCCGGGCGTTCACATGAAATTCCCGGCTTCCGCGCCGCTCCCGCTCGATCTCACGGCTGCAGCGTCCCAATCCCTCGCCGTATCGACAGGCACCAGCAGACTGAGGGTTTCACAGCCGGATTCTGAATCGGTCGGCTGGGGCCGGATAACGATCGTTTCTCCGCACAATGGCGACAGATTCGTGCGCTCGTCCGACGAGGAAAATCTTGTACGACTGCGAGCTATTCCGGAAGAACCGCTCTCAGAGGTCGTCTGGTTGGTAGACGGCACGGAAATAGCCCGAATCGGCCCACCATACGAGGCGCTCTGGCCCATGCAACCAGGCGCGCACGAAATAACGGCGCTCACTCCTGGTGAAGAAGCTGCCCAGGTCCGTATAACGGTTGAATGATCCCTTTTCCCCTGCAGATACCGTATAGGGAAATTTTCAGTATAATGTACAAAACCGCTTGGCGGCGCCGCCATTCAAGGAGCCAAAATCAATGTTGTATAGGCAACATTCTTATAAACAGCTTCCTGCCCTTTGCCTGATGCTGCTGTCTGTTCTTTGTGCCTGCGTTCCGGTTTTTGCCCAAAAGGCCGATGCCGGCACGCAGAAAATTCCGCTCCAGCCCGGCTGGCTCGAGGTTGCCTTCATCGATGTCGGAAAAGGCGACGCAGCAATCATCCGGTTTCCCGACGGGAGAACATGTCTGCTCGATACCGGTTACGCAGCAACCGCTGAAACCGTCATCAAAAATCTGAGGAAATGGGGCATCACCTCCCTTGATCTGATCGTGATCACTCATGATCACAAGGACCATGCGGGTGGATATCCGGCCATCGTGCGGGAGTTTCCCGCCGCTCGCGTGATTCAGCCGTTCGACCCCCGGGACAAATCACGCACGCTTCGCGTGAAGCCGGGTGATGCGGTTATCGAGGGAAAAGGCTTCGCCCTCACCGCCCTGGGGCCCTCCCGGCCATTCGGCGATGAAAATGATTCATCTCTGGTGCTGAAGCTTGATTTCGAAAAGATTTCATTTCTTTTTGCCGCGGACATCCTTGCGGAAGCTCAGGCTGATCTTCTGAAAAACCACCCCGAACTCAAGGCACAGGTGTTGAAAGTCCCACACCACGGCACCTACAAAAAGAACTCTGCAACCGCCTTTTTCACGGCGATCAAACCCGCGTATGCCGTGATCACCTGCGACGCTGAAAACGGCGATGTTCCCGATCCGGGTGTCGAGGAAACGCTCCAGGGGCTCGGGGCAACCGTGCTGCGAACCGATGTGAACGGCAATATCGTGTTTCGTTCCAACGGCTCCGAGCTGGCCATGCAACCGTAAGCATCCGGAGCAGCAATTATATATTAAGCAGTATACAATATTCACTGACGGAGGATGTAAGAGTCGTCATTTTTGTCTTTATACAACACTGATGAACACTATTCCTTTGATTGTTTATGTCGTCCTGACACTGTATACCCGTCATCACTACCGGTGTCAGCAATATTCCAGCGCGCGGATGGCTATTTCTGGCAGGAATGATCGGGCTGCGGTGAAGACCGGGATTACGTTATCCACGTCCGGATCCACCTCCGCGGAGTGGCGGCAGACCGTCCGTCGGCTCCTTCTGCATTTCGTGCCAACCACGCTGTTGATCCTGACTCCCGCCATCGAATACGGTCTGGTGACGGACATCACAGGCCAGTCATTCTTCACCACGCCAGGTTCGCTCCTTTGTGCCGCCATCGGCATAGGCATTCACCTGCTGGCGACCCGGTCGGCCGGTCGAGCGGTGCTCGAGCTGGCCAGCGTTCCCTCCGACTGTCTGGTAACCACCGGCGAGTATGCCCGACTCCGCCACCCGATGTCGCTGTCGCTTATCACTCAGGGCCTGGGGGGTGGCCTGTTTCTCGGCATGCATGAAGGCTGGATCGCGTGGGCGGTCGGTTCGGCGCTTCTCGTCGTTGCCTGCCGTCTCGAAGACCGGGATCTCGCCCGCCGGTTCCCTGACGCCCATGCGGCGTGGAGCCGCGACGTCGGGGTGTTTCACGCTGTCTGATCGAGATCGCGAAAGATCCTGCCGGGAGGTATCGGCGGCGTTTTTCCTGTTTCAAGGCCGCTGCAAAAGATGAAGCCGAGGCATCGCCTCGGCTATATTATATTTTATAGCTATTAAATCATTATATATATTTTCATTTAGTCGAGGGTTTCAAAATACGCTTTCAGCAGATCATACGTGGCTTTCAGGCCGGTTTCGTGGGTGCGCTCACACCCGTGCGAGGCTGACACGCCGGGCCCGATGAGACCGACGCGCAGGTCGTGACCGGCGCGGAGCGCAGCGGAGCCATCCGAGCCGTAAAAGGGAAACACATCGACCTTGTGGGGAAGTTCGTGCGTGCGCGCCAGCTCAACCAGCCTGCGGCGCATGCCGAGGTCATACGGTCCGGAGGAGTCTTTCGCGCAGATCGAGACGGAATATTCATCCCCGGCCACCCGGTCACCGACGACGCCCATGTCCACGACAAGCATGTCGCGCACCGAGCCGGGAATCCCTGCGCAGGCGCCATGGCCGACTTCCTCGTAGGTGGTGAAGAAGAAGCAGACGGGAAGCTTCTTCAGCCTTGCCGGCCCGAGATCGAGAAGAGCCGCCAGCATGACGGCCGATCCGGCCTTGTCGTCGAGAAAATGCGCTTTGACGAAGCCAGAATCGGTATATTCGAAACGGGCGTCAAAGCAGACGAAATCCCCGACACCGATGCCGAGTTTCCGGATGTCAGCAGCTGCCTTCACCTCGGCATCGAGGCGCACATGCATGCTTTCGGGCTTTCGCTCGGTCGATTCGGCGGCCCGGTTCACATGTGCCGCCGGGTTGTTGAGAAGAAGCGTTCCACGGTATCGTTTCCCGTCGTCCGTGCAGACGGAGAGATAATTTCCTTCGAACGAAGGGAGAAGCGGCCCGCCGATCTTGGTGATCGCCAGCGTTCCATCGCCATTGATATGCGAAACCATTGCCCCGAGCGTGTCGACATGGCCGGAAACCAGCAGTGTCGGCGCCGGGTGGTTCCCGATGATGACGCCCCCCTTGTTGGTCAGCCGCCCCGAGATCCCTTTTTTTGCCGCAATGGCGAGGAGACGCTGCGCAATCTCAGCGGTAAAACCTGATGGAGATGGTATCTCCTCAAGTTCGCGCAACAGATGGACGATGCCGGCCGGCTGGTCATGCACCGCCGCTTCCGCCTTCGTTCCCCTGATGCCTTTCACAGCAGCCCGTTTCACTGCCGGGCCGGTTCGCCCGGTTTTCCTGATGATGCGCGCCAATTTTCGTTCTCCTTCTTTTCCGATCAAATCAATGAATTATTATATTTACACGTATTTTTTAAAAGATTCTGTTTCCGTAAATTCTGACCGGAGCGGAGCGCCCCTTCACGGGTACCGTGCCCCGTTCGGCGAATTCATTTTTGAGGTCCTGTGCAAGGCCGGTATAGACCGAATCGGAAATGATGATCGCACAGTCGTGCTCCTTTGTCAGCGTCTCCAGTCGCGAAGCGGTATTCACGACATCACCGATGACGGTGAATTCGCGCCGCTGCTCGCTGCCGATCGGGCCCAGAAGCACCGGTCCGAAATGGATGCCGATGCCGGAACGCAGAATCGGCAGCTTCTGCAGCGTCCATTCCCCTCTCAACAGCACGAGTTCCTGCTGCATGCGCAAAGCAGCCCGGGCAGCTGACTCTGAAGGAGAGGCAACCGGAGAAAGGCCGCCGAATGTCGCCATGATCGCATCCCCGATGAATTTGTCGACGACGCCGCCTTCGGTCTGGATGCAGGCGACCATCTCGTCGAGATACCGGTTGAGATGCTCGACGACGGCAGCGGGTGCCATACCTTCGCACATCGTGGTGAACGATCGGATATCGCAGAACAGGACCGCGACATCGCGCGTCTCGCCCCGGACAGCTTCGGAGGACATCAGCCGGTCTCGCACCGCCGGACTGACATACTGGCCGAACAGCCGGTCGAGAGATGCGCGCTCACGCTCCTTGTCGATCATGCGGCCAACCAGCCGTCGCGCCGAGCGGGAAAGAACGCCGACGGCGATTCCCGTCAGGATCAGCATCATCGCTTTGAAGCCCCAGAGCAGCGGATCTTTCAGATCCTGAAGGAACAGCTCGTCGGGCCCGGAAACATGCTGAAGGTGGACTCTGGCAAACTGGAAGGCAATGACGAACTGTGCGGCAGCAAATACACTTGCCACTATAGAAACACGGGCCTGCATCCAGAATCCGGTCAGCACGACCAGGAAAAAATACAGATACGAGGGCGGACCGGTCAGGTAGGTGGCGGTCCCACCCGGCAGAACACTCCAGGAAACCGCAAAAATGATCGTCGGCAACGAAACCAGCGGCAGAACCACAATCCAGGGCCGTTCTGCCGGGATCGCATCGCGCCGCGCCATCAGATACAGACCGAGAACGGCAATCCCACACAAAAAGGCCCACAGGGCCGGAATCAACATATTGGGCATGATGCCTGCCCTGTCAACAACCACCACCACCGTGCCGGCACCGATTCCGAAAACAGCTCCGACCAGAAACGCCGGCCGCAGAGTCGCATTTATCTCACGCCGAATTTCGGGAAGCAGCGTATCTCTCCGGATGGACGTCGCATCCCCTGACCTCTCCGTGCTTTCCGCCTCGCCGCTCATCTTGCCCCCTCGAATGTCCATCATCCTATCACATCCTTTTTCCCACCGTCCCTGCCAGCTGTTTCGCTTTATTCGGTGAAACCTTATCTGGGATCACCCCCTTGTCATGACCGACGGCCTGTGTTATTCAGGATGCCTCATCATCAAGACCTGACCTGAGGTCAGACAGGGAAGCAGGTGCAAAACCTGCGCGAGCCCGTCGCCGTAATCGGGGACAAACGCCGGCAAACCACTACCCGCAAGGGTGGGAAGGGCCGGCGGGAGGATGATCCGAGAGCCGGAATACCTGGCGGATGAGCACGCGACTCCTCGCGGATCGGGAGATCGTGCCGCATTGACGACGCATGGCGTCTCCGGCCCGGGGAGCGCGGTTTTCTTTCAGAGGTGGCGCGGCCCCATGCTCGTTTTTCCTCGTTTCGTTTCCCGTTTTTCACTTCTTCTCGTGCCAGTGCTCGTTTCCCTGGCTCTTTTCCCCCGCTGTCTGGTGGCTGAAACGGCTTCTCAGCCCATCATCCAGCTGCCCATGGTTACGGTGACGGCACCGGCATGGAAACCGCCCTGCGAGCTCGTCGGCAATGCCGTTTCACAGATCGGCGCGCCCGAAATCAGCCGGTTTCTGCCGACAACGGGCCCCGAGTCATTCGGCGGCGGCGTGCTCACAACCCCGCTTCAGGGCGGCCCCGGACGGCTCTCCAGCCCTATCCTGGGCGGATTCACCGGTGCCCGTGTCCTCGTTCTGCGCGACGGCATGCCGATCAATGACCCATTCACCGGAAATCCGGATCTGGGCGATATTGATACGGGCCTCATCGATTCCGTCGAGGTTTACCGCGGATCAGGCGCATCCTGGTGGGGCAGCAACGCCATCGGGGGCGTCGTCCATCTGCGGACGGCGATTCCCGCCTCCTCCACCTTCAGGCTTTTTTCCGACGGGCTCGGCGGCAACGGCCGCGAACTGAACACCGCCCTGGCGCTTCCCGGCTGCCAGGTGGGCGTTTCCGGAATGACCTTCCGGACGCAGGCCTGGTCGGCGGCCGATGGCAGCCAGGGAAACGCGGAAACCGATCCGTTCGAGCAGAAGCGGCTCAATATCGGCCTGCAAAGCAAGTCGGCAGATGGAACCTCCGTCAGGCTCATCTGCGGCTGGCGCTCCTCCGATACGGCTCTGGACACTTTTTCGCCGGTCACGTCGGCTCCGGTCGACGATCCAGATTTCACGCAGCATCGCTCTGAGGCCACGGCGAATCTTCATGCAGCGCATCCGCTTCCGGATGGTGAATGGCAGTTTTCAGCCGCACGGCGGGATGTGGTCATCGGCGGCTCGGACCCGACGGATCCCTGGAATGATTACGACATGCACGCGATCACGCATCAGCAGTCGTTCGACCGGTTCTGGTATGCCTCGAAGGGAGAACTCGACCTGGGCGTTTCCCACCAGGATACAAAAGGCGCGAATGACGGCATTCTCAAGCGCGACGAAACCGATAACGCCCTCCGAAGCGGTATTTCCTGGAGTCCGGCAGACGGATGGCATTTCAGATCGATCGGCCGTATCGATCGCTATACAAATCCAGGCGACACGGCGGCAACCGGCAAACTATCTCTTTTCCGGGAGTTCGGCCGGCAAACGCTTGAAGCCGCCTGGGGCACATCGTTCCGCCGGCCATCCCTCAATGAGCGGTTCTATCCGAATTACGGAGACGAGCATCTGGAGCCCGAGACAGGCCGGACGCTGTCGTTCACTCTGGTCCACCGCACGGGGAAAAGTGGGACGATCGAACTGCGAAGCTACAGGACCCGGGCGGACAATCTCATAGGAACGGTCTCCACGACGGATCCGACGTATGTCTGGGGAATCAAGGCTGCAAATCTGGAGACGGCCGAAATTGCAGGAAATGAAGTTGCAGCGAAGTTTTCACGGCATCACTGCCGCATGGAACTTGAGTACAGCCGCACGCCCCGTGCCCGGATTCTGAACACAGGAAACACCCTGCCACGCATTCCGGACCACGCCGTGGCGTTAACCATCAGCCATTCCGTCGGGAACAAAGAGGTGTATCTGCGACATTCCCGCTGGGGGTCGAGCTGGGACGATGCGGACAACACCCGCTCCGTCGCGCCGACGAGCCGGTCTGATCTCGGGTATACGAGCCGACACCGGGGCGGCACCTTGCGACTGGCCCTTCTGAATCTGGCAAACAACCGGTCGCAGCGCGTTTTCGGCTACGGCGAGCCGGGCAGGCGGCTGGCCGCCTCCTGGGAAATCGACCTGTAAGATTCACTCCCGGCCCGGGTGTTCGTTACACCCGGGCCGACGTCCTGCAAGATCAGCCGCCGCTGATGAGGTGGATGATGTCGAGCGTGGAGCCGTCGGGAACCGGCGTCACGTCATACGTTTCGCGCGCAATGTAGACGCCGTCGATTTTCACGATCAGAAGCGGGAACGAGAATTTCTTCGCCCGTATCACATCTGAGACGGTCATGTCCTTCGTGTATTTCAGCGGCTCGCCGTTGACTTTCAGCATGTTTCGTCGAATCTCCCTGTTACGAGTTCCGGACCGAGACCTTCATCCGGCCCGAGAAGGATTTCCATGACGCGATTGGCCTGCATGTGCGCAACGATCCCGACGCGCGGGGCCATCAGGCCACGGCCGGGGATGGCCTCGCTCGTTTCGTCGCCGCACACCGTCATATTACCTGAAATACGGGTATGAAGTCGATCGTTTCCACCCCATCCCGCCATGCCCGAGCCAAGGACGAGAGGTTTGTCCGGGAACGCCTTCATCGCCGCCTCGACCAGCATCGCCTTCTGGTCGGCGCGATCGAATGCCTCGACCAGCACATCGACACCGGCGAACACCGATGCCACAGTTGCCGGAACAAGTTTCTCACCCCAGACATCGATCCGCACGACCGGGTTTATCCGCGCAATCGTCGATTTGAGCGCCTCTACCTTCGGCATGCCGAGCTGATCGATATAATATTGTTGTCTATTCAGATTACTCGGCTCGACCAGGTCAAAGTCGGCAAGAACCAGCCGGCCGATACCGACACGGGCGAGAGCCAACGCGACATTCGACCCCAGTCCGCCGCACCCGGCGATCCCGACAACAGCCTTCTTCAGCTTCTCATGGACACCAGGCGTATGTCTGGCCGCGAGAAGGATATCCAGTTCTTCCGGGGTTGGCGCCACGCCGCGCCGGATGCACACAAGCGCATCCCCTTCCGACAGAAGGGTTTCGGGCGGCACCGGGCACCCGTTGAGAATGATCAGATCTGCGCCGGGACAGTGGATATTCGCAACCGTTCCTGCACGGGTACCGCGTTCGACCTCCACATTCCGCTCATTCAGTTTGCACTTCACACGATCCATCCTCCCGTTTCCAAAACCGGCAGTTTTTCCACGCTCCAGCGCAGGTTCATCCCACCGTCATTCCCGCATCGGATTTTTGATGCCGAAAAGCGATTCCGGATCAGGAAAAGATCCTGTTTTCGCCGTCGATGGCGAACAACTCCCCGAAAACGGCATGTCCCTTCTCGTCGAGCGAGTATGGCAACAGAACGATGACCGAGTAGTCGTCCACATGATCGAGCGAGAATGCGACGCAATCCCGGGCTTTGCGCTCCCCGGGCGGCGTGGCGCGGACATCGCAGACAATGGCAGTGGCAATAGCCTTCTTCGCTTCGGCGAATTCCCGCATATTCTCTTCGAAAAATGCGGTCAGTTTTTTCTGATCGGTTTCATCATCAGCCTCTGCAGCGAACTTGCGAACCCGCCTGGCCGTATCGAGGTAGGCCGCAAAGGGCAGAAAACCGCCGCTCTCGCGCAGCATCTTCCGCACCGGTTCAAGCAGGCGGGCAATCAACAGTTCGACATCGGTTTGCGGATTAGTCATGCAGAGCCTCCCTGGGGCGACATTCCGTTAACACCTTCATCATACTCTTGGCATTCCTTTCCGCAAACCGGTTTTCTGTCCACCCTCGAAATCGGCGGACAGGCTGATTGTCAGCGAGAAACGAGGCGCTCTCTGATCGGAAAACCTGATCGCTCGAGTGCGGCAAAGAGTCGTCGGGAAATGGTGACGTTACAGGGTGGACATCTGGGGAAATCGAGCCGGAAAGCCGTCAGTAATCCGAACAAAAACGGCTCTTCCCTGATTTCCATTTCCCGCCAGGGAATGAAAATGGGTGGGTGACCGCATCTGAAGAGGAACGGAAGGGATAAGCGCAGCCCCTCCCGGTTGGCCATGACGGTGGCGATATTATTGTAGCCGCACCAGGAATTGAAGCGAAGGCTCTGCCAAGACCAGGTCCTGTCGGGGATGAAAGGTTTTTCCGGGAAGGCATCAGCCAGTCTCTTCCATCCACCTATTCGAGAAAGGATGATGATGATGAGTTGAATGAAGAAAAGAAATCCCAGCAGAATCACCAGTGAAGTCAGAAGCACCTGAAGCACCCTCCCACTTATTTCACACATGCTATGACCAGATTCCGCAGAAGGCGGCTTATTGCTTCTGACGGCAAGGGCGAATAGCGGCACAGATAGAAAGCGGGAGGAGCACGGGTGTCAGCCAGCCCCTCCCGCATATCTCATTGCGTTACAGGTATTTTTTCACGACCTCGACGACTTCGGGGAAGTCGATGCCGAGCTTTTTCAGCGTTTCGAGGGTGGGCACGGCATTTTTCGTCCAGCCACGGCGCGTGTAAACGGCATCACATAGTTTTTGATATCGTTCTTCGCGCCATGTGCGCTGCAGAGCGATCTTTTCATCGACCGATTTACCAACCGGATCGACGCCGACCGTCTCCTTGAGCTGCTTGTCATACCGTTCGGCGCGGGACTCGTATTCCTCGCGCGTGACGGGGCCGACCGACCGGTATGGCGGCTGATCGAACTTGCGCAGGCCTTTTCCCATGCGCAGGTTGAAAACGCGCTGGAAGTTGTAGACGCGCTCGGACATGAAGATCAGCTCGTCACGGTTCATCTCGCGGCCAGTAATGCCCGAGAAGAGGTCGCAGTAGTTGCGCAGGTGGCCCGGCACTTTCGCGGCCTCCATCGGGTTGTTGACCTTGCGGTTGTCGTCCGGCTCGACGTCGTTCCAGGGCAGTTTGCACAGCCCGTTCAGGCCGAACCAGGTACGGAACATCGGGAAGTAATGCAATGCCTCGGCCTTGTCCTCGAATGTCGGAAGCTGGTTGTTCACCATATCCATGAAAATCAGCCAAGCCTCGTCATGCTGCGGCCCCTTGTTGGTGAGCGCATAGCCGCCCTGCTGGGCCAGCGATTCTTTCGACAGATACTGGGAGTATTCGAGGCCTTTCGCCTCCATGCCGATGTCGTTGATCAGCTTCGCATCGCCCCAGCCCTTCCCGATAAACAGCTTCTTCATGCGCGCAACGCCCTGGCCGACGATGGCGCCGAAGCCTTCATTGCGGGCCATCTGGTGCAGAAGCTCCATCTGCGCCTCGCCGCTGCCCCACTTCAGCTCGATGCCGCCGGTGCGTTCGGCCGTCAAAATGCCGCGCTGCCAGCATTCCATCACGAATCCGCAGCTGGTGCCGAACGAGATGGTGTCGATGCCGTAGGTGTCGCAGTAGAAGTTGCCCTCGAGCAGCCAGTCGCGATCGAAGATGCCGCAGTTCGAGCCCATGCCCGCCGCGGTTTCATACTCGGGGCCGTCAACGGTGACAGTGTGTCCCTTATACGGGCCGGTCTTCACGATATGCCCATCGGCCCCCTTCGAGCACGCCATCGAGCAGCCCATCCAGCAGCCGTCGGGAATCCCCTGCGTGAACCGTTCAGCCCATTTATATGATGCAATATTTTTAACGTCGTCGTGCGAGCCATACTGGAAATTACAGACGGGCAGCAGGTCGTAGTCGCTCATGACCTCGACGAGATGCGCGGTGCCCTGCGTCCGCATGTGGCACTGTTTGTCGTCGTTGTCGTGGATCTCCCGGTGCAGCCGGATGCCGGTGTTGCGCACGCGGTCGATGTCGGCCGGGTGGTTCATGTCGCCCTTCACGGCCGGGCCGCGCACGACGACCGCTTTCACCTTTTTATCCCGGAAAACGGTACCGATGCCGCCCCGGCCGGCCTGCTTCAGGCGGGCGACGCCGCGGCGGATATCAAACCAGGAAAAGTTCAGGCAGCCCATCAGTGCGTGGTCGGCACCCTTGCCGGATGCGATGACGGAAATATTGCGTCTGTCGGCCTCGTCGGCGGCATACATATGAGTAAACAGATCGGCCGCTATATGGCTGTCGGCACTTTCGAGCGGCGCCTCCTCGATCCGGATGATGCCCTTCTGCCCGTCGATGAAAATGACGACGTCGGAGTCGGCCTTGCCCTGGATTTCGAGGGCATCGAAGCCGCTGAACTTCATCAGGGGTCCGAAATAGCCGCCAACGTTGCTGTCGATCGGAATATCCGTTAAGGGTGAAAGCGAAACGACCAGCGACTTGCCGGAGCCGGGATACTGCGTATTGCCGCCCAACGGCCCGGGACTGATGACTATCTCGTTTTCGGGATCATTCCATTTCGTGGTCGGCTTGACGGCATTCCAGAGGTACCAGAGGCCGAAGCCGCGCCCGCCGATGAAGATCTCCTTCATCTGTTCGGTAACGATCTTTTCCGTGACCTTGCGACTCGACAGGTCGATATGCAGCGTGCGGTTGTTGTAGCCGCGTTCGGGCAGACCTGGCTTGAAGGTCGTTTCGCAGAGCAGCTTGTGAGCGCCGCGCTGTTTTTCGAGATCACCGAGGTAGGTTGTCCGTTTGGTATAGTCTATCATGTATTATTTTCCTCTCCCTGGCTGATCGTCATCAAGCCGGCAGGTTCGAATGATCAGATTCGGTCAGAGCCAGCGAGCAGCTTCTGCACGTCTTCGCGCACGCCCCGCAGGAGACGCATTTGAACGGCTCACGGCCGCCTGGTGCGACACGCATCGACATGGTCGGACAGAAGCCGACGCACATGAAACACCCGACGCAAAGCGCCTTGTCGATCATGACCGTGCCGGCCTTGTTCCGCGAAATCGCCTTCACCGGGCAGATCTCGATGCATTTGCCGCACTGGTTGCAGACGTTGATATCCCAGCCTTCTTTGCTTCGTGTGATGCGAATGGCCGAGCAGGCGACGTCTTCGGTCCTGAAAAACGTTTTCGCGCAGATTTTCTCGCAACTCTTCGCGCCGATGCATTTTTGCGCATCGGCCTTGATGAATTTCATGTTCCCCTCCTGACGGGCATTTGTACCGTGGGAACTCCCGTGATACCGGGAAAGTGTGCCCGAAGGAGACGCATCAAGTCAAGTTTCATGATATTCTCCCCTCCCCTTTCCCGGACAGCTTCACCCCGGGAAATTTACGCAGTCTGGGCGCTGATTACGGAGGTAAATGTTGCCGGCTCCCGTATCCGGCATGATACAATCAAGGACATCAGAACGGGGGAGAATGATGATGAGAAGCTCATTCGGAAGATTTTTTCTGTGCCTTCTTCACGTCGCCGGCATATTTTTCGTGTGCATCCCGGTGCCGGCTTGCGGAGCGGAGAGCGGATTTTCTTCCGTCATCGAACATGTTTCCGCGATGGAATTCCCGAAAATTCACGTCACGATGAGGGTTTTCACAAAAGAAGCCACGGAGCTCACCTTCGACTCCTTCAGCCTCATCGAACGCAAAAATCCTGTCTCGACGTTCACGGTCAGCATCGTACGCCGTGAGCCATTCGTCACCCTTCTGCTCGACCGATCCTCGAGCATGGAAACCGTTGTCGGGCAGGTAAAGGAGTCGGCGGCGGCATTTGTGAAGGGGCTCAACGGCCCCGTGCATACCTCCCTGGTCACGTTTGCCAGCGACATCGATCTGGTTACAGATTTCACACGCGAGCAGGAAATGCTCCTGCAGGGCATCGCAAAAATGCGCCCCTGGGGGGGAACGGCGCTCTTCGACGGCCTCTACCAGGCCTGCGAACAGTTGCGGTCGGGAACTCAGACCGACGACCAGAAAACGATTGTCCTGCTGACGGACGGCCGCGATGAAAGTCCGCAGGGAAAACCCGGCTTTTCGACGCACAAAGCCGATGAAGTCATCGCCCATGCACGAAAGAACAATATCCGTGTCATCTGTGTCGCTCTCGGCACGACCATCGATGAGACATTTCTCAAACAGCTCGCGGCGGAAACGAAAGGCGCCCTTCTTCGCGCGCCCTCGGCGGACAAGCTGATGTCCCTCTTCCAGGCAGTCTGTGCGCGAATGATGCTCGAACGAAGATATAAAATCAGCTATACTACCCCGGCGCCACAGCGCGACGGGAGCCAACGCGATCTGATGGTTTCAAGCGAACTCAAAGGATTCAAGGACCAGGGAACCGGCTTTTATACAGCTCCGACAGATTCCGTGAAAGCCGAAATCAGTCCGGGCAAAACCACCGGCTCCGGAAAAGGAGTTCCCGACATCGGTATTCGTGATGAAACCGCATCGTCAGCAGAGTTGCGGATGGGAACGAAAGTCATCCGGCACGATGCCCATCTCGGTCGCGTCCAGGCCCCAGAGCTCGGGAAAGGCGAGGATCTTTCCCACCTGGACAGGCAGCAACTGGCAACCTGGACCAACATTGCGACAGAGACAATACCCATCGCGGAAGAGTACAAACCCATCCAGGTTCGACCCGATGCCACGGAAGAAGAAAAAGCCCACATCGCGAGTCTCAACGCCGAGCTGAAGGCATCGCATGACGATCACCAGAAGTGGCGCCAGGATTTCACCAGCGAAAAGAACCAGCGCACCGAGCAACTCAACCGCGATATGCGTGACATGCACGAAAACATCCAGAAAGGTCATGATCAGTACATTGACGGGGTAAACAGGGATATCGACGGGGGCAACGAGTCGAATCGCGAGTTGCATGAGAGCAATCAGCGGTCCGCTGACAAGAACGCCGCTGAAACGAACAAGACCATGGAGAATCTCGAACGCGACCTCACCACCGAGTATCAGATCCCGGCATTTCCGGGAGAAACCAATTCAAACCAGCCGGAGACACCTGAGCCGCCATCGGCCGGCGATGATGACTGATCGGCAGGACTCATGGATGATTTCACGTGAAAACGGCATGCGGCACAGATATCAAACCTTGTCCAGAGACAGAGGACATTGCCACGAGTTCCCCCTTCAGATCCTTTTTTGCCCTGGCCGCCCTGATCGAGACTGTGACGGCGTTTTTCAGGTTCGGCCTCGGAATACAGGCAACACGCGACACGGCATCGGGCATCGGACGGTTCACCTTCGGCGTGCGCATTCACCACGGCATGATCGGTCTCGTCCTGCTTCTCTGCACGGCATTTCCGGTCGACACGGTCTGGAAGCGGCGGCTGGCGGTGATCGGCGGTGCGCTGGCGGTTTCCGATGCGGTGCATCACTTCGTGGTATTGTGGGCCGTGACCGGCTCTCCGGAGCTCGATCTTTTTTATCCCCGCTGACCGCTGAAAGGCTTTCACATCTTGCTGGCTGACGATTTCGACAGACTGAACGACGAACAGAAGGCGATCGTCAAAGGGTTCAAGGGCCCGACGATGATCGTCGCCGGGCCCGGCACGGGCAAGACCCGCACCGTGGCGGTGCTGATCGGCCGGCTGCTTGCCGATGGAACCAAGCTCAAGGAAATACTCGCCCTGACCTTTTCGGAAAAAGCCGCGCGGGAACTGCGCGGCCGCGTGATGGAGTATCACCCAAAAAGTTACGACGAATGCTGGATCTCGACGTTTCACTCCTTCTGCGCCCGCGTGCTTCGCGAACAGTTCCACCGTGTCGGGATCCATCCTGAATTCAGGCTTCTGACCGGGTTCAAGGAAGCCCTGCTCATGGCGGGCATCTGTTCGAAACTGACTTCCGAAACGTTTCCCGTGTTCGGCAGAGTGCTGACGAAGCGCGGCTTTCAGCTCGAAGTGCTGACCTTCATCTCCCTGCTGAAATCGAACCTGGTGACACCGGACGGGCTTCAGGCGGCTCTCGCACACGAAGGGCTCGACCCGCGCAGCCGGCAGCGGCTTGGGGAGCTGCTGCTGCTGTATCGCCGCTATGAGGATGAACGGGCGCGCACAGGGTTTCTCGACTTCCGGGATTTAATATCATTAACGATACAGGTTCTGCGCGATCCCGGCGCCGCCGAACGGTACCGGCGGCAGTTTCGCATCGTGCTTGTCGACGAGTTCCAGGATACCGACCCCGCCCAGTATCTCCTGCTGCGGCTCCTCAAAGGCGAGGATGCCGAACAGGCACCCCGTATCGCCGTCATCGGGGATCCGCGCCAGAGCATTTACCGGTTCCGCGGCGCCGATCCGGGGATGATGGGCGCAAAAAGCGCTTTCAGGCGCGAATTCAAGGCCCGTCTGTTCCCTCTTCGCAGCAATTATCGCAGCGCCGGATGCATTCTTGGCCTGGCCGGAAAGCTGCACTGGTCACAGAATTTCGCCCCGTCACCCTCCGGAAAAACCGCCGCCGGTCCGCCCGACGACGAGCTGACGGCCTGCAGCAGCCGCCAGGGGATTGTCGAACTTTTCGAAGCCCGTGACGAGCTCGACGAAGCCAGACTCGTCGCGCGCAGAATCGCCGCTCTCCTGACCTACGGCGCGCACCGCTGTTTCGCGCCCGGCGAAGTCGCGGTGCTGGTCCGAAACAATTATCAGATCGATCTCATCGCCGAATCGCTCAGGGCTCTCCACGTGCCTTTCGATATAGCTGGCGATATGAAATTTTTCAGGTCCGAAGAGGTGACGGCCCTCGCTTCGCTTCTTCAGGCTGCCGCGGGACCGGCCGACAAACAGGAACAGCCGTTGCGCCGTGCATTCGCCTCGCCCATCTTCGGCCTCGACCAGATCTGGGCGCAGCAGTATCTCGCATCCCTGCAGCCCGGCTCCAGCCTCGAACAGGGGCTGGACGAATGGCTCTCCCGGGCCCCTGACGCCCCACAGTCCGAGGGACTCTCCAGTCCGTCGCCGGAAACGGCCGCCCGGCTTGCCGCCTTCCGCGAAACCCTGCGCCTCCTGCGTGACGGCATCGGCCTTCCACTTGTATCGCTGTTCGCGCGCCTGCTGCTCACCGTGCCACATCTGCTGGCCGATCCGGCCGCCCCGGGAGCACGCCATGTCATGCGGTTCCGCGGCATGATCGATGATTTCTGCGATGTCTGGGAAAAGCAGAACGGCCGTCCCGCGGTTGCCGCCGATCTGATGCCGAACTTCGACGAATGGCTCACCTACTACGCCTCCACGCTCGAACAGGAGGAGGATGCCGGAACCCCCGCCGCATCGGCGCCGGCCGGGGTCCGCCTGATGACGGTCCACCAGTCCAAGGGGCTCGAGTTTCCCGTCGTCTTCGTAACGGGCCTCTGCGAAGGCCAGTTTCCCGTCAGGCTCCGCGAAAGTCTCCTGCTGGGCTCACGCGGGCTGGCCGGGCTTCAAAAGGCCATCGACGCGGGAAGCCGCGAAATACAGTTTTTCAATCCGTACCCCGCCGACCATGCGGACCATCTCGAGGAAGAGCGGCGACTCCTGTATGTCGCCCTGACCCGTGCCGAGGAAGCCCTTATCATGACTCTGCCGCGCCGCATCGGCACGGATCCGGCGCTGCCCGCTCCGTTTCTTTCCGAGCTCGGCATCAGGCCGGTTCGGGACTGGCAGGAACAGAACGTTCTCACGATAGGCGAACTTCGTACCAGGCTTGCCAGGCTCGATCAGACGGCTCGCGAAGAACTCAAGCCGGATCTGGCAAAACTCGCGGAGTCTCTCCTCAGCCTGACCGAGGCGGAAACTGCCCGGATCACCGGTGAAAGCCGGGATGCAGCATTCGAAGATCTTTTGACGCCGCGCAGTTTCGGCATCGCGGCACCGGTTCCGGCCGAACTGCCTGCAGGGTTCAGGTTCTCGGCCCAGTCGCTGCGGGATTACATCGACTGCCCGCGCCGGTTCTACTTCAGGCATGTGCTGCGCCTCCGAGACGAACGAACCGAGAACCAGCCGTTCTTCACATTCGGGAACGCTGTCCACGCGTGTCTTGAGCGGCTCCATGATCCGGAGGGGGAATTCGCCGGCGGCAGAACTCCCTCGTCGTCGGATCTCGACGCCATCTGGTCTTCCAGCGGCAGGCCGATGCTCGAACCGCTTCCGGTTCTCCAGAGAACGCTCTACGGACAGCAGGCACGCGAGCTGCTGGAAAAATACCGCGAAGCGGTTTACGTGAACGGCCAGGTCCCGGCAGCCGGAACACTCGGCGTCGAAGCTGATCTCCGGTTCGAGTTCCGCGGCCATGCATGCAAGGGGCGCATAGACCGCTGGCTGAAAGACGCGGATGGAACGCTCTGGATCATCGATTACAAGACCGGCAGTTCAAAATCCGGCGCAAAGCTCGCGGAGGAGGCATTCCCCGAATCCGGCCCGCCGTCGGAAATCCAGCTCCCGTTTTATCTGCTGGCCGCCCGATGTCTTGGTTTTTCGCATGCGTGCGCGACAACCCTGTATCCGAAAGAAGATCTCTACAAACGGAAATATAAAGGGTTTCTGCCCGGACACATGAAAGCCGGCATGCTGGGCCTCGGTGCCGGCCCCGAATGGACCGTGCAGATCAGCCCGGAGCAGTTCGCCTCGTTCGAAAACACGGTCGAACACCTGATGACGGATATAATATCAAACAGAATATTTGATTGCAGTCCGTCTTCGGCACCCGCGGCCAATTCCTGCACGAATCGTTCACCGAATAAGGGCTGCGAGTTCCAGCCCTTCTGCCAGGAGCGGCTCGACCAGCTGCGCGTTCCGGCTATCGAGGATGGCAACAAGGCCTATGGCGAACCTGACTGACCTGCTGAGCAGACTGAATCCTGACCAGTGCCGTGCGGTGAGCGAACCGCCGGCCGGCTTCATCAAGATTGCCGCCGGCGCCGGCTCGGGAAAAACGGAGGTGCTGACGCGGCGTATCGTCGCGCTGCTGCGCCAGGCAATTTTGCCCTCCGAGCTGGTTGCGATCACGTATACCCGCAAGGCCGCCGCGGAGATGAAGGAACGGCTTGCTCTTCCCGAACGCGGTTTGAGCGCCGCCGTTCTGCGCGATCTGCAGGTCTCGACGTTCCATGCGTTTCTGGGCGACTGGCTCAGGCGCGACCCGTTCGGCGCCGGACTCGATCGCGGAGACGCCGTTCTCACCGAAGGCGGGCGCCAGCTGATCCTCTCCGAAGTGCTCGAAGAGTTCCGGCTCGCCCACGCAGCCGAGCTTCTCGACGGCCCCGAAGCCTTCGGCCCCGACCTCGCTCACGGCATCACCGAACTCTTTCCGGGCCTTCTCGGCAGCGTGCGCCGCTATCTGCTCTCACCAGGCGGCTTCCAGCGTTTTTCAGACACCCGGTTCGGCGGGCGGGCCACCCCCCCGGAGCCGCTGGAGCAGCATGTCCAGACCTGGTTCTTCAGGTTCTACAGCCGGTATCTTCAGAAGCTCGAAGAACGGCACCTGCTCGACTTCGACGAGATCCTGCGCCGGGGCAGCGACCTCATCGTCTCCCAGCGCGAATCCGGTCTCGAGCCCGACCAGCGCATCTTTCTCATCGACGAGTTTCAGGACAACAACCGCGAACAGTTCAGCATCATCACGAGCTTCATCGAAGGCCGGGACGGCCATGTAACCGTTGTCGGCGATGAAAAGCAAAGCATCTACAGATTCCAGGGCGCGGACATCCGCACCTTCCGCTCGTTCCCGGCAACCGAAACGATCTGGCTGAACCGCAACTACCGCTCGGTTCAGGAGATCCTGACCCTCGCCGACAGATTTATATCATCAGGAATAGATGACGCCCCGCCCGCGCAGGAAGCCGACCGAGGCGCTTCCATGCGTCAGCAGCCGGTTGCCTGCCTCCTCACGCCGCCCCAGGCCGCCACAGGGGAAGCCGAAACCGTGGCGGAAATGATCCAGACCCTCGTCAGGGGCGGGTTGCGCATCGATGGCCGTGACGGCCCCAGACCGATGACGTATGGCGACTGCGCCATCATCGTGAACTCGGTAACGAATCTTCCCAGGGCATACGAAGACGCGCTGCTGACACGGGGAATTCCCTACGTGCTGTCGGGAGGACTCGGCTTTTACGCCCGCCACGAGATCGCCGCGGTCGTCGCGTTCCTAAGGCTGCTGGTCCGGCCCGACGACGACCTTTCGCTTGCAACCATCCTGACAGGCCCGCAGTATGGCCTTTCCGACGGAGAACTGGCGCGGCTTTTCCACGAACGCCGGGCAGAAAGGATCAGCCTGCTCGCGCATCTGCTCTCGCTTCCGGAAGCGGGTCTTCCCGAGCGGGTCCGCTCGTTCAGACGCCTGTTCGTGCGCCTCCAGTCGATGAGCGGAACGCTTGGAGTGCTCGATCTCGTGTATGCGGTCCTCGAACAGGCAGGCTTTCTGGAGCATGCCGCTTCACAGACGGATGACCTGAGAAGGCGCCGCCTCGAAAACAACCTGACGAAATTCATCGGCATCGTGCGGGCATTCGAATCCAACGGTGTATTCACCACGCTTCGCGACTTTCTCGCCTATCATGACAAGACGCGCGATTCGGGCGTCGACGAGGATGAAGCAGGTCTCGGTCTCGAAGAAGGCGAGGCGGTGAAGATTCTCACGATCCACAAGGCGAAGGGGCTCGAGTTCCCGGTCGTGTTTCTGCCACGCCTGCGCTCTCGCGGTTTCAAGCGTGTCCAGGGTCTGTATCTCACGCGTGAGCAGGGCCTGATCGTGTACCAGAAAGATGCCGGCGGCAGCCCCGTAACTGAGACAGACCCCTTCTGGGCATCGGAGGAAACCGCTTCGCGGGGCGAGGAACGGCGCAAACTGTATGTAGCGCTCACGCGAGCCCGCGACCTGCTCATAATCAGCGGTTCAGCGATGGATGCGGAAAAAGAGGGCCAGGCCCTCTGCGAACTTGCCGGCATGCTTCGGGACGATACGCGGCTCGGAAGCGTGCGGCCGCTCGAAGACTGGCAAACGATCACGGATGGCTGGCTGGCCGCGGGGTCGCTCCCACCCGGTTCTTCAGAGCCCGTAGATACGCCAGCAGTCGAACCGGATGCGATCCGGCCCCAGATTCTTGCCCTGTCAGACCGGTTCAACAGGGAACGTGACGCCATCTCAGGCCACCCGGGGAAAACAACGGAAACCGCCGGCCACGAAGAGATTTACTCGCTTGCCGATCTCGATTCATACGAGCGGTGCCCGCGACGATACTTCTTCCAGCGGCGCCATATCGCCCCGCTCGATGAACCGGTGGAACGGAGCCGGGGTCCGGCGGTCGGAAATCTCGTGCACCGCTCCCTTCGCATCTATCATGATGCCCCTGTTTCGTCTCTTTCGCAGGAAGAACGCCGAAAAAGACTGTTCGAGTCTCTCGAACTGATTCTCCCTCTTCACGGCGAGGAAGGGGCAGCCGGCCGGGACCGCGCATTCATGCTTCTCAACCGCTATCTGGTATCGCCTCTCTCCGCACAGGATGCCACCCACCTCGAAGCAGAAGTAAATCTGCGCCTCGAGGTCACCGGTTCCGGTGCATGCGACGGCCCTTTTCTCCTGCGCGGTTTCGCCGACCGGGTCGACATCCGGGACGGTGAAATATATATCATAGACTATAAAACTCATGGCTGGTCGCCGGAATCCCATGCGGCTTACGCGGGACAGCTTGCGCTTTATCTCGCAGCCGCACGACGCGGACTGTTCGGCGAAACTGGCACCCTCGCCATCGCGACCGCTTCCCTGCTCTACCTGACGATCGACGAGGCACGGACAGAACCGGTCGAGCCGGATCTTCCGGCTTTCGAGGCCGCCGCCGCCGCCACCGTCGCTTGCATCAGGGCGGAACGCGAGTGGAAACCACGTTCAGAAGGGAATTGCGCAGAGTGCAGCTGGGCCGCATTCTGCTCCGCCCCGCCGACAGAAGCGCTCCCGGAAACCGGCAACCAATAACCCTGCTGTCGTCCATCGCGGTTTTCATCTTTCTCGTGAGCCCTGACAGCTCTGCAAGGGAGGATCTGCGCCTCTATGCCGCGATCACCCGTTAATATTAAGTATGAGATTTCAATGGAGGGCCCTGTGGTTCGTTGAGTTTTTCATGCGATATTTCAACGGAACATCTCTGCAGATCGGGGAATGGTTGCCAATTCTGATTTGACATGATATTCATGGATCGCGTCGGATACAGCTCCGGCGAAAAAGTATGATCAAAGGAAAAGGAGAACGAAATGCCAGTCAACCTGAACGGCCGCCACTTCCTCCAGCTCGATGACTACTCTCCCGAAGAGATCCAGTATCTGCTCGACCTCTCGGCCGATCTCAAGCGGCTCAAGCGTGCCGGCATCCGCCCCCGCAACCTCGAGG
>Ga0079303_10000039_pt1 | contig 27303 bp, 43 predicted proteins | sample Methanogen_OWC_FD_77073 | JGI IMG/M metagenome (GOLD analysis project Ga0079303, IMG submission 77073) | Enriched soil microbial communities from Old Woman Creek wetland in Ohio, USA - Methanogen_OWC | ecosystem: Environmental > Terrestrial > Soil > Wetlands | place: USA: Ohio | collected...
GGATGCACATTCGGTACACCATGGATCATCTCCAGATACCGCTCTACCCTAAAGGAGCCTTCCGTGTCACATACAATCGCTGAACCGTGTAACCCACCGACCTCTACGGGTAGCTGTACGTTTACTGCAAGCTGATGAGTGAACTGAGATTTTCCTGATCCGAACTCTCCGTAAAACTCGGTAATACATTGTGTCTCAATGCCCCCACCGAGCAGTTCATCCAGTTCAGGCACATTCGTGGTGATCTTCCCCACTTCGCTTCGGCGTTTCAAGAGAGTGGCACCGGATAGGAACCGGGTCTTTGACGCTTCGTCTTTGGCCTGCTTAATGAGCTTTTCCGCTCGGGCATCAGAGATCCCGCCCGACACCAGCTGATCCACAGATGCCGATGCAAGATCTGACACAAAGTTTATTCCAACAGCTTTCAGCTTTTCAGCTACCGCGTCACCGACGCCTTTTAATTCTTCAATGGGTTTCATGAGGTACCTATCTTAAATGATGTTCCACAAAACGGACAGAGTTTCCGCTTCATGGTGAGTTTTACTTTCATGCGGTTCTTACACGATGGGCATTTCACATCTTTTAATTCCATGTTACTGCTCAATACGTGGTGCGATCATATACAGTATCTGCAATCCTTCCGGAGTAGTTGCCTTGATCTTGACAGGAGTATCTGTCTTCAGCAGCAGGTTGATGTCAGCAATATCCTTCAAGATCTTCATAATATCCTTCAGGTATTCTGCAGATATCATCACGTCTGCATCCTCACCGGAGTAATTCCGTGCAGACGTGAAATCCGCAATGTATGTATCCTGCCCTTCAATGGTAGAGATCATACATTTTTCCAGAGACGGGTAATTCTGTAACTTGGTAAAGGTGGTCGTCTTCGACGCCGTCATCACCTCGTTGTACATATTCTTCCCGTTTACCGTAACAAATGAATTATACGTAATAGCCGGGACTGTTGGAACTTTATCCATGGTACTTGGATCTACTGCCCGATAGAGCAGGCGGTGTGCTGAATCTGCGAACGTAATGACCGCATCTTCACCTGAAATCGTGGCTGTACCCTCATACCCGGATATCATATCCAGAACTTTCCCGATTAATATACCAAACTTCACCGGCTCTTCTACTTCAAGGGCACTGCATAGGGATCGGGGGACTATCGATTGCACTATGGCGACTTTTGCCTCATCTACCACCGTGACGCTCACCTGTTCAGGTTCAATGATCACGATGCATTCTGAGTTGATAGGCTTCACTGACTCGATCAGATCAAACAACAATGTTGCTGGAAGGTTAACGAGCATTTCTCCCCTTTGTTACTCGATCGATACACCAGTCATCCAGCGTACCGGCGATCTCTAGTACCTTACTCAGTTTTGCATTCAGATCCATCGTCTCAACCCCGGAATTCGGTAACTGGAGTATCGCTACCGCGGTATTCAGGTTTGATTGGAGCCCGATGCGATGCTGATTCTCAGTGATCCCGTCATCATCAGATCGTGACTGATACTGCTGACGCTGGGTCGATGGCTTTCCGCCTGACTTAGGTGTAGTTTTCGGCTTATCAACATAGGTTGATTCATCTGAGATATAGGATATTTTACCATCAGTGAGCCCGAATACTACCCGGTCACCCGGTTTCTTCGATGCGCAATACTTCCCAGCATTGATCGTCCATTCATGCTCTTTAATTTCCCCGTTCACATCCAGTACCAATATACAGGCCGGATATGGCTTAACTTGCGTAACCGTACCATGAAACACCATGGGTAATAACTTCCTGCGGATGTTTAATGTCCGCGTCATATATTGGATGAGTGATGATAAAAAGTCACCGGTTCAGAAAACGCACCATCTCTCTACCGGTAATATATCCGGTAGAAACCTTGACGGGAGAGAAATGGAATGCCACATCCATCGTATAATCAGAACAGTGGATGTCTTTTGATATCTCCATTTCCTGTGTTTCGCTGGTAGAATGCGCTACAATCGTATGGTTGGTATACCGGGGAACGATGATTGGTACTCCGGGATTAAGGGGATCTCCATCATCAATCTGATACCGGGTAGGAACATTGGATGATACATGGATACAGGTATTTGCCTGCCTGACGTCCCACATATCATGATAGAAAAACAGGGCGGTTCCGGCGGCGATCTCTACATACCGGGACGATATACTTCCTATTACCGGGAACCCTCGCCATGAGGCGATGAAATAAAACCGATCTTGATCATATCCGATGAACGTCGCTGCATGATATCCTATCATTTCAGAGCCGTCTGGATCCGGAAGATCCCCATTCGTATGCTGCTGGTAATTCGCATACACAATGAACGGCATGACGACATACCCTACGGATGATATCGCTGTTTTCACATAGTCAACGCCCCGGGTACCGGCATATCCGACGATACCATCCAGACCCTGTTTCAACAGGGCATTCATTCCATCAAATACCGTATTACATTCAGGGATATCTGATGGCGATACCTGCATCCGGGCGACCTGATGCAGTTCCAATGCATACGCCAATGCATTTTGGACGCATTTCCGTTTCGGCTGCACCCGGGGAATTAATGTATCCTTGAGCGGGTTCATATAAGACGATGGGGTATTCAGCACTGATGGAAAATAATACCGGAATGCATTATCCGTCATAATCGTTGATTGATCAACCATTGTATCAATGACCGTATATACCTCATCATCACACTGCAGTAATCCCTGATCTACAAGGGTATCCAGCATCTTTTGTAAGGACTTCTTCCCTCCATAGGGAATCTTTGCCAGTTTTGCATCGTCGATAATGTCCGATAGGGTAAACAGCCCGTCCCGTTGTAAAATAAATGAGTCCGTAATCATATATTCACTCCAATAACCACTTCATAATCAATCTGGTTTCGAATCGATTCACGTACACGAATCATCTCTTCTTTGAGGTACGCGATATTGGATGATGCGGGGTGAATTACCCAGCTATCACCACACCCATCAATCTCCCACGCGAGAATCCTATACATATCCGGATCATTATCAAGAGGTTTGATGGATAATTGCGTGATACGATCCGACCGAATGGAAGTATACATATTATGTTCCGTATTATAGTACGTTATCCACGACGGTCCGATCGGGTATTGGACTATAGATACCGGTTTTTCCATTACGGTTTGCATACGTCACTGTTTGTAAAAAGAGTTATATATAATACACTCTTAATTATTTTGTATCATGCGAGTTGCCCATATATCAGATACGCATCTCGGGAGAGGAGCGTTTCAACGAATCGATCCGGACACCGGTATCAACATGAGAGAACAGTCCATTTATGACAACTACCTGTCATCTATTGACGAACTCATCCGACTGAAGCCGGATCTTATTCTCCATACCGGGGATCTGTTCGATGTCGTAAAGCCGAAAAACAAAGCCATTGTGGTAGCAATGGAAGGGTTTAACCGGGTAAGCGAAGCCGGGATCCCAGTGGTCATCATCGCCGGGAACCACTCCATGGTGAAGACCAAATCTACGACATCACCCTATGAACTGTTCGCCTACTCTCACCCGGATATCCATTGCGTATACCAGTTTACCTATGAATCGTTTGAGATCGGAGACGCATTGGTACATGCCGTGCCAAATATGCTACACCCGGGGGATTATGATGATGAGTATCAGAAGATCACCCCATCACCGGGTCATACAAATATCCTGATGTTGCACGGACTTGCACCGGGGATTAACCAGCGACTGAATACCTTTGCGGAGATGGAGGTTTCGAGCACGATGATCAATGATCCGAAGATCCAGTATGTCGCTCTCGGGCACTACCACGGACAGGTGCGGGTGAGTAAGTCGGCTATCTACTCCGGATCCCTCGAATACCTCACCTATGGGGAACGGTTTGATGAGAAGGGAGGGATCCTGTATAATGGGACATACACGTCCCATATCGAACTCCCTCACAACCCGATGGTAGTGAACGATCCCATTGACTGCATTGGACTGTCATCATCCGATATCACGAATGCAATCTGTCACCAGTTGGAAGACGTCACTCATGACCGACGGGCATCGATGGTGCATGTAGAGTTGAATAATATTCTCCCCGAACAGTTCAGTGCAATTGATTTCGTATCAGTCGGGGATGCCGGCGGAGATCTCCTCCATTACCACATCAAGAAGAATAACCGGACGATATCAGCAGAACCGATCGTATACCGGGAATTGTCAACGATCAACTACCTTGATGAACTGGAGCGGTATCTGGAAGCAACCAGCCTCACTCCAGCTGAGAAAGAGGCAGTGGGAACATACGGAGCTCAATTAATCAGAGGGGCATTATGATACTTCAAAAACTTGAGTTGAAAAACTTTAAGCGATATAAGAATGAGATTGTCACGTTTCCGGACGGTCTTACCGGAATTGTAGGGGCGAACGGAGCAGGGAAGTCATCTATCGTAGAGGGTATTGTATTCGCCCTCTATGGAGTACAGGGGACCGGGGTTGATTCCGAGTTTGTTCTCTCCTCCATGGTGGATCCAAAGGAAAAGACGAGGGTAGCCTTGACATTTACCCTTGACGGTCATGATTATACTGTTGAACGGATATTTAAGAAATCCCCGAAGACGATTCATCACGACGCTCACCTGTATGGGAAGGCGGGACTGATCACGGATACGGTAAGCGGAGTCGCTGATGAACTTCAACGGCTCATCGGGATGAGTGCAACCGATTTCAGACGGACGATTTATGCCGGGCAGGACGAACTCACCGCCCTGATTACCGCCCTTCCATCAGCCCGGAAGGACTGGTTCCTAAAGATCGTTGGTATCCATGACCTGCAGGATCACATCACCACTACCCTGAAAACACGAATCGATGAGATCAATGAACAGATCACCGGTATTAGTGCAATCATCGGTAGTATTGATGGGGATCGCCTCACTGCCGAAATTCAGGACAATACTGATAAGATTGCCACTATCAATGAAAAGCGGGTCGTAACTGAACGGTTACTGAAAGAAGAGTCTGATAACCTGATGACTATCACCCATACCATTGATACCTTGGAGAAAGGGATTGCGGAATTTTACCGACTGAGTCAGGAAGAGGTCCGGATACAGACAAGTCTCGATGAATGTACCAAACAGATTGATATCACCCGGGATGCGATTGAGACACAACAGCATGCTATCAGAGTAATCGAAGATAGTAAACCTGATTATGATCGGTATCTCGAAATCGAGGCGGGGCTCCCGGAGATCCGGGATCAGGTAAATGCCTATCAGGCAGCACAAAAGGCACTACCGGATAAAATTGCAGAGAAGTATAAGCGTATTAAAGAGATTGACGCTTGTATGGAGATCGTCAATACGGTCACAGATCTGCAAAAACTCATTGATGAGCAGACCGCTATTGTTGCAAAAAAGGCTGATGTGGAAACCATACATGCAGAGTTACTGCAGTATGAGGCTGAACTGAACCGGGTTAATGTACTGATATCCGGGTTATCCGGGAAGATCACGGCACTGCAGGCACAATCCGATCACACTGATGTCGTTGATATGGAGGTATATCATCAAATGGTGGATCTCATTCAGCATGAAGATGAGATCCAATACCAATACTCACTGGTTGAGGAGGAAGTCAATGCGGCATTGATCAACCTCAGTTCAATTGATACGACACTTGCATCTATCAAAACCCAGATCGAACACCTTACCGATATGGGAGAGTTTGGGGAATGCCCGCACTGCGGTCAGTCAGCCGGAGAGAAATACCCGGAGATACTTGCACGGCTCAAACAGGATGTAACAGATCTGAACATCAAGCGAGAATTAGCCGTCAAAGTGCATACTGAAGCAGACAACCGACAGAAAGATCTCGCTGTCACTCTCCGGACGACGATCCCGGTGTATAAAACCAAGGTTGCTCGGATCGATAAGGATTGGAAGATTCAATCCGATATCGCTGAACTGGAAAAATCTCTCGATGAACAGAAGGCATGGATCCGGGATAATGAGATCCCGGATGCAAGTGAGATCAAATCCGTATATGATGCGATACTCCATGCGGAAAAGGTAACAATCCCGGCATTACAGAGTAAAATTGCTTCGGTAAAACGGGAAGAAGAGATCCTGCATGAGAAACAGACCCGGCTTGATGAACTGATCATCAATATCGGGGAGATCACTGACACAATATCCCGGCTCAAACCCATTGAAGAGATCTATCATACCATGCAGGACGCTATCGGGGAATTAAAACCAGCATACATCAGTTATCTCAAACTGAATGATAAAAAGGATGCATTTGCCGTATCCACCAGTGCATTCAAAGAATATCAGGACACCCGTCATAATCTTGAAGATGCACTTGATGAGGTGAAATCTCAACTGGCATGTGTGCAGGTAGATACCGATGGCTATAATACGGTAAAGATGGCGAAGGACGCATCTGTAGATAAGATCGCCACCATGAAGAACCATATCACTCTCATGAATGTAGAACTATTTCATGCCACGGAAAACCTGCAAAACAGTAAGAATGTCATGGCTACCTTATACGAATCCATCAAAGAGAAGGCAACTCTCGATGAGGCGATGCAGGTAGCAAAACTCACCCGGACGATGATGAAAGGGTTTATGGAGCACCTATTAAGCATCATCACTGGAGGAATCGCAGAAGAGGCAAACCAGATCATATCCGACGTTACCGACGGGAGATATACCCGGATTGATATCACTCAGGATTATCAGATCATGATCGAGGATGACGGGGGACTGTATCCGGTCGAACGGTTCTCCGGCGGGGAGCAGGACGTCATCGCCATCGCCCTCCGGATAGCTATCAGTCGGTTCCTCGCTCATCACCACCAGATGCATGAGAGCACGGTACTGATATTTGATGAGATATTTGGCAGTCAGGACATTGAGAGACGAAATAACCTGTTCCGGTTAATGCGGGAGCAGGAAAGCCGGTTCCCCCAGATACTCATCATATCCCATATCTCTGATGTGCTGGAAGAGTTCAAGTCACTGATCAATGTTACCCGAGACGGAAAGTATAGTCATGTGCATCTGTCTGAGTAACCGTTGATACAGATATCCATTTTTTTGCACCATCAGGGTATGATCAAGACCGGGAAAGATCATTGAGATATCGGTTGCCACGGTGACAATATCCGGTCCCTCATTATCCAGATCCCAGAACACCAGAACATACACTTTCTTCCGCTTGTGATACCAGATATCTACCCCACTGGATGACTCATATCCGGGGACACGTTTCGGTGCCTGATATACGGGGATGACGTCAGATGCCCGGGTATCCAGTCGGGAAAAATAAGGGTTTTCCGTAAAAGTATAGATCACGATACCGGAGGTTTCCCGAAGAACTGGGTGATCATCTCATTCGGGTTCGCCGACGGGACCGATGGTGACCGTTCGGATGGCTGTGGTGCCAATGGAGCGGCAACGATTCCGGGTTTTGCCTCCGATGACGCGGTAGGGCTCTTCTGCTGCTCATCAGGTTTTTCCTGAGGCTGTACAATACTATGAGCGGGATCTTTCACCACGGATCCTGCACTGGTTCCGTCAACACTCGGGAGGGTATGCATTAACTTCGGCTTCTCATCAGACTGCTCATCTTTCCAGTCAAATATTGACCCATTCCCGAATATCTCCCGGATGGTGTCCATGTCACGGCGATGGAGCCGCGGTTTCGTATATTTCCCGGTAAAATCATCAGCGGGTTTTGCATCAGCAAACCGGGCCGGAGGTTTTCCATTACCGGTAACCCAGAAGTACTTCCCTCGTTTTGACTTCCATACGGTGTATCCAGCCGGAGGTTTATGCACACTGCAGTATTCAATGTGTTCCAGATCCGCCTGTATCTTCTTTCGTAATGCGGATATATCTATCATACTCATTTGTTATCAAAAAAGGGTATTTAATATCTCATCAGGCATAGAGACCGTAATCCGGATCCAGTAACCCATACTTCTCCGCTTTCTTACGGATATCCGCCTTACTCATATCCATGAGCGGGGTACGGACGATCGGATATGCATCACTGGATCCCGTCATAAATGCATTCTGAAGAGCAAAATACATCTCCGGACGACAGTCATGATATGCCTGTTCATCGGATTCGGAGGCCCAATGATAGATCGAATCCGCCTGTTTCATATCAGCATATGCTGCTCCTATTGTAAGCATAACTCCGTTCCTCAGCGGCATGGAATTGGACTGATACCAATCCAATGATATATCCGTTATGGAACGGGCTTTAATTTTCGATGCAACCTTATACGCCAGATCAGTATCTGCATGGTTGTAGGAAAATACAATGGCGTGGATATCAGAGTCATCATCGGATGCCATCATTGCGGCAACCGCAGATTCTAACCCGCCTGACAGGAGAACAATGGCTGTCATACACTATAGTGGATTGACGGGTTATTTATAGAAAAGTCAGCGTATGGTATTTTTGAAATACCGGGACGTGGTAGCCCCACACTGATACATGTATTTTGATGATGGCTTTTTATTATACGGCACCCGGGCTGCAGAGGCAACATGAAACCGAAGCTGCCCAATCGGCATACCGACCGTAAGTTTCAATGCAACCGGGAGCAATATATCCATTTCAAGCGTAATCTCTCCCTCAAATCCGGCATCAATAAACCCACCCGTCTGATGGTTTTTAATGGCTAACCGGGCATTTGACGACTTCCCTTCAATATGAGCAAATATGTTATCAGGGAGGCGGATCCGTTCACGGGTCGTACCGATAATAAACGCATTTGCCGGGAATGTGACTGCTTTCCCATATTCGGCATTTACTTCATACGAGGTAAATGCTTTCGTATACGTGGATTCATCCAGCGGATCCAATGCAACATCCGGATCCCCGGGTTGGTATACAATAAAATGCCCACCCAGCGTTATATCATACGTATGCGGGTTTAATAACGACGGTTCAAATGGCGTAATCCCAATTATGCCATCCTGTACATACTTTTCTATTTCAAAATCTGCTAAACACGTCATAAGAATGGTAAATCGGACGGATCTGTAATGGCATCCTCTTCCTTTCTCCATAACCGGTAATCCTGCTCACTCACAGCTATATACCGGAGATCCTGCAATGATATCAGATAGACAAATACATCCATCACATGACGAATGAGTGCATACCATTCAGTGATATCATTGGTGTTCATACGTTTTACCATATCCGTGCGAATTGCCGGCCGGTCGTTTCCAAACATCCCGGACAAAGCGACATGCAGTGATGACTCTATCTCATTCCGATAGACGATAGCATCGGTAAATGTCAGATCCTCATGATATCGGAGCCAATCATCCATCCATTTATTCGCTGCATTGCATGCCAGAGCAACCCCACGGATATCAATGGTAGTCATTTACTCTTCGTTTTCAATATCCTGACACCCACAGTCGGCACACCGATCGGTAGGGGTAGTATATTCACTGTTATCCAGCTGTACTTCAATATGTGTAGATTTACACCGTTTACATGTTTTCATTCTGACCACCTAAGGGTTTTCTGCGTTGCAGAGACATAGACCTGACCGATGCCAGATCCACGGTTTTTAATATGGACACCATCTCCCTCACGGAGGGTATACCGGTTTGCCTGCTTATCCCATATTAAATAGTACCATGAATCATTAAAATCGAATAGTTTATAAAACAATGTGTCAATATCCCCGGATTTCGGGATATATACATCGTCGTACTCCATTATTGCTCCGCTTTGAGCAGAGTTACCGATGTTGCCAACGCCTCTACCGCCTGCTGCAATTTCTTATGGGCGACATTCAGCTCTTCTCCGGCAGCTGATGGCGATCTCAGCTCTTTCTCTACACACGGAATGATCGTATTTTTGATGTACTTATTCAATTCATACAATTCTTCCGTGTACGTAGCTAATGTATCAACTGTTGTCATTATGACCTCTTACAATTACCACTTTCACAAAATGTTTCTGGTTATCAAACGGGATAACGATGTTTAAAGGGATAGACTTCGTTGTTGAATCAGTAAAATGAATATCCAGTGCGTCACAATGGCACCGGCATTTCATCGATCGCTTCCACCACGTACCGATAATAAGGGCCGGTAACCGGATGGTATACTCAAATGTTACGCTATCTCCGGCTTTTTTTAAATGGAATGGTGTATCCACGCTCGATACGATCGTATCTCCGGATACGACTTCAGCACCGGTAAACTCCCATGATGGGACGGATATCGGCGATGTCATAATCTTTTTCCCATCAAACCATATATGTATCGTCGATACTGACCTATCCAACATACTCGATACCGATGGAAGCATCTGCTCTTTCATCAAATAACTCACCGCATGTTCGACACGAACTCTTCCTAATCCTGTAAGGATCTGCAGCATAGCAACCGATGGAGATCGACCGGATTTACGAATATATGAAGAATATCGCTCTAAAACCAACCCTTCGTCAACCGTCAATGCCATTTCTATACTATTTATGAGAGTTAGTATATAAATATATCCAAAAAAGATTATTTGGTAATGATGTCTTCTTCAAGCCGGAAGAGATCATACCGGGTCTTGATGAGCCAACGCTCAAGTGCCTGCTCCGGCATCGTCTCAATGTACTTAATCTTATCAGCCGGGTCACCTGTTCGCCGTGTCTCTACCGCTGCATTAAACTCTTCAATGGCAGCAACGACCTCTTCCTCAGTAACCTGAGGGACAACCGGAAAGTCAATACCGCACTTGGTATAGTAATGCGTACCAAACTTGGCAAACCGGTAGGCATTCCGGAATCGATGCATCCGGATCTCTTCATTATCGGTCTCACGGCCCATCTGCAACATGACTTCCATGTATACCTTCAGTCCCTGTACGATAGCCAGTGTTGGGGACCGAAGTAATACCCCTTTCAGTGACAGAAGCCACGGGGTAGATGACAGCACCGATGGAGAGACCACTGCCAGATACATCTTCACATCGCCGGACTTTAGCAGATCCACCAGTTTCTTCAGTTCTACTGAGGTGTAGTGCAGGGGTCCGGTCTTGGATGTATTAATTTCAGACTCAATGCCAGCGAAAATATCCGCCGGCGAGTGAGAATACATGTGGATAATATCCACATCGTCCCATGTGGACTCATCGTCCCACGCCATGGAACCGATTAATGATGTTCCAATGCTATGCATGATTACTCTACCGGGTTATCGTGAGCAAACATCCGGATGAATTCGATATTGTCAACAATTGCCTGAGCTTTCCGTGCTCCGAATGAGAAGGGAAGACGCTTATCGCCAACCGGAATTGTGCAGGTAGGATTACCTTTATATTCTGATACGAATGCTTTTTCAATAGGCTGCACTTCTTGTCGCTGATACGGTGCCATATGTACGTATCTTCTAATACTGATATATAAACATATTTATTTGTCAGAAGGCTCTTTCTTGGTAATTTTAAATATTTCGTACTTTGATTCGACCAGTGATGTTGTATTGATCAGGTAGTCATCCCCATTGATAGAGAATACATATCCGGAGAAATGTTCAGAGTACTGGGTATTTGCCACTTTCGTAAACGTAAATGCGTCTGTCGTAGCCGCTCTCCCCATAATAAAATCGTATAAGATATCGTCCATTGTATATAGTTATACATAATCTATAAATATACCTATCTGAAACGTACAGTATGGAAGACCTGTCAGAGAATATTAGACGGACATTTGCAATGCTGTTAAAAGAGGTCGATGATGCAAATGTGCAGATCACGGAGACGTTTGATAAAGGGAAATGGGTTACCGTCATGATCAATGCCGTGAAGACCGCAGACCCCGGGGAGATTGAACCAAACCCACCAATTCCGGCAGGATATCCTCGTCAGATATATCCACAAACTCAATATGAGGAAGATGATGAAGAGTAACTTTCTCTCCCATGCGGAGGCAAACGGGATCCGGTTAAACCCGGATGACTACCGGGTAACCTTAGTGATGAGGGGCCTTCAGCGAGGATTTGAGATGTATGGGGATTACTACTGCCCATGTAAACCACTTAAACTTCCGGAGAATATCTGTCCATGTGTAGATCATCTGGACGATATTAAAAAAGACGGGGCATGTAAATGCCGATTATTCCTTTCGGCTGATGTCAGTAGTTGAAGACAACTCCTGAGCCCGTTGACGAATGATAAAGGCATTCTCTAAAATCGTGGTTGCTTCATCCAGATCTTTCGGGTTGAAGTATACTTTCACCACCCCTCCCTTGGATGGAGTACCGATCTCCACTGACGATAGATTCTCATTTCTCTGCGTCGCTGATGCAATCAACAGGATCTTTTCCTGAATGACCGGTGGAACAACTTCGGATCCTTCCCCGGACAGGTACGCCATTACATCTTCCAGTGCATCATGGAGACGATTGTCAGTTACAAATTGGTTCAACGGTGCCATACCATATATTTTGTTCCAAATGATTATAATCTTTCGGATACCACGGCCATCATATCGGTCAGCTGATTCTGTATTGCCTGTAAATCATGCTGCATAGTCGTGATCTCACGCTGTGTTTTATATAATTCATCTCTGCAATCCATGTCATACATACGCAATGATCGATATATAAAACCACGTCCTTTATAAAGGCTGCCTAAATATCCATTACACAGGGGGAATTGTATGTCACGCGGTCTGCGGTAATGCTACACTTTCCCTTTTTGTATGCATTACATGAATATCCGCAAATTCTTCCCTTATACTCATTAGGCGGCTTTTTCGATAAAATGCTGGATAAATCCCCGGTAAACTTCACTGCAAGCCCGTCGTGATACATACCAATCGCACCACATGCACAGGTCATCGCATCAACATCAGTGGTAATAATGCCATTGCAGCGGGAACATATATATTCTCTCATACGAATATATTGAAAAAGAGGGTATATAAAATACGGTCTGACAAAAGAATTACATACTTTTGGATTTCATGTCGTCCCATACCATACTTGCCATCTCATGAACCCCCATCTGATCCGAATATACGTAAGTATACCTGCCGGGGATGAGGCGGTCAGCAGCAATCTGGTAATATTCCGAAAGCAGTTCCAGCTGATCAATTGTATGGGTAGGAAGCTCCGTGCGACGACTGATCCGGTCATACATCTCCCCGGGTGAGGCGAGAACGATATAGGTATGCTTTGGCCGGATTAAATTCGGCGGCTGTATCGATAATAACCACTGGAAAAACAGTTCCTGTTCTTCTGAAGAGAGACCGACGGCTTCCATCATCTGGTAAACAATCGATGACAGGTAATATCGATCGGTGACGACATGAGCACGCTTGAGTTCAACCTTGATAAACTCTACCAGATGCTTATACCGATCAGCGGAGAAGATCAACGCCCGTTCAATCGGGGTGGACGACTTCTTTAAGAGTTTCGTATACTGTGGGTAACACGGCTCTCGGGTAAATACATAGGGCTCACCTTCTGCCAACTCAATCAGGCACTTCACCAGCGTACTCTTCCCGGCACCGTCCGGACCTTCGATCGAGTACAGATCATAATTATGTAAATAAATACTATTATCCATACCCTATAGTATAGGATAGAATACTACAAAAATGCTTTGGAACGTTTTACGGTAAACCCGTTCGGAAGACGTTTCCATCCGAGATGCTGCTGAACCATACATCGTGCATCCTGAGGGCGAGTTGCCCATACCCCAATGACACCATCTCCGATATTTTGCGTGATATAGAGTGCCTGATTTTCAACACGATCGTTAATAATGTTCATCCTATATTTATTGGTGAGAAGATATATTTATTGTTGGTGCCTATACACTTCGTATAGGCCATCTACCCCATTTGCAAAACACAGACCACGGTCTGACAAAATAAATGTTGACGGAATCTGCTTTCGGGCGGTTGTCATATCTGCATGTTTGGTTACGTACATATCATAAATAATCCCACACTCAACCAATCCTGACGTTACCGGGACTCCGTTTGATGTACAAGGCGGATAATGCTGTAATTCAAAAAACGGATCTTCTGCATTTCGATACTCTATCAGATAATATGACATGCAGGGATTAAATATTTCTCACAAAATATTTAATTATTTCGATATTTCAACCAGATGATTACAAAGATCAGACAGCCTATCGATATCCATCTGATCTATCCGGATCTGTTGATGATATACAAAATGTTCCCCATTTGCTATCCCATCCTGCAACATTCCATCCCGATACCGAAACTCATATACTACAGGGAATCCGCATTTATGTGAGCATATCCGTTCGATTACTTTTTTGAATACCTCATCTTTTTGCCGTTGACTGATAGCAGCACGACATAAAATCTCCGGATCAATCTCCGGAGAAGTGATGGTTATACCCCCAGTATATGTTCGAGTGTACGTTTTGGCACCTTCCCTGCATTTCCTGTTTTCACTGCTTCATAATATACATCTACTGATTCCCACACTTTCGCTAACTCCAAAGCAGACTTCTCCCCGATGCCCGGAACCTCTTTAAACTGTTTATATAGCGGAACTACCTTTACCAGCGGGGAACCGGTGATGGCGGCGACATAATCATAGGTCTCTTTGGGCAGACCATCCACTGTCCCGGTCGTCACCGTCTGTAAAAACTCAAGAAATGTCGGAAATAGCCCATGGAGTTCCAATGCACGCTTTTCCCCAATTGCCGGTAACGATAAAAACTGGTTCAGATTATAGTCAAGCCGGTTTTTTGTATACTTATGACGGACGGCGATCACATCACACCGCTCGCCCTTGGCTAACTGATACGGCAACTGACAAATAAATTGTACCGCGTCAGTCTCCCGTTCAAACCATACGGGTTTCACTCCGGTACGCACACCAATGGACGCGATCTTTGCAATAAACTGTTTCCGGGTAAATATCCCCCGATATTGAACAGAGTTATATGGACCGCAGATAACAAGAAACGGATGAGTAAACTGACCCATATCCACCATCTGACTGTCAAGATGACCGTTTCGCAATGATTTGTAAAAATCATTCGTGCCCGTAAGTTTCAGCTCTACCGCAATCCCGGTATGCGATCCATCCTCATTATACCAGCAGTAATCACCGACATCCTGATTCTGTTCAAATAATACAAACCCGGATTCATCAGATTGTTCCAATAACAGATCGAGGATATAATCGCTCTGCTCGCGTTTATCCACTTGGAGCGTATACATCAAAAATAGTCTGTCAATAAGGATATTTAATGATATTTATTCCGAATCCGTTCAAATATCACTTTAATAGCCAATTTTGTCGCAATGATGCGGATCGCCGCTTCCACGGTAATCCCGTTCCGGGACACCATGTCATCAGAGAGATTTACTAAGTGCTCCTTATGGGTATCCATCATCAGGAGCATATGTAAGATGTTTTTATGCTCTAAAAAATGAGCGATTTCCCGATAGGACTTTACATACATGGAATGAGGAAACATCTCCGGTTTCCCCATCTCACGCCATGCCCTAATCTCATCACTACAGGATTCTTCGATCAATTCTTGAATGGTCGAAAATATTATCATGGCGTATCTGTTAGTTCTCCTTTGGTTTCAACCTTTCTCGCATAGATATGCCATCGTTTCCTCCTGCAATTCGGGGGAAGTACTTTGACTACCCACCCTCGCTTCTCTAAATACTCTTTGTACCAATGGGCATCATCATGGGTCTTCTGCATACTTTTCTTCGTATATACTTCTCCATCAAACTCCCGGGTAACGTCATCAGACTGATGAGTTCCCCCGATATGCCACATCTGGCAGTATGGACAGAGATACGCATTCAGATTATATGGAGTGCCCATTGCCCGCATTCGTCGAATAGCAGACTTTGCTTCTTCCTCATTTGCATACTTTCGTTTCCCCATACACATAGATACTCGCTGAGTCACGGTGATTCACCTCCCCGACACATTAAACGAATACTATGATCCCGATACCTAATAATTCTTTTGTCAGAAATCTATATACCTCATTTTATCCCATACGTACTATGGATATCACCCATGCACCCATGTTTACCGCTATCGAGCAGTATATCACCAATGTCGGGATTGAAAAAGGAGTGACGGATATCGGGATGTTTCTCAAATATATGGCGGAAAAGAATGGGAAGACGATATTAATCTACTTTGTAGACATCAATGCGGTCAGTGATAATCCTGTCCCACCGGTCCTTTAGCCAGATCTGACATCCGGTCAGGAATGAGGGCACTGATCGTTATTGTATGCCATGAATCACCAGAGTAGATCACATGCAGAGATACACTGGTGGTAGACGCTGCTGCTAACAACTGATCCCGAAGCCGGATAAGATTCTGTTTTGTATATTTCTGTTTTGCCGTCATCAGATACGTGTCTAGCAATAGAGATATAAAAAGAGGAGTTAATCCCCGGTATACTTAAACCGGCTTTGACGAGGAGGTCGCGGTTGCCGGGTATATTTTGCTACACATTCCGGGCCGACGTGTTTTGGCAGTTTATCAGGATGAAAAGATATCTGATCCCGTTTTACCAACTTGCCACAGGCAGAACACCGGGCATGACCCGCATCCCGCTCTTGCTCTAACCGCTTTGCCACTTCCTTTCCTCGCCCTGCCATAATCAGATCCCGCTCTTCTGTAGACAGGGGGATCGTTTCGGTATTTCCAAAATAGGTATCATCATAATACCCGGGCATATTGGCAACGGCTTCCGGAGGGGATGTTCCTAAACCGGGATCCCGGACACGAAGTTCAAACCCGTCTGATATCGGAACGGTTTTCTCAAATGGGGTGGGGAAGTATGCATCGAATTTATTCACAGCGTTCATGATGGCACGCCTGACATAATAGGTACTCCGACCGAACTGATGACTCAGCTCTTTTTGTATTGCCGATACCATCTGATCTCTGACTTCAAGCGGTTTATCTTTAAATACCCCATAGACAAACGGTTTGATATCATCAGCTGATTCCACTTTGAGAAGCACCTTATACGGCGAGAACTGCGGGTTTGACTCCCACGGGTATATACTGGTCTTCTCTTGCTTTGGCGTCATGGCTATCTGATACTCTCCATTCGTATCCGTGAGAGTAATATCAAACTTTTCCCCAAATGACTCTTGCAGCTTTGCCAGATATTTCGTTGCAAGCGGTTTCGTAAGATTCCCAATACCCCCATTGCGGCGGGATCGGGCGGTGAGTAATACGGACCCATCCGGAGATGTCTTCGCATCCATGCCGTATATATTTGATTGCCGGGTAACGGTTGGATGTAACTCCTGATGAGACACGGATGATATGTCAGATTCGTAATACCTACCGCCAAACTGACCTCGCTCCTCCCGTTTCCCTTCCGGGGGTTTCTGCCCGTCTGACAAATAAATCTTTGCAAGATCCGCAATGATCTTCAGCCGGATCGCCCGGATAGCATTACTCACCAGAGATCACCCGGGGACGGGTACGCTGCTGCACCTCATACGCGATTGACTCCGGTGTCCGGGAACCAGAACACTGAGGGCACACACTACACCCATACGGGATATCTCGTCTGGCAACAGGCATGCCACAGGAAGTACACCGGATTCTCCCGGCAGTAGATTCCGCAACCAGTGTGTCTAATAACTCACTGACCGCTCCATCACCAGACTGATATTGCACAACTTCATCCATCCGGAGCGGTACTGCCGGTGAATCAGAATTACCATAATACCCGAATATCTTTGCACCGAATTTCGACGGGTAATTCGGCACTTTTACAATAGCGATCTTCCGGGCATCGTCCCGGGTAGTCTCCGCTGATAACGAAGCGAGTTTGGTATGAGACGCTATCTGCGTAATAAGAGTTTTCAGATATCCGGCGATGTCATCTAGCGGTTCTTGCTGATCATCCTGTGGCACCGGAGCAACAATCACTTCCGTAACGTCAGGACATGACTTTTTCCGCCGTATTATTCGCTTACCCATGCTATATCAGTTGAGCCGGTTTAAATATAAAAAGACGTCACTTCCAAAACCCGGTAGGATCCGATACGGCTTCTTCAAATTGATCGCCATATAACCGGGTAAGGGCATCGATAATATCCGTCAGCGGATATGATGCAAGCAGGAGATCCAAATCCATATATCGTATACTACGGATGGAGAGAAAAAGGTTAGGCAAACAGGTAATCGAACTTGGTGTATAACTCCGGTTCCCGATCCCCACTCACCTGAAGAACGACGATCCATATCTCGAACAACCGGTCTGCGACCTGATCATATTTCCCAAACCATATTCCGGCCGGCTTTTTCGTTATCTCATCGAATATATACCGGATCTGAGGGAAGTTTAATGCAATCGCCTTGAGACGTATCTTAATATCAATCTCATTCTCTAACGGTTCACTGATGATATCAATCATGTGTTTATCATCATCAGGCACCTGATGAATATCGTCAGCACCGTTCAGGTCAACGAAATCCTGAGCAATCTCCATAATAAAATTAGGATTGTTCATTGATTCGGTCTCCCCGACCAGAGAACGTCCAGTTTGTCTTTGGCACTTTCCAGATTCGACCGGGCATGGATTTCAACTGAGATTCTGCGAAATATCCCCATTCTTCTTCAAGGCCCTGCACGAATCCGTAATAAATCTGATCGTCTTTATAGATACTTCCATCAGCCATCACGGAGTCCTGTTTCCCACACTTCTCCGTTGCATACCAATACCACCCGGAGAATGATTCCCACATTCCAATCACCTTGACATCTTTTCCAAATGCCCGGAGATAGAGGTTTGACGTCTTTCCTGATTTCGATGTTTTTACGACGAGTTGTGTCTGCATAGTTCACACTTCCTGCAATCGCCCGTGTCAGGCAACTACATACTATACTATGCGTTACTACAAAATAAATGTTACGGTCTAGACCGGTCTCAACCGGCCTTTATTTCTGATAATAGTGGTTTCCCGATGCAACTGATCAATCATTTCTGTTGCCGTATCCGAATCCATACCATGATTTAACGTAAGTTCAGAGATGAAATCAGTCTCCATTACCGCCGTGCCCGCGGTCTGACACATCGTCTTGAGTACCGACATCACGGTCTTGAGTTTATCCCGTTTTGACTTCGGTTGGCCGGTTTCAATCCGATCTGCATCCAGTTCTCCGGTTTCAGGATCATAAGCAATGCATTTCAAACACGCATCCACAATCCGAATCACCCGGTCTGCATCATCACTCGTAATGATACTGGATAACCTCACCTTTGCCGACGCCTCAGCTAACCGGATTAATGCTTCGATCTGACGGGCAGTTACCGGGACCGGTTTATTGGAGTCTGATGCCAGTCGACGAAGAGATACATAATACTCAAGGAGTTTTCCACGGGCATCTTTCGACAATACCGGGATGACAGTCTGGCGGGCATATGCAATGTATTTTCTCATCATATCCGGAGGGATATCCGCGGAAACCGATGCCATCATGGCATCATCATACTCGGTTCCAGCAGCGACCGATCCATACACTTCATGAACATTCAGGATATGGTTTGCGATAGCAATATCCCGGTCTTCCGACGGTGTATCCGTCATTGTAAATATCAGATCAAACCGGGATAACAGGGATGGAATCATATTGATCTGTTCGGCCATACCACACAACGGATCAAATCTCCCGTGCTGAGGGTTCGCCGCTGCCAATACCGCACACCGGGCTTGTAATGTTGCACAGATACCCGCTTTTGCAACAGATACGGTATTCCCACACCAGACCGGAACACCGTCACCCCTCCTTACGTAAATGATATGGTTCTCTACTTCGACGCAATATACCGATCCAGTATAGGATATATACATGATATCATGACCAAACATCATGACTTCATGTCGGAATGGTGGATCATCCGTAATAAATGCCAGTATGGAGAGATCCGGAATGGCATCAGCACGAATAAGCTGATACGAACTGAACATACAGGGCGACTTGATATCTACATACATGTTATGGTTCGGCGTCACCAACAAATCAATCTCATCTGACTTGAATTGCACCATTCTCCCCGTATATGGTTTTTCAATATATTGATACGGAACATGCCACTCCACCCGGTTATACTTTGGATTTAAGGTAGCGACTTTATCAGTAGGTTCCACATCTTTAAAGAGCTTCCACCCGGTATTCGTGAGCACCTGAGTCTGGTCATCATAACAGTTCTGCTCCATTGCTTCATGGAGTGATGACCGGTCCGACTCATTCATTTTGTCAAACTCATCGATGATGCAGTTATGTACCACACCACCGGGGATCCAAAAGTTGTGATCCGGGTGATCCACCTGAATATCATATACCGGAGCAATCCCCCAATACTCAATATCATGGATGCCGTATTTGATAGTATCCGGGAATGCATCATCAACTACGACAACATGAGGGAAATAGTGATCCCGGTGCTTCTGTGGTAAATGTTCTGCAAGGATTTTTGCCAGTTTCATGTACGGCCATATAGCAGGGATATGCACCATACCGCCTTTTCGTATGCAGGGAATCCCGATGCTTTGCAGAAGAATGTCTGCATAATCATCATTAATATAAATCTCCCCGGCACTGTGAGGCAAGCCGTGAATATAAAACACTTTATTCGATGCAAATAAGGCTACCAGACGGCCAATAATCCGCCACGGGGAAGACCAAGCCCGCTCATCTTTCTTCCCGAGATTGAACTCATTCTGATCAAACGGACCTAAATCAGGATACAATACCGGGCTGATAATATAATCACTCCGTGATAAATCCTGAACTTCTTTCCATCCAAACTCCGTCAGTACTTTATGATCCGCAGTGAGGAACATATCATGCCCGGACTTTACTGATACCCGGTAAAGCGGCTTTTCCCCATTACAGATAATATTTGTCACCGACGCAAATCCTGACTGATGCACGACGACCAGATCACCAAATGCAATATCTTTAATACGGCAAATACCTTTGGAGGTAACCACTGCCTGATTTTCATACAGACAGCATCCTCGATCGGCAAGAACCATCGCACCGGCCTCCAATGTCCATCTACCGTCACCAAAATCGTCTTTTACTGCTGTCGCAGTTAACCCTGCCTTGGTGGATGCATTCCCGGTAGTGAGTACCGATCGAGGAGCTAACTTCGCTACATACCGGAGCATCTGAGATTTCGCCTGACCGGGATCCGATACAATTAGCACATTGATATCACCACGAAGACGGGATCCATCTTTTGTATGCTTGGCAATCCCGCCAAATAACTGTAGGGCAATAGCCTCTTTGATTGGATCATTCCCATAAATCGCCGGTGCCATCGACTGGGTAATACGATCATATACCTGAGGATGGTGAGCAATCTCATCAATCACGGCTTTATCTTCATCCGTAATCTCCAGATCCTCATACTCTTCATGATTCAGTTCAATCGAGTTAGCAATGAATATCTGCTCACAAAACGCCGTATCCTGCTTTGCCGGAATATATGCCTTCAACACACCGACGATCTTTACCGATGATCCGGCATTGAGCACCCCGCACAGATCATCCGTAAGTTCAACAAATAACGCCTGAGGGAGTTCTCCACCCCGAAGACCTTCAGGCCGTTCCTGAATACGGAGCAACTGAGCATCCTGCTTAATACTCATCGACTCCCGGAGCCGAAGGGTTCGCCGTGGGCACCCGGAACAGCTCTCCGGTTTGGTCAATGCCGAACCCGGTTCTTGAATTACCCGGGTAAGTGTCCCACAATCCGGACACCGCCACACCGATACGACCATTTTTGACTTGACTTCAGATATCGTCCGGACCATCCCTTCAATGCAGAATATCTGATTTACATCTTCATTCCGGATTGCACGAATCGGTTTTGTCGTAGGGAGTCCGATAAACCGAACCTTATGTTCCCGTTTCAGCTTGCCCCGAAGTTCTCCCATCTCCTCTTCGGTATCATACGACTTCCCGATAATCAGGATATCAGCCAATGCCCCGGTAAATGAGTCAAGTGTTTCTTCCGGGAAATCAATAAGGTTCTCTGCACCTTCCGGTATCGCTTCCGCAAGGGCAGAATACGGAATAATAACCGACGCAGTGGTACCGGCATTGATCTCATCGATCTGTTCAACGGCAAATTCTTCCAGAAACGCCTTATAACCCGACTGAATCGTTGGCTTTACTACTATAGTCGTATCACCCCCATCCATAAAGTCATCCGCATCAGTCATGTATACTCCTCTTTATCGACCCTGTAAAATAAATCCTTCGATACGTCATAATACAAAATTATCAATACATCGTACGTTATATGCGAATGGTTATATACACCCGTCGCCTTATCAGGAAGGGAAAGCGCATTCGTGCTTACAAACCACTATAGTAGTTCTGAAACACTATAGTCGAATACAACCACTATAGTTTCATAAAAGCACTATGGCTATAGTGGCAATTTTATGGGTATGCATAAAAGGCACTATATCCTCATTTTTACCCTTTATTGCACTACAATTCATCGAATAGGATCAAATACCCGTATATATGGCACGAAATGATTTCTAAAATGAGCGATATTGCACGATACGACCATGATGATAGTCGCAATTTGCACGAATTGTCCAAAAAACCGATGCAAAAAGGGTGCAGTTAGCACCACAAATAAGAGGGTATTATCGGTTAAATTTGATCGCTTTCAGCCGAGCGAGTTCCACCAGTACATCAGGGGTCATTTCGCACTTTTCCAGTTCTTCAATCCGGGCATCGATATCAGATGATTCCTGCTGCTTCTCCTCAAGCAGGACGGAGTACATATCATTGTATGCCGCAGACTTCGCATCCATGATAGATACCATATCGATATCCAGTGCCATTGATACCTGATCCAGCATAAGGAGCACGTTTGCAATCGCATCCGTAATATCCTGAACATTTCCCACCCCTCTGCAAAACCGGGACACTTCGATACTCAGTTGATCACATGTCTCCATCGTGACAAGGCCCTGATGATCCATCCCCCAATGGTTCATGCAGTCCGCAAGGCCTTGATAATACGCTTGATCATTGGGATCATAGCCCGATACATCAAATACCATCTCCCGGACAGGGAATTCTGACACATCTACCATGTATGCATATGTACCGTCAGACATCTTATATACTTGTTTATACAAAATAATTAGCATGGATTTATTTACCGCAGAGGTGGGGTCACATCTCTGGAAGATGAATACTCCGGAGTCGGATCACGACTGGTATACCTGCTATGCTGGTTCCACCCGGTCTCTGTTACACGGGATCCCCATCCAACCAACAAAACCCTGCGTACATACAGCCGAGAACGATTACCAGTTTGTTGAAATAGGACACTGTATCCAGCAACTGCTGAAAGGGAATGTCAACTACCTCCAGATGATGACCAGTCCCTATATCCAGAAATCCCCGGCATATTCCCGTACCATCGGGTATGAGATCGATACTCTGAAGACGTATATCGAAAATACCCCGGTACGGAATATCTGGTATTCGGCAAATGGGATGAGTATATCTCAGGAACGGGATGCGGATGCAAGAGCCCATGTCAGGGATACACAGAAGTCCTTACGAACGGCATACCGCACATTGACATTTGCTCAATATGTTCTAATGGGGTATCGATATGTATATGAACCCGTAGACTTTGACGTATCGCATGAAGATATTGCCATTCTGAGACAATATTGCCAGAGCATCTTCGATAAAAATCCGAACGGTATTGAAGAGTCGTTCGATGAAGCATTTATGCGACAACGGTTATATACAATCCGAATGGAGATACTAGACATCGAGAATGATATGCCCGACTTGTGAATCCGACATGGCGATCATCGATGAATCGTTTCCCCGGATCCTGTATCTGTGCATGGAAGACCATGTCTGGTGTAAAAACCAGATCACCGGGAAACTCCAACCGTTACCCAAATATGTAAGTGATCTTGATGGATGTTAGTACCGTAGATATCGCCAAATATCCTTTTTTACCGGAGGCCGCATCCTACGTAAAATCCCAGAATATTAATATCGGGGAGTTTATCGAGTCAGCAAGTGGAAGGGTTGTGGTGATGGATACCCGGGATTTTATTGTTGCATCGCTCCATCAGCATCTGATCGAACCGCACCCTATCGAGTCAAATGACCGGGTGATCACCATGCACGTACTCAAATACCCGATGGTGAGGATACTACTGTCTCTTATCAATAACCAATACATTACAACCCGGACATGTGACGCATATGCAGATCTGATGGGGAAATACCTTGCTGAAGAACGCACCGATATGGTAAAGCATGTGGTTCGTGCACTCCAGTTACCATACCCTCTCGCTGATCTTCCGGTAACTACCTATGTTCCACTCTGCGTTCCGTTGGCAAAACAACATACTCGATGGAAGCTGGTAAACCGATCCATTACCAAAGGGATCGTATCGATACCAGCTGAAGATCGGTTATTTTTGATGAAGGTACAGATTAGCAAACAGATCAAATCAAAGATACCCGGTCCGGTAAACCCGTATCTTGCAGAATTACTAAAACCTGTTACTACGGCAATACTCGATGCATGGAAAGAACATACCGGGACAGGAATCACCGGCCCGATAGAACCGGGGAGATACCCACCCTGTATTAAACATATTATTGCGTCAATCAACGCCAATGCACCAGTATCGCACCCGGCCCGGTTTACCCTTGCCACCTTCATGAAAGGGATCGGTATGACCGATATCGATGTTGCCCGGATATTTATGCAGGGATCAGGGGACGTGGCGAAAACACAATACCAACTCTCCCATATCATGACCGAGCATGACTATATCTGTCCGGCATGTGCGACATTACTCTCTAACGGGGTATGTCCGGGGAAGGATAAACTCTGTAACTCAGTAAAACACCCGTTGAACTACTATGCACGGAAAAAGAGATTGACTTGAAGTATAGCAATATATGGTTTATTCATCCCGGTACCCTACCGGGTACGCTTTTGCATCCTGCCAGTTCTCATCATTAAATTGCTGACCACATCGGTTACACACATAGTAATCGATCTCCGCTACCTTTCCTTTTAGCCATTTCAACCCATCACAATTATCCCGGAGAGAAAGATTATAGCTCCCACATGATGGACAATGCGGTTTCTCGATATCCCGTATGGCGGCATCCTCATCGATGGTAACCTGAGGAACAGCAGTAAATGCCTGCATCAGATACGCTCCTACATACACGATAACGACCAATAACCCGGCCCCAATAACCATTGACACGATATCCATTCACATCACTCCGGGGGTTTCGGAATCAGGTTATCAAGTATCTTATCCGTATCGATAGAAGGAGTATGGGTACGATGAGTGTAGATACGATATACAAGACCTATTCCAACAGCAAACATGATGAATATAACCAATGCGGCGCTGATATACGGATCCATGCCGTATCGTCTAGTGCGAAAGTAAAAAAGGGTTAGTCTGATTCATCAATCTTTACGTGAATCTCCGGGACATTGTAGTAATGTGCCCACAATGCATAGATCACGTTCCCGATGAACAGCGTCCACCAGCAGGTGAATACCGCAATGATGATATGCGGAATCGGAGCACCCCATCCACTATCACCGGTAAGAACAGCAATCCGATCGTTACTATTCTTCAGATGCCAGCCGGAGGTTTCATAGTCATCAATGGTCTGTCTAAACTTGGACGCTTTTACTCGTTTTACCTGAATGGTCATACAAATTAATACCATCTCAAAGTATATATATGTATACAGAATAGATTGGCAGCAATCATGGTATCCTCACCCGGGTATGAGGATACCGGACATGCTGTCCGTACGGAATTCAAGTCTCAAGAGATCAGTTACGGGTCATGTTTGTGATCAGCAGGACGCCCGCGATCCTATGCCTATACCATCGGTTTAGTGACGGGGTATAGTCTGTCATGTGGTATGCACACCTACCACATATACAGGTCAACGTCTACACACATAAACCTTACGATATCACGAAGGGTACGGCCGGACTGAACTTCATCTCAAACGGTTCCAACTCTTTCCGCGGATACCAACCCGTCTGGATAGTCCAAAACCGGTTGTTCTTCGTAGGGATGAGCCATAACATTGTCTTGATGATATACTCATCCGGAATGTCATGGGTATTCACATAATCGAGATATTTCCCATCATTTCCAAAATTGACTATCGCATCATACACCTTCTCACTACCCGATAAGGAAATAGATCCGTCAGGCGCATGGGTAACCGTCACATTATACAATACCCGGTCGCCGTTGATATGATAGATCTCTGAGGTATTACTCGATAGGATATACCGACACTTACCCTTCTTCAGAAGGCATTTCTTATAAAACCCGTCAAATAACGACATTATATCCCAAACTTCTTCGGATCATGGAGAACTTCTTTCGTATTCCGGAACACCCGGTACTTCACATACTTCTCCTTAATCGAATGCGGGTATATCGACTGTGTGATATACTCCATCACCGGAGAGGAGTCGGTCGCACGACACGTCTCTTCGACGGCAATAACCCGCATCAGATACTGCTTGGTTTTCGCATCCGCATCATGAATAACCAAATCCCCGACCTGCCAGTCTACGGTATTCGGTTCATAATTCAGACGTTCATTTTTGTTATATTCTACCGTGATGTCAATATGTTTGACACTGCATCCACCTGCAGGCTGGATGGAGGTAAGCGTTACCGGGATGTGTCCATACATCCGGACCATCTCCCGGAACACATCGGTTAATTCGTTACATATCATGATTACACTCAGGTGATGGCACACATCGTTCGTTGCTGATGGTACACCAGTACCCCATGCATACGGATCGACTGTGCCGGTTCCCATACCTACGATATTTACACCGGCGATAATTAAAGGATTCCGGATTGACTCTATGCTCGATCATACCATACTGATCCGTCACAAGCAATAGATAAACATACTACACCTACACACTCCACGATAAACAGGAACCAGTTTGTCTCACCGGGGGATGCCGTGTACCAGAGAAGCGGTGATAAACATACCCCGGAAAGAAGGAAGAATACCGTTCGATTATCAATCGAAGATAAACTTCTCACGAACGGTATATGCCGGCTCATGTCTCCCATCTATCCGCTTTACCAGCTGAATCTTCCCATCAACCACCCCGTATACCTCTTTCCATA
>Ga0079303_10000040_pt1 | contig 27170 bp, 58 predicted proteins | sample Methanogen_OWC_FD_77073 | JGI IMG/M metagenome (GOLD analysis project Ga0079303, IMG submission 77073) | Enriched soil microbial communities from Old Woman Creek wetland in Ohio, USA - Methanogen_OWC | ecosystem: Environmental > Terrestrial > Soil > Wetlands | place: USA: Ohio | collected...
ATTGATTCTTTTATTAACAATAGTTTTTAATTCTTGTTTGTCTGAATAATAAACATATAATTTAAAAACACCTTTACCCCAATTGTTTTTTAACCATTGATAACCTAATGGTGATTGATTGTGTATTGTACCTAAATGATAACTGTTTTTATATGTTTCATAAAACCATTTTTTTATTTTTTTGTTTTGAAAAAATATAACCCAATTTTTATCTAATTTATCAAAATTTAAATATTTAAAGATATAATCATATTGTTTTTGGGATATTACATCTTCATTTATATAAAAATTGTAAGAATTACTATATTGTTCAATTTTTAATTTCATTATTTATTAGTCCTTTAGTTTTATATTGATTATTCTGTTAATAATAGTTTTTAATTCTTGTTTGTTGTTATAATAAACAAATATCCAAAATAAACACTTTCCCCAATTATCTTTTAACCATTTATATCCTAAAGGTGATTTTTCATATATAGTAGTGTTTAAATATAAATATTCATTATTTATCATATATGTTTTCTTAAACCATTTTTTTGTTACTTTATTATTAAAATGTATCATCCATTCTTTATTTAATTTATCAAAATCTAAATATTTAAACATATAATCATATTCTTTTTGGGTACAATGTCTTTCATCTACTGTATAATGCCAAAAACAGCCTTCTTGTTCAATTTTAATTTTCATTATTACCTCTTATTAACTCCACATTGATAACTCTATTAACTATAGTTTTTAATTCTTGTTTATCTGGATAATAAACGTGCATTTTAAATATACCATTACCCCAATTTTCTTTTAACCATTCATACCCTAAAGGTGATTTTTTATATATAGTAGTGTTTAAATATTCATTATTTATCATATATGTTTTCTTAAACCATTTTTTTGTTACTTTGTTTTTAAAATATATATGCCACGTTTTATCTAATTTATCAAAATCTAAATACTTAAAAATATAATCGTATTGTTCTTGTGTATAATGGTGTATGCTTATATAATAATAAAAACAACGTTTATTGTAGTATTTTATTTTAATTTTCATTATTACCTCTTATTAATGTTACATTGATAACTTTATTTACTATTGTTTTTAATTCTTGCTTATCTGAATAATAAATAGGTGTTTCAAAAACACCTTGCCCCCAATTACTTTTTAACCATTCATATCCTAACGGTGATTTTAAATATATACAAGATAAAATATTTTCATTTGTATATGTTTTATGAAACATCTTTTTCATTTCTTTATTGTTGAAATATATACCATATTTTTTTTCTAATTTATCAAAATCTAAATATTTAAAAACATAACTATACTGTTCCTCTGTATATATCCATTCATTTGCATAATAATCCCAATAATTACCAAAAGTTTCTATTAGTTTTATTTTCATTATTTACATCCTTATTAATTCTATATGAATTTTTTTACTTATAATTACATTATATCATGCACTTCTATTTTAAACAAGAAAAAAGCAAGCATTTTTCAATGTTTGCTTTAATCTTTCTTTATAGGATTTGTTATTTTCGGTGGAGTTACATTAACATTTAATGTCGGGTTAATACTTGCAGATGCATTAATTATTTCATTTGCTTTATTATTAATCATTTCTGTTGTTTGTTTCATTTGCTTATCTAACATTACTTTTTTAAACATATTACCAGCTATTTGTGCGCCTAAAAATGTTAATAATTGTGACCAAAATGGCATTAATTTATCAAACCATTGCGGGAAAAACACTGGTAATATAATAATCATACAAGACAATCCAATAACAGCCATAACAATAATAATTCTATTAAGTGATACATCTTTAGCACTATCAGTATCTGATAAAATTAAAGGTAAATTTTCAAATATTTCTTTTGATAATTGTAAAAATTTTTGCATATTTCCAACCTACTTTAAACGTTGTAAACTTTTGCGTATATCATCTGCTGTATCAGATAATATATCACCTAGTTTAGAGAATTTGGCTTCTTCTAATTCTTTTCTTGTATCATTTAATTCTTTTTGTATCTTTTTCTCAGCTTTTTTTCTTTCAGTAATATCCCTTATAATCCCTACAGAATAAGGTTTGTTATTTTTAGTAAATGTTGATAAAGAAATTTCAGCATAAAATGATTCGCCATCACTCTTTTTGGCTTCTATTTCTGTTATCTTTCCTATTAAATTACCTTTGTTTGTATCAATGAATTTATTAAATCCTTTTTTAGCTTTCATTAATTGTTTATTATTACATAATAAATTATGTACATTTTTACCTATCATTTCATTTTCTTCATAATTAAACAATATTAATGTCGCTTTATTGATATATTCTATTTCTCCTTTTTCATTGATAATAATTACAGGGTCTAACATAGCTGAAATTATAGCTTCTAATTGTTCTTTTGACTCTTTTAATTCTGTAAAAGTTAATTGCAATTCTGCTGTGCGTTGTTGAACTTTAGCATCCAATTCATTATTCAACATTTCTAATTGTTGATTCTGTTTAACAATTTGTTTTTCTGCTAATTTTTGATTAGTAATATTTCTTAATACCATTAATACATGTGTATTATCCATGTTTACTATTTTAGCATGATAATAATTACAAACTTCATTGTTATTGGATATAACATATTCACACTCTATTACTTCATTAGTAAAAAGAGCATCATCTATATTATTCTTTATGATTTGTGCTAAATTATTTCTATGGTCAAATAACTCATTTAAATGTTTACCTTTAGATGATTTAAAATGTAAAACATCATCATTGTTATCTTTTGGAACTAATATGTCTTCTATCAAATAATGTTGATCGAAAATTATAATTACATCAGGTATAGAATTTAATACAGCTTTGATTTTTTTATAATTATCTACTAATTCATCCTTTTGCATAGCTATAATATGCTCTTGTTTTTTTACATTAGATATATCTTTAGTTATTGCCAATATTTTGTCATTTTCTAGTTTAGTTAATGTGGTATTTTTATAAGCTAATGAACCATTAATTTCTAATGTAAAATCTATACATTGTTGTTCATTTTTTTCTAAAACTTTATTAATTACATCCATAAATTTATCTTTATGTTCTGGATATAATTCATCTAGTGTTTTATTTATATAATCTTCTTTTTTGTATTTTGTTTTGTTTTTTTCTTGTGAATAAAATGAAAGTATTTTCCCATTTGCATCAACAACCGTTGTTATATCTGGTATTGACCATAAAATAGACTCTAATTTTTCATTGTATCCAATTAATTCATTATTTTTTTCAAAAAATTGCATGATTTTGTTAAGATGAAATTTCAATCTTAATATATCAGATGTTTTGACAATATAATCAGAAAAGTTGTTTATAAATTTATAATCAATCCTTTCTCTTTTGTCAAATATTAATATTATTGGTATTTGTTCATCTAGTTTTTTAACCATATTAGTAAAATCAATAACATTAACATCTTCAATATTTGGATTAATAAAGATTATATCAGGAAAAATTGAAACAAATCGTTCAAAACCATCTTGACCAGAATTAGAAGTGTAAACATTGAAATTTTCTCTTAATATTTTCAATATCGTTTTATCTATATTCTTGTCTATTAATAAAACATCTTTCATGATTTCACTTCCAAACTTTCATCAAAATAGCAAATGCTATTTGTAATACCATACAAGCACCTGTTGCTAATCCAACTACTTGCCATTTAAATTTGTTTAAATCCTTTACATCTTTTCTTACTTCTTGCAATTCTTTCATTTGTTCTTGTAACAACACAACTTCATTGCTATTTTTATTAAGATTTGTTTTTATTTCAGATAACTTTTTCACTTCATCTGAAAGGTTTTTGATGGTTTCATTAAGTACAGTATGATTAGTTAAAAATGTATTTAATGTATTATTGATTTCATTAATTTGTTTTTGTTGTTCTTCTGGTGATTGTGATTTTTGTACACTTTGTATTTGACCTATTTCACTTTTTAAATAATTTAAAGATGATTGTATCTCTTTAAATTCGCCACGCATTTCATCATAGTTTTTTGTTTTCTCTTTTACTATGGTTAAATCGTTTCTCATTTCATCAATAGTTTTCAATTGTAATTGAATAGTTTTTGTTGTATCTAAATAATATTCAATTTTGTCAATTAATCTTGGTAATTCTTCTATTTTTTCAGTTAAATTACTAGTTGTTTTTTCAAGAGTATCTAATTGTTTTTCTAAATATTTATGTGCAACGCAACCATTATCATGTTCTCCCATGCCTTTCCACGCTCCTATTATTCTAACTCAGAAAAATCAAAGCTTAATAAAGCATCTATTATTTCTTGGTCATATTTATCATTAATTAAAATTAGCATATCATTATTGTTTTTATTATGAAAACAATAATCACTTATACCTATAATTTGTGAAACTTTACTTCTTTTTGTTTCTTGGTGTAATAATACTTCTTTAGCTAATTCGTAATTTCCTAAAACACATACTTCGATAAATGAAAAATATGGATATACATCATCGGGTAAATGATATTTTAAAAATATATCATTAAATTTACCAGCTTCATGAAGTAATCCACCAAAATAAGCCAATTCTCTTTCCTCTGCACTTAAATTTAACTTTCTTGCCAATGCATAAGATAGAAAACTAACATTCTCAGAATGTTCTAGTACATCCTTATTAAATTTATTAATAATTGTTTCTACTTGTTGAAATTTCACCGTCCTCACCTCATATTTTAATGCTAAAAGCATTTTATATATATAAAATATAAAATACTTATGTTTTTATTTTATATTTTGTAAATAAATTTTCGATATATTTAATTAAGTTTTTTATATTTTATATTTAAAGGGGTGTGATTATCATAAAAGGTTTTAAATATCCAATAAATATAATTGACAATTGTTTGTTTAAAAAAGAAATAAAATTAATTACTGAAATTGATGAAGCGTTAGGCTCAATATCAGAACAAATTGAAGCCATTGAAGGTGAATTAAATGAACTAAATGACCAAGCTAATTTATATATTAATAATGTTATTAAACGAAAATCTCCATATAATGGTTTTAAACATTTTATAATGTTTTATGATAATAATGAAATCGGTATACTTACAAGTAATTATGTAGATAAACATTTAAATGATTGTGATATAGATGAAGAAACAAGTATTAAAGATATATCTAAATATTTACCACGTGCAAAAGAAATTTATAAAATCACTACTAAACAATATAATCGTATTTTTGAATTAATAGAAAATGTTTTTCTACTTATAGGGTTATTAGAAATTTGTAATGCCAATTTTGAAAATGGTTGCGAAGAACTTTCTAACTGTTTTCAAGAATTAGCGGAAAAAATAAAAAACACCAATATTTACAGTAATACGCCAGATGAATTATTTAATGAAGATGAACATGATCTTGTAATTACAAAAAATGAAAAAAACAAATGGGTTATTGCATATCTTAAAAAAGAATATAAAGCAAAATATACTAATTACCTTAAACAACAAGCAAAAAAAAGCTGATTTTTATCAGCTTTTTCTTTTTACAAATTTTATTCTTTTTAGAAAACTCTGTGGCAACCAATGTGAATATTTTTGTATATAATAAATAAATGAACTATCTAGTATATATGTTTTTGACCAATCACTTTGCGATCTTGTACTTCTACAACATGATTGTAAAAGTGTCTTTAACATTTCACATATATACCAATCTTTGTCTTCTTCTATTTTTCTCTTAACCCTTTTATCACTTAATGAAATAAATGGTAATTTAACAATAACTTGAAATCTGCTTAAATCATCTTTTAAATCTGTTCCTTCTGTTAATGATGGCGAAACCAATACAGTAGCATCTTCTCTATTGCTATGTTCTTTTAATAAATCCATATTAGTTATATTTTCATTTTGTTTGTATATTAATCTTTCACTATCTATATTTTCTATTAAACTATTTGTTATTTTATAATTTGTACTATGAATAATGCCTTTTACATGTTTATGACTATTAAGTATTTTTTCAGTAGTTTCAATTACTTTTGGTAAATTTTCGTCTATATTTTTATAATCTAATTTTCCAGAAGGAACCACATAAATAGGCGAACGTTGCGGGTCAAAAGATGATTCTTGATTAATAATACATACCTTGTTTTTTGATAATCCTAATTCTTTTAAAAACCCATCAATGTTAACGATAGATGCACTCATAAAAACAATTTTGTTTTGATTGATTTGTTTTGTAAATAATTTACTTACATTAATAGGTATGAAAACTAACCCTTTACCGTCAGGCTCAATTATCCAATTGCTTTCTTTATAAAAATCATTTATAACACAATTTATTTGACGCAATAATCTATCATACTCAATAAATTTTTTATTTTTATTTAATAATTCATCTATTAAATCCTGTTCATTTAACTCTAAATTGTTATTTATTTGTTTGCGTTGTTCTTTAAGTTCATTTAGCATTCTATCAAGTTTTTTACTTAATTCTTTTCTAATGGCTAAAATCCATTCTTCATTGTTATAATAACCACTTTGTTTCCTATCCATAGTAAACATCATAAAAGTTTTAAAATCTTCTCTAATATCATCTAGAAAGTCAGTATCTGCATCTAATTGATAAGGGTCTAATTTGAATTGAAAATGACTAATTAATATATTATCAAAATTATGACATTCATCTAATACTATTAATGATCTATTTTCCCATTTGCTTTTAGAATTTAAATAAAATGCATATGAAGTTACAGTACAAGATGCATCTTGCGCTAATGCTAATTTGTTATCAAATGGACAAAAAGGGTGATAAGTTTTCAAGCTTGGGTCATTAGAACAAGGAGCATTATCACAATTAAATCTTGTGTCATGTAAACATTGATAATTACTTCTCCCTTTAATTGATAATATATCTGGGAAATCTCTTACATATTGTTCTTGTAATTGTCTAGTAGATGTTAAAATAATAGATTTGTCATAGTGATTACAAATGGTTTTAGCAATAGCTGACTTACCCACTCCCGGCGAAGCATTAATGATAAAATATTTATAATTATCCCAATTAGCGTTTAATTGATTAATTACATTTTCTTGTTCTGGTCTAATACTTTCATATGGAAAATTTTCTAAAGATATCATTCCTTTGCCCCCACAACATTATCGATACACATTTTCTTTACTAGTTTATTATAATGTTTTTTTGTAACATTTTTTATATAATTTTTATTAATTATTTTATTGTACCATTTTATGTTTTTATGTAAATGAATGTTGATTACTTTATTTACTATAGTTTTTAACTCTTGTTCATCTGGATAATGGACGTGTATTTTAAATATATTTTTACCCCAATTGTTTTTTAAATATTCATATCCTTCAGGAGAGTTTTCATATATTTCACTTAACCAAAGATTTATATAAGTCAATTTGTTCCCTTTATTATATTTTTCATAAAACAATTTTCTTGTTTTAGTGTTTTTGAAAAATATGCAGTTTAACCAAGCATATTTTAACTTGTCAAAATCTAAACATTTATATATATAGTCGAATTGCTCTTGTGATAAATACGCTACATCAATATTGTAATACCAATTACCATATCGTTTTTTTATTTTAATCTTCATTATTTACCACCTCTAATTAGTTTTATATTAATTACTCTATTTACTATTGTCTTTAGCTCTTGTTTATCAGAATAATAACAACTTGCCACAAAAACACCTTTTCCCCATCTTTCCTTTAACCATTTATAATCTTCAGGATTTTTGTTAAAAATATTAATTAAAAAGAAATCAGTTTTATGATATTTTTCAAACCTTTTATATTGTTTTTCGCAAAACAATATATAAACTGATTTTTTGAATTTGTCAAAATCTAAATGCTTAAAAACATAATCATATTGCTTTTGACTAATCATACACCTGTTTAGATTATAAGTTAAAAAATCCTCGTAATATATAAATTTAATTTTCACTTTTTCCTCTTAAATAATGATTTTATTTTATTAATTATTTTTACATACCCATACTGCCTAATGTTTTTCTTACTAAAACGTATATTTATTATCCTATTTACTATTATTTTTAATTCTTGTTTATCTGGATATAAAATAGGTAATATAAAAATACCATTACCAAAATTCTCTTTCAAATATTCATAACCTTCTTGGGAGTTATAGTGTATATCATCTATCCAAATAGATATAGTAGATTTTTTATTATTGTTTATGCAATATGTTTCCACGAACCAAATCATTGTTTTATTATCTTCGAAGAATATTTCATTCATCCAATTATTATTTAATTTATCAAAATCTAAATATTTATATACATAATCAAATTGTTTTTGATTCAAATAATAATTATACATATTGTACCGCCAACGAAAATTATAAAATGATGAAATTTTTTCTATTTGAATCTTCATGTTTTACCTTTTATTAAATCTACATTGATTATTTTATTAACAACTTTTTTTAACGCTTGTTTGTCTTTGTATGATTTAAATTGAAAAGTAAAAATATTTTTCCCAAAATTATCTTTTAACCATTGATAACCTTCTGGGAATTGATCATATATGTAAGATATATATTTTAATTCTTTTGAATAAGAATTATTTAGATATGTTTTGTAAAACCACTCTTCTGTTTCTTTATTGTTAAAACATATATAATTGTCATTTTGATCAAATTTATCAAATTCTAAATATTTAAATATATAATCAGATTCTTCTTGTGTATATATATAATTACAACTATTTTGTTGATTAATTTCTTTTTTTGTATAAAACCAAGTAGTGTTTTTGTGAAAAAATAAATATATTTGCATTTTTTCTCCTTTTTAAATATATGCTATTTTTTAAATTCTACATTAATTATTTTATTTACTATAGTTTTTAACTCTTGTTTATCTGTATAATAAACATATAATTTAAAAACACCTTTACCCCAATGGTTTTTTAACCACTGATAACCTTCTGGTGAGTAATTATATATATCTTTTAAAGAATTTCTATTTATATATGCTTTATAAAACCATTCTTGTATTTCTTTATCTTTAAAACATATCAATTCATTTTTTTCTAGTTTTTCAAAGTTTAAATGTTTAAATATATAATTATATTGCTTTTGGGAATAATATATTTCATCTTTATTGTAATACCAAAAATTTTCAACGACTTTGTTTAATAAAAGTTTCATTGTTTACTCCTTATTAATTCTACATTAATAATTTTATTAACAATTGTTTTTAATTCTTGTTTGTTTTGATAAAAAATTGATGTAGAAAAAACACCTTTTCCCCAATTGTTTTTCAGATATTCATATCCTTCTGGACATTGTTGTTGTACTTCAAATATGAAATCACTTTTCATGTATTTTCTATAAAACATAAATTTAATTTCACAATTATTAAAAATAAAATAACTTTTATCTAATTGGTTAAAATCCAAATATTTAAATATATAATCATATTGTTTTCTGGTATATGCTAATTCATTTGCAAAATACCTCCAATTACTTATATCATAACCATTTACAAGTCTTATTAACTCAATTTTCATTTATTTCCTCATTAGTCTTACATTAATAACTTTATTTACTATAGTTTTTAATTCTTGTTTATCATAATAACAAATATCTAATTTAAAAACACCATTACCCAAATTGTCTTTTAACCATTGATACCCTTCTGGTGAACTGTTACATATATATTCTAAATAATTATTTATATATGTTTTGTAAAACCAATTTTTTATTTCATTATTAACAAATTGTATAGAAAAAATATTCTTTTTTACTTTATCAAAATCTAAATGTTTATATATATAATCAAATTGCTTTTGACTAAATTGCCTTTGGTCAAAAGCATATCTATAACAACGTTTAAGATATTCTTCAACGCTCACCCTCATCAATTTCACCTCTAATTAACTCCACATTAATAACCCTGTTTACAATTGTTTTTAATTCTTGTTTATCACAATAAGTGACTATTGCTCTAAAAATACCATTAGACCAATTATTTTTTAACCATTTATATCCTTCTGGTGATTTTTTATATATAGTATTTAACCAATCTTCAGCTATATATGTTTTATAAAACCAATCTTCTGTTTCTTTATTGTTAAAAAATATAAACCAATCTTTATATAATTTATCAAAATTTAAATATTTAAAAGCATAATCAAATTGTTCTTGTTTGTAATTTACTTCACTAGCTATAAAACGCCAATGTTCATATATCTTATATAATTCAATTTTCATTCATATCAACCTCTTTTTTTAAATAAATGGGTGATGTTGAAACATCACCCATTTATTTGTTAAAAAACATTTACCAACTTTCCAAAATAACATAATCAGTAGCTACAAATCCTGTACAGTTAAATCTAGAAGAAAATAATTTATAAAATTTTTGATTACTATTAGGGTCACTATGTATAGAGTACACGTATACTTTTTCACCAGAATATAATGAACCAAATACTCCACTGTTTAATGATGGGAAATTGCGAAAATTTACATCATCACCCATTATTGTTCCATGATTTATATTACCAGCAAAACCAATTGACATAGTTAACAATAAAACAAAAATAATTCCAAAACCAATTTTCTTTTTCATTTTTCCACCATCCTTTTTTATAATCAATTATATATCAAAAAAGGCAAATTGTCAATATTTTTAATCGACATTTGCCTTTTTTATATAATGTATTTATAATTCTTCTTCTAATTTATAGCTTACAATTTCCCAAAATTTTTCTTTACAAACTTCTTTATATTCAATTATTACTGGTGTATTACATTTTTTGCAAATACATGAAAAATAAAATTTTTCATCTGATGTAAATAATGATTTTTTTGTTTTCACACTTATTACATCACCTTTTTCTATAGGTGATAAGCATTTTTCACATAAAGGCATTTTTACTATAGGTATGGTTTTATATAATTTTGTTTCCATAGTTTAATATCCGAAATTTGCTCTCGCTATATTTTCTACATTTTTTTTAATATAAATATCTACCATTTCTTTATCGTTCATAAATTGATATGCTAAATCAAAATAACATTTCATTAAAAAGACTAAGGCATTCATCATTTTTTCATGATCAATTTTTTCATTTTTACGTTTCCAATGTTTCCAGCTAATATGTTGTCTAACTTCTCTACAAGCTTTTGACATATTGTTTATTTTAATAAATACATCACTCTGTGTTAATGGCTTTTTCACTGTAATATCGTGTGTAAAATTAAGAAAATCTTTAACATCAATAATATTGTCACAATATCTTCTAAAATACCATTGTTTAATTTCATTCACTGATACACCATAACTAATAATAGTATCCATAACAAAGTGCAAAATATCAATAACTTCTTTTTTTGCTTCTTCTACTTCAAATGGTTTTTCCCAAATTAATCCATCAATATTTAACATATCTCTTAATTCGCCAATTTCATCTTCAATACAAATAAGATATTTATTAATCCATTCATCTTTTTCATCTTTTGTTTGATTTTCTACTGGTCTAAATTTTACCGAAAATTTCTTTTGCATTTCCATAATAATTTTCCAATTTTCTTGATGAAAATCAACACCTAATTGTTCAATTGTTTGTTTAACATTACTAGCATTTTTTGTATATTCCCATGCTTTATACTTAGGACAAGCACATGTCGTTAAATCACAGTTGTTTTCATAATAAGGGCATTCTGTTTTATAATCCATCAGATCAGTAACCTCCAAAAATTAGTTTCATGTTTTATTATAATTATTTTTCACAAATTTTTAACCTTATATTAATCACTCTATTTACTACTGTTTTTAATTCTTGCTTATCTGTATATTTAATGCTAGTCATGAAAATGTTTTTTCCAAAATTATCGTTTAACCAATTATAACCAATACTGCATTGTGAATATATGACTTTTAACCAACATGTAGAAATTTTAAAACGTAACATGAAATCGTTTTTTATGTCTTTGCTTTTAAACCATAACAATGAATCTTTATTTATTTTTTTAAAACATAAATGTTTTAAAATATAATCATATTGTTTTTGGGTGTATTCTAGTTCATGCATATGGTGATAATACCAACAAGCATTATAACGTTTTAAACAAATTTTCATTGTGTTTATTCCTTAATTCTATATTTATTATTCTATTTACTATTGTTTTTAATTCTTGTTTATCTTGATACCATACTGCTAATTTGAAAATACTTTTACCCCAATGGTTTTTTAAATATTCGGTTTTTGAGTAATACTGATACATCTCTTCCGGTACTTTTATGTTATTTAAATATATTTTATGTAATTTGTCAAAATCCAAATATTTAAATGCATAATCAAATTGTTTTTGTATATATCTGTATTCTACTATAGTAAAACTGTAAAATTTATTTTGTCTAGCAATTATTTCATTAATTGCAATTTTCATCATTAACCTCTTAATCCTACATTAATAATCCTATTTACTACTGTTTTTAATTCTTGTTTATCTGGATAAAAAACATATAATCTAAATACACCTTTACCCCAATTGTTTTGTAAATATTCATATCCTAAAGGTGAATTATTATATATATCTTCTAACCAACGATTATCTATATATGTTTCATAAAATGTTTTTTTTGTTTCTTTATTATTAAAAAATATCAATTCATCTTTGCATAGTTTTTCAAAATCCAAGTATTTACACATATAATCATATTGTTTTTGGGTATAATACCCCCATATATTATTAGCGTTATAAACCCAATAATTTTTATATGTTTTTTTCACTCTTATTTTCATTATAATTTTTCATCAATTCTATGTTTATCAATTTGTTTACTATAGTTTTTAATTCTTGTTTATCTGAATAAAAAATAGAAATGGTAAAAATGTTTTTTCCCCAATTATCTTTTAACCACTCATAACTTTTTTGTGAGGTATTATATATATTTTTCAAATAACAACTTTCACCATATGTGTCAAAAAACATATTCCTTAGTTCTTTATTTTTAAAATGTATATTTTGATATTTATTAAATTTGTTAAAATTTAAATACTTAAACGCATAATCATATTGTTCTTGGGTATATTCCCATTCATCTAGATTGTAATTCCAGCAATCATTAAATTTATATAATTTTTTCTTCATCATTTACCTCTTATTAATTCTACATTAATAATTTTATTTACTACAGTTTTTAATTCTTGTTTATCTAGATAAGCTATCCCTAATTTGAAAGAGTTTTTACACCAATTGTCTTTTAACCATTGATTAATTTCTTTATTGTTTTTATATATTTCTTGATTAATTGTATCATTTCCAAAATCAAATACATAGTTTTCTTTAAATACTTTTCTAATTTCTTCATTATTGAAATGTATTCTAAAAAAACTAAGTTTTAATTTATCGAAATCTAAACATTTAAAAACATAATCATATTGTTCTTGTGTATAATTAAACCAATTTACTTCAAATCTACCCCAATCATCACCATTGCTTATATTAATTTTCATTATTATTTCCACCTTTCAACTCTACATTAATAATTTTATTTACTACAGTTTTTAATTCTTGTTTATCTATATAATATATCCATAATTTGAAAATGTTTTTATTGAAATTCTTTTTTACCCATCTATAACCATCTGGATAGTCTCTATAAATTTCTCCTAACCAAAGTGAATTTATATTTTGTTTTTTTAATAAATCCTTAATAGTTGTATCCCAACAAAAAGAAACAGAATCTTTATCTAATTTCTCAAAATCTAAATACTTAAAGACATAATTATATTGTTCTTGTGTATAGTGTAATTCATTTGTTTTTGTATTATAGCGATAAACATTTGTATATATACTATTAACCATTTTAATCTTCATGTTTTTTTTCATGCCTCAACATTACATTTATTATTCTATTAACAATTGATTTTAATCCTTGTTTATCTAGATAATAAATATTGATTCTAAATAAACCTTTTCCCCAATTATCTTTTATATATTTATATTGTTGTTTTTTGTATATATTATTTAACCAATCACTGTCTATATGGTTACTTGTTTCTTTATTATTAAACCATATATGAACATTTTTATCTAATTTATCAAAGTCTAAATACTTAAACATATAATCATATTCTTCTGAATTATATAATAAGTCAATCATTTTATAACACCAATGACGTGAACAAATATGCTTTCCATAATGAGAAACTATTTCAATCTTCACTATAACACCTCTATTCTATATTTGTTTTTTTGTTTATACTATTGTTATAAATTTTTTTCAATGCTATATTAATAATTCTATTAACAATTGTTTTTAGTTTTTGTTTGTCAAAATAAACAACACCTGTCAAAAAAATCTCTTTATTTTTATAGTGACAATCTTTTAATTGCTGATGTTGTTCTGATGAATTAAAATATACACAATCTGACCAATAACCATCTGTATATAATTTACTAAACCATTTTTTTACCTCTTTATCATAAATAAAAATCCGATAATTTTCATCTAATTTATCAGAATATAAATATTTAAATATATAATCAAATTGTTCTGGTGTATAATGTGATTCATTCATATAACACCAATGATTTTTACATTGTTCTATTTTAATCTTCATAATTTTCCACCTTTTAAATTTATATTAACTACCCTATTAACAATGGTTTTTAATTCTTGTTTATCTTGATATTCAATAAGTAATTTATAAATACCATTACCCCAATTATCTTTTAACCATTTATAACCTTCTGGTGATTGATTATATATTTCATTTAACCAATCTTCATCTATATATACATATTTAAACCATTCTTCTACTTCTTTATCATTAAACTGTATAAACCAATCTTTATCTAATTTATCAAAATCTAAATATTTAAACATATAGTCATATTGTTTTTGTGTATAAGTCAATTCTTTTATAATATCATACCGCAAAAAATTATTATATGTTTTTCTGATTATTACTTTCATTTATTACCTATTATTAATTCTATATTGATTAATTTATTAACAATAGTTTTTAATTCTTGTTTGTCTAGATAATAAACATGTAATCTAAATGAATCTTTTCCCCAATCATCTTTTAGATATTTATATTTTTCAGGCGAATTTTGATATATGCTTTTTAATAAATAACTGTCTTTCATATATAGTTTTAGTTTTTCATTATTAAAAGTTATCCATTCATTTTTATCTAATTTATCAAAATCTAAATATTTAAATATATAATCATATTGTTCTTGGGTGTAGTCATCTTCATTTATATAGTAATTCCAATAGTTCTCATATTGTTCTATTTTAATTTTCATAATTAACACCTTTTTTCAACTCTATATTTATCACTCTATTTACTATAGTTTTTAATTCTTGTTTATCTGGATAATTAACAAGTATTTTAAAAACACCTTTACTCCAATTGTTTTTTAAATATTGATAACCTTTTGGTGAATGATTATATATTTTATTTAAATCATGACTACTTGTATATGTTTTATAAAACCATTCTTTTGTTTTTTCATTATTAAATATTATATGCCAATCTTTATCTAATTTATCAAAATCTAAATATTTACACATATAATCGAATTGTTTTTGGGTATAATTCCATTCATTTATATTATAACGCCAATTTTTATCCCATTTTTTTAATTCAATTATCATTATTCATTCCTTATTAATTTTATATTAATAACTTTATTAACAATTGTTTTTAACTCTTGTTTGTCTATATACCAAACAAATAATCTAAAAATACCTTTGCACCAATTATTTTTTAAATACTCATATCCTTCTGGTGATTTTTTATATATTTCCTTTAAAAAATAAGTTTTTGTATATTTGTTGTTGAACCACTTTATTGTTTCACTGCTATTAAAACAAATACTCCAATTTTTATCTAATTTATCAAAATCTAAATGTTTAAACATATAATCAAATTGTTTTTGATGATAACACCATTCATCATTAATAATATTGCAACGCCAATTTTCATTGTTATGTTGTATAAATTTAATTTTCATAATTAACACCTCTTATTAATTTTACATTAATAACTTTATTAACAATAGTTTTAAACTCTTGTTTGTCTGAATAATAGATAATCATTTTAAAAACACCTTTACCATAATTGTTTTTTAGATATTCATAACCTTCTGGTGAGTTATTATATATATATTCTAGATGATAATTATCTATATATGTTTTTCTAAACCATTTTCTTGTTTCTTCATTGAAAAAAAATATCATCAAATTTTTATTTGCTAATTTATCAAAATTTAAATATTTAAAAACATAATCAAATTGTTTTTGGTTATAATGTTTTTCATATATATAGTTGTAATGCCAATACTCATCATATCGTATTAATTTAACTTTCACTTTTACCTCTTATTAATTCTATATTAACAACTTTATTAACTATGGTTTTTAACTCTTGTTTATCTGTATACCAAATAAATAATCTAAATATACCTTTACCCCAATTTTCTTTTAACCATTGATATCCTTCTTGTGAATCATTATATATATCTTTTAAATAATCAGTATTTATATGCGTTTTGTAAAACCATTCTTTAATTTTATTATCATTAAAAGTTATATTTTCATTTTTATCTAATTTATCAAAATCCAAATATTTAAAAACATAATCAAATTGTTTTTGTGTACAATGATATTCATAAGCACGATGATATCGCCAATAATTATTGTGTTTATTTAATTTAACTTTCATTATCTACCTCTTATTAATTCTATATTAATAACCCTATTTACTATAGTCTTAAATTCTTGTTTGTCTGGATACCATATACCTATTTTAAACTTACCTTTTCCCCAATTTTCTTTTAACCATTCACACCCTTCCGGTGAACTGTTGCATATATCTTCTAAATAATTACTATTTATATATGTTTTATGAATCAATGTTTCTATTTCTTTATTGTCAAAAAAAATAAAACAATCTCTATCTATTTTTTCAAAATCTAAATATTTAAAGGCATAATCATATTGTTCTTGTGAATATTTTGTTTCATTTATATTATAATACCAATACTTATCATATCGTGTTGTTTTAATTTTCATTTATTTCCTCATTAATCTTACATTAATAATTTTATTAACTATTATTTTCAACTCCTGTTTATCTGTATACCAAACAAATAATCTAAACACACCTTTACCCCAATGTTCTTTTAAATATTGATATCCTTCTGGTGATTTTTTATATATAGCATTTAACCAATCTTCATCTATATATACATATTTAAACCATTCTTCTACTTCTTTATCATTAAAATGTATACACCAATCATTTTCTAATTTATCAAAATCTAAATATTTGAAAATATAATCATATTCTTCTTGTTTACGACTAATTTCATCAAGAGCAAAAGAATAATGACAATAATTGTTATCTTGCACTAGTTTAATTTTCATTACTTATACCTCATTATTTTATCATTATAAAATACAAAAAAGTTTGTTTATATTTATCATAAACAAACTTTTCTTTATATTAATTATATCATGTTTTTACGTTTTTATCAATGATTTTATTGATTTTTGAAATTACTAACCAACCTATACTGATTTTATTATCTCCTTTATTATTTCTGTTGGTATATCCCTTATCTCTAATACACTTCCACTTTTATTAAATTTATATCCACTACATACCGGACAATATATTATTAAATTTATATCTATTTCACATTTTACAATAAAATAATAATCATACCCTCTTTTTACATTACATATGTTTTTTCTTCCTATGTAAAATTTTATCTCCTTTGGTTTCTCTATTACCCTTAATTCTTTATTGTAATATTTACTATAATGTTCTATTTCTTTCCTTATTTTTTCAAACAATTTATCTTTACTTTTATCTATATATTGTAAATTATATCTTATGTTTTTATAATTGTCTTTAACTATTTCTTGCTTGCCTATATCATTATTAAATATATATAATTTTATGTCTATTCCATCTATATACTCTATTGTGTTTATTAAATCTTCATCAAACTTATTCGCTAATATTAATACCTTTGGCTTATCTTTTATACTTTTACCTTTTTGTCTCTCTATTTCTTCTTTTATCCCCGATTCTATTACTAAATGATAATAATTTATCGCTTGTCCTAAAACACTAGTTGTCGCTATTTTATTCTTTAACTCTATTATTACTAAACATTCTTCCTCTTTATTGTAACATAATATATCTAATAAACTATCCTCTATTCTTAATTGCTCTTGTATAATCTCTAAATTATCATCAAATTGTTTCAAATTAGTTGCTACATAATCTTGATAATCATCATATTCATTTATATATATACCCGTCAACTACCTTTTTTATTTTATTATAATAAAAACATTTACTAAAATTCATACATTAATTTTATGTTAATCACTTTATTTACTATTATTTTAAACTCTTGTTTATCTGAATACCAAATTATTAAGTTAAAAATATCTTTACCCCAATTTTCTTTTAACCATTGATAACCTTCTGGTGAATTATTATAAATAATATTTAAACAATCACTGTTTATATATGTTTTTTTAAACCATTTTTCTATTTCTTTATTATTATAAAAAACACAACAATCTCTATCTACTTTTTCAAAATCTAAATATTTAAAGATATAATCATATTGTTCTTGGGTGCATAGTGTTTCATTTATATTGTAATACCAATACTCATCATATCGTGTTAATTTAATTTTCATTATTACTACCTCATTGTTTTATCATTATAAAACGCAAAAAAATTTGTTTATATTTTATAATAAACAAACTCTTCATATACCAATTTTATCATATTTTTACCTTTTAATCAATGATTTATTTTATCACTTTTTTAAATCATACAACCTTAATTTTACATTTATTATCCTATTTACAATAGTTTTTAACTCTTGTTTATCTGGATAATAAACATATAATCTAAATATTTCTTTTCCCCAATTTTGTTTTAACCATTGATAACCTAATGGTGAATTATTATATATTTCATCTAAATAATTACTGTTTAGATGTGTTTTTAAAAACCATTCTCCTACTTCTTTATCATCAAAATGTATATACCAATCTTTATATAATTTATCAAAATCTAAACTATTATACATATAATCATATTTTTTTTGCGTAGAATCGTATTCATCGACATTATATCGCCAAAAATTATTATTATACATGCTAAAAAATATTGTAATTTTCATTTTTCCACCACTTTTTTAATTTCTATATTGATTATTCTATTTACTACTGTTTTTAATTCTTGCTTATCTTGATAAATAATAATTGTTTTAAACATTCCTTTCCCCCAATTATCTATTAACCATTTATATCCTTCAAAAGAATCAGAATATATACATTCTAAATAACAACTTTCTATATATGTTTTATAAAACCATTTTTCTGTTTTTGTATTATTAAAATGTATCAGAATTACTTTAAATAATTTATCAAAATCTAAACATTTAAATGTATAATCATATTCTTCTTGTGTAAATCTCATAGAAATCATAGTATATCGCCAATAATTATTATATATTTTATGTAATTGTACTTTCATTACTCACCTCTTATTAATTTTATGTTAATCACTTTATTAACTACAGTCTTTAATTCTTGTTTGTCTGAATACCAAACAAATAATTTAAATATACCTTTACCCCAATGTTTTTTTAACCATTGATAACCTTCTGGTGAATTATTATATATATCATCTAACCAATGAGTATTTGTATATGTTTTTCTAAACCATTTTTCTGTTTCTTTATTGTTAAAATATATGTAATTTCTTTTTTTGTCTAACTTATCAAAATTTAAATATTTTAAAACATAATCATATTGTTCTTGGATGTAGGTATCTTCATTTATATTATTATAATACCAATACTTATTATATTGTGTTATTTTAATTTTCATTTGCAAACCATAAATCCTATATTCATTACCCTATTTACTATACTTTTTAATTCTTGTTTATCGCTATATTCAATAAACACCCTAAAAATACCTTTACCCCAATTGTTTTTTAATAACTGATAATCATCTTTAAAATACTTGCTTATTGTTGATAAACATTCATGGTTTATTTTTTTATGTTGCCATATCTTATCATTTTCTAAAAACACATTATAAGATTTGTTTAATTTGTCAAAGTCTAAATTTTTATACATATAATCATATTGTTTTTGGTTATTACTTGTATTCATATAACGATAATATTCCCCAAATATCCCTGCTTTAATTTTTATTTTCATTGTTTACCTCTTATTAGCTCTACATTAATTACTTTATTTACTACAGTCTTTAATTCTTGCTTATCTGGATATAAAACTGGTATTCGGAAAACACCTTTACTAAAATTATTCTTCAACCATTGATATCCTAAAAGTGAATCATTATATATATTTTTTAACCAATTACTACTGTTTATATATGTTTCATAAAACATTTTTTTTGTTTTATTATCATTAAACCTTATATAAATATATTTACCTACTTTATCAAAATCTAAATACTTATATATATAATCAAATTGTTTTTGGGTACAATCTAATTCATCTATATTATAATACCAATCATGATAAGGATTTTTTGTTAATTTTATTTTCATTATTAACTCCTTAATTCTATATTAATTACTCTATTAATAATAGTTTTTAATTCTTGTTTATCTATATAACAAACAAATAATTTAAAAATACTTTTACCCCAATGTTTTTTTAACCATTGATAGCCTAATGGTGAATTATTATATATTTTATTTAAACCATATTCATTTATATATGCTTTTCCAAACCATTTTTTTACTTTATAATCATTAAAATATATATGCCTATTTTTATCTACTTTATCAAAATCTAAATACTTAAAAACATAATCATATTTTTTTTGTATACAATAATGATTAGCAATATTATGATACCAATAATTTTTCCATTTGTTTATTTTAATTTTCATTATATCCTCCTTTTTAACTCCACATTAATCACTCTATTTACTATCGTCTTTAATTCTTGCTTATCTGAATAAATAATATATAACCAATAAATGTTTTTTCCCCAATTATCTTTTAACCATTGATAACCATCTGGTAAGTTTTTGTTTATTTTGTAAAACAATTCTTCTGTATTTTTATCATAAAAATGCACAATCAAATATTTTTCTAATTTATCAAAATCTAAATATTTAAAAACATAATCAAATTGTTCTTGGGTACTACAATGATATTCATAAGCACGATGATATCGCCAATAATTATGGTGTTTATTTATTTTAACTTTCATTATATCTTCCTTCTTAATTCTATGTTTATTACTCTATTTACTATAGTCTTAAATTCTTGCTTATCTGGATAATTATTGTCTACTATTCTAAAATATCCCTTCCCAAAATTATTTCTTAACCATTCATACCCTTCCGGTGATTTTGAATGTATTATCTTAATAAAAATATTGTCTATATATTTATAAGTAAATAATTGTTGCGTATTGTGATCATTGAATTTAATATAACAACATATTTCATTAAATTTGCCAAACTCTAAATACTTAAAAATATAATCATATTCTTTTTGTGTATAAATGTAATCACTTATACAATATCGCCAATAATATTTAAATAAATTATATAATTTAATTTTCATTATATCTTCCTTTTTAATTCTATATTGATTACTCTATTTACTATAGTTTTTAATTTTTGTTTGTCGGGATAATTAACACAAATCACAAAAAAATCTTTTCCCCAATTATCTCTTAAATATTGATAACCTTCTGGGGATTGATCATATATATCTTCTAGCCAATCTTCATCTATATCTTCTAGCCAATCTTTATCTATATATGTTTTATAAAACCATTCTTCTGTTTCTTTATTTTTAAAATGTATAAAATTTTTTTTATCTAATTTATCAAAATCTAAATACTTAAAAACATAATCAAACGGTTTTTGGTTATAACACCATTCAGTTATAAAATAACTCCAAAATTCAGTATATTGTTCTATTCTTATCTTCATTATTTACCCCTTATTAATTTCGTATTAATCACTCTATTAACGATAATTCTTAATTCTTGTTTATTTAGATATTCAAAATGTAATTTAAATATATTTTTCCCCCAATTGTTTTTTAAATACTGATAACCATTAGGTGAATTTTCATATATTTTACTTAAAGAATTTTCACATATATATGTTTTTTCAAACCATTCTCTTGTTTTTTTATTATTAAAAAACACAAACCATTTTTTATTTAATTTTACAAAATCAAGATGTTTAAAAACATAATCATATTCTTCTTGTGTGTATAATGCTTCATACATAAATTTATAATACCAATAATCTTGCCATTTACATATTTTAATTTTCATTATTTACTCTTTATCAATTTTATATTAATCACTCTATTAACTATTGTTTTCAATTCTTGCTTATATAAATACCAAACTGTTATTTTAAATATTCCTTTACCCCAATTACTTTTTAACCACTCATATCCTAATGGTGAAGTAAAATATATGTTTTTTAAATGATCTCTATATATATTATCTAAATATTCGCTATTTAGATATGCTTCAAAGAAACATTCTTCTGTTTCTTTTTTACTAAAATATATATAACAATCTTTATCTAATTTATTAAAATCTAAATATTTATATATATAATCATATTCTTCTTGTGTATAATTACATTCAAATATATCATATCTATAATTATAACAAAAATTATCACAATTATCTATTTCTATCTTCATTATAATCACCCCCATTTCCTTATTTATTATATTTCATTAATTCTATGTTTACAACCTTATTAATTATACTTTTTAACTCTTGTTTGTTTTTGTAATAAATAACTATTTTAAACATCCCTTTTCCCCAATTGTCTCTTATTTCTCCATTATCATTCGTAATTAAACAAAGATAAAGCCAACAATTAAAAACTTTATATCTTTTTTCAAATAACTTTCTTTCTTTTTTGTCATTTGTAAATAAATAACTTTTTGTCTTATCTAATTTGTCAAAATCTAAATACTTAAACATATAATCATATTCTTTTTGTGTACAATCCCATTCATTTACATTGTATCTGTAACTATAACAGTTATCATAATTGTTTATCGTGATCTTCATTATAATCCCCCTGCTATTAATTCTATATTGATTACCTTGTTTACTACTGTCTTTAATTCTTCCTTATCAATATACCAAACAAATAATCTAAAAACACCTTTACCATAATTTTCTTTCAACCATCGATACCCTTCTGGTGAATATTTATATATATGTTCTAAATAATTAATATCTGTATATGTTTTATAAAACCATTTTTTTGTGTTTTCATTCTTAAAATATATACACCTTTTTTTATTTAATTTATCAAAATCTAAATATTTATACATATAATCATATTCTTCTTGTGTATAATCTAATACACTATAAGTATTATATTGCCAATAATTATTATGTGTTTTTTTGATTATTATTTTCACTATTACTCACCTCTTATTAACCTTATATTTATTATTCTATTTACTACACTCTTTAACTCTTCCTTATCTTTGTAAAAAACCCAAATCTTAAATACCCCTCTCCCCCAATTATACTTTAAATATTTATTTATTACTATATCTTTATCTGTGTTTATTAAGTTTTTAAAGTAATTTAAATCCTCTTCATTATCCATATATATATTAGTGTAATTAATTACTTTATTAAATTCTAAATACTTATATATATAATCATAATACTCCTGTTTATAATATAATTCTTCATTATCATAACGATAACAATTACCATGATTAATAATTGTCAATTTCATTATTTACCTCTTATTAATTTTATATTGATTAGTTTATTTACTATAGTTTTAAATTCTTGCTTATCTGGATAATTAACTACAATTTTAAACATACCATTTCCCCAATTATCTCTTAAATACTGATAACCTTTCGGTGACTTTTTATATATTTCCTTTAAATAAAATAACCTTACATAAGGTGATTCTACACGCATTTCATCTAAACTATTATATGTTTTATAAAACCATTCATCTATTTCTTTTTTACTAAAATGTATACACCTATCTTTGTTTAATTTATCAAAATCTAAATGCTTAAAAACATAATCAAATTCTTCTTGTGTATATTCTTCACACATACTATACCGCCAATATTGATTATCTGTTTTATATAATTTAATTCTCATATATTACCCCTTTTTAATTCTATATTTATTACTCTATTTACTATAGTTTTAAATTCTTGCTTATCTGTTGTATACCAAACAAATAATTTAAAAACACCTTTACCCCAATTGTTTTTTAGATACTGATAACCTTTTGGTGAATCATCATATACATCTTTTAAATAATTAGTATCTGTATATGTTTTATAAAACCATTCTTCTGTTTCTTTATTATTAAAAATTATATACCCATTTTTATCTAATTTATCAAAATCTAAATATTTAAACATATAATCATAGTGCTTTTGTGTTAATCTTGACTCATCAATGTTTTCATATCGCCAATATCTATACATACCTATTGTTCTTTTCATCTTTACTTCCTTCTCTTTAACTCTACATTAATAACTCTATTTACTATCGTCTTTAATTCTTGTTTATCTAAATAAAAAATATTATTTAATTTGAATTTTCCTTTTCCCCAATTTCTCTTTAACCATCTATACCCTCTTGGGCTTAAATCTTCTATATGATCTAAATATAGATGCTTTCTATATACTGTATTACACAATTCCTCTAGACTTAAATCTTCTATATGGTCTAAATATAGATGCTTTGTATATATTGTATTAAACCATTCCTCTGTATCATTATCTGCAAACTGTAAAAAACAATCTTTTGCTAATTTGTTAAAGTCTAAATGTTTAAAAACATAATCATATTGTTCTTGTTCATATTCATCTCCATATACACTATAACTTGAAGAGTTATCTTCATATTTAAAACACTCTATTCTCATTTTTTACTCCTATTTCTATTTAGTTATTTAAAACTTACCTTATTTGTATATTTATTCATGATTTTTTTTTCATTTCTAGGGTTTTATGTATTTATATACAATTAATTGTATAAATATAGTATGGCGTTTTGCTTCTTATTAAAGTGTTATTTTACTTACATTTCTTTAACTATTTATTATTACTATGTTTTTTTATTATTTTAATTTTATTTTACACTTTTTCTATGTTTATTTTAGTAAACGTTGCGGCTGTATAGTTCAGCTTTGATTTGTTTTTAATTTGCTTTTTAATTTGCTTTTTGATTTTAATTTGCTTTTTGATTTTAATTTGCTTTTTAATTTTTACTTTACTTTGCTTTTTGATTTTGATTTACTTTTTACTCTTATTGTTTGTTTTTCCTTCTTATAAAGATTACTTTTATATCTATATTCTTTTTCATAAATATTAAGAAAAGTTTTCTAGGATATAGTGTTAATTGATTTTTAAAAAAGCAGTAGAGTATATACTTAAAAGAGATAGTGAGTTAACACTTTATCATATTAAGTATCAAACAGTGTCAATGATATTTTTTGTTGATTTTTATTGATTTTTTTTAATATTGATAACACTCGACAATGCAGTAAAACAATGCTTTAACTATGCATATTTGTTGTAATTTGCAAAGTAACTTTATTAATGTATTGTTTTATATATAGTTAACGTTTTTTTGCGGAGAAAAAATCATTTAAAATGGTGGTTGAAAAAAGTTAATAGTTTAGTAGATATACAATTGAAAAAACAAATCATTAACTTTATAATAGTTTACGAAATTTTTTTTAATTCTATATTGATTAATTTATTAATTATAGTTTTAATCTTTTGTTTATCTGTATACCAAGCTATTGTTAAAAACACACCATTGCCCCAATTGTTTTTAAGGTATTGATACCCTTTTGGTGAATCATTATATATAGTATTTAACAATCTACTATTTATATATGTTTTATAAAACCATCCTCCTGTTTCTTTATTATTAAAAATTATATACCCATTTTTTTCTAATTTATCAAAATCTAAATATTTAAAAACATAATCATATTGTTCTTGTGTGTATGATAATTCGTTTATAATATACCGCCAATATTCATCACAATTATATAATTTAATTTTCATTATTTTTCCTTATTAATTCTATATTGATTAATTTATTAACTATTATTTTCAACTCTTGTTTATCTTGATAACAAATTACAATTTTAAACATACCATTACCCCAATTATCTTTTAACCACTCATACCCTAAAGGCGATTTCTTATATATTTCATCTAACCAACGATTATCTATATATATATTTTTAAACCAATCTTCTGTTTTTTTATTATTAAAATATATATATATATACATAGTTTTATCTAATTTATCAAAATCTAAATATTTAAAAGCGTAATCAAATTGTTCTTGGGTATAAGATTTTTCTTTTATATTATATCGCCAATGACTTCCGTATTCAATTAATTTAATTTTCATTGTTTTTCCTTATTAATTCTATATTGATTATTTTATTAACAATAGTTTTGATTTTTTGTTTATCTTGATAACAAACTGCAATTTTAAACATACCATTACCCCAATTATCTTTTAACCATTGATATCCTTCTAGTGATTGATGATAAATAGTTTTTAAATGAAAAATTTGTATATATGCTTTATGAAACCATTCTTCTGTTTTTTTATCATTAAAAAATATATAATAATCTTTATCTAATTTATCAAAATCTAAATATTTAACGGCATAATCATATTGTTTTTGTGTATAACTATATTCATTTATATTATAATTCCAATATTCATCACAATTATATATTTTAATTTTCATAATTTTTCATTTCTTATTAATTTTATATTGATTACTTTATTTACTATTGTTTTTAATTCTTGTTTATCTGGATAGTCAATACTTGTTTTAAACACATCTTTTCCCCAATTGTTTTTTAGATATTGATAACCTTCTGGGGATTTTTGGTATACTTGATTTATATACAACCAATTACTATTTATGTATGTTTTTTTAAATTGTTTTTCTATTTTTTTATTATTGAAAAATATATATGCAATATCTTTATCTAATTTATCAAAATCCAAGTATTGAAATATATAATCGAATTGT
>Ga0079303_10000041_pt1 | contig 26451 bp, 19 predicted proteins | sample Methanogen_OWC_FD_77073 | JGI IMG/M metagenome (GOLD analysis project Ga0079303, IMG submission 77073) | Enriched soil microbial communities from Old Woman Creek wetland in Ohio, USA - Methanogen_OWC | ecosystem: Environmental > Terrestrial > Soil > Wetlands | place: USA: Ohio | collected...
CGATATCAACGACGTCACCATCATCGAACCGCGTATCGAGCTGCCGGTGGCGAAAACTGTCAGAACAAGCCGCGCCGGCCGCTTCCGCGGAGACAGGCGCCCGAAATTCTAACATCAGGAGAGAGATCATGAGCAGCCCCGACAGCCCTGCAACAATCGTGATTCCAGCTGCGTTTCCGAAGAAGTGCCGCGCCATTTTCGAAAAGCTGGCGAAGCCTCTTCCGGGCGATGCCCTGCCGGCACTTCAGGAAGAGATGCGACTTCATCTGGCGACCGCGCAGCGCCATCTCGGGCCCGCGCCGATCAATCTTCCGCTCATCGAACGGATGACGTCGGCGATGGAGGCGGCCATCAACTCGTATGAGTCGCTTTCCGAGGGGCATCGCGGGCTGCTGGTGGGTGCGGTCAGATATTTCATCGAAAACGCCGACGCCGCGAACGACCTCGAAGACCCGCTCGGCTTCGACGACGACTTGGCGGTGATAAACGCCGTCCTGCTCGAGATCGGTCTTGCAAAGCTGATGGTCTCGCGTTAGAGCGTCCGTGGGAAAGAACATCCTCTGAGTTTGCCGGCAGGCATCCGTCAAACTCCGGGTCTCGGACTGGTCAGTTCATCTCGGCACGGTGTGATTTTGGGGAATGGACCCTGCCGCCGGTGTCTACCCACCAACACATGAACGAGAAGCCGTACAGCATCATGAACCCTGCCCAGAACGGGAAAAATGTTTCCCAGAAGATCTGGTCGAATGTGATTCTCTGAACAATGAACGCATCAATGATGGTGAACTGGATGACCCGGATGCGCACGTTGTCGCGCAGATGATGCAGATAGAGGTGCAACGGGGGCGACACCTTGTCGGTTTCGACCAGAAGCGATGTCGCACCGAAGACAATCAGCGTGTTGAGGGCCGTCTGAAGCAGAAGGATGATCGAATCACCCTGACCGCCGCCTGAAAGCGTCACAAGACCAGGGATGATCTTCTGGTGAAAGCCCATCCAGATGATGAAGATCAGCATGGGAAACACCGCGAACCAGAGAATCGCATCGATCATTTCGAAGAGAAGCCAGCCGCCCGGCTTTTGCGTTCCCAGGATAAATGCGTTCACCAAGCCTCTTCGCGGGCTCATCACGTCGGCCACGACATCTTTGACCTTCATGATGATGCTCGGTTTGATCTGGGGGGGCTTGCCGCCCGGGTGATGCTGATCATCGTCAGGCTGAACGGCCGGCATGACGGTCGTTTTCCGGATTTCGCAGCCAGCATCTGCCGCTTGAGATTCCCCCTCAGGGGCTTTCAGTTCGAGGCCGGCAAAATGCTCGATGAACTGGCGTTTGCCAGCCCGCACAGCGGTTTCGAGGAAGTTGTTGCCGCGTTTGTCCTCCTCTTTCGGGTTCGCCCGGAAGCTCAGGCACAGTTCGGCCACTTCGACGTCTCCATCGCGGGCAGCGATATGCAGAGGCGTTTCACCGGCAAAATTTCTGGCATTGACATCGGCCCTGGCATCGAGCAGAAGCCGCATGATAGCCCTGTTGCCATCGGCCGCGGCCACATGTAGAGGCGTTTCGCCGTGGTCGTTCCGGACCTCGCGGTTCGCCCCGGCGTCGAGAAGGAGTTTCACGATCTCTTCGAAGCCACTGCGCGCGGCAAGATGAAGCGCGGTTTCGTGCTTGTTTTTGGAAATGCCCTCGAGGTTTGAATGAACATCGATGAACCGTGCCACGATAGCGGTGTGACCATGTGCGCAGGCCTCGTGAAGCGGAGTCCAGCCGAATTCATCCGGCAGATCGGCTTGGGCGCCCAGTCTCAGAAGCTCTTCGACGATCTCCAGGGAGCCAACTCCGGCTGCGAAATGCAGCAGGGTTTCATCCTGGTAATTGCGCAGCGTCACCGCTTCCGGCTCCTGGGAGAGGAAAAGCCGCACGGCCTCGACATCACAACGCTCAATTGCCTGTGTCAGTTGCGTCCACATACGATCCTCCCGATCTTTTTCGGGTTTTCAACCGGCGGCATCACGCCGATCAAATGCGCGCAATTGCCAGAACATCGCCGGAGATAATGGTTTCCCGTCTCCAAAGAACCTTCTCAACTCTTGTGCCGCAAGGCGCACGGCTTATCTCTGCAAATAGTATACCCCAAATCACTCCCGTATGACAAACCAGGAAAACCAGCCCCACCTCACGACGTTTTTTCCAATGCTGCTCCTGAGAACCATCTTGACTTTTTTCTAAATTATGTACTATCACTAGCCAAACAGAGGGAGAGATGGAACAATCAGCTCCCGAACTCAGATACTTGAAGTCATCTTCTACCAGTAGCCTTTGATTCTTCCATCGGCGTTCACCAGTCGATGATATATTTATATATATAATATTTGGCAATCAAATTTTTTGAGGGTGTCTGGATGGTCTTTAAAAAGTATTTATTCATTGTTGTCACTCTTTTCTGCGCCCTGATTTGGGGTTCGCTCCTCTTTTTCACCGGTTGTGGCGGCGGGGCAGGACTGTCCGGCCTTCCGGACTCGAGCGTCTCGTACACTATAACAGGCAGAATTTCCAATGGATCCACGCTTCCCTCCATCGCGCCATCCATCTATACCGCAGCCTATTTTTCAGGCTGTGAGGTTTTTCTCGAATCTCGGCCGGATGTGAAAACCCTGAGCGATACGTCGGGACAGTTCATTCTGACCCAGGTTCCGGCTGGCACTCATCGCGTCATCGCCCGCTATCAGCAAAGCGATAAAACATACCGGGCTCGCTCTCTGGTTCTTTCCGCCACCGGAGAGGCGAAAGACCTGAACGCCGGTGACCTTCTCATGGGCCTGGCAGTCAACCGGATTCGAGGAATTCTGAAAGATTCCCAGGGGAATCCTCTTGCGTATATTCCCATGACACTGTGGGGTGAAACATTTTACAGTAATTCTCAGGGCATTTTTGAAACGCCTCTGATGCCTGCGAACTCCGAAGGTGTTCTTTCGATCCTGAGCCCGTATTTCAATCCGCAAGAGATCGATCTTGAATTTTCTTCGCCGAACTCGCCATTCATAGAAACAGTCCTCGTGACTCCGGGACAAGCAAATCATCCGCCAAAAGTTCGTGTTGTTCCAGATTCTTTTTCCATACAGGCCGGGATGACTCTTTCCCTGAAAGCATACGCCCAGGACCCCGATGGAGACCAGCTCAATTATGCATGGAGCGCATCAAACGGCATCCTTTCCACCGGATCAAACCCTCTTTTCGCAAACTGGACAGCTCCTGCTCACGGAACTATCGCCACGGTGTCGGTTTCAGTCCAGGATCCGGGCGGTTTAACGTCAAAGTATTCCCTTGGGCTGTCCATTCTCGGTGGAGAGCCCGATACAACCCCGCCTCTTGTCATTGGCCGCTATCCGCTCCCCGACGCCGTCGGCATTCCGTTGAACGCTGTCGTATCGGTGACGTTCAATGAAGCTATCGATGCCTCGACGCTGGACGGTGGCAGCTTTTTCATCAGGCAGGCCGATATTCTGGTCTCCGGAACAATCAGCATTGGCGAGAACAACACTCTGGGCGTATTCACTCCGGCTTCAAACCTCGTTTCGAATTCCACCTACACCGTTTTTCTCTTCCAGTCGGTAAAAGACGCCTCGGGAAACGCTATTATCGCTTCGGATTCATGGCAATTTACAACGGTGAACACGGCCGATGTCACGCCACCGACCGTCATTTCCACGATTCCGGCTTCCGGCTCATCTGATGTCGCCATCAATACAACCCTGACCATTACGTTCAGCGAACCGATGGATATCACGAGTCTCAACAGCACGAACATTACCCTGTCGAGCGGCTCTACACACATTACAGGGGCTCTGAATATGAGCAACGACCGTACAATCGCCATATTCACACCTCAGAATCAGCTCTCGGGCCTTTCCCTGTACACCGTCGAAGTTCAAACAGGTGTAAAAGACGTTGCCGGCAATGCCCTGGTGGAAAATTCCAAGTTCAGCTTTACGACAGCTTCATCGTCCGATGTGACACCACCAGGGGTTGCTTCAGTCACCCCCACGGAAAACGCGACAGACATTGCAACAAGTTCAGCCATCGCGATCACCTTCAGCGAGCCAATGAACGTCTCAACGCTCAATGCATCGAATCTGACGCTGGCAAGCGGCGCAACAATCATTCCCGGCAGCATCAGCACAAGCCTGGATGGCCGGATCGCCACCTTTACTCCGGCCGGACCGCTGGCTCATGCAACTTCTTATACGATGTTCGTAACATCAGGAGTCCAGGATGCCGCAGGAAACGGACTGCCGATAATCAAAGTCTGGAACTTCAGCACTCTCACGACGCCTGACACGTCCCCGCCGGCAGTTACAGCCGTTCTCCCCGCCCCGGCCGGGGTTGATGTCGCCAGCAATACGGCAGTAACGTTCTTCTTCAGCAAGCCCATGAACCAGGCCACGCTGAACACGACCAACATTCTCCTGGCCAGCGGCTCAACGATGGTCGGAGGCAGTGTACAAACAAGCAGCGACGGCAAGATCGCGACATTCACTCCATCCAGTCCTCTTTCCTATACCTCTATCTATTCCACCACAGTAACAACCGGCGCGAAAGATCTGGCAGGGAATTCTATCGGTTCAAACTTCTCCAGCACGTTCACGACGATGTCGGTGCCTGATGCCACACCACCGGCCATCATCACATTCGTGCCTGCAGAAAATGCTTCCGGGATTGGCACGAACACGGCAATAACCATCATGTTCAATGAGCCGATGAACGCTGACACCCTGAACACATCAAATCTGACCCTGGCGAAAGGCGCAACCATTATTGCCGGGAGTGTCAGCGTCAGTGCCGACAAGCGGACAGCCACGTTCACTCCCGCAATGCCGCTCGATTTTGCGACAACGTATACCATGTTCGCCACATCCGGCATGCGGGATGCTTCCGGAAATGCTTTAAACAGCTACAAAGCATGGAACTTCTCGACCATCGAAAATGTCGCCCCAACCGTCGTATCCGTCTCGCCGGCTTCGGGCGCTGTTTCAATAGTAACGAATACATTCATCACCTTCACGTTCAGCGAACCGCTGGATACGACGACGCTCACTACGGCCAACATCAAGCTCGCCAGCGGTTCAACCCCCGTGGCAGGCAGCGTGAGCTTCAGCGGAGACGGAAGAATCGCCACATTCACCCCGAACACGCTTCTTTCCTTTGCTTCGATCTATTCCGCCACGGTTGGGATCGGCGTGAAAGATATTGCTGGAAATAGACTGGCGGCCACGTTCTCGTATACCTTCTCGACCGCTACCGAGCCCGATACGCTTGCCCCGACCGTCACCGCAGTCACTCCTGCCTCCAGTTCAACGAATGTCGACACCACCAGCCTGGTGACATTCAAATTCAGCGAATCCATCAACGCGGCAACACTGAACATGGCGAATATCACCCTGGCCAGCGGCGCGATGCTGGTAGCCGGAAATTTCAGCGTCAGCGCAGACGGGAAAGTCGCCACATTCACCCCGAATGCACCGCTGCCGTATGATTCCATTATTTCCGTTACTCTTACAACGGGAGTGAAAGACACGTCCGGAAACCCAGTGACGTCGAATGTAACCTATTCGTTCAGAACCACGTTCGTGCCGGATACCGTTTCCCCAACGGTCATTTCCGTCGTTCCGGCCTCTGCGGCCGTGGGTATTGCTACAAATACGTCAATCACCTTCACCTTCAGCGAGCCAATGGATCCATTGTCAATCACCGGGACGACCATCACTCTGGCCAGTGGTGCTGTTCCCGTGGCAGGCGCCGTAAGTCTGAGCGGAGGAGGAAGAATCGCAGCATTCACTCCCTCAGCCGCGCTTGCTTCCTTTTCGACCTACACGACATCCGTTACAACCGGCGCAAAAGATATCGCTGGAAATATAATAGCCTCTGCCTTTTCCTGTCAGTTCACGACCGCGACCGCGCCGGATCTGATTGCACCGTCCGTCGTGTCGGTTATCCCTGCCGAAAGCGCAGCGAATATTGCAGTAAATTCAAAGGTCACCATCACCTTCAGCGAACCGATGAAGGAATCCACTCTCACGGGTTCCAATCTCTCTCTTGCCAGCGGCTCGGAGATCATTGCCGGAAGCATCAGCATAAGCGCCGACAAGCGCATTGCGACGTTCACCCCCTCGAGCGCCCTCGCCAACGGAACCACCTACACCATGTTCGCGACGACAGGGCTCCAGGATCCTTCCGGGAATTCGCTGGCCTCGTACAAAGCCTGGAACTTCTCGACGATCGAAAGTGTCGCCCCGACCGTCGCATCGGTCTCTCCGGCATCGGGGGCCACAAAGATCGCGACGGGCACGGCGGTGAATATCACATTCAGCGAAGCCATGGATCCCACGTCTCTCACCACGGCGAACATCAAGCTCGCAAGCGGCGCGACGCCGATTTCCGGCAGCATAAGCACCATCACCCCCGACAACAGGACCGTCACCTTTACGCCCTCGTCCCCCCTTCAATATATGAACAGCTATACGGCATCCGTTCTGACAGGCGCGAAAGATACGGCCGGCAATATGTTGTCCGCTCCCTTCAACTGGACATTTTCAACGACGGAGGCAACGCCTCCAACCATTCTTTCCGTTCTGCCGACCGAAAGTACCACCAATCTCGCCATAAATTCGGTTCTTACGATCATCTTCAGCGAGCCCATGAACCCCTCGACACTGAATTCGTCGAATCTGATTCTCTCGAATGGCACGTCCGTCGTTCCAGGCGTCATAACCATGAGCGCCGACAACCGGATCGCAACCTTCACTCCCGGAAGCCCCCTGAATTTCTCGACCACCTATACGATGTTCGTCGGCACAACGGTTCAGGATGTCTATGGGAACGGACTGACCCAGAGCAAGGTCTGGAATTTCAGAACCGGCAGCAATCCTCCTGATTCGACACCGCCCACTCTCACGGGTATCGCTCCGGCTTCCGCCACCATAGGCATTTTGACGACTTCAACGATCAGGGTTTCTTTCAGCGAGGCCATAGAAGTTTCAACTCTTTCAACGACAACGTTCAAACTGGCGAGCGGAACCACTCCCATTGCCGGCACCGTGACCTTGAGCGCCAACGGTTTCACTGGCACGTTTACTCCCAGCTCGGCCCTGGCAACGTCAAGCGTCTACACGATTACCCTTACAACCCAAATCATGGATTTGTCCGGAAACACGCTTGTCGCAACGTATACGCACAATTTCACCACCACCTCGGGCATGGCGGAGTGGACCGTCATGGTCTATGTCGACGGAGATAACCAATACGAGGATAAGTTACTGGAGGACATCCGGGAAATGGGCAGTGCCAACGGATTGTCAGGACCGGGAAATCCCATCCGAGTCCTGGCTCAGATGGATCGCCATCCGGCATACGACGCCAGCTACGATAACTGGGCCACCTGCAAGCGGTTTGATGTCTTCACCGGAATGCTCCCCTATACGGTCGATCAATATTCTGACATCGGCGAGGTGGACATGGGCTCCATCTCGACAATCCAGAATTTCATCTTATGGGCAAAAACCTATGCCCCCGCAAAGAAGTATGCCCTTATTTTGCGCAACATCACCGACTCTGATGCCAGTTCCGATCTTACAAACGGATCCACTATCCTGACGGCGGAGGAAATTCTCACAGCTCTCAATAACGAAGCATTCTCCGTTGACCTGATCGGGTTCGACGGCTCCCGGATGGGGAGTCTGGAAAACGCCTATCAGCTGAGAACCAGAGCTCAGGTAATGGTTGCCACGCAAAAATGGCAATCCCTCCAGGGATGGCAATATACAGGGATCCTCAATGATCTGATCGCAAATCCGACAATGTCGGCCAGCCAGTTCGGCCAGAAAATCTTCGATAGATCTGATGGAGGTTCTGTTCCGATCGCGGTCATCGATCTTTCGAAAATCACGGCTTTCGCTACCGCCCTGTCGGCGTTTTCCGATACGGTCATTGCTGCAAACCTGACCTTTTCCCAATGGGTCGATATCATCGGAGCGAGCAAGCTCGTCGCAGGAAATTTCACCTACGAGTATGCCCGAGATATCAAGGGCTTTTTAACCGAATGCGCGTCCGCGTCAACGAACGTCAACATTAAAAACAGCGCCCAGTCTGCCCTGACATCTTTCAATGCCGGAGTCATCATCCAGAATTATTCCAGCGCGGCCGATAAGGCAAACGGTCTCTCCATTTACCTGCCCGGGCCTAATTCCACCGTCGATGTCGGGTATACGGCTCCCTCGATCCTGCTGTGTGAAACACACTGGGATGAGCTCGTGAATGCATTCAATAACCTTCCGAACCCGACCAACGCGTATGAGGCAAACAATTCGACAGCAACAGCGCCTCTTATCAGCCTCGGAAATATATACGCTGCAATCGGCACCGTAGGGGACAGGGATTATTACAAAATCACCCTTGCCACGACGACGATTCTCACTCTGGAGACCTTCGGTGCTACGGGCGACTATGATACAGAATTGTATATCTATAACTCCACCGGTTTGACTCAGCTCTATTATGACGATGATTCCAGCATTGGCGTGTATTCGAGATTAAGCGTGACTCTGGCAGCAGGAACGTATTTTGTGAGGGTCAATCAATATGATGATGAAGATGTCATCCCTTTTTACGGACTCCGCATCACTTCCCCCTGAATCAGGTAGTCGTCGTCGAAACAAAGGGCGGGGACCGCGACAACTCTGATTCGGCAAGGAAACTGAAGCTGGGCCGGGAATGGGCAAGCCGAGCGGGTGACACATATCGATATCTGATGATCTTCGAGAATCGGGCATTCGAGGGTTCGCATTCCGTCGTCGAGGCATTGGCGCTGAAGGCGGCTCGATTTCGATGCTTTCCGTATGTTTCGGATAACCCCTGACGCAGGCAGAAATAAGGATGACCAAGAGGAGATTGGACATGAGCGGAACAAGAGCGATACGAAGAATCGTGAGCGGTACACCCCAGGAAGACGGAGACGGAGTCAAACTCGTGCGTGTCATCGGCCACGCCGATGTCGAGGAGTTCGATCCGTTTCTGATGCTCGACGCGTTCGACTCCCGTAAACCGGATGATTACGTCCGGGGGTTTCCCTGGCACCCGCATCGCGGCATCGAAACCGTGACCTATCTTATATCTGGCGATATTGAACATGGCGACAGTCTGGGCAACAAGGGGCACATTCTTGATGGCGGCTGTCAGTGGATGACGGCAGGTGGCGGCATCATTCACCAGGAGATGCCCCAGCCATCAGACCGTATGTTCGGGCTTCAGCTTTGGCTGAATCTGCCGCGCAGGGACAAGATGGTCGCGCCGCAGTACCGGGACATCACAGCGGCCCGCATTCCGAAAATCCAGGAATCGGGCGGCACGATTGGCGTGATTTCGGGCACCTATGGCGGCACGGAGGGCGCGACGAAGGGAGATTACGTGCAGGCACTCGCGCTCGATGTCGCCCTGAAACCAGGGGTGGAGTGGCGCCTTTCCACAGACATTGAAGCCACACTATTCATCTACATCTTCGAAGGCTCTGGCTCGTTCGGTGATGGTTCTTCAGAGAGCGTGGAGAGCCACCGGGCCGTTCTCTTCGGCGTCGGTGACGTATTTTGCGCCAGGGCCGGCACGGAGGGGATCCGGTTCATGCTTTTCGCCGGCCGCCCACTTCGCGAGCCGATTGCCTGGGGCGGCCCGATCGTGATGAACACACGCGCAGAGATCAAACAGGCCTTCGCCGATATCGAAACCGGCACCTTCATCAAACACGCCCGTTGAAGGCAAGCAGGGTCAGGTGAGAGGCGGCGGGGAGGCTTCGCGCAGATACTTTGCGCTTGCTTCGGGGAGACTCGAGTTCACATACATGCCGGTGCCGAGTTCGAAACCGGCGGCTTTTCCCACGCGGGGAATGATAGATATATACCAGTGAAAATATGTAGCCTTCGCGTCTTTGACGGCCAGCGACCGGACGACAAAATTGAACGCCGGATTATTGAGGGATGTATAGATCTTCCCGAGGATGGTCTGGAGAATCTGTGTGAGAGGCCGGATATGCGCGTCATCGAGCGTCGAAAAACACGCGGCGTGGATCTTCGGAAAAATCCAGACATGGAAGGGGGAGAGCGCCGCGAAGGGAATGAATGCCGTGAAAACATCGTTTTCCGCGACGATGCGCGCGCCGGTCCGCGCCTCCTCCACGATCATGCGGCAAACCATGCAGTCGCCATTTTCAAGCTGGTAATGCAGCGCCGCATCGGCCCGTTCGAGCACCTGGCCCGGAACGATCGGCAGGCCGACGATCTGGGAATGCGGATGCTGGAGCGATGCACCGGCTTCCTCCCCGTGGTTTTTGAAAAGGATCACATGGCGGATGCGCGGATCGGCGTAGAAGCCACGGAATCTTTCCCGGTAGGTCCAGACGAGCTTTTCCGCGTGTTCAGGCGGGAAAAGCGCCAGAGGGCTATTGTGAAGCGGAGTCTCGACGATCACCTCATGCAGCCCGACCCCGCTGACAACGTCGCCCAGAGGCTCGTTCCGGGGGGCGACCTCGCCGACCGGCGACAGCACGGAAAACTTGTTCGGCACCGACCGGATCAGCCAGTTGCCGTCATCCGAAGGCAGTCTGAACCGCTCGTCGGTTGTCAGGTGCTCATTTCCACGGCAGAACGGGCAGGTCTCCTGATACGCCGGGATCTCAGGCTGCCCCTTTGGCTTCGCCAGATCACCCGGCCGCTTCGCCCGTTCGGGTGCGATCACCGCCCACTCCCCCGTCAGCAGATTATGACGAATCTCCGACATGCGCCTGCTCCTCTCACGCTCAAAACTCTCTCAATCTTCCGCCATTATACCAGTCCGCTTCGCTCTGAAGCGAGTGCGTCATGTTCGCCCCAGAGCAGATTGACGTTGCAGTTTCACGCGTTGATTTTCGTGTTACTGTGTCGTAAGGCGAAGGATTCTGGCGAGGGCATCAAGGGCGGCGGGAATGCGGTTTTCGTCGGTTTCGAGGGGGCTCGAGAGTTGCCGGATATCCTCGATGATTTCGAGCATGTCCTTCGCCCTGGCCGGATCGGTATGCGTGTATTCCTGGTAGGCTTCGATCGGGGTCACCACCCGCCCGTCCTTCGTCTTCACGCATTTGACTTTTTCGAGGAACCCTTTTGCGTCGAGAATCAGGAAATACGAGATGGCCCGTGCCGGATCCTCGATGTAATCCGTGCCTTCGAGTGCCGGCGCATACTTTTTCAATGTATCTTTCGCTATTTCATTGAGGGTGCGGCCGTCGTTCACAAGCTTCATACGGCCAAGCAGTTCGAGCATCTGCCGCCGCTGCTCGCGAACTATCGCGGGATCGGTTTTCCGGCGGCTTCTGAAATAATCACGGGCCTGGATCAGACGCTCGATGACCGGTGCGGTCAGCTTCGGGTCACGCAGTTTCAAAAGAGCTTCGCGGGCCGATCTGCCTGTTTCATCCATCCACCGGAGGAACTCTTCGGATTTCGCCCGCTGCATGCAGTGGAAACAATGATCCCGATTCAGAAGCGTCGGCGCTCCGCATTCGGCGCAGCGGCCGTTCCGGACCGTTTCGCCAAGGTCATTCCAGGTGTGACTTGCCCAATCCTGGAGGTCTCCGGTGCCTGAAGAGATGCCATCGCTCACCGGAAGCGCCCATGAGGCAATCCGCTCACCCCAGATCGAGATCGTTGAACCTGATGCCGGCTTCGAACTCCAGTCGCCGGTCAGAGAGGCAACGCTGATTCCCTCATACCAGGAAGAACCGGGGACTTGTTCATACGCGCGCTCCGGCTTTTCGGCGGTGATGGCTGGTTCGGGATTCTCTGCAGCAGCGGTACCGATGGTGACGGCTGACAACAAAACAATCAGCATATAATAATTATTATATTTCATTCGTTTTTATCTCCGCGTGTTGCCGGAAATATCCGCGCTCAGCCAGCACTCATCTCCAGCCCTCTCTGCTACCGCCAGTACCAGACACCACCGAAATGCGTCGCCTGCCATCGGAACTGTTTATCGAGAATCACATCCCCGGGAGGCATTTCAGCCCGGATCGCCCGGCACGGATTCGCTCCGGTGCCGTCGGCGATCTCGTCGAGGGGAAGCCCCGCCTCTCCGTGAAGGATGGGGATGCAATCCAGGAGGCTTTTCCCACCGCCGAACAGGTGGCCGCCAACATAGGTGCAGCGTCCATTGCGGATGTCGAGCCTGGTTCCGTAGGCATCGTATTCCCCGTCGGGAAGGCCCAGCGGACAGACCCCGTCGGATATGAAAACCAGCCGTTCAGGCCCGAGAATACTGCTCGTCATGGCCACGATCTCGGGTGCGACGTGGATCCCGTCAGCGATCAGCTCGACCATGACGTCATGGTAGGTGAAGACGGCGGACACCGGTGACGGGTCCCGATGCGTGAACGGCCGCATGGCGTTGAACAGGTGCGTGACATGATCGACACCGGATTCGAGAGCCCGCAGCGTCGTCCCGTGGTTCGCATCCGTGTGGCCGATCGCAGGCCTGATGCCGTGGCGCGGCAGCTCAGCGATCAGCTCTTCGGCTCCCGGCAGTGCGGGGGCAATCGTTACCAGTCTGATCAGCCCGTAGGCCTGTCGCTGCCACCGCAGAACGGCCTCGATATCTGGCTTCATCAGCAGTTTTTCAGGATGCGAGCCCCGCCGCTCCGGCGACAGGAACGGCCCTTCGAGGTATACTCCCATGATTGCCGGGGGTTTCCTGCGCCTCATCGCGACCATCGCGATATCGCCCAGAGCTTTCATGCGCTGCTCTTCACCGCAGGTGATCAGGGTTGCAACGACGCCGGTCAGACCGGTTGGAATGAACGCATCGAGCATGTCTTCGATGCGGTCCGGGTCGCCATAGCTGAAATCCCACCCGAACCCGCCGTGGATATGCAGATCGATCAGGGCGGGAAAGCGATACCCCTCGGCAGGCAGTGATTCCGGAGGAGTCGGCATGGTCAGATCACGTATGGAGCAGCCAGCCAGAAAATCCGGCGGATGCAGACCGCTGCGAACACCTGTGCTCATGTATGTTTTCCCCGCTCCTCAGCTGAAAGACGGAGTTCATTCACGTATTTTTTTATATTTATCATTATTCTTTTTCTCTGGATAAAAAAGGGAATCGTTTCTATCCCGTGAGCGAGCAACAGCTGCAGCATTTCGGAAACGCCGACACCCAGGCTGTTTGGCCGATGCGCGTCCGAGCCGACCGTCACGTGCCTTCCACCCAGCGCAACATACCGCCGGAGGATATCCTCGGCAGGGTGCATCCGACCGACATCGTATCTTCTCGCGGAAGTGTTGAGTTCAAGGCATTTCTCGTGTTCGATCAGCCACGTCAGGACGGCATCGAGTTTACCAGCATGTATTTCGCCTGGTCTGGTGCCCCGGGTTGCGTCGTAGCGGGTCAGGATGTCGAAATGACCAAGCGTATCGAAGTCGGGGCAGGCGTTCATGCTTGCAAGCGTATCATCGAGAAAATCACTCCAGGCTGTCTCGACGGATCGGCCTTTGTGGAAGGAGCCATCGGCGATATCCAGCCCGCAGGCACGATGCATCGATGCGATGACAAAGTCGAACGGCCTTCCCGCGAGGAATGACTCGACCGAAGCCGCGTGGCCGACCTGTATTCCGACTTCGACCCCGACGCCAAGCTGTATCCCCCATTCGTTATCCCGGAGGCGGTTGAGCTGCTCGAAGTAGGCCTCTGGGGCAATACAGGGGTCGGACGGCGCGAAATCGGCATGGTCGGTGAAGGCAAGATGCCTGATATCGACCGCGGCAGCGGCCTCGAGCATCGTCCCGGGCAGCGCCGTTCCGTCGGCGGAAAACCTTGTATGGCAATGCTGATCAATCATGCGAATCCAGTATACCATTGTCACGCGAACAGATTCACCGGGGGCTCCATGCATCGGTGCAGCAGAACGACTCTCCTGGCCATGACCATGCGTCAGGGTTTTCCCTCTCCAGAGGGATTTACGGCACTCCGGGTGATGAAAGGGAATCAATTTTCGGCTGAAGCTTGATCTCTTCCACGACACCGGGCGGACGCATCGGCGACGAGATGAAGTTCGACGCGAAAATGCCCCGGTCGGTATGCACCCGGAATTTGATCCATCGCACCCACCAGTTGCGGCGGGGCCGGCCGACGACCTGCCGCTGCCGTTCCGCGACCCGACGGATCTGCGCCGGCGGAATCACGATCGGCATCCCGCCTTCGAGCCAATTCTCATCGGTCGCATCGCGACGACGGCCCGTCCAGATGTCGGCGGTCACACTTCTCACTTCGAGCGGCAGGCGGAAGTCATCGTTGTACACGTCCAGATATTCACGAACGACGAAGCGGCCGTTGCCCAGATCTTCATTGTCAGCACCAGCCACGGTCCGAACGGGAGTCTGGGGCGTCGCCGGGAACGGGCCATGCCAGGTTTCCCCGGCCGCCGCCCCGGCGACGAATATCGCCATAAATATCAAGCAATACTTCAAATAGCCACCGGAATTATACGGGATTTTTGATTTTCACGGCCATTTCACGGCCGAGACTGCGGCAAGCTTCGAGATCGGCCGCGTGGGGTGCGAAATGCGCGCGAACCCCGGGGACGGCGACTTTGAATCCACTGCCGCCGAGGATCTCCTCGATACGTTTCACGGCCTCCCCGCTCCACCCGTAGGTGCCGAACGCAGCGCACAGCTTCTTCTGGAACCTGAGACCGCGAGCCATTTCCAGATACGGCATGATCGTCGGAACAAGCCCGTTATTGAGGGTCGGCGAGCCGACGATGAATGCGCGGGCCCTGAGAATTTCGGTCATGACGTCATTGAAATCAGCCGCGCCGGCCGAAAAGATCCGGTATGCGACACCTTTCTGTGCCAGTCCTTCGCAGATCGCATGGGCCATCTTCTCGGTATTTTTCCATATCGTATCGTATAAGACAACCGCGGAGTCGCTGCAGTTTCCGGAGGCCCATTCCATGTATTTCTTCACGATCTGCACCGGGTCTTTCCGCCAGATCAGCCCATGGCTCGGGCAGATCATCTCGATCGGCCAGTTGAGAGCCAGAAACTCGTTCACCTTCCGGGTGATCTGCGAGGAGTAGGGCGTAAGAATGTTGGCGAAGTATTTTTCAGCTTCCTGCCAAAGCGAGCATTGATCAGACTCGTCGGCGAAACGCGATGAATGGGCGTAATGCTGGCCGAACGCATCGTTCGGAAACAGGATTTTTTCCTCCGGACAGTAGGTGAACATCGAGTCGGGCCAGTGCAGCATCTGGGCTTCGAAGAACTTCAGGTTGCGCCTGCCGATGTTCAAAGTATCGCCGGTTTTGACTATTTTCAGATTCCAGTCGCCCGGATAAAATCGTTTGATGGACGTTTCGGCACCCTTGCTGCAAAGAATCGTCACATTCGGATTTTTCGCCAGCACGAGCGGAAGGGCGCTTCCATGGTCGGGCTCGGCATGGTTGACTATAATATAGTCAATTTTATCCAGAGGAACCAGCTTTTCAACTTCGGCAGTGAATTCATCGGCATGCGAGTATTTGACCGTGTCGATGAGAACGGTTTTTTCATCCCGGATCAGGTATGCGTTGTAACTCGACCCTTTGCGAATGGAAAGCTCATGGCCGTGAAAATGTTCGATAGCCCATTCAATGGCACCTACCCAGTAAATATCAGGTCGGATGATCGTCATACTCTCCTCATTCTCCCTTTGCATTTGGTTTCAGAACATTCCAGCGCATGCAGAACCACGCCGCCAGTCTACCATTTTGAATACGACCTGAGAACCTTCACCACATTGACGCGGGTCAAGGCGGTGAGATTCCCGAACGGGTATTCTTGTTTTGAGAAGACCGATGACGCGGGACGTGCGAACGCCCGCCAACCCGCGAAAATGCAAGTCAAGGAGAACCAGGAAATGAAACGGATCCGCAAGATCGTGAAAATCGATGAAAAAACCTGCAACGGCTGCGGCGCATGCGTCAGCCCCTGCGCCGAAGGGGCCATCAAGCTGGTGAACGGCAAAGCGAAGGTCATTCGAGACGAACTGTGCGACGGTGCCGGATTCTGCCTCGGCGTCTGCCCGACCGGTGCAATGACGATCGAAGAGCGCGAGGCCGACGACTTCAGCGAAGAGGCGGTACACGAGCATCAGAAGAGCCGCCAGAAAACATATATTCCTCAAAAGTGTTTCCGGTGCGGCACAGATGAGGATCAGGCACCGTTGTTGCCCTGCAGAAAAGCGGGAGAAAGTCTCTGGGTCTGTACCCACTGTCTGCCGCCGCTGATTCACGGATAAACAACCCCCTACGTACAAATGCGCCATCGCCCGATATAAGGGGCGATGGCGCATTTTTCAGGTGATGATCCGTTTCTGCCGGTCATGCAGGCAGCAATGGGAAGCGACGACGGAGAGGAAATTCTTCTTCCCCTCGATGACCGGGAACTGGGTGAGCCTGGCTCTCCGTGGCTTTCCCTTCCGGCCGAACTGCTCGCATGCCTGACGGACCGCGCCCGGTTGCGTGCTTTTATGCGCACGAAGGGCCTTCCTGCACCGGAAGGCCTCGCAGCACCCTCATTCGAAGCACTCAGCGCCTGGATCATCCGTAGGCAGAAGTTTCCGCTGGCCCTGAAAGGCTGCCGTAACGCCTCGAACGGTGCCGGCATTTTCCGGATGGAGGGATTCAGGGAACTGACAGGCTTTTATGACAAAATCCAGGCGTTCGAGGCCGGCCCGGTACTGGTCGAAGAATGGATCGAGCCCAGGGCGCTTATCGAAGTCACGGTCACGGGTGGCGGCACAACGCTGATGACACAGGTCGGCCTGGAGCGGACCCTTTCGGCCAGGTGGGCATGGCGGATGTTCCCCCTCAGGCTTCCGCAGGCCTATAAAACCGGTGTTGAATCCATTTTAACGGCTTTCGAGCCGCTGCTGAACCGCAAAGGCACCCTTCTGCGCTTCACGATCGCCCTCACGGCAGACAGCCGGGCAGTCCTGCTCGCAATCAGCGGAAGCGCCAACAGAATGGAGTATTATCCGGGCTGGTGCGAATCAGCGGGCGTTCTCCCGCTGGCCCGGTATCTCACGAAGGCCTCCCCTCCACAGCCGGTGAAACTACCGGCATCTTTCGGACGTCTTCAGTTTTTCCGGGGGCCGACCAAGACATCACGATTTCCAGAGAAGCCGCCCGGCCAGTCGGCCAAACTTGGTGTCGCGGCATACGCGACCGCAGGACGCTACGCCGCCGCTCTGCTCGCTGGCTCAGATCCGAACGCGCTTTCCCAGAATGGAAAAATTCTTGCACTCCTTCTCGAGGAAGAACTAGCCGGCAATCTCTGAGATGCCACGAAACACCTGATTGCCGTTGAGCCCGGCAGATAAAGCGGGACGGCGATGCGATTACCGCGGGATATCAGGGCCAGTATTTTTTGTATCCGCGCCAGACGTCGAAGAACAGCTTGTTCCGGAAGGTGTCATCCCATGATTCATCGCCGGCCGGAGCTATTCAATGTGGTTGTCTGGTCTGATGTCGGATTCGATGAAGACTCGAGCTGCACATTTCCGCCACCAAAGGGATTCTGCTGGCTGGCAGAACCGGATCCGGACTGGTTCTGACCAGTCTTTCCCCTGCCCACACCCGGCGTATGGTCGAGAACAGTCCGTTTCCAGGCCTCACGCAGACGCTCCATCTTGATTTTCTTCTGCTGCCAGTCGGCGCTCCGCTTGAAAACAGCCTCATCGTAGACCTTTCTGGCTTTCTGATACTCGCCCCATGCTTTTTCAACGACGGGATTGGAGATGACGCCACCGGTTTTAGACCCCGTCTGCCTGGTATTGCCGTCTTTGTTGCTTTTAACTTCCTTCACGACCTCGTTTCCGACAACGAGAGTCGCGGCACCCAGTGCGACGCCGAGAGCCATGGTCAACATGAAACCGATGATTCCGTGTCTGTCGTTTATAAGCATGGGGTATTCCCCTGTTGCAGACGGCATACCCGCCTGGAAGTTTGTTTCATTCATTGAAAAAACTGGTACCGGATGAGTTTATGGATAAATTATATCAGATCATCCGGGGAGTTCGGTGAATATCGAGCTCATGGTCATGAATACACGGATCAGTGGCGAAAACCGGCATCTCCACTAAAATTTGAATGTTTATATTATTTCACAACTTTCCTTCATGAGCAATGAAGCCTTTTTCATGAGGTGAAGCCACGATTTTTAGACATTTTCCCGTCCCTATGTTAAAATAGCGGAAGAGATTTTCATGAGAGGAATCTTCTGATAGCAGAGTGAAGCCCAGAAGATCCTGCTGCATATCGCGACTTCGGAATTGGTCCCCAAAAACCGAAGAACCAGGGCCTGATGGGGACAATCGTATCGATGACTGCCACACTGTTGCGAATCAGAAGAAGGAAACAATGAAAAAAACAGCACCGCCGGGAAAACCACACACTTCTTCCTCCCCCACTCCCGCAAAGCATTTTCCCATCGTCGGTATCGGGGCCTCGGCCGGCGGTCTGGCGGCTTTCGAAGCCTTTTTTTCCGCCATGCCGGCCGGCACGACCGGGATGGCCTTCGTCCTGGTGCAACACCTCGCCCCTGGTCACAAAAGCCTCCTCTCAGAACTCGTCCAGCGGTACACCCAGATGAAGGTTGTCGAAGTGGAGGACGGGATGACGGTCGAGCCTGATTGCATCTACATTATCCCCCCCAACCGAGACATGATTCTCCAGAGCGGGACCCTCCATCTCCTGGAGCCGGCCACCAGACAGGGCGTGCGACTGCCCATCGACATTTTCTTCAGGTCTCTGGCCCAGGACCAGCGCGAGCGAGCCATCGGCCTCGTGCTTTCTGGCACCGGCAGCGACGGCACTCTTGGAGTCCGGGCGATCAAAGCCGAGGGCGGAATCGTCATGGCCCAAACCCCAAACTCCACCAATTACGACGACATGCCGCGCAGCGCTATCACCACCGGCCTGGTAGACTACGTGCTGTCGCCGGAAGAAATGCCCGCCCAGCTGCTGAACTACGCTGTTCATGCCTTCGGCCATTCCCCTGGCGATTTTGTCATCCCGCCTCCGAAGGCAGAGCGGATTCTGGAAAAAATCTGCGCCCTGCTGCACACTCAGAGCGGGCATGATTTTTCCCAGTATAAGATCAATACCCTGATGCGTTGCATTCAGCGACGCATGGCGCTCCATCAGATCGACCACCTGGATCAGTATGTCGCGTTTCTCCAGAAGAACCAGTCGGAAACAGAAGCCCTGTTCCGGGACCTGTTAATCGGCGTTACTCATTTTTTCCGAGACCCTGATGCCTTTCAGTTTCTGGAGACCGAGGTTATTCCGCAGCTCTTTGCCGGGAAACCTGCCGGCGAAGCGCTCCGGGTGTGGGTGTGCGGCTGCTCCACCGGGGAAGAAGCTTATTCCATCGCCATCCTCGTCCAGGAATACCTCGATACCCAGAAACAGACTTTTCCCGTGCAGATCTTTGCCACCGACATCGACAGACAATCCATCGAACAGGCCCGCAACGGAAGCTACCCAGCCAACATCACCGCCGACGTTTCCAAAGAGCGGCTGGCTCGGTTCTTCCTCCATGACCCGGATACCGGCATCTATCGCGTCCAGAAAAGCCTCCGCGACCTCCTGATTTTTTCCGAACAGGACGTGATCAAGGATCCGTCATTCTCCCGACTGGATCTGATCAGCTGCCGTAACCTCCTGATCTACATGAATGCAAAACTGCAGAAAAAACTCATCCCGCTGTTTCATTATTCTCTGAGGCCCGGCGGAATACTCTTCCTGGGAACCTCGGAAACCGTCGGGGAATCCGAGTCGTTCTTCGCCCCTGTCGACCGGAAAAGAAAGATCTATCAGCGACTGGGTGATCTGCCCATCGCCGCACGGCCTGTCCCGGAGGCCTTCCGCCCTCCCCAATTGGAAGGTGGTGACCGGGTTCGCCTGCAGCCGGGAGACATCCACGCAGAGAAGTTCTCCTTGCAGGAGGTAACCGAAAAAGCTCTGCTGGACCATTTCGCCCCTGTCGGTGTGCTCGTCAACGGCCGGGGGGAGATCCTTCACATTCATGGCCGCACCGGTTGCTTCCTTGAACCGGCTCCGGGCAGTCCCGGCATGAACATCCTGGCCATGGCCCGGGAAGGCCTGCGGCGAAAGCTGACCACGGCCCTGCACCGGGCCGGGATCAGAAAAGAACCGGTGAGCTATCGGGGACTCCGAATCCGGATCAACGGATCATCCATCATTGCCAATCTGACTGTCCGACCGATCGCACGCGGGGCCAATGATGCCCAGGCCGGATGCCAGGATCACCAAACGGCAGATCTCGGGAAAAGCCTGTTCCTGGTCCTGCTAGAGGAGATACCGCCCGACAGCATGATTCCGGGCACTCTATCGAATGACAGAGCAGGCCCTCCGACCGGGGACGCCGAGAGCAGGATCACACTCCTCGAACAGGAGCTGCGGGCCAAGGAGGAGTATCTCCAGACCACGCTCGAAAAGATGGAAGCCTCCAACAAGGAACTTCGATCCACCAACGAGGAGCTGCAGGCGGTCAACGAGGAACTCCAGTCCACCAACGAAGAAATGGAAACTTCCAAGGAGGAACTGCAATCGGTCAACGAAGAACTAGCCACGGTCAATGCGGAACTGCACGCCAAGGTGACTGATCTGTCCCGAGCCAACAATGACCTGAACAACCTGATGGCCGGGACGGGGATCGGCAGCATCTTCGTCGACCATCAGTTGCGGATAACCCGTTTCACCCCAGCCGCGACCCAGGTGATCAATCTGATATCGACGGATGTAGGTCGGCCGCTGGTGCATATCTCAACCAATCTGAAGGGCTATGACGGCCTTGTCAGAGATCTCCAGGCAGTCCTGGAAGAACTGACCCCGGTGGAGGTCGAAGTGGAAACCACTGTGGGTACAAGTTTTCTGATGCGCATCCGCCCCTATCGAACACTGGAAAACGTGATCGAGGGCGCGGTCATCACCCTTGTCGACATCACCGAGCGCAAGCGGATGGAGGCGGCGCTTCGGGAGGCCGCCCTGCGAGAGGAGCGGGGAAGGCTCGCTGAAAGCATTGTAGCCACCGTGCGCGTGCCGCTGCTGGTCCTCGACGAGTCCCTTCGGGTGACTCTGGCCAACAGGGCATTCTACGACGACTTCCAGGTGACCCGCCAGGAAACCGAAGGGCGCAAGCTGTACGACCTGGGAAACGGCCAATGGAACATCCCGGGGCTGCGCCGATCACTGAAAGAGATCCTTCCTCATGACGCCACGCTTGATAACTTCGAGGTGGTCCACGAATTCGAACGGGTCGGCCGGCGCACGATGCGGCTCAATGCCCAGCGTATCTACAGCGAGGCGGGGAAAGCCGCAATGATCCTCCTCTCCATAGAGAACTTTGCCGATCACCGGCCGAATGACCCACCCGGCTGTAAGACTCCACACACAAGCAGGAAAAAGATATGAAAGAAGATTTTATCTGATGGAGAAGGATCATAACGCAGGTTATACGCCCATCCATCCAGCGCCCCCCTCCCGCGACTCAGGGAATAACCTGGCAAAGACGAGGCTGAAAAACCCGATTCATGCGACAACCGATGACCTGCGACAACAGGCAGAAAAACGGGTCGAAGCATACACACAGAACGGGACAATGATACAGACAATAGAGGAAACACAGCATCTCGTTCACGAATTGCAGGTGCACCAGGTCGAACTGGAGATGCAAAACGATGAACTGCGCCGGGCACATGAGCAACTGGAGAATTCCAGAGAGCGGTATTTCCGCTTGTATGACCTGGCTCCGGTAGGATATGTCACCCTCAACGAGAACGGCCTGATCCTGGAAGCCAATCTCGCCACGGCAGATCTGGTCGGGACACCGCAGACATCCCTGTTACACCTGCCACTACCCAATTTCATTCTTCCCGAGGACCAGGATATTTTCTACCAACTCAGAAAAAATCTCTTCGGAAACCGCACCAAGCAGGCTTGCGAGTTACGTCTGAAAAAGCGGGGTGATTCGGCTATCTGGGTACGGGTTGATGCGTCGCCCGTCCAAGGAACGGAGCATGGCCAGGTCGTTGCCTTCTGCACTCTGAGTGATATTACCGCAGTCAAGAATGCGGAAGCGGAACGGGGAAAACTCCAGGTGCAATTGGCCCAGCACCGAAAGATGGAATCGGTGGGCAGACTGGCCGGTGGCGTGGCCCACAATTTCAACAACCTGATGGGTGCTGTTCTTGGCCACGGAGAACTGCTTTGCAACGATCTTCCCCCTGACAACCCACTCCTGGAGAATGCCATGGCAATATGTGCCGCAGCTCAGCGTTCAGCGGCTCTCACCCGGCAGCTCCTCGCCTTCGCGGCGAAACAACTGGTCCAGCCCAGAGTTCTGGACGTGAACCACTCCCTGGAAGGAACTCTGACGCTGCTGCAGCAGCTCATCGGCAAGAACATCCAGCTGGTCTGGCAACCGGGACGGGATCTGTGGCAGGTGAAAATAGATCCATCGCAACTCGATCAGATGATCCTCGATCTGACCACCAATGCCCGCGATGCCATTGCCGGGATGGGAACTATAACCATCACTACAGGGAATATCGAGGTCGGCAAGGCCGCCCTTGATGCACACCCCGAGTCCTCCCCCGGAGAATACGTCCTCATAACAGTAAGCGATACAGGCCCCGGAATTCCTCACGAGATCCTCGATCACATCTTCGAACCGTTTTTCACCACCAAGGGACCAGACCATGGCACCGGTCTGGGGCTGGCCACCCTGCATGGAATCATCCGCCAGAACCACGGTTTCGTCCAGGTGAAAAGCAAACCGGGCCAGGGGGTGACGTTTCTGATTTATCTTCCCCGGTCCCTTGAGCAGTTCATCGAGGTTCCGGCCAAGCCCTCTGCCGTCATGCCCCAGCGTGGAAAGGAAACGATCCTGATCGTCGAGGACGAACAAGACCTGCTGACCATGAACCGGATGATTTTGGAGAAGCTTGGCTACAAGGTTCTGGAGGCAGCTTCCCCTGCACATGCCCTGAACGTGGTCCGGGAGTACAAAGATCCGATTCATCTCCTGCTCATGGATGTGATTCTGCCGAGGATGAGCGGCCGAGCTCTGGCGGAAAAGCTCCAAAGCAGCCGGCCGACCATGAAATGCCTGTTCATGTCCGGCTACTCGGCCGAGATGATCGCGCATCAGGGGTTTCTTGCCGAGGGGGTTGCCTTTCTCCAGAAGCCGTTTTCGATGAATGACCTGGCAGCCCGGATCCGGGCGACCCTGGACAAGGATGAAACGGCCAGTTCCCATCACATGCGGCTCCAATAGCCGACAGGCGGCTCTGACACAGGGTGTCAAAGCCGTTGGCATCTGGGGTGGCACGACCGTGAGCTGTCTCAGCCCAAACGCGGAGGGACGCATTTTTGTCAGTGCAAAGAATGGCGGAGGGGTTTATATAGTTACTATTATAGCAGACTCCTAGGACAACCGAGTCGTTGCAATGGGCGACAGCTCTCCTTATGACGACGGCACTGGAAATTCGCTTTTGCGACGCCGCTCCCTGTTGCGGGGGGCGGCGTTTTTCATGGTATAGTATCCAGGTCAGATATGGCTTCCATCTCACAGCGAAACTCCATTTTTTCCGGAATCCTGCTGCTGCTGCTTGCGGGCGTTCTTGCCATGAGCGGTCTTCTCTGGAACAGCTTCATCGATTTTACCGCCCCAAAAGGTATTCAGGAGGTCTTCTCAAACCTTTCTGAGATCCAGAGCAGCCAGGTGACGACCAGTTTCGGAAACTGGAAAGAAATCGCCGTCTGTTTCACGATCCCCCAGGGTGATCTGTTCAGATTTTTCGAACTCGTCGGCCCGCGGCTTCAGCGAATCACCTCGCGGTTCGTCCATCATGCGAAAATCGACATAGCTGCTGATTCGGCGGATGTCGTTCATCGCGTGGAAGCGGGAAAAGCTCTCATCGGCGCTGTTTCCGCCGTTTCCTATGCGAAACTCCGGCGACAGCACCCGATTCAGGCCGTTCTTGAACGTACCGGAAGCACGCCCAAGCTGTCTCTTTTCGTCGTCCGCGCCGACAGCACCGCCTCCACCGTCGCAGATCTGAGGGGCAAAAACATCTGCTTCAGGTCCAAAGACTCGATGAGCGGGTATTTCGTGCCCATCCAGGAGTTGAAATCCCAGGGGATAGACCCGGATACGTTTTTCGGCCAGATCAGCTACAACGACAACCTGACGAACTCCACGCTCGGCCTGATGAGCGGCGAATACGATGCAACTGTATTATCCAATATATTTTTCGAAGAACTCCCGCCAGAAGAGCGGACGCGTCTCAGAGTCCTGCATTCATCGAAGCCAATTCCCGGCGGTGTCTATATCGCGGCCGCCACGCCTCCCGCTATTCTTCCCGCGTTTCTGGACGAGTTTCGCCGGTTTGGCGGCACCATTTCGGCAACGGAGCCTCTCGCAGGGCTTTTCCAGGTGAAGATCCCGAATCCTTCCGAGTATGACATGCTTGAAACGGCGGCCGACAGTGGAGAATAACGAACAGATACCGCTCAAGCTTCAGACGGAAGCAATGGGACTACGGCAGAAGCTGGCGACGGCATTCGGCCTGCTGATCATTCTTCTGATGCTTCTGAGCATCTACATGGTCACCTGGTTCGAATGGGACGCAGGTCTCGAGCGAGCAAAGGCCGATGGACAGATCCTGGGTCGGATCATAGCGACCGGGATGGCCGAGTCTCTCGCCCGCAACAACTTTCAGGGAATCGAGTTCGCCCTGAATCAGTATGCAAAGATGGGTGTTCTGCGGTATTGCGTGATCATCTCCAGATTTGGGAAGATCATTGCCGGCACGGACAGAGGGCTGAACGGCAAGTATCTGTCTGACCAATGGAGCATCGACAGTCTGTCAGCCCAGGATATGACGGTGAGGCGCGCAGCGTACCGGGGGGAACAGGTTTACGATACCGCCGTTCCCATCGTCATCGGCGCGGAACGGTTCGGTTCGATCAGGCTCGGCTTTCCGCTCCAGTCGGAATTTGAAAGCATCCGCAAGCTTCTCATTTTCAACCTCTGCCTTGGCCTCGTCTTTCTGCTGATCGCACTTTTTGTCGCATTCAGCCTCTCCCATGCGGTTACCGGCCGCATCGAGGAACTGGCGAGCGAGGTCCGGGAAGAAATCCTGAAAAACGGAGACACAGACCGTTCAGGCCCGACAAACTCCGTTTGATCCGTTGATGCGTCTGGCCACGGTTTCTCCGATAACAACACCGGCAACGGCAGTGAAGAACTGAATCCCGACGATTCCCCACAGCAGGGCAATCGTTCCTGCCGGCCAGCTCATGAATCGCGACAGGATGAATCCACCCGCCCCGATCAGAGTGGCTTTCGCCGCAGATGCCCCAATCGTTTCACCGGTCAGCGAGCGGGACCTGAAAGACGCGCAAACCACAACATATATTATATTCCCAGGAATAATGACAGGGAGAAGAAGAACCAGCGGCGGCGGCAGATGGCCGGTCAGAAAGGCACCGACGGGAGTAAGGCCGGCCAGCAGGAGAGCGCTGCGCAGCCCGCTCACGGATACCGCGACAACGAAAATAGCGTTGACGATGGTTCCTGTGATGGGATTCGGCAGCCTGAGATTCTGCACGGCCAGGGCCAGAGCGAGGAGTAGTCCGGCCGTGACCGAGTCGGCAAGAAGCGTGCGCGCATGAAGTTTCGTTGGAAGCGGCATGGCGGGAATGTTACTTCCAGAAGATCCAAATTGACAAGTGTTTGATGCTCTGCCTATAATTCCCGTTCTTGCAGTTACCGGTTACAAAGCATCTCCCCTCAAGGGGGGAACGTCGAGGAGGTTCTGTGGACATCCAATTGTTGTTCTGGTTCGCACCGCTGGGCGCAGTTTTGGCCCTGGTCTTCGCTTACATCTTCTATTCCGAGATGATGGCGTCAGACCCGGGAACGGAACGGTCTCAGGAAATCGCGGGTTACGTTCGAGAAGGCGCCATGTCCTATCTGTGGCAGCAGTACAGAATCGTGGCGATGTTCTTCGTCGCCGCCTTCGCGTTTTTTGCGTTCCTGGCCTTCGTCCTGAAGGTTCAGAGTGCCTGGACGCCGATCGCCTTCCTGACCGGCGGCTTCTTCAGCGGCCTTTCGGGCTACCTCGGCATGAAGAGTGCGACAAGCGCCAGCAGCAGAACCACCGCCGCTGCTGCGAAGTCACTGAACCAGGGCCTGACCGTTGCATTCCGCAGCGGCGCCGTCATGGGCTTCGTGGTCGTCGGTCTCGGCCTTTTCGATATTTCGATCTGGTGGAAGATCCTGAACTACGTCATGTCGATCAAGGACAGC